>Ga0157378_10005328_pt1 | contig 11290 bp, 11 predicted proteins | sample M65metaG_FD_115309 | JGI IMG/M metagenome (GOLD analysis project Ga0157378, IMG submission 115309) | Miscanthus rhizosphere microbial communities from Kellogg Biological Station, Michigan, USA - M6-5 metaG | ecosystem: Host-associated > Plants > Roots > Rhizosphere > Soil | place: USA: Michigan...
ATTGTTTTTAAAACCAATTTCTATATGCGCACTTTTACAATTCTGTTTTCGCTGCTGGCCATGAGCGCCGGCGCAAAAGCCCAGGCTGTGGCTACCTTTGAAGGCCTGACTCTGGCCCATGCCGACACATTTTATGTGAACTACACAGCGTCGGGTACCGACGTTGGATTCAACGATGGGATGGCCCACTTCCCCTGCATTTATGATACCTCTTACGGTGGCATCTGGACTTACGGATTTGCGTACTCCAATATGACCGACACCGTTACCAGCGGATTTGGCAACCAGTATTCGGCAAAGGCCGGCCATGGGTACGATACCTCTCATCAGTACGCAGTGGCCCACTGCTCCAATCCTGTAACTTATGCGCCCGATATGATCATAAATCTTACCGGCCCGGCCATGGGTCATCCCGTACCCGGCTTCTATGTTACCAACACCACTTATGCTTACAACAGCATCCGCGATGGTGATATGTTCGCACGCAAGTTCCACAATGGCGACTGGTTCAAGCTCATTGTCAGGGGATTTCACAGCGGTGCGATGCTGCCCGATAGTGTCACTGTCTATCTTGCAGACTTCCTGTTCCCCGATACCACTATGAACTACATACTGAAAACATGGGAATGGGTAAATACCGGTACGCTGGGCAATGTGGACAGCCTCCAGCTCTCCCTGCGCTCGTCAGACAACGGCCTCTATGGCATGAATACGCCCGCGTATTTTTGCATTGACAACTTCACAACTTATGAGTCAGTAGCTTTGCAGGCAGGCAATGTGCAGGTGCAGCCCACCATCAAGGTCTATCCCGATCCGGCAACGGAAGTATTGTACGTAGAGATACCTGATAGCCGTACGGACCATGCCACAGTGCTGGATATGACTGGCAGGGTAGTAGGAGAATATAGGGTAGATGGCAGCAGGCTTAGTATCAATACCTCGGCGTTGAGCAGTGGCTCATACATCCTGCACCTCGGCGGAAACGGCATAACTGCCGATGTGCGGTTTGTGAAGCAATAAAAGATAAGGATGAAGAAAGCATTAGTGCAAATATTATTGGCTGCGATCCCGGTGCTCGCCTGCGCACAATACGCGCCGCAGGCGGGCCTTGCGGGTAGTACTGCTATCAGCGCCACCGGCGGGCAGTTTGTGGCCTGGGCTACTGGCTGCACCGTGATGCGCGGCTACCAGGATATCTCCAATCCCGGCGGTGGATATGCAACCCTGGGCGACAGCACCGCGGCCATAGGGGTGCCCGATGGTGGCGTAGTGAGCCTCGGCGACAGCGGTGTCGCTGATCTTACGTTCGTCAGGCCAATAGTGAATGGCTCCGGGGCTGACTTTGCCGTATTTGAAAATGGTTTTCGCGATCCTACCGACTCTGCACAGGCCTTCCTGGAGCTTGGCTTCGTAGAGGTGAGCTCTGATGGCGTACACTATTTCAGATTTCCTGCTTCGTCAATGACGCAGATAAATACTCAGGTAGGCAATGGCAATTACATCAATGCCACCGATCTCAATAATCTTGCTGGCAAGTACGTTGGCGGTTACGGCACTCCCTTTGATCTCGATGAGCTTGCAGGCACACCCGGCCTTGATGTGAATAATGTAACACACGTGCGCATAGTGGACGTTGTGGGGTCGATAGGTACGCACGCATCGCGCGATAATTCAGGGCGTGTGATCAACGATCCCTACCCTACCCCGTTCCCCTCCTGCGGATTCGACCTTGATGCGGTGGGGGTAATACATGAGGCGTTTGAGAGCGTGCTGTCTGTAGCAAGTAATGCAACGATAAGATTATATCCTAATCCGGCAACGGATTATGTGGTGATCGAGGCAGGAGCGCCGGGGTCTGAGATCCACATTTCGATAACGACGCTTGCCGGAACTGTAATAAGCGAACAGCAAGCGCTATCAGGTGGGGGGATATCGGTAAAGGCTTATCCACCGGCACTTTACCTGCTCACCATTACTGATTCAAAAGGGAACAAATGGCGAGAAAGCTTCATCAGGCGTTAGTGTTTGTTCTGTTTACCTGCGCAGCGGCTTGCCTAAAGGACAAGCCGGCTACGGTAACCAACGAGTTGCCGCCTGCAGGCCGCAATGTGTATGTGATCTGCGAGGGGAACTTTAATTCGCACTATGCTTCTCTATATGCCTACCAGCCGGGAAGGGACAGTGTTTTTGGCGATCTTTACGCGGCAGCTAACGGACAGGTAATGGGCGATGTGATGGAAAGCATGCAGCACATAGGCGACCAGCTTTTTCTGTGCGTCAATAATTCCAGCGAAGTTGCAGTGGTGAGCGCCACTGACTGGAAACTGGCTGGGACAATTGCAATAAGCATGCCGCGCTACCTACTGCCTATAAGCGCCACCAAGGCCTATGTAAGCTCGGAATACAGCAGGAGTGTTTGTGTGATCAATCCGGCGAGCATGACCGTAACCGGGACGATCGTGATGCCTGATGCCGGTACGGAGGGTATGTGCCTGGTGAATGGTACTGCCTTTGTCTGCTGCTGGGATACCGCCTGCACACATCTTTATAAAATAGACGTCGCTACGGATAAAATTGTCCAGTCGATTCCGCTGCCGGCCCATGCGCCGCAGGAGGTGTGGCTGGATAAAGAACAGATGCTGTGGGTGCTGGCCGGTGATCAACCCTACAAATATGCGGCGTCGCTTATAAGGCTTGACCCCTCCAATGGCGAGATCCTTGCCCGGTACCAGTTCCCTGCTGACGCCGACCCGGTGAAGCCGGTAATGAACGGCGCAAGAGACACCATCTATTACCTTGAGGCATACAATACAGGCATGCTGGGAAATGGTATCTTCAGGATGGGCATACATGAGGCAGCGCTGCCCGCACAGCCTTTTATTGCGGCGCACGCCAACCAATACTTATGGGCGCTGGGCGTGGACCCGATGAGTGGTGACATCTATGAGGGTGATGCCAAGGACTTTTCGCAGAAGGGTACGGTATATGTTTACGGAAAGGACGGTGTGCCGAAAAGCAGCTTTAATGTAGGACCGGGACCAGGGCATTTTTATTTTGATTACTGAGCATGACGAAGATCCTTTTTCAAACATTTATTTGCTGCCTGCTCTGTGCCGCCCTGCACGCGCAGAAGGCGGATACGCTGGAAGAAATAAAGGTGCACGACCGCCGCGCTGTATCGGCTGATGCGCGCATCAATGATTTTTCATCAGGTCAGAAGATCAAATCTATAGATAGCACTACCCTCGCGCAATACCGGATGCAGAGCATGGCCGGCTTGCTGGCACAGCAGACTCCGGTGTTTGTAAAATCCTATGGCTTTAATGGGTTGGCTACTCTCAACTTCCGGGGCTCATCTGCGGCGCAGTCTGCGGTGATATGGAATGGCATTCCCATACAGAATGCGGCGCTCGGCATTGCAGATGTCTCTACGTTGCCTGTGTTCTTTATGAACAAAGTGAACATAGTTTATGGCGGCTCTTCGGCCATGTGGGGCAGCGGTAACGTGGGCGGAGCACTGGTGATGGAAAACGAAGTACCGGTTTTTGATAGTAGCCGGAGGGCAATCTCGTCAGGGGCCGGAGCGGGTAGTTTTTCACAGAGCATGGGTAGCTTCAGAGGCAGCATCAGTGGCAGGCGCTGGTATTGCTCGGCCAGCATCTTTGCGCAAATGGCGCAGAATGACTTTTCGTACATCAATGATGCAGGAGTGTCTGCGCACATGCCCAACAGCAGGCTGGAGAGTGTGGCGGCGCTGCTGCATGCGGCTTACAAAATAGACGCACAAAACACAATAAGCCTCACTGCCTGGTACCAGCAATACAACCGTCAGATACCACCGGAGCTGCAAGAGCCTTACTCTGTAAAGCAGCAGCAGGACGGCTCGCTCCGCCTGCTGGCCGATTGGCAAAGAACCCTGGCTACGGGCAAACTCTATGCAAAAGCTTCGCTTGTGCGCGATGAACAGCGCTACGACGATAGCGCCATCCTGCTGCACATGCACAATGCTGTGTACCAATACTACCAGGAATGCGGCTGGAAGAAACGCTGGGGCGCCAGTGATCAGTTGCTGGTATTTGTGCCTGTGCAGTTGAGCTGGTTGCAGCCTTCCCGGGCCATGCCCCACGCAGAGCAGCGCAAGGTAGCGCTTGCCGCCGCATACAGCAAGAATTTATGGAACAGGCTCGAGGTAACGCTCAATGCACGTGGCGAAAGCATAACACCCCCTGGCGGCAACACCCTCAGCATTGGCTACCTGCTGCCCGGCGCAGGCGTGGCATACAGGCTTGCAGATTGGTTGACCTTGCGGGCCAATGCGCAGAAGACCTATCGCGCACCCACACTCAACGAGCTCTATTATTTTCCGGGCGGCAATAGCAGCCTGAAGCCTGAGCAGGGCTGGAGCGAAGATGCTGGCTACACCCTAAAATCCGGTCACGGACGCTTCACCTTCTATCACGATTTATCGGTATTCACCCGCGACATTCATGATTGGATAATCTGGATAGGCGGCGCGATATGGACGCCGCACAATATTGCCGAAGTACATAGTCGCGGGGTGGAAACGGAAAACTATATAACCTTCAAGGCAGGCCCGGTAAAGTTGCACCTGGGACTGAACACAGCGTATGTGCTGGCCACCACTGCGAGCAGCTACATCTACAACGATGGTAGTGTGGGCAAGCAGATACCTTATACACCCCGCTACAATGGCCAGCTCAATGCCGGCCTTACATGGGGCCGGTTCTCGGTCAACTACAACCATACTTATACGGGGTATAGATTTACCACCTCAGATGAGTCTTATTATATGCAACCTTACCAGACCGGCAATATACAGCTCAGCTACAGCCACGTGCTCAGAAAAGACCTGTGGCATCTCATCATGCAGTGCAATAATATATGGAACGAGCGCTACCAGGTAGTCGCCTTCAGACCCATGCCGGGCATCAACTGGCTGGCAGGCCTGGGCGTGGATATAGGTGCCTGGGCTCAGTAAAAACGCGACTTGCCGCTATTGCTGTGGTGGTAGCGGGCGGGATATTGATGGTAAGCACAACTGCTCATTTCCACCAGGATCACAAGCAACGCAAGAACGGTAATGATTCGGAACTTCATTTCTTAGTTTGAATTTTGGTTTTAAAGATAAGGAATTAGCCGCAAATTCATAAAACAGCATTTCTTCCACCCCGGCGACCCCGATTACCCTTTTAACTTGTTGCCATATTAACTTATTACCATATTCCCCCTTTACCCAGCCCCCCAATCCTGCCCATTATCATATTTTCATTTGATGTGTGTCATAACCTTTGCTTGTTGTGGCAGGTACTTTTGTCGCGTTCCTGCGGTTTAGCGTGGGGATCATTTGCCATAATCTTTCAAAATCTGTTTTTTATGAGGTGTTTTTTTAGTTTTCTTACTGCGCTATTCTGTTTATCCACTGCTTTTACGGCTGGCGCACAGGCGCCTTTGCCGGCTGCCGGGGAGCTCACTCAGTCCATCTTGCAAAAACAATACATGCGGCGCGTAGCTCAGATGCACCCGCTCCGAAAAACCACCAGCGTCACCGGTGAGCGGCTCAAGGCTTTCGGTGGCTACAATCTACAAGATACCCTGGGTATGCCCAAAGGGAAATCAGACTCGGGCTATTACATATATAGCCGCGATAACACCTCTGCTTTCGACTACCAGGCTATGAGCTACGCCGCGCCGGGGCTCTCTACTTATACCTCGCCTGTGAATGCCAATTACCCGTTTAGCATTGGGGCGCAGGTGCAGAGCCTCGCCACTTCCGCGACAACAGTTTGGGCAGACACACAATATTCATGGAATTCTTTCTGCCCTTTCGGTGTGGGTGGAGCAGATACCTTCGGCTTTGCGGCTATCGTCAGTTGCGCTTATAATCAGGGCAAGGTCTCCGAGGGTCTCTTTAAGTATTATCCAACCGTCTCGGGCGCCAACTACCGCTACCAGGTATTCTATGATACAGACGGACAGGTTTCTTCGTCCTTCTATTCGCTCTACAACAACTTTAGCGGATCGTGGGACACATCGCTGACTGAGTTTATCTCCTATGACGGGTCGGGAAATATGGTAGTGGATAGTGTTGCGTCATTTGCCGGAGGAGTTTGGCATCCGCACACTAAGAACACCTATGCCTATGATCTGCCGGGCAACCTGATCGCATCCGAATATTTTACCGATAGTTCAGGCTACTGGCAGCCGCAGGTACAACATCATCTGTCGTACAACACCGATACCACGCTGGCCTCAGACAGTGTGAGCCAATACAATGCCGGCATCTGGAGCTCCTTCACAAAAGACTCTTTCGGCTACTCGACCGGGATCCCCTATTATACATATGCACAGCGCACCATGTACCTTGCCGATACCGCTTATCAGCGCTGCGAATATGTAAAGCACATCACAGCCGGCCTGCCCGATACCGTTTATTACAGCTACTACGGCGGTTACTTCGCGCAACCTTCGCAACTACTGGTGTCAAAGAAAACCGTCTTTACTTACAATTCCCCCGGTGATCCGCTCACAGCAAACGCCTTCAATTTCAGCATTACCGACACGCTTACCGGCTCCGGCAGCTACAACACTCAGCCCGAGCGCTCGTTCTATTATTACTACGAGCAGTATGATGTGACTGCGGTGAAGACTGAACCTGTGCCTGGCAATGCGCTGATAGTCTATCCCAATCCCGCGGAGGACGAAGTAACGATTGTGCTGTCGGAATCGTTGCATAGTGCCGCATCAATACAGATCACCGACGCGCGCGGAAGGCTGGTAACTACGATCGCTATGCCGCAGGTGAACCTGACAGAACGGGTGTCGCTGGAGGGTATTGCGCCGGGGCTCTATTTTGTAACGGTCTCCAATGCAGGCAGTGTCGTGGGAACCGCCCGGATGGTAAAACAATAGGCCTGGTAACGAATATTTAATAAAAAATTATCTTGCCGTTTAAAAAGTTTTTATATTGTATAAGGTTTGCAAAAACAGATTTATACAATGAAAAAACTTGGCATTTTTTTACTAGCAACTATTGCATACGCGCAGGCATCCGCACAGTGCGGTAACGGTCGCTACTGGGATGAGCTCTTCGCGGTAACCAGCGACAGCGTACTCTATCCACCGGTGTACAACCAGTGGATGGACGTGTACCAGCCTGTTGGCGACACCCTCGCAGCAAGACCGGTCATCATACTGGGGCATGGCGGCAGCTTCATCACCGGCAATGGAGATCGCACGAATGATCCTACGATTGATTCGCTTTGCCTGCGATACGCGGCGCGCGGCTATGTGACTGTCTCTATAGATTACCGCACCACTGATGCCATCTCATTCCTCGATTCAGCCAATGCTGTCACCGAGGTCATACAGGCCATCAGCGACGGCAAGGCAGCCATACGTTTCTTCGTGAAAGACAGGGCTACTACCAATACTTACCACATAGATACCAACAATATTTACGTGGGCGGCAATTCGGCCGGAGCGGTCCTCTACATGCATGTTGGTTACCTCGACAGCCTGGGCGAGTGCCCCTTAAACATTGCAAACGCAATGCTTGCCAATGGCGGTTTTGAGGGCAACAGCGGCAATGCGGGCTACACGACCCGCTGCAATGCTATTATCAACCTTGCCGGCGCACTCAATATGACCTCGTTCATAGGCCCCGGCGACAAGCCATCGGTAAATGCGCAAGGCACCCACGATAACATAGTGCCCTACTACTGCGGCTACCCTTTGAGTGGTTTCGTGCATGTGAATCTGTGCGGCCTCGGAGCGCTGGAACCGGTATATGCTTCCAACAGCATCTACCACATGAGCCACATATTCCCCGGCGACAACCATGTGCCCTGGTCCTCCGACAATGTCAAACTGTTTACTGTCGACTCCATGATACGGATATTCCTCTACAACTTCGTCTGCACCGGTCTCAATGAAGTGCATACCACTGCTAATAATCCTGAGCTACAGCTATACCCAAATCCTGCCACTACATTGCTCCATATCCGGTCTGAGGCCGCATTAGATGATATAAGTGTGTTCGATCAAATGGGCCGCAGGGTGCTGGCTGCTACTGCCACCGGGCGTAGCGACTATGAGTTACCCACCGCAGGTCTGCCTCCTGCCGTGTACTTTGTAAAGATCACATTCCAGGATGCCGCGCTGCCTGCCGCTATCCGCAAAGTGGTGATGGAATAATCAGCGCGCAATAAAAAAGCAATGGCTGAAGCAAACACTTCAGCCATTGCTTTTTCTAAAAATGTATGATTATAACAAAGCTGCAGCAACCTCGCTAGCCTTATCTGCTACAGGAGGCATATCATCGGCAGTTGGGCCATACACGCCGGGTACCGGCACATCGAGCAGGCGCAGATATACGCCAAGCTGGGCACGGTGGTGGTAGTTATGGCTCATAGCCACTGAGCGGACGGCCACCTTCCTGGGTAAGGTAAAAATTACATGTTCACCATTTCTGAGGGTCCACATCTTATCAAAGTCTTCGTCGGTTGCATTCTCGAGCGACGAAACGGCCTCGGCTACTACCGCGCTGTTGATAGCTGCGAGTTCTTCGTTAGTGGCAGGCGAAGAAGGTTTATAATCCATTTTTGTGAAGTCCACCTCATCTTTGGTCATAATACGGGTAACCCATGCTGGTATCTCCGCTACGTGTGTTGCCAGGCGGCCCAGGGTCATAGATTTGGCATGAGGTTGCCAGTCCAGCTTGTCCATGGGCACCCTTTCCAGTACCCTGCGGGTGCTTGCTCCTTCCATTTGGAGCTCTGCGATTAGTTCATGATTTCTTGCCATAGCTTATATTTTTTCGAAAATTAGGCAGAAAAGCTCTTACGATTCGTTTTTCATCGATAATTAATATTGATGAGCATAGTTCAGATACTCTTGTCTTAAAATTTCACGAATTCCTCGCATACAACGTTTGCAAATGTTTTGCTTTTAACCCGGAAAATGGTCCCAAATTTGCACTACCTTTGCATCCAATTCTGATTATTTGCTGGATCGTATACGACATATCATAGTAGGGATTATAGATTTTTTTCACAGGCCTTTCGCCCGTATAATACCCACTCAAACATTCAGATACCTCGCCTGCGGCGGTTCTAATACTGTCCTCAATATTGTCATATACGATCTCGCTTACGCACTCATCTTTCACAAACTGGATTTTCATCTATACGGCCCGCTTGTGATTACCGCGCGCGAGGGCGCTTACTTTGTGGCCTTCTGCATCAGCTTCCCCATTGGGTTCGTCATGTCAAGGCATATTGTGTTTCCCGAGTCTAATCTTCACGGACGGATACAGTTTTTCCGGTATGCGCTCACCACAGCCACATTTATTCTGCTCACTTACGTGCTTATCAAGGTGTTTGCCTTTATACTACCCTGGATGCATCCTGCTGTCAGCTACACATTTATCTGCATTATTACCGCGGTGCTCAGCTACATATCCCAGCGCAAGTTCACCTTTAAGACGGTGGAAGAAGAAGAGACTGTGGGCGAAGAGGTAGTCCCCGATTGAGCCCATGAAGAGATTTGCTTTTATTTCCGTGCTTTTTATTTATCTGGCAGTTGGCGCTATTCCCGGCCATTGCCAGTTCGGCACATATAATGCTATGGCCAGTGAGATATTGGTGCTCGTCAACAAGCACCGCGCCTCTATAGGCCTCGCTCCGCTTAAGATGAATGAAACCATCAGCAAATTGGCTTTGCAGCACAGCTCCGATATGGCCACCCGCCGGGTACCCTTCAGCCACCAGGGTTTCGACAAACGAACGGCAGGCATAAAAAAGCAAGTAGGTGGCGAGATACACGCCTTCGCCGAAAACGTGGCTTATGGAGCCGATGACGCCGAAGGTGCTGTGGAAATGTGGCTCAGCAGCCAGGGCCACCGCGAAAACATAGAAGGAGACTACAACCTCACCGGCATAGGCATCGCCAAAAGCAAGGATGGCTATCTCTACTTTACCCAGATATTTGCGCGGCGGAGGTAGCTTTGACGAAAGTTTCATGGTATTGGTTGCAAGGAGCCTGAAGGCTCAATCGTGCTTCCCATTAATTTTTGTAATTTTGTATAGAAATTTTAAATAGCTATGTGGTCTGACTATATAGAACAAAGAAAAGACGTTTTAGGTGGCAAACCCGTTATCAGGAATACCCGCATAGGCGTGGATCTGATACTGGAGAAAATTGGCAATGGCGAAACTATCGAGGAACTACTTCTTGCATATCCAACATTAACGAGGGACAAAATTCTTGCGTGTATTTCCTATGGTGCAAATCTTGTGCCCAACGAAATATTTATAGATGTTGCCTGATTTTCCAATCAACTCTTAACATTTATCGGCTTCCAACCTTGCAATTTTAATATTTCATGTTAGAATTGCAAGGTTGAAGAAGAGCTGATCGGCATTTTCTGAAGTTTAAGCATGCCTTGTTGCCTTCGTCAATCTGAGCCAGAATTTTAATCCTCAAACGATATTGAAAAATATACTTCTGTTATTTATTTCCGTGCTGTTCTTCATTAGTTGCAAGAAAAACAGTTCTTCGAATCCATCCCCTAACCCCACGCAACACAAAATCGATACTGTGGCAGTACTTACTAATACCAAGTGGCTGTTCATTGATGCATGGATTGACCGCAACAACAATGGGGTCGTTGATTCCGGTGAGGTAGAACCCAGTATTGTCGGCTTATCTGCGGTATATGTTTTGGATAGCAGCGGAATACTCACTGAGACTACTTCATGGAGCTCACGTAGCGGCACTTGGTATTTTACTGGCGGTGGAAAATCGAAATTTGCCATGGCATGGAGCACCAATACAGATGATTTCGCGGTTGTTGCCATCACTGATACTACAACCACATGGTATAGATTATCAACTGACGAGCAGTGGCACATGAAAAAGTTTTAGAGTTATGTTTGAGCCAACCGACAATCCTAATTCCTAATTCCCAATTCCTAATTCCCAATTCCATAACCTCAATCAGTACCCATACTTCTCCTTCCAGCAAGCTCTCAGGTATTCGCGTATGCGGTTTTCCGATGCATTATCACCAGGGTCGTAGAGTTTGGTGCCTTCTATATCTTTGGGCAGGAACTCCTGAGTCACAAAATTACCGGGATGGTCATGAGCATATTGGTAGCCCTTGCCGTAGTCCAGTTTTTTCATCAGGCCGGTGGGGGCATTGCGGATGGTGAGGGGCACCGGCAGGTCGCCGGTTTTGGTTACAAGCGCCTGAGCCGCACTTATGGCCATA
>Ga0157378_10005329_pt1 | contig 11286 bp, 6 predicted proteins | sample M65metaG_FD_115309 | JGI IMG/M metagenome (GOLD analysis project Ga0157378, IMG submission 115309) | Miscanthus rhizosphere microbial communities from Kellogg Biological Station, Michigan, USA - M6-5 metaG | ecosystem: Host-associated > Plants > Roots > Rhizosphere > Soil | place: USA: Michigan...
AATCCGGCCCATTCTGTTTGAGGTATTCAAAGATGAGGGTAGAAGTGGGCTGAATTTGGTTGGCAGCGGATCGCCAACCATAATGGCCGTAATTGTGGGAGAGAAGCCAGAATTTGGGAAATCACTAATCAAGTAATCGAACTGGGCCCTGCATCGCTTCAAGCTTACACGCCTGGATGGTGCCGGGGGCCCGGATCGCACGACGCGTGCGTACCGCTTTAGCCTTCCCTTGGCGGCCTGAAATATGGCCGTTGCAGTGCCAGAAACAAAGCACTTAGGCGATCACAATGCAACAAAACCGGGACTTTGTTGCCGGGTTCAGAGGACCTGATTGAAGGCTTTCAGCAGGGCGGCAGAGGCGTCCGCATCAGATGGATTCACGTAGGCCAGGGTGGAGTCGAAGGATTTGTGCCCCATGGCCTGCCGAATCAAGAAAGCGTTCGCGCCTTGCTGGACCAGGAGCATCGCGGCGGTGTGCTTCAGGACATGGGGGTGCTGCAACGTCTCGCCCAGACCGGCCTTCCGCGCGATCTGGCGGTAAACCTTGAAAACCGTTACCCGGTTTAGCTGGATACTCTTCTGCGAGTTAAAAACGAGGTCGCCGGCGTCCGGCTTACGAACGGCCAGCCACGCTTTCAGCGCTGCTCTTTCATCGAACAGGGGATTGCTCTTCACGCGAAGTAAGGTTTGGGTGCTCTGCAAAGATCCTTTCAGTCTCGCGATGTGAATCTGCTGGTTGGCGAAATTCACATCCGACAGCCGCAGGTTACAAATCTCCTGGGCACGGGCACCGTGGGCAACCGCAAACAGGAACATCGCGTGCTCTCTCGGGCTGTACTCCTTAGCCGCGCGGAGGAACCGATCCAACTGTTCCGGCGTCATGTAGGAAATGCGTGCTCGGATCTGTTTCACCCGCTGACGAGGCATCCTGACCGCGTTCTTTACGATAGAGGGCGTTATGGCCGTCTCCATAGCATACTACGATAGCATAGTAATGTTGTATCGTCAAGATGCCTGGGGCCTAAGGCGGCATCTCAGGCTGAGTTCGAGTTGAACATCTAGTTGCTTCTTGACTGGTTTGTGCCCGCCGTCATGTATTCCCGCGGAACTGGGGAAAGCGCTCTTGGAAAATAAGATGGCATACGACTCCTCCGGCCTAGAAGATGAAAGATTATCCGAAGACCACAACTCTCGACGGGGAAGCCGTACCTGAAACGAATCCTACAGACCAGCCTGCTGCCATGAGGTCCTTCAAATCTCGATTTGAAATCCTTCCTCTCGTCCGCACCGAGAAGCAGAACCTTGCGAATGACCTCGCAGCATTTGGCCTCTTGCTCGCCCGTAACACCGGAAAGCGTCATCCTTCAGTTCAGGATTTCATGTTGGCGAATGATTCGTGCACGATCGCCTGCGAGGTTCCTGTTTATCTGACAGCGGATGAATTTGCTATTACAAGTCCAAAGGATTCTTTGTGAGCCTGTCTGAGTCCGCTCAACCGATTACCGGGCATATCGATGTGGTGCAAGCCAGGAACGGTTTCATCCATTTGCTCGATTACGAGCCAAAAGCCCGTGAAATCGATCCCGTGAACCAATTGCTGGTGTATGCCCTGGCATTCGCGTCCCGAACACGGCTTCCGGTCAAAGCGTTTAAGTGTGCCTGGTTTGATGAGAAGGATTACTTCGAGTTCTTCCCGTTGCAGGCTATTAAAGCCAGGCAGTTTGAAGCGCAAGCGGCATATCGCGGAAAGAACGCTGGTACTATCTGAGCTCTACATGCTCGACAAAGATGGTGCGCCGCCCTTCGGGCGTTTTGTTGTGGGGCTCGTCGTCGACTAGGTATTCTTCATATTCCGCAATCACGAGACGCAGGCGCTGATCTCCTATGTCTGGCAAGGTCACATCACCTTCCCACAAGGTCTGCCACAGGGAAATTTTGTCAAGAACGTCCCCTGGGCTAAGCCGGCTCCGGGCCGGCTTGGGTGTAAGCTCGCGCGTTTCGACCACCTCTTGTGCCGTTAGCGCTCGGCCAAAGATCGACTCGATCGATCTGATACCGGTTGGGGACGAAACCCCCGGGACGGGTACGCGCTGCGAGAGGACTACATTTTCGATGCGTTGCCAGCCGAAGTCTTCGCCCCATTTAGGATCGAGCTGCTCAACCGAAACTTCAACCATCGTACTTCCTGCCGGGGTTTTGGATTCAGTGCCAGTCAGTGTATTGAATAGGCTCATGGACGATGCTTTGCTGGCTTCCTTATGTCCACTCGAGTCTTCATAGCTGACGCCAAAAACCGCAACGCGGACTTTGCGCAAATCCTGATACGGGGTAACGTTCAACCATCTGTCCGCCGTCAGTGCGATGATGTCGGCAAGCACGACGTTTGAAAGGTATGGGCCCGGGCGAGATGGGGTGCCCGGAGTGGTTATGGGTTGGTAGCGCGCGAGGGCTAGCCGGATAAAAGGGAAGTAGGCTGCCTCCGCAGCGATCTCAAGGTCGCAGTACCATAACTGCCTCTCCGGATCGTAAAAGACATCATGGGGAGCAATTTCCACAAAACCGGCGCCGTCCGTACCTGGAGTCTTGAGCCCAGTAACCTTGAACGCACCGGGTGGCTGATCCTTCTCCGCATCCGGAGCGTTGGGCGGCAGCCACGCCCCAGTTGCATCGGGTGCGCTGCGCGCTAGCGGAAAATCATTGCGAGTCGGAGCCAGGCCAGGGACGAACGGCGACTCCCAAATCGGGTCGTTGCCCCATTGCGTCACGTAAGCCTTATAGGGAGCGGATCCTGGCCAATGTTCGGGATCGCCTGCAAAGTCTTTCGGTGGGAGCACAACAGCGAGCATCTCTCCATACCCGGAAGCGTGCCAGCCGCGTTCGAGGTATACCCGGAGTCCGCCCCCGCGACGCCAACTGGAGAACGTTCCCGTGTCATCGACTTCCCGTTTCCATCCGAAGGTTGGTACGACGTACAAGATTTGCGGCGCGGGAGGTGGTGCGGAGCTTGGTATCCAGGTTACCTTTCGGGGACCAGTCACCTTGATCTTTTCGTCCGTAGGCACCGCTTCACCGTTCTTTGCCGTGGTCAGAAGGCTCGGCGGCAGGAACTCCCGAAAACGCGTCGTCGCTTCAAGCCAATATTCAATGCGGCGGTAACGGGTGTCGTGAAACTCGTGAGCCTTAATGGGCAATCGTTCATCGCCTGAGGTATTGACGCCGATTAGACTGGGTGCGATGAGCGTGTGGTCCGGATATCCCCCGGCAAGTGCCCCTTTTGTGGCATCGGCATAGTCTTCTGTAGCGGTTATCTTCACGTGGAAGGCAACGTCCCCACGCTTACGGTCCACCTGCATGGAACGGCTTTCGGTCTGAGCGGCATCGTCAGATGGCTCGTGCCACTCCGCCAGCACATCGAGTCGATCTGTACTTTCGATACTGCAGTTCGCTTGGAAAGAGGGCCGTGCCGAAGACTGTCCCAACAAGCGATCGAGGACCGTCAAATTTACGAATTCCGGCGTGATCAGGGGCCTTTGGACGGCGTGCACAACCTCCAAAGTGGCCCAGGGCGTCAACATCCAGTGCTGGCCTGACATAGCACGCTTGCGCTGCAGAACTTGGTCGGCCGGTTTCAGCAGACTGAACACTCCCATGGTTTCTAGCGCAGGCTGAGTCAACGCCATGGAAAGACGAACCGTAGCTCGGACCCCCTTAGGAAGGGGCAAGCGCAGTTGATGGGCAGTTTTGTCAAAGTATGGCGCCGCAGATGGGTCGTCATACACCTCAATTGCAAACGGCTTGGCTTCGGGCCAATCGCCTGTTGGATAGAGAGGAATCCGGATAATTTCGCTGGCAGCGATGTTTGGATGGTTGAAAATGCGCGCGCGTACTTCGAGGGGAAGCGGATCTGGAAGATACGTTAAGGATCGACCCGCTTCGTAGACGGCAAAAGTCGTGGGTACGGGGCTCGAATCCAGTGGACCTTGCATCGGCAGCACCACTTCACGAATGGCCGCCGAGGAATCTTGTGGATTGACGTCTTTCTGAACTGCCAAGAGAGGGAAGAGGGAAGCGTCCACTTTTCCCGGCGTATCGAGCTTGCCGTGCTGTTCCGCCTCACGCGCGCTGACCTGGGGCGGCGCTGCTGCTCGGTGTCCGACTTGCTGGCTCGGCAATGCATTGCCTTCGACGGAATCATTAAAGGTTCGGATTGCAACGCGCCCTATCGATTCTCCTTCCCGTGGTTTCTCGATGGTTCCGGACGAGGAAAGTAGGGCTAAGACGGGTGGTGCAACGGCCTCGAAACGGAGATACGGGCGTGCATTCGTGAGCGGATGCTCCGAACCAAAATCCTCGATCTGCGGGTCAAGCGAATTCCCGGCTAGGTCAACCGCACGTGCTCTGATCCAGTATGAGCGTCCGAATCGCAGGCGAGGCAACGATCCTTTCACCGCTGAGAAGCGTGACTTGAATTTGAGACCAGGTGGAACTTCCGCCTGGCTCTGATCCGCGGTCTTGTCCACGGAGCCATCCGGTTTTATGTATCGTCCGGGAAGTGGCGCCGCCAAACTCCAGCCAGTCCAAGATACAAGTGCTTCGTGAAGATAGTGCAGGTTTGTATTGCTCGAGTCATCGCTTGATTTTGTCGCGGCTAGACGGACGGTAGATTCCTCTTCGGTCGGCTCCACCACGACCGCTCCATCGTTGAGTTCGTAGCGTGCTTGGCGGCGGCAGAGAGACATCCATTGGCCAGTCGTGGAGTCCCACATGTCAAATCGATAGCCTCGCACGACGTCTTCGGCAAACAACTCAACAGGACTCGGAGTACCGGCAAATTGCTTTTCAACGTTTGTATTTCGATCTTTGTTGGTATCGAACCGCTTGGTCAGCGTACCCGCTCTGTCCCGCTCGACCAGCATGAGACCGCCCGTGCGCAGTGCCGGCGCACCGATACCGTCCTCATGACGCGTTACGGGATCAACGCGCTCTGCGACGTCAAAGCGGCGGGAAAGAGACCGGGCGAAATTCATCAATTTGAGCCCCGCGCCGTCGACATCAAATTGCAGCAGCCGAAAACGGGTTGAACCGATACTGAGCAATCCATCCTTGACCGGCATGTCCGCAGCAGTGTCGGACACGGCGTCAAAATGCCTGCTATTGAGACGGGTTCGGGTCACTGGGCTTGCGTCTTTGCTTCTCGGAATATTCAGAAGTCCCGAAGGGAACCGAACGGCCACGCTCAAGTCCGCGGCGGCTGCCGGTAGAAATCCGGCTGGGTCTAGTAAGAAATCCACGACCAGACCCAGCCGACGCAGCAGTGTAGGATAAGAGCCCATAGCCGCAACGATTTTGTGAAAATCTAACGTATCTGCAACGTGCTCCCGCGCAGGGAGGCTCGATTGTTTGTACTCGAGCCACCGGGCATCGATCCGGTTGTCATCCTTTCTGGTCCGGTGGCGGAAGATCGGTGTAGCGGGTGGAGTGTGGAACAACTGGAACCGTGCCAATGTCTCGGGAATACCGGGGACTTCACGACTATGGAATCGAAGCCGGTGAAGTTGGATGCGAGGATCACGAAGTTTCGTGTCGGGATCGATGGAGTTCTTATCGAGATCCGACACGATGTCCACTAAGTTTCGCCATCCGTCCGTTTCAATGAGCTGCGTTATGGTAGGCAGATTGTCAGTCGCCGTTCGCGCCAGTTCGCCATACATCGATGCCACCAAGTCAGTCATGGTCATCGCGTTGTACGATAAGACGTTGCTGCCGGACAGGTCCGTGTATTTGAATGGATTAACCATCACACGAGAGGTAAAAAGTGCTTTCCATACAGTCGAATCGTAAACTCCGACGTTCGTGTCGACACGGTTTACTCCGGTGGTGAGATTGGCTGGAATGGAAACCGTCTGACCGTTGTAGCTAATGTCAAATCGTGCGTTGGAGAGGGTCGCGGGCCAATCCTCCCAGTCCGGAAAAAACGTACTAAGCCTCTGCGGCCGGCCAAATGGACCTTCTGGATCAAGCCGCGGCGACAGTAGCACCGAAAGACGCAGGGAGGCTCTATCCGCCGTATATCGATTCGGGAGGGCCGTCCAGAGGAGTGATTGGCGTGCCATCAGTCGACCACCTCTTCTGCGAATGCATCACAGTAGTCTGCCCAAACTTGTGGTGTGGGTATCAAATCTATGAATCGCGGATCCGCCTTTCCGCCTGCGAATTCTCGCCGACACTTGACCGACACTTCCGCACTAAACATCAAGATATCGATTTCAACCGTTAGCGTCGCCTCCCCATAAACCGTCGACGTGCCTCCCGCTTTCAAGTAACCCAGTTGCAGATTGAAAGTCAGCGACACGGAGATAATGGCGATCACGGTGAGCTCGCCATGGATGCGCACATAGCCTGCGAGCTCGACTGATCCCTTGCCAGGAACCGGCTCTAACCAGTGAAAGTAGATGCCCGCTTTAACTTCGACGCCGCCAGATGCGACTCCTAGGTCAATCGCAATGGCTGCACCAAATTCAAGCGCAGCCTCAATTTCATTAACCCCACGGGCCGATACTCCGATGGCTAGGAACCCGCCACCTCCCAACAGGGAAACCGTGAGGCTAAAAGGCGATTCTCGTTTCGAGAAGTTGAACTTCACGGCTGCCGGCGTGGAATCGAAGGGCAAACTGAAGGCCGCCCCGAGCGATGCATTGGACAGCGCGAAGACTCCGACTTCGATCGCGGGCAGCGTCAATGAATAGCCAGCGCTGATGCCACTGGGCGTTACGGTCAGACTTGGTGGATCGGAGAATCCATTCGAAGGTATGAACTTTCGCAGGTTGTTGACAAATTCCAGGGGACCACCAAATAGCACGGCATCGTCGCCGTCGCGAAGATGGACGGTAACGTCAGGCTTCTGGCCGTTCTTGGAATCAAAGATAACTTCTTCGAACCAGAGAATGATAAAGCCGAAGAGGTTTACCTTGAAATTTGTGATCTTGGCGGTCGCGTTCACGGTTGGCGCCATAGCGGGGTCGCGAGGTGTGCTTACTACACCAGACATGGTCAAGCGCGTTAGCGGTTTGTTCATATCGGCGCGTGGAATGAGTAGCTTTAGCTGGTCGATTTCGGTGACGTCGGTATCCCAATCGAACCGCGATTCGACACGATCAGGAAAGTCGCGCGTTACCATCTTGGGAACAGCTGTACCGTTCAGGTCGTGGCTACTCTTGATGATGTCAGCAATCTTGATGCCACCGAGAAGAGTCGCATCCTTGAAGAAGTCCGCAGGATCAAATTCGCCTCCCTTTACGGTTTTCAGCGCATCTTCGATCGGTTTACTTCCTGAGCTTTGACCTGACACTGGGCCTAGTACCTTCGATAGGCCCAACAAGCTCATTTGCGGAGTTGCCAGCGCACCCAAAGAGTCACTTTTCGCTGTCTGCGCCGTTCCACCAAAGGTGAGTGACGTAGCTGAAGTTAGTTTTAGGAAAATTTGTCCCTTGTTCGCTGCGTCGAATCCATTGGCCAGGTAAAAGTCTGGATAGGTAACTTCTGTAATGAAACCTGGCTGCGATAGAAGTTTTTGAATTGGCCTGATACCCACTTCTGCGACTTCGATCTCTGGAAACAGGTTGGGTATACCACGCGGCGACAAATCACCAACACGAAATGTAATCGACTTCGTAGGCAACTTTGGATCAGTTTTATCCGCTGGATCGGAAGGAGCGTAGGCCACGACCGCTCCACCGAGGGAAGTGCGGCGCTTAGTCGCCGCAGGAGCAGCATTGTAGGAGGTTCTCAGTTCGTTCGAACGGTTGGCATCCGCCAGCTTCCCGACAAAAAGTAGCGGCATCGCAAACGTCACGCGATTACCGGCCAAGTCGGTTGCAGCGATATCGAATTGAAAGTCGACCGGTGTCGTAGAGCCGGCCGGCACCATGGGCCAAAACAACATGCGGTGAGCCAGGCCAGCATCGGGTGGATCAGGCGGAACCTTGGGGGCGTAGAGCGAGTCAGGCGGCAGCGCACTACTTCCTTCGCCCGGTTCACTTAAATCTGGAGTTACTCGAGTCAGGATTTCGACACTCACGAAAGGAAAGTCGCGACCTTTGTGTCGATGACCGGTGCTGTCATAGGAGCGAACAGGTTCGCGGACCACGATAAAAAATCGTTGGCGAAGGAGCGCAACTCTCTTCGAGGCACTTCCTCCAAGCGGTTCAAACTTGCGCTCCGTTACTTTGACCAGGGATGCCGCATGTCCAAAAGGACAGAGATATCCTTTGTACATGACGCGGACATAGTGGTCGCGACCTAACGTACTTAAATGGCGCCATTGTTCAAGATCCACTTGATCTGGCGTGGTAGTCCACGTGCCCTCTACATCGAGCAGTGCTCCGAGCGAAGAAAGATGCAACCTCTTCGCTTCACTCGAGATCGGATGGTAAGGCCCTCCATCCAGAGTCGCGTCAAACCCTGCCATCAGCGTCACCAGCATAGAGCGATCGAGGGGATCAAGACTCATGCGAATCAGATCGGGCGACGACAACTGCGAAATCACCTGTTTGATCTGTTGGGTTGGACGGTAGTCCGGCGACCAAAGCGCGCGTATTCGACTCGCTAAGTCCGGGCCGACTGTCACCTTGTTGGTGCTTAGGCGCGTGTGCCACAGTTCGGTTCGATCCCGATGCACGACAGGATTCTGTGCGTGACGCCAACAGGCGTCTTCGATCGGCGACGTGACCAAGCGATAGGGCAATTCAAGGGCTGTGACTGTGGATTCGGGCTCGTGTGGACCCAACACCACGGAAATCGGCGTGATGTCGCTGATTGCCGGGTGTCGCGCTACTCCCCCTGCCGCCGCAGTAGGTTCGACGGAAGCTTGGTGGGCGGCCGATCGGCGCAAGCTTGTAATTGGCGAATCGATGAGCCGCTGCAGTCGTATGGAAGGGGGATCAGGCACCGCATTCCCATCCAAGCGCATTGGCCAGTCTCGAAGGGCAGTCAGAAGGCTTGCGAGGTCGTAGCCGAGCGTGCTCACGTCGCTTGGCATGGTCACAGCGACTCGGCTCGGCCGTGACATGCGGATTCTAGCAGCTGGCAAAGTGTTGGGGCTTGCCTCGGCTAGAGAACTTTGGACATTTTTCTTTGGATACGTCGGTTCGTTTGATACTTCCTCTTGATCGGCAGCTGGATCTGGCGCCGGGTCGAACTGCTGCTTTGAGGATTCAAGGTAAGCTTCTTCGCCAAAACTTTGCGGCGGGAACTCGAAAACAATGTAGGCATTATTTGTCGAGCGTTCTAGGCGCGCAGGATTGGTTCGGAGAACGAAACCGCCGAAAGTTATGTTGAGGATGAGGAGATCATCGGGCCGCCGTATGGAAATAGGCGGAGGGGCGATGGGTTCCTCATGACCGTCACCGTTCCCGTTCCCCCGTTTTGGTGGAGGACCAGGCACCGCGGTATCAGGCTTAGTGTCATTGTCATTAGGTCCTGGGCTGATCTTTCCTTTGCCGTCTCCATCAAGACCGTCTCCACCACCGCCATCTCCACGTCGATCGCTGTCGGATGTTGACTCTGGCGAAGGTTGGCCCTCCTCGGTTGCAGTAGGTGTGCGGGCTGGGCAACAGGGATTTGCTGGGTACGGCGGATAAGGAGGGTATGGCGGAAACGGTGGGAAGGGCGGGAATGGAGGAAATGGAGGCATCGGACGTTATGGCCAACCATACGACAGCGAAGACGTTCCTTAGGATTTATCATCTTTTTAGTTTACAAACAACAGTGTATAGTTACCGCCAACACGAGACGAGGATTCCGATGCTCGCAAGTCGGAAAACCACCCAACACCTGCTCGATGAGCTTGAGCGGTTGCGGCTCGAGATGGCCGCCACGATCGGCCGCCGTGATCGAGAAGTGCGCGACCATTCTCATCCGCTGCTCGACGAACTCTGCAGCGAAGTGCGGCGCCTGCGACGTGAACTGGATTGTCTTGCTGTGGCTCCTCCAAGTCCTAACTGTGGACCAACATCTATGAGTACAGCATCAACACCTCCGTTCCCACCCTATCCGCCGTATCCACCGTTCCCGCCGTTTCCGCCCTTTCCACCGTATCCGCCCTATCCCCCGAACTGTGGATGCTGCTCGCAAGCTCCGTGCCGATGTGCGAAATGCAGCGGGCACGCGAAAGCGTCGGTTGAGCGCGAGCCGCAGCAGAAATTGCCGGAGCCTAGCAGCACCTCGTCATCGTCCAGCAGCAGTAGTAGTAGCAGTAAAGCGAGCCTTATCTATTCTCGGCCGCTCACCGTCGCGCCACTTTCTTCAAGCAGTAGTTCGATTTTCTCGACCAACGTCAAATAGGTGCGAATGGCTGGTGTCACGTCATGACCGATCGAGAATCATCGGGCAGCGAGCATACGCGACGGCGCGATCGCCAACGTCAGCAGCAAAGCGACTTGGCAGATGCTGAGCAAAGTGGGAATAGTTCGAGTGGAAGCAACTCCATGACCAGCGATGGACCATCCGATCTGACCAAAATATTTCAGGCCATCGATGGCTTGCGCGGCGAGATCGATCAGTTGAGACAAGAATTGAGCGAATGCTGCGATGAAACAGAGAACGGCGGTGACGGTGGTGGTGGGTCATCCGAAAGCTCTAGCCAACTGTCGACCAAGTGTTGCGACGAGCAGGTGTTAATAGAGATTCGACGCCTGCGACACGACCTTTGGGAGTGGCACGAACGCGTAGAACGAGAGCGGCGGATTAGCGAACTTCGAGCTGAAATCGAGCGGCTGAGGTACGAAGTAGAACGTTGCCGTGAGATTCGAGCCGCCGCTGGGGCCTGTGCGACCCCAGGAACCTTGGCACCTGCGCCGCCCTATCCCCCTTATCCGCCCTATCCTCCATTTCCGCCCTATCCTCCATTTCCGCCCTATCCACCAAACTGTTGCAGTCCTCCCTGTGCACCGCCGTGCCATGAGGAAGAGGTGCCGCCGCGTAAGCCTTCCTCTAGCAGTAGTTCCAAAAGCAGCTCGTCCTACGGGTCGTCTTCTTCTAGCCCTAGCGCTTCGTCGCCATCGTCCTCTAGCTCTTACCCACGAATCGACAGCTCGTCGAGTTCTTCTTCTGTGGCGAGCGGGAGTTCCTCAAGTCCTAGTAGCTCATCGAGCCTGAGCAGCGGTAGTTCGCCATCCTCTTCATCGTCTTCGCAGAGCAGTGAGAGCTCAAACAGCAGCTCATCCTCGAGTTCGTCAATACCTAGCTCGTCTAGCTCCAGCAGCCCTAGCTTGTCCAGTTCGAGTAGCT
>Ga0157378_10005330_pt1 | contig 11286 bp, 9 predicted proteins | sample M65metaG_FD_115309 | JGI IMG/M metagenome (GOLD analysis project Ga0157378, IMG submission 115309) | Miscanthus rhizosphere microbial communities from Kellogg Biological Station, Michigan, USA - M6-5 metaG | ecosystem: Host-associated > Plants > Roots > Rhizosphere > Soil | place: USA: Michigan...
CTCGCGCCGTATTGATAAAACCATAAAAGCTCTTTGCGGCGCGTCAGAAAAATACCGCGCAAAACCAAACCCAAACATCTGTCCGGATGCGTTTCGGCATAAGCCAGACTCAAAGTGCTGCCCCACGAACCGCCGAAAACGAACCATTTTTCGACGCCGAATTTTTCGCGCAAAGATTCGATGTCGTGTATCAGATCCCACGTCGTGTTTTCGCGCAGCTCCGCGTGCGGAGTAGATTTTCCCGAACCGCGCTGGTCGAACAAAATTATGTGATACGCCGCCGGATCAAAAAACTGCCGATACATCGGGACCAAACCGCCGCCCGGCCCGCCGTGCAGAAAAACTACCGGGATTCCGTCGGCGTTTCCGCAGCGCTCGTAATAAATTTCGTGAATGTCCGAAACTTTCAACATCCCCGAATCAAACGGTTCGATCTCGGGATAAAGATTTTTCATATTGCGAATAATACTAAATCGCGCAAAAAAAAACTATTGACGCAGAAAAGCAATTTCGTCTAAGATATTTTCAACGCTGAAGAGGAGGTGATCCAAAAACATATGACAAAAGATTCCAGTGAGGTGGCTGCGACCTAGCAGCAAGTCTCCGAAGCAGTTTGTGAGACTCGCTCGGCTGAATTACAGCACGGGTCAATCCAAACAGTTTACCGAAAAAGCCTTTTATTTACTGTGAATCAGTAATAGAAGGCTTTTTTATATGCGAAATTTGAATTTTTATTTTTGAAATAGTTTTTTAAATTTTAAGCTTAAATTGGCTTAGTTTTTAGCAATAGGCACACCATAGGCACACCAAAATCATATGTTGATATATAAAGTATTAAGCGGTTATAACTCTTAAACTTACCAATAAATTTAGAGCATATTTGGATAGGTCGTCCAAATCATCGTCAATCAAAACAGCTGTGCCAACACTTGCAAGCCAAGCATATTTGAGCAATACATACTAATAAATCCTTTGTTCAATGAATATATTTAACTCGAAATGGAAATCTTCAACGCTCCAGACTCTTACCAGATGGTTAAAGAGTCGTGAGCAGAGGACTATTGAACTGCAATCTATACCTTTTTATTGGAAGACAAAGAGAAAACGAGAACAGATAAAATTATTTTTTCAGAATCTACATTTCAAATTAAATTGGAGGCGACGGGAAACAAAAGAATGGAGATATTCGCATCTTGAAATAATCAAAACCATACTGAAACCGCTTTTCCTAGCATTGTTCTTTGTATTTTTATTTGAAGGTAGTGAACATCTTTTCATTCAATATAAATCAATCATAAAGCCTTATGTTCCAGAAAAATTAGTTGAAATTTGGAACTGGTTACGTGATAGCGTAAAAATTGAAATCTCAATCTACACAAGTTTTTTAGGAACTATAGCGGGTGTATCCGCAACTTTTCTCGGTCTTTATTTTACTGCTTTAAGTGTCTTAATCACATCTGCTTACACTCAGGTTACAGCCGATATTCGTAGCTTGTTAATGCGCGACAAAGTTGGAAACAGCTATGTGCAGGTGGTCGCTTTAGCAGGGGCTTATTCGACTATTCTATTAGGTCTTAGCATAACGGGCTATACACCTGGTTTGCTCAGTCTTATTTTGCTAGTAATTTTGGGAATCGCAGAGATTTACAGTTTTATAAATTTAGGAATTAGAATATTTGTATTTTTCGACCCAGCGACACTGGTTTTTTACCTTAGAAAAGATTTAGTTCAATGGATTAAAGAGGCAACAATAAAAGGCACTTGGTGGCAAGATGCTCCTTTTCAAGCACATTTTCAAAGGCAAGCTGAAAATGCTCTTGATACGTATAGAAATCTCATTTTTGTTGTTAAAGGTGAAGAACATTTGCGGAGCCAATCTCTTATAAAATTGGCAAATGCTATTATTTCTCTACTACAATTTTACGAAAATCAAAAATCATTCATTCCAAGTCAAAGTAAATGGTTCAAGCCGACTTATCACCATAAAGATTGGATAACCGCGAGTCATTCAGAGACTTCAATTGCTACACAAACAGGAACAACTCTCCACCCGAAGGAAGTTCCTGATTTATTGTGGCTTGAAAAGGAAATCGGAAAAATTACAGACTTCGCGCTGAAAGGTTTTTTGGAAAAGCAAGATTTAACTAATGCCCTTTATCTTTTTCAGAGTTTTTTAGACATCTCCAAATATTTGGCGCGAATTTATTGCGTTGAAGAAGCATTATTGTTTTTTCGTATCATTAAACTAAATACTCAAAAACATTTAGAAGCATTTGAAGTTCCGAATATTAGCAAAGAAAATGACCTTGATTCTCTGCGATTTACGCTCGCACTAGCGGATTTTTATGCTCTTTGCTTTATTAACATTTTGCTTGGATTCTCTGAGGGCGTTGAAAGATTAAATTTGGAGTTCTTTGAAAACTTTATTAAAACCACAAATTGGAAGGATAGCAAAAGCCTTTATAGAGAGAGGTTCCCACGAAAAGTTTTACAACAATTGGAATTGAACAAAAGACATTTAGATTTTGAAAGGACAGTCGAAGGTCAGACCGTTACGCCGATTTGGTATCAATTACAATTGTTAATTTTAAGTTATTTCCGTTTTCTTGAGTCATCAATAAACTCTCTTTTAATTGGTCTGGAAGAGATTTTTTTGCAAGAAGCCGAAGCACTTATAAAACAAGAAAAGCATATTATTGCAATCCAATTGATAGAAAGAGGATTTGAGGCGTGTCATAAATATGAAAATCACTTTTTTTCCTTACAGCAATATTGTCAGGAACTAAATAAAGCTAGAAAGTTAGAAGATATTCCTTCGGTTAAATTCTCTTGGGAAGACTATCAAAAAAGAATTGAAGTAATTCACGACCAACTCGTGATTTTGTTAGCAAAATCTCTCTACGAAATAATTCAATTGCCAAAGCTCGAAGATTTGCCTGATTACTTTGGGCACTCATACACGGTATTGACGGACGAATGTTTCAAAGCGATGGCAATGGGCAAAGAAGAGCTTTTTAAAATATTATTTCCGAAGGTTTTTAATGCCTGTCTTGAAGCTCACGCTCGTCAAAAGAAACTTGAAAATTTTGACGATGAAAGTAAATTTGTTCTTGTTGCTGACCCAATAGTTGATTTACTTGACCTTTCAGGTTATTCAATTATTTTTCAGGAATTAGATGAAAAGAGCTTCTTTGATATTGTTCAATCTACTTGGGATTCATATTTTGCTGATAAAGAAGACCGACTTCTGTTAATTAAGCTCTTTATCACTTTTGGCACTCACACCAGTTTTATAATGTCTCCGCGTTCAATAACAAGAACATCTTGGCAGCAATATTTTGAAAGAATATTACGTAAACGCGAATTGTTGAATGATGATTACTCGTATGGAGGCTTTTTTGATGAAGAGAATGAAAGTACAGAAAACCATCCAAGTAAAATTATTAGAACTTTAACTCGCTCAATGATGTTACACGAAGAAGCGAATGAAGTTTTTCTAGCCATTTTTTTCAAAAAGGAAATTGAAAGTAAAGAAATCGAATTTCCTGATAACATTATAAGTTTTTATAAAGATATTTATGAGAATGAATCAGGATAAATATGAGAAGGAAGCCTAAAGATGGACTAATTTCATCACGCAAATCTGTTTGGTTTTATAGTGGTATGCTCGACGAGAATGACACCGTTCTACACGATAAATCCTTTTACCATAATTCTTTCAAAACTAATATGATAATTGAAGATGTGGATTCATTTTGCTTGCCCATCCCAGATTTTCTTAAGAAAAAATATGAAGTCAATTTAATTACAACTGACTCCAGATTCGAAGATTTATTAACTGGCGCAATTGAAACAAGATATGGCAGGGAAAACTTAACTAATTCTATTTATGAGTTTTTTAAACAATGTGTCAGGGTTGTAATGACTTATGGTCACGCAGGTTATGAAATAATATATTTCTCAACACAAGATGGCAAAATAGATTCCTTTTGGTTGGCATTGATTCCGCCAAGTGCTTTCATCATTAAGAAAGATAAATTTCAACAATATGTCCCGCTTGAGATAGTTAATGAGCGAAATTTAGAAGGACAATACATTGATTTACCAAAAAATGATGTATTGCTTTTTGAAATACCTGAATACATTCGAGGTAACTATGAACAAATGATGGAATCCTTAGATTTTTTAGGCAAAGAAGTTTTTCCTAAATTTGCGTTGGAAAATATTTATAATCCGACTGTTCCCTTTTCGCAGTCAGATTACCTTCTATCAAAAGAAATAGCTCTAGCCAAAGCAGCACGAGTGATAGGTTGGAATGCAAGAAATTATAGTAATGAATACAAATTTGAATATTATGTTTGGCATAGACAGTTACGTTTTCATAAGTTCCTTTGTATTTTGCGCGAAACTATATTGAAAACTCTAAATGAAGGATTAAAAAGAATAGGAAATAAGTTGGACGTTGAAGCAGAATTGGTAATTGAGGGATTACCTACAGTTCAAGACGCAGAAAATGCAATAGAAAAACTTAATAATGGGGAAATTAAAACATTTAGTGAGGTTTTAGATATATTTCGGTGATGAAATTAGCGTAATTTTGAGCAGATGGTGCAATAGAGTCACACCCAATTTTTCAATAAAAATTAGATTTTATTCATAAATCATTCCGACAATACTTTGTGTCGCAGTTTCCTGCATTGTCGGGACACAGTGAGAATAAATATCTAATGTAATCGCTACCGAGCTGTGCCCTAAACGCTCATAAACAATCTTGGGGTGAACATTCGCCCGTAACAATAATGTGGCACAACTGTGCCTTAAGTCATAAAGGCGATAGAGGGTAGAATCAATTTTCGCTTTCTCTAAAATATCTTTGAATAATTTTCGTATAGAATCGGGATAATGAGGCTCGCCTTTATTATTCGGAAAAACTAAATCGTGTTCATTCCACTCCTTCGCCTTCCCTTTCCACTCTTCTAAATTTTCTCGTTGCGCTTTTAATCTTTTAACTAACTCGGCAGACAACGGGACAGACCTTCTGCTTTTCTGCGTTTTCGGTTCGTCAAACCACCAATCATTTTTATTCGCGGTTCTGATAGCTACTCGTCTAACTTGAAGCGTCGCTGAAATTCCATTTTCCGAGTCACCAAAATCTAAATCATTCCACTTCAAAGCAAAATACTCTTCGGGTCTAAGACCTGTTTCTAACGCGAGGTGAAACATAGCTCCAACTCGATTAGAAAGACCGTTGATGTATTTGCACGTGTTGTTATCAATCGCTTTAAGAAATTTTGAGGCATCTTGTGGGGAGAGTGTTTTTGTTTCCTTGCAATCAAGTTTTGGAGCTAAAATTCCAGCCATTGGGTTCTCAATTATGAGCCGTCTTTTTAGAGCAGAGCTAAAGACATTAACGAGTATTCTGTGAACGTGATTCCTGGTTGTTCCTGATAAAGGTTTTTTAGTTCGCTCCGAGATATTTTGCCTTAGTTCCCTATACAGATTTTCAATATGCAAGGAAATAATATCTTTCATTTAAGATGTCCAATGTGAGGAATGATGTAACGTTTTAATTTGTAAATATCAATTTCCTTATTCCGCCTTCTGGTGTTTGAAATGTTTATTAAATAATCCAGTGCAAACTCTTCCAGTCTTTTATCCGAAGGACGTTGTTTTAATGTTCCCGAATGTTTCTTTTGAAGGTAATCAATTAAATGTTGCTCGGCATCTTTTTTCGAGCCTTTAATCATTGCGCTGTAATAAATACGCTTGCCGTTTGAATCGCGGTATAAATAAACGCGAACTAAAAACCTTTCTTTCCCTCGCTTTATTATCTGCCCTTCTCGTTTGGGCTTCTTTTCATCTGTGGTAGGATTTTTCTGCATCTTTAATTCCACTTGTTAGTATTAAAGTATAGTGGAATCACTAGGGTTTTGTCAATGAAAGGCTTGTTACATCACTAGGTTTTTGCTATTTTATTTTTTATGAAAATTGAAGGTTTTTTGACTACAAAGGAAGTTGCTGAAAGGCTGGGGGTAAGTGTCGGGCGAGTTCAGCAATTAATAGCAGAAGGAAGATTACCCGCTACTAAAATAGGACAAACTAACTTAGTTAAAAAGGCAGATTTGGAGCTTGTGAAAAATAGAAAGACAGGAAGACCTAAAGCAAAAAAATGACTATCTGATTGTATCCTAACGTGAGCCAGCCCCCGTTCTATTAATTAGATTGAAAACGCTCTCAAAATGCTTTAAAAAGCCAAAGAAAGGCATCTCAGAACCCACTTTTGAAGACTGCGAATCATTCATTTTATTACGAAAAAACTCAAGTCAAAATCCTACTTTTATAGTGATTTGACAAACCTAATTTCGTCATATATTCTTCCTAACGCCTCAAATAAACTAGCTGTTAATTGAGGGAGTTTATAGTTAAATTAAGAGATGTAAATGTTGCTTAAACTATTTTCTTTTACACCAATTTAAGACAAAACTTCCAGTCATTTAATTTATTAAAAATGAAATAGCAAAAGCTATTTCTTGGGTAGAAGTGTGTCTACATGAATATGAAAAACAAGATATGAACGACAACAAATTAAGTAATTTTGACCGAGTTAGAAATCTTATTATTAATGCAACGAATAAATCTAAATCAATAATAATTCCATTAGATTTGATTGCGTATGCAGGTGAAACACAAAAGGCTGTTTTTCTTGCATGGCTGATTTACTTGTCAGACAAAGGCAGAAAACCAAATGGCTTTATTTGGAAGTCTTATCCTGACTGGGAAAAAGAAACAGGTCTTAGCAAAGCACAGGTTGAAAGAATTGTTAAAGATTTTCGGGATAAAAGAAACATCATCGAAACAAAGAAAATGCTGGCTGCTAGTAAAAATGGAAATGCAAGCAATACATGGCATTATAAATTGCTGATGGGCAACTTTTTGAAAGACCTAGATAGTTTTTTGTTGACTCGAAGTGAAAAAGATTTAGGACTCGAACCTGAAGAAACTGACTATTCTATAACAGATAGACATTCAGACAGACATAACATAGATACATCAAATATTACTCTCTACGAGAACCATATTGAGGGAAATTTAAAACCCGAAGAAGAAGAAAAACAAGACAGTAAAAAAGAAATTGAAGATATAGATAATTTACGTGATATTGGGGCTGAGTCTGGCATAAAGGATTTTGATTTAGATATTATAGACGGGTGTTCCGCCTCTGCCTCTCCGTCTCCAGCCTCGTCCCTGTCCGAGCAGTTTGAGCCGACGCTTGCTAACAAGGTCTGGGCGGCAAAAACTTTCCCGTTTAAGTCTCAGAAACTTATGACGGAAAAATTTATTGATTTTTATAAAGAAAAAAAGCACATACATAGAGATTCAGACGGCTGGCAAAAGGACTGGCGGAAATGGGTGCAAAGAGAATCGCCCCAGCGTGGAATCGATAGCGATATAATTGAAAATCAAGCACAGGAAATCGAAAATCAATTATTAAATTGGGTATATGATTTTGTTAGTCGGGTAAGTCAGGGATTCTTTTCTAAAAATATTTCATTTCATATTGTTCCACCAAAAGTTTTTAAGGAATACTTTTGCGATGAAAATAATTTTGAATGGCAATATATCGAAGAGGCATTGGAATATCTAGTTGAAAACAATTTTTTAAGTAAATATTTTGATTGTTATTATGACCTCATTAAATATAAAGAAAATCCAGAATGGGCAAAGAAAGTGGATGGACAAATGTGTTTTTACAGTCATGATATTCCAGACTGTAAAAGAATATTTGAATCTATCAAAACTAAATCTCCTGTGAGTCAGGAAGATATTATTAAAGAGTTTCCAGAATTATCACAAGACTCAATAGAAAATTTATTAAGAGTTACAAATGGTAATAGATTAAATCTTATTGAAGGAAAATATCATTTTGTGGAAGAAGAGTGAAAAATTCTCACTGGGTATAGGGGGGTCTTAAGATTGGAGTTATTCTTCTGATTATACAAAGCCTTTTTTTCCTGACCAAAGTTTATTGGTTTTGCATTTTATAGGAAAAAGTCTAAAAAAAAGAGAGCTGAAAAATTTATAAAAAAGAAAATTCATCTAGACCTTTCTTTTATTCGGCTTTTTATAAATCCATCAATTTTTTGATAAAAGGTATATCCTTAAAACCCTAGCTAAATTAAACTATACAGCTACAATTTTTCTAGGATTTTGAAAACTACTCAGATTCTGAGAAAAGTTGTTTTTTTAACATCTCCAAATTTTTCTAAAAAAAGAAATAGAGATATTTTAGAAAGCCTCAAGAGCATTATTCTGGTCTAGCATTACACTATTACTACCATTTTTAATTTCTAATCTTAAATTCCATAAAGCTGTTCCGCCGCGAGTGTCTGTTATGCCGTATAAATAGTAAATTCCTGTCTCGATATTACTAAGCTGAGCTTTTCCCTGAAAATCCGTTTCGACTGTATATTTTATATGTTCTGCAATAGCAGATTTAAGTCTGGATTGTTCTTCTTCAAAGAGATATGGATTATTTTGAAATGTTATAAGGTCGTCAACTTTGAACGGTCTTTTATGTTTTTCCCATTTCTTGATATTTTCATTGTATCTTTCATCTTCTGTGTCTCCAGCTTCTTTAAAGATTTGCTCTAAATCTTGGTCTAATAGATAAAACTTAACTCTCGCCAATGGTTGTGAGCCGCCGACTTTGTAAACAATAGCTGCCTCAATATTGAGAGTTCCTTTAAAAAAACTGCAAGAGGTTAAACAGAGTGCGAAAAATAAACTGATAAACAAGAGTTTCCGAATTAAAGTTATTTTATACATAGCTTTGATAATGGTTGGGTGGTCTTGCAATTCTTGAATCCAGCGTTTAATTTATCTCTAATCATCAATGCCAAAGGAAAATAAAATCTAGGCATAATGAAAGCCGTTGAGTTCAAATTAATACTCACGGCGAATGATTTAAGCAGAACCATACTAGCTTTAATTAAAGCTAAAGACAAGAGAAAAAACAATGCTTATCCGTTGGAGGTCTCCAGTGGGTAAAGCAAAAAGAATGAAGCCTGAAAGACTTGCAGAAAAGCTCTTACAGATTCGCGAACAACTTGGATTATCTCAGAGTGAAATGGTTGTTAGACTGGGTTATGAGGGTTCGTTTTCAAGAAATTATGTTTCCGCATTTGAATTAGGAACGAGAGAACCGCCGTTACCTGTTTTACTCGCTTATGCTCGGCTTGCAAGTGTAAGCACTGATGTGTTGATCGATGATGAATTAGATTTACGTTAAAAGACTTTTACAGACTTGCGTTAGTTATCAATATAAGTCATTAAAAATCTGTTTGCTGTTTCAAAATTCTCTCGCTGTTGGTCGATGTTTGGAATATTCTTAATTCCATGAAATAAATTGTTTCTAAACCTATAAATAATTATTGCAGCAGCTAATATTATATCGTTCGGATTATTATTAACTCCCAATAAAACTTCTTCAACAAGTTGCTGTCTGTCATTTGGTCTAAAGTTTAAATGTCCAAAACGCGGGGTGAACCCACCGTTTGAAACGTATCTATTTTTGAAATAGTCAATTTGTTCTTGAAATAAATCAAGATTAAGATTTCTATTTGCTAGATCTTGTTGTAAGGTGGGAATTGAAAAATTGTTTCCGCAAATTTCCTTTTCGAAAACATTCCATAATAATGAAAAATCTTTAACACTTGCGAGATCTTCTTCATTAAAATTTGTTCCATATCTATTATTTATCCACTCAGTTGTATTCATATATGTTCTCGATTTTAGGCAATTTCAAAGTTGTCGAAAATAACATATATTGCAGAACTCATTAAATTTTTTTATTCGTTCAGCCAATTTATTACCGCTTTGTTGCCATTTTCTTTTATCCAATCAGAAGGAATCAATTTTTTACCATCGCGCCATTTTTCAACAATAGCTTCTTTAAATTTGTCGTAATTTGGTTCTGCGTGTTCAGTAATAATGACCTGTAATTTTCCATCAAGTTCTTCAGTTCTTTTGAATATAAATTCACATATCCTTTTGATTGCTTTATTGTCTGCGCTGTCCTTTACGCCTTCAGGCGGTAAATATGCTTGGGAAAATTGATCTATCATCAAGAAATTTGGAACGGGACGATTATGACTTATGAAATATTTATGTAGTGCGAAATGAATTAGAAGATGATATGCAACCCAATTTTCTCCACTTCCTACTTTGTCTAATCTAATTTTTTCTTCCGAGGTTATTATAAATAAAGTTAAATATTTGATCGAAAATTGTATCAGTGCATTACTAAATTCTAATTCGAGCTCTTTAGCCCAATCCGACATTTGAACACTTATTTGGTCAAGGATAGCCTCTAACCTCTCTTCAATTTCCTCTTTGCTTATTTGTCGCTCTAAATCTTCTATATCCGCTTTTAGACTTTCAATTTTTTGTTGCAAATGTGAAAAATCATTGGTAACCCTCTCGCTTTCGAGAAATAAACTTATTCTTCCCAATACTCTGCCTTTGCGGACATTCAAATCTCTCGACTTTTCTAATTCTGCGCGTTCCTTGTAAATAGCATTTATATTTCTATCAATTGAAGCTATTTGCATTTTAATTTCATCGATTTTCTTTTTTTGCGCTTCAATATAATTCTTTAACCTAGGTCTTTCTTTCCGAGTGATCTCAAGATTATTTTTAAGACTCATTAGTGAATCGTTTATCGTCTGAATTGTCGGAATTGTTATCTCCAATGATTGTGAGCAAAGTGGACAAGAGCTTTCATTTATTTCATCTTTCGCTTCAAAAAGATTTATGCTTTCAAGTCTGGTTACCTGTTGTTCCCCTTCACTTGTGTAGTTGAAAGCCTCTCTTTCAAATGCCTCAGTAGATTTAAGGTCTTCAGTTAAAGAGTCCATTTCCTGTCTTAAATTGTTTCGCTGATTTTGAAACTCAATAAGATTTTCGTTTTCGGCAATCGGTTCAATTTCTACTAAATCTCTCTCTGAAATATTATTAAGAATGGATAAAGATTGTTCTTCGTTTTCAGCAAAGACGTCGTTAGGTAATAATTGAACTTGTTTTGCTTCGGTAATAAGTTCAAAACTTAAACCTGTTGTTTTCGCAACAATGTTTTGACCTTCTTTTAATTCTCTTTGAAATCTATTGAATGCTCTCTTCTTTTCAGCTAAATCTCTCTCAAGTTTTACGTAATCCTCTCGGACTGCTCCCAAAAAATATGGCAGTGTATCTTTAATCGCCAACTCAACTCCATATTCTTTTTTTTGA
>Ga0157378_10005332_pt1 | contig 11285 bp, 10 predicted proteins | sample M65metaG_FD_115309 | JGI IMG/M metagenome (GOLD analysis project Ga0157378, IMG submission 115309) | Miscanthus rhizosphere microbial communities from Kellogg Biological Station, Michigan, USA - M6-5 metaG | ecosystem: Host-associated > Plants > Roots > Rhizosphere > Soil | place: USA: Michigan...
GGGCTGTTGAGCCAGGCCATCATCGGCGCCGGCGGGGCGCCGCGCTTGCCGGCAATCGACTCGTCGTAGGTTTCTTTTTGCTCGGCGTTCATTTCGCCAGGCGAAAGCAACTTCAGCCGCATGTCCGTTTCCTCTTGTTTTTCAAGCGTTGGCGCGTCCTGCGATACACCCGAATGAGGACCATGACCACCGCGGCCAGAGCATGGCGCGACCCACAGACGTATTGAATTCCGCGATGCGATGGCTAAGGTCGATCCAACATTCCCACATGGAAAAGCCCTCATGTCCGATCTGGAAAAATTTCGCCTTGAGACCCGCGCCTGGCTGGAGGCGAACTGCCCGCCGGAGATGCGCAAGCCGATGACATCGGACGGCGACACCTTCTGGGGTGGCCGCAACGCCAAGTTCTCGTCGGAAGCGCAAAAGGTCTGGTTCGAGCGGATGCGCGACAAGGGCTGGACCTGCCCGCATTGGCCGAAGGAATATGGCGGCGGCGGCCTCGACGGCGAGCACCACAAGGTGCTGCGCCAGGAAATGGCCGCGATCGGCGCGAGGCAGCCGCTGGTCTCGTTCGGCATCTCCATGCTCGGGCCGGCGCTGCTGCATTACGGCACCGAAGAACAGAAGAAAGAGCATCTGCCGAAGATCACGGCGGGCCTCATTCGCTGGTGCCAGGGGTATTCCGAACCGAACGCCGGATCGGACCTGGCCTCGCTGCAGACCCGCGCCGAAAGCGACGGCGACGATTTCGTCATCACCGGCCAGAAGATCTGGACGTCCTACGCGAACTACGCCGACTGGATTTTCTGTCTGGTGCGCACCGATGCGTCGGCCAAGAAGCATGACGGCATCAGCTTCATCCTGTTCGACATGACCTCGAAGGGCGTCACCACCAAGCCGATCCTGCTGATCTCCGGTTACTCGCCGTTCTGCGAAACCTTCTTCGATGGCGTGCGGGTGCCGAAGTCTCATGTGGTCGGCACCGTCAACCGCGGCTGGGATGTTGCCAAGTATCTGTTGCAGCACGAGCGCGCGATGATCTCGGGCATGGGCGAGCGCGGCGTCGGCCGGCCGCTCGGCCAGGTCGCGGCCGATAGCGTCGGCACCGACGAGCAGGGCCGGCTGGAAGATACGATGCTGCGCAGTCAGATCTCGACTTTCGAGATCGACGAGGCGGCGCTTGCGGCCGCGGCCGAGCGCGCGGTGGATCTGGCCAAGGCCGGCCAGTCGCATCCGGCGTTTTCCTCGGCGATGAAATATTACGGCACCGAACTCAACAAGCGCCGCTACGAAATCCTGATGTCGGCCGGCGGCGCCGATGCGCTGGAATGGGAAAGCGAGCGCTCCCGCGGCGGCGCCCGCCCGCGCGCTTGGCTGCGCACCAAGGCCAATTCGATCGAAGGCGGCACCAGCGAGGTGATGCTCGGCATCGTCGCCAAGCGCATCCTCGATCTGCCGGGGGCTTAACACCACTCTCTCGTCGTCCCTGCGAACGCAGGGACCCATAACCATCACTGTCAAGAATTGCCGTGACGCTAACTCCATCTCTCCATCGTTGGGCCGCGGCGTATGGGTCCCTGCGTTCGCAGGGACGACGGTGCAATCAAGTTCACGTCTAAACCGGAAATCCCCCCATGGCACTCGTCCTCACCGAAGAACAATCCATGCTGCGCGACAGCGCGCACGGCCTTATCAGCGACAGGGCGCCGGTGGCGCATCTGCGCAAGCTGCGCGACGACAAGGATGCCACGGGCTTTTCCCGCGAGCTCTGGAAGTCGTTCGCCGAGATGGGTTTTGCCGGCCTGTTGGTGCCGGAGAACTTTGGCGGCAGTGGGCTCGGCTGCGTCGAGGCCGGCGTGGTGATGGAAGAGATCGGCCGTACCTTGATGCCGTCGCCGTTCCTTGCGACCGCGGTGCTGGCCGCGTCGGCGCTGTCGCGCGGCGGCAGCGAGGCGCAGAAGGCGCAACATCTGCCGAAGATTTCCGATGGCTCGCTGCTCGCCGCGCTCGCGGTCGACGAAGGCGCCAAGCATCGCCCGTTGCAGACCCAGTTGCAGGCAGTCCGTTCCGGCAACGGCTTCAAGCTGACCGGCGCCAAGGGTTTTGTGGTCGACGGCCACACCGCCGATCTCCTGATCGTGGCGGCGCGCTCTGGCGGCTCGGCCGGCGAGCGCAACGGGTTGACGCTGTTCCTGGTCGACCCCAAGTCGAAGGGCATCGCGATCGAGCGCACCGTGATGGTGGACTCGCACAACGCCGCGCGTATCGAATTCGCCGATGTCGAGGTCAATGCCGACCATGGGCTCGGCGAAGTCGATCAGGTCGCGACGCTGCTGGACGGCGTGCTCAATATCGGCCGCGGCGCGGTCGCGTCTGAAATGGTGGGCCTGAGCGAGGAAGTGTTCGGCCGCACGGTGACGTATCTGAAGGAGCGCAAGCAGTTCGGCAAACTGATCGGTGAATTCCAGGCGCTGCAGCACCGCGCCGCCGAACTCTACATCGACATCGAGATTACGCGCGCGGCGGTGCTGAAGGCGCTGCAGGCGTTGGATGGCGATTTCGACAAGGCGGCGGCCGCGGTCGCCGTCGCCAAGGCCCGCGCCGGCACCACGGCGACGCGCGCGGTCCAGGAAGGCGTGCAGATGCACGGCGGCATGGGCATGACCGACCAGTTCGACATCGGCTTCTTCATGAAGCGCGCGCGGGTCTGCCAGGAACTGTTCGGCGACAGCAACTATCACGCCGATCAACTGGCGCGGATGAAGAGCTATTGAGATTTTAGGCCGTCATTCCGGGGCGATGCGAAGCATCGAACTATGGTGCGCAATTGCGCACCTGAGAAGTTCGAGATTCCGGGTTCGCTTCGCGCCCCGGAATGACCGTGGAGTGTCTTACCTGATCGGCGGCGCGTACTGGATGCCGCCGGCGCTCCACAGCGAGTTCAGGCCGCGCGGGATCTTCAGGCGCGATCCGGAGCCGACGTTGCGCTCGTAGACTTCGCCGTAGTTGCCGACGTGGCGGACGATGCGGGCGGCCCAGTCCTTGGGCAGGCCGAGATCTTCGCCATAGGTGCCTTCGGTCCCGACCAGCCGCATCACGTCGGGCTTCTTCGACTTCAGCGCTTCGTCGATGTTCTTTGAATTGACGCCGAGTTCCTCGGCGTTGATCATCGCATACAGCGTCCACTTCACCAGCATCATCCAGTCGTCGTCGCGCTGGCGCACCACGGGGGCCAGCGGCTCCTTGGAGATGACGTCGGGCAGGATGACGTGGTCGGCCGGCTGGGTCAGGTTCAGCCGCAGCGCGTAGAGCTGGGAAACGTCGGCGGTGAAGGTATCGCACTTGCCGGATTCGTAGGCCTTCACGACCTCTTCCAGCTTCGGAAACTTCATCTCCGTGTACTTCATGTTGTTGGCTTTGAAGTAGTCCGAAAGATTCAGCGCCGTGGTGGTGCCGTCCTGGACGCAGACCTTGCTGCCGTTCAAGTCCAGCGCCGAGTCGATCTTGCGCGAGGTCGGCAGCATAAATCCCTGGCCGTCATAATAGGCGACCGCCGGGAAATAGAGGTCGTAGTTCAGCTCGCGCGACATGCTCCAGGTCGAGTTGCGCGAGAGGATGTCGACGGTGCGGTTCTGCAATTCCTTGAAGCGTTCGTTGGCATCGAGCGGCACGAACTTGGCCTTCTTCGGATCGTCGAAGATCGCCGCCGCCACCGCGCGGCAGAAATCGACGTCGAAGCCGGCCCAGTCGCCCTTGTCGTCGGGCGCCGAGAAGCCGGGCAGGCCCTTGTTGACGCCGCACAGCACTTCGCCGCGCCGGATCGTCCGCTTCAGGGTCTTGGTGTCATAGCGCTCGTAGGTAATAGCGCCGGCCAGGATCGCGGCTGCGACCGCCAGACCAATCAGGAGGCCGCCTCGAAATGTACGTAGCATTTTTTAACTCACCAATTTCAGGGGAAATGGATCGGCGAAAGGGATGGCGTGGCCGAGGGGATCGGCCACGAGAGGGCAGACGTCGGCGTTACAGCTCCGGCTTCTGCCGGATGATGACCTTGGTGCCGACGGGAACGCGCTCGTAGAGATCGGCGACGTCGTGGTTGACCAGACGGAAGCAGCCGGAGGAGACCGCGGTGCCGATGGTGTCGGGCCGGTTGGTGCCGTGAATGCGGTACACCGTGGTGCCGAGATACATCGCGCGGGCGCCGAGCGGGTTACCCGGTCCGCCGGCCATGAAGCGCGGCAAATAAGGCTGGCGCTGGATCATTTCCGGCGGCGGCGTCCAATCCGGCCATTCCTTCTTTTGCGTGATGTTGACCAGGCCCTGCCACTGAAAGCCGTCGCGGCCGACGCCGATGCCGTAGCGCAGCGCGCGGCCATTGCCCTGGATCAGATAGAGATGCCGTTCGGCGGTGGAGATGATGATGGTGCCCGGCGGCTCGTTGGTGCGGTAGAGCACCGCGGTCTTCCTGTACTCCGGATCGAGTTCGACCGAGTCGTCTGCAATCAAGCCGGGCTGGTCGCCGACGTCGGGCGAGCGCAGTTGCGCCTGGCTCTGCGTGGTCGAAAGAATCAGACCGGCTGTTGCGATCAACATCCAGATCAGGTGCCGAAACTTCGTCATCGCGGAGTTCTCCTCGTTGGCCGTCTGGCCGAAGGGGGCTTTTGCCAAATCAGCGGAACCATCAAATCTCAGGGCCAGCTTGATGGCAAGTTTAGGGCGAATGTGGCGGCCAGGTAGCTGAAATGCCTACAATTTCTGTCGAGCGCCTTATTCATGGGGGCGTCAAAATCCGTTCATTTTGGCGCAATCCACAACCGCAGGCCGAATGAGATCAGGGCGACGGCGCCGACGCCGCCGAGCCAGAGCGCTGCGAACCAGAGCAGCCGTTGCCGAAGCGGACGTGGATTTGGCTCCGATGGCGGCGTCAATGGTACCCGCTTTCCGGCTTCACCTTGCCGCGGAATACCCAATAGGCCCAGCCGGTATAGACGAGGATCAGCGGCACCAGTATGGCGACGCCGAACAGCATGAAGAGCTGGCTGTTCTCGGGCGAAGCCGCCTGCCAGATCGTGATGCTTTGCGGCACGATGTAGGGATACATGCTGATGCCGAGCCCGGCATAGGACAGCGCGAACAGCGCCAGGGTGAGGAAGAACGGCTGGTAGTCGTATTTGTTGGCGAGACTGCGCAGCAGCAGCACGGTGACGCCGGCGACCGCGATCGGCACCGGCGCGGTGAGAATGATGTTCGGCCAGGCAAACCAGCGCTGGGTATACTGCACATGCAGGAATGGCGTGGCGATGCTGACAGCGCCGATCGCGGCCAGCATCGCGATCAGCAGCAGCCAGCTCAGATGATAGGCGCGGTCGCGCAGCGCGCCTTCGGTCTTCATCACCAGCCAGGTCGCGCCCAACAGCGCATAGCCGATGACGAGGGCTACGCCCGTGAGCAGGCTAAACGGCGTCAGCCAGTCCCACCAGCCGCCGGCATAGTGCCGGCCGTCGACATGCACGCCCTGCAGGATGGCGCCGAGCGCAATCCCCTGCGCCAGCGTCGCCAGCAGTGCGCCGCCGGCAAAGGCGATGTCCCAGCGGTTGCGGCCGGTCTGCGAGGTGCGCCAGCGGAATTCAAAGGCGACGCCGCGGAAAATCAGTCCGACCAGCATCGCAATCATCGGCGTGTAGAGCGCCGGCATCAGCACGGCATAGGCCAGCGGAAACGCCGCCATCATGCCGCCGCCGCCGAGCACCAGCCAGGTCTCGTTGCCGTCCCATACCGGGGCGACGCTGTTCATGATGACGTCGCGGTCGGCCTTTTGCGGAAACAGAGGGAACAGGATGCCGAGGCCGAGATCGAAGCCGTCCATCACGACATAGACGAACACGGCAAAGGCGATGATGAAGGCCCAGACGGTGGCAAGGTCGATCGCGAAATTCATGGCGCGGCTCCTTCGGCCACGGTGCCGGCGGCCGGCGTGATGCCGGCGGCGCGGGCCGGCACGTCGCTGTGCGGACCCTGTTCGCCGTGATGCGGCGGCTGCGCCATCAGGCGCAGGATGTAGATCACGCCGGTCGTGAATACCGCGAAGTAGACGACGATGAAGGCGATCAGCGAGGAGCCGACCGCGGGCGCCGCCAGTGGCGAGGCCGATTCCGCCGTACGCAACAGGCCATAGACGGTGAACGGCTGCCGTCCGGTCTCGGTGGTGATCCAGCCGGCCAGCACGGCGATAAATCCTGCCGGCCCCATCGTCAGCGCGAACCAATGCAGCAGTCGCGTTTCATAGAGCTGGCCGCGAATTCGCATCAACAGGCTCAACAGGCCGAGCCCCATGATCAGGAAACCGAGGCCGACCATGACGCGGAACGACCAGAACGTGATCGGCACCGGCGGCCAGTTTTCGCGCGGCACGGTGTCGAGGCCGGCGAGCGGCGCGTCGAGCGAATGCTTCAGGATCAGCGAGGACAGTTTTGGAACTTCGATCGCATATTTGACCTTGGCCTCGGCCATGTCGGGCCAGCCGAACAGCACCAGCGGCGCGCCGTCCTTGTGGCTCTGGAAGTGGCCTTCCATCGCCATCACCTTGGCCGGCTGGTGCTCCAGCGTGTTGAGACCGTGCTGGTCGCCGGCGAGGATCTGGATCGGCGCGACCAATGTCGCCATCCACATCGCCATCGAGAACATCACGCGGGGACCGGCGAGGTGCTGGTCGCGCAGCAGATGCCAGGCGCCGACCGCGCCGACCACGAGCGCAGTGGTGAGATATGCCGCCAGCACCATGTGCACGAGGCGATAGGGGAACGACGGGTTGAAGATCACTTGCAGCCAACTGGCGGCGACGAATTGCCCGTCGGCATTGACGGCGTAGCCGGTCGGCGTCTGCATCCAGGAGTTGGCGGAGAGAATCCAGAACGCCGAAATCAACGTGCCGATCGCGACCATCAGCGTCGCCAGAAAATGGAGTTTGTGTCCGACGCGTTCGAGCCCGAACAGCATGACACCGAGGAAGCCGGCCTCGAGGAAGAACGCGGTCAGCACCTCATAGGCCATCAAGGGGCCGATCACCGGGCCGGTCTTGTCGGAAAACGCCGACCAGTTGGTGCCGAACTGGTAGGACATCACGATACCGGAGACGACGCCCATGCCGAAGGCGACGGCAAAGATCTTCAGCCAGTAATTGAACAGGTTGATGAAGACCTCGCGCCCGGTCGCGAGCCACAGCGCTTCCAGTACCGCGAGATAACTGGCGAGCCCGATCGAGAACGCCGGAAAGACGATGTGGAACGACATCGTGAAGGCGAACTGCGCCCGGGCCAGTACGACCGCATCCCAACCTTCAAACATCGCACACCACCTGTCGCAGCCCCGGCGTGGAGTCTAACATGCCGGATGCGACAACAGTACCGCGCCTTTTGCAGCAGAGGCCCGCTATCCGGCCGGTGTTCCCCAATCAGGAGGGCTGTTGAGACGCCGGATGATTTCTGCGCGCACGGCCTGTGCGCCGCTTTCATCGTGCCTGGTGGGGCTGTGGAAGGTCCGGCCCGTGCGCAGGCGGATGTTGACGGTGAAAGTCTGGCCCCTGGTATTGGACTTGTCGACATCGATGCCGGCGATGTCGCCTGCCCTGATCGTTTCGGCAAATGGCCGGCCCCTCCACGAAATCCGTTCGATGCGGATATCGCCATGCCGGACGATCCAGCGCGTGCCGGAAAGCCGGTGCGTATAGCGATAGAGCGAAACGGCAACGATCAGGCCGAGCGGCAAAAGCAGTCCGAGCGCCAGTTCCTGCTCGCCGATCCCGAAGGCCACGAGAAACGGGAGGCTGCAAAGGGTAGCCAGCAGCGGCACGGCCATTCGAATGAGCCAGCCGGCATCGAGACTGACCGGCGAGCGAAGAACGATCTCGGGGTTGGCGGCATCGAACGGATTGTCGACGAATGCGGTATCAGGAAGGTCAAGCAAGCGCGCAACCTGTGCTGCGGTTTCGTTGACGCGCGTGATGTCGGGCAGCGGCGGCGAGACCAGAACGTCTCCTGATGCAAGCGTGCATCGCAGGCTGAAACTTCTGGGATAGCTGAATCTGTTCTTGCAGACGCCGACATCGGCGATGTCGTGAAGGCCGACCAGTCGCTTGCGGACCGGTCCCATCGGGCGCTGCTCGCCGATCGCGATGCCGTCGGACGTCACGATCCAGACCGCGTTGCTTTCGAGTGCGGCAACGCCGATCAGGAATAGCCCAAGCGGCACGGCCCAGAACGCAGCGGCGAGTGGCGGCCCGCCCGAAGCCCAGGTCACAAGGCCGGGAACGACGATCAGCAGCACCGCGCCGCCGGAGCCCGCCCAGACCAGCCTTTCGCTGAGCGAGGATCCCCTGCGCAGCCGAACCTCATCCGGGTTTGTCGCGGCATCCATTGTCTGCGGCAAACATCATGACCGACTTGGCCGCGTCAAGCGGCAAAAGCGTGCGCAGCAACGCGCCAGGTCGAAGCTGCTTGATTTCAGCTCGCTGCGTTCAGCAACCGTCCGACGGCGCGGTCGATTTCCTCGTATTGCCCTTCGCCGGCGTGCTGGAAAACGACCTTGCCGTTCTGGTCGACGATATATTGCGCCGGCCAATACTGGTTGTGCCAGGCGTTCCAGGTCTGCGAATCGTTGTCCTGCGCCACCGGATAGGTAATGCCGTGTCGCTTCAGTGCGGCCTGGACGTTGGAGGCAGAACGTTCGAACGGAAATTCCGGCGTGTGAATGCCAACCACGACGAAACCGCGGTCTTTATATTTGGCGTAAAGCTGGGTGACGTGCGGCAGCGTGTTGACGCAGTTGACGCAGCCATGGGTCCAGAAGTTCACCAGCACCACCTTGCCGCGCAGGTCGCCGAGCTTCAGCGGCGGCGAGTTGAACCAGTTGCCGAGGCCGACGAAATCGGGTGCACTGGTCTGTGCGGCGGCAACGGTGAACGGCGCGTCACGCGTTGGCCCATCGGCGGCGTGAAGCGCCGCGCCGGTCAGGCCAAGTGCAGCGGCGGCGCAGGCGGCGAGCAAGGATAATCTCATGGCAGACTCCAGGTCAGAGGCCGATTTGGCCATTGGGGTAAAATCCGGTCAGCCACGACACGATCAGCGTGTCGTACTGGAAGTAGGAAAGCGCCGCGAAGCCGATCACGACGATGCCGAACCCCTGTTGCAGCTTCGGTGCGATACGGGCAATGCTGCGGACGCGGGTGGTGACGGCCTGCCCGCCATAGGCGATCGCCAGCATCGGCAGTGCGGCGCCGATCGCGTAGACGACCAGCAACAGGCTCGCCCAGGCGGTATCCTTCGAGGTTGCGACGACAGTCAGGATCGAGCCGAGCACCGGGCCGGCGCAGGGCGTCCAGACCAGCCCGAGGGTGGTGCCGAGCACGAAGCCGCCGATCAGGCCCTGGCGCGACGATGCCGCGCCACCGCCGAAACCGCCGATGCGCGCGGCGAGCCGCTCGAACGGCGCCGGCCAGATCATCAGCAAGCCGAAGCCGGCCAGCAGAACCGCCGCGCCGGTGCGCAAATCGTTCGGATCGAAATCGAACGCGCGGGTGATCGCGCCCAGCAGCAACGCCACCATCGAGAATGACATCACGAAACCGAGCGCGATCATCGCCGGCCGCGCCTTTCCGGTCTGGCCGACCGATGCTCCGAGAAGAATTGGCAGCATCGGCAGCGTGCAGGGGGCTGCGACCGTGACCACACCGGCCAGCAAGGCGAGCACAAGATTGAGCATCGAACGCATCCATCCGCGGGCCCGGTGACGGATCTGTCCACGTCGGGCGCATGATGAACTTCGCGACGATGCACCGGCCCGTTACGCCGGCCCGCCGTGGGGAAGCGTCACGTCTCTGTGAGATTTTGCCGTGCCGGAATCACGCCCCAGACGCAGAGCGACCCGGCTGGGGGGCATCCCGGCCGGGTCGTTGGAGGTAACTTGGGAGGTTGAAGATCGGTTCGTCAGAATTTCAGAGTAGAAACTGTCTCAGTGGGCATTCGTTCCGCTGTCGGAGATCACACAGACCTCCGTGGGGCTCTTGCTGCTGCAATCCACCACCTGTTCGCGGACTACCGTGATCCCCGCATCGCGCTGGGCGCGGGGCGAGACGTTCTGGGCGGACAGCGAGGCCAGGGTGCAGACCGCGCCGAGCGGGATGATGAAAAGGCGGAAGGACGGCTTCAGCATGTTCGCTCTCCTGTTCGGCGTTGGTGTTGCGTCGTTGGATTGAAGGTATAGGGGGCGAGTTTTTCCGCCTGATGTTGTCGTTTGTTTCATTTGTTTCGTCGGCTTTAATTCTCCGCCGTCGAAACCGGACCGTTTTTCGCCCTCAGCGCCTGTGTAAGCGATTGAAATCGCTACATTTTAGGCGGCAAGTCCGTCCACACCGCAGCCCTTAAGCAAATCGGCCAATTGTTTGCGGGCGTAGAACATCCGGGTCTTCACCGTTGACTGCGGGATGCCGATGATCTGGCCAGCCTCTTCCACCGACTTCTCGTGATAGTAGACGAGGTTGATGATCTCGCGGTGGGCCGGCGACAGCTTGGCGACACAAGCGCGCAGGATAGCGCTGGTGTTGCTGCGGTCGAGCGAGGCTTCCGGGGTATCGGCATCGTCGGCGATTTCGAGCACGTCGTCCTGGTCGATATCTTCATGCTTGCGCTGGCGCAGCGCGGTCAGCGCCTTGAAGCGGGCGATCGACAGCAGCCAGGTCGAGACCTGCGAACGGCCCTCGAACTGGCTGGCGGTGCGCCAGACGTCGAGGAACACCTGGCTGACCAGGTCTTCGGCCAGCGTGGTGTCGCGCACCATCCGCAGCACGAAGCGGTAAACCCGGACGTTGTGACGGGAGTAGAGCACATGCATCGCGTTGCGGCCGCCTTCGGAAATACTCTCCAGCAGCATCTCATCGGTGGTCGCGCGGGCCGCGACGATCGACTTGCGGGCTGCGGCGTTGATGGCGATGACGTTCGACATGACAGGCTCCCAATTCGCCGTTGGCGGCGTTTCGTTGGGAGGATTGATAGTTAATCCGCGTTTCGGGATGTCTGCGCGAAAAGGGGAAAATGGTTTCGTGAGCGGGAGAATTGTTTCGTCGCGGGGCTTGCGACGAAACATTTCCGGCAAAAGTCCTAGTAATTTCAAGGGGCGGAAAATGCGGGAGGGGTGGAGTAGGGGCGATTTCGGCCGCGGGAACAAATGCTGGTGGCCCGTAACAAACCCCGTCGTCCCGGCCTAGTGCGCAATTGCGCACTAGGCCGGGACGA
>Ga0157378_10005335_pt1 | contig 11280 bp, 8 predicted proteins | sample M65metaG_FD_115309 | JGI IMG/M metagenome (GOLD analysis project Ga0157378, IMG submission 115309) | Miscanthus rhizosphere microbial communities from Kellogg Biological Station, Michigan, USA - M6-5 metaG | ecosystem: Host-associated > Plants > Roots > Rhizosphere > Soil | place: USA: Michigan...
GCTCGACCCCTGCGACGTCCGCCGACGACAAGCGGTGGAACTGCGGATCGAAATGCAGGCCGACGCCATGGCCGAGAGCCGCGATCTCACGCAGCGCCGACGCGATGTCCGCTTCGAGCGCGTTGTAAAACGTGCTATGAAGATGGATGAAATACGTCGCCTGGACCTGTGTCTCGCGCTCGATCTTCGCCAGCGCGAGCGCGCGGTGGACGGACATGTCGATGTCGTGGCGCCACAGCACGCCTGCGCTCATCTCGAGGGCCTCGGCGAACGGGCGGAACGCGTAACGCGCACGCGCCCGCGTCACGAGCTCCCGGTACGCCGCTTCTGTGAAATCACCCATGCGTAGCGGAGCGCCTGGCCACGGCGAACCCATCACGGCCAAATCCGTTGCCGTTGTAGAAAAGGAATTCGGTGTCACGATGCCGGACGACCCAGGGATACGCGACCATGTCCGAATCAAACGCGGCCGGATCCGGCGACGGATCGAGCCCGGCGAGCTCGTCGCACCGCCGCCACGTGATTCCATCCGCGGATTCCGCATAGCCCATCCGATACTTCGCCGGCGGCGACGCGGCGCAGAACCACAGTTGCCAACCGGACTCCGTGCGAACGACACATGGCCGCGCGATGTTGGTTTCCGCCGCATCCTTGAAGTCGACGGCGGTCAGGCCATCGCGTGTCCAGCTGATGCCGTCGCGTGATGTCGCGATCTTGAGGTTGTAGTGCGAGTGCAGTTCGCCCGCTGTTTCCGTCCAGCTCACGCCCGACACGTACACCATCCGCCAGCTCTCGCCGTCGGCGTAGACGAACGGCGAGGTCACCAGACACGGATCGTGCTGACCGCGGTCGACAATCGGCGCCGCCGAGTGCCGGGAGAAGCGGTGCGATCCCGCGGGCGCCGTGGCGAGGCCGATCGCGGACAGGAACAGCGGGCCCCGCGCTCCGCGCATCCACCCGATGTAGTAGAGGCGATCCTCGGAACCCGCGCGCACGAGGCTCGAGGGGTACACGCCGTCAGCGTCGAAGGTCCCGACGGGGCCTGGCGTGAGCAGCGGCTCGCGTTCGACCGAGAGCACCCGGGGATGATCGCCGAGCTCGATCGTCACGAGGCCGACGTGCGACCGGTTGTCGGCGTCACGCGAGGCGAAGTACGCGTGGAAACGATCGCCGGCGTCCCCTGGCGCCGGCACGACCAGCGGCAGCTGCGCGTGCGTGCGCGCCCACGGCATCGATCCATCCGGCCCGAAGAGGAGGCCCAGCTTCTCCCACCCGCGCGCGCTCATTCGGGCTGCGGCTCCCCGCCCGCGAGCCCGGCAAACCGCGCCGCCGGCACCTTGTGCGCCTTCGTCGGATCACCCGCGTAGAGCTCGCCGTCCCCCGTCGACTTCGCGATGAGCGCCCCGGCGCCGATCAGGCACGCGCGCCCGATCGTCACGGCGTCCGCGACCGTCGAGTTGACGCCGAGAAACGTGTAGTCGCCGACATCGCAGTTGCCGGACACGACGACATGAGAGCTGATGAACACGTGATTGCCGATGCGCGAGTGGTGGCCGATGTGGTTGCCGCTCCACAAAATCGTGTCGTTGCCGATGCGGACGAACGGCTGGACGGTGTTGTCTTCGAAGATGAACACGTTGTCGCCGATCTCGTTCGATCTCCACAGCGGCACCGACGGATGGACGTACGAGACGAGCGTGTACCCGTCGCGCTTCGCCAGCTCGTAGAACTTCGCCCGCGTATGATTCAGCTTCACGTAGCCGATGGCGACGAACAGCTTCACGGCCGACGGCCGGTACGGCCCGTGTGCCAGCTCGGCGAAATCGACCAGCGGGCGGCCGAGATACTCCGGCGTGTCCACGAACTCGCGCGACGCCGAAAACGCGACGACCTCGTACGGCGATTCACGGAAGTACTCGTCCACCACCTGCCCCATCGTCCCCGTGCCGACGACGACAATCGGAGTGCGTGTCATGCTGGGCGCCTCAGCTGATCGAAGGGACACACGTAGAAGTTCGGATGTGCCGCGAGGATGTCTTCGCGGGTGCGGTCGAGCACGCTGTCGGCGACGGTCGTGAAGTAGAAGTACGGATGATCGACCGCGCCCCAGCGCTTCTTGAAGTCGTACAGGCTTTCCTGCGACGTCCAGGTGCCGCCCCAGTTCCACCGCACGAAGCCGCGCCGGACGGCGCACTGCATCGCCTGAAAAATGATGAGGCTGAGCGGCTGGTGCGGGCGTTCGTCCTGGCGGACCGCCGGCGTGAAGTACTCGACGGTGCCGTTGTAGAAGAACGCGAGGAGCGCGGCGACGTCGCGGCCGTCGCGGGCCGCCGTGAAGACACTGAACTGCGATCGATCGAAGCAGCTCGGCACGGCGAGAAACACCTCGAGCGGCTTCACGAGGCCGCCGAGCGCGCCGATGTTCTCGGCGTGAAGCTCCGCGACGAACCGCAGCGCGTCCTCGTCCCAGCGCTCGGTGACGGTGACGCCGCTCTTCTGCGCCCGGCGGATGTTTCTCGGCCGGGGATCGTCGAACACCTCCAGCAGCCGTCGCTCAAGATCGTCGCCCGCCGGCGGCAGCGGCGTGATCTGCCCGGTGCGGCGATCGCGGAAGCTGTGCGGCCGTTGTTCGTACAGGCTGACGTCTTCGTCGAGCGGCGACGTGATGATGGTGCGCGAAATGCAGCCGGCGGCTTCGGCCATGCCCGTGAATGCCTCGACGAGCGCGCCGGCCGCGTCGGACCGGCCGGGCGCGGCGAGGACGCCGCCGAGACTGCCGAAGAAGGGCAGCGAGTTGAGCACGGCGCCGCGGCCGCGATCGCGCTGAAGAAATGCCGGCAGCACGCCGATGACGGCGTCCTCGTCGGTGGCGACGAGGTACCGATCTTCCTCGCCCGTTACGGCGCGAAGGAACCGACGGTAGGCCAGGCTGCCGTAGAGCGTCGCCGCCGGGTGGGACGAGACAAACTGCTCGTACGCCTCTTCACGCGCCGGTGTCAGCGCTTCGACGTTCACAGAAACTGCTCGCACCAGCTCTCGAAGCTCAGGAGCGACCAGATGAGCAGCCGCCGATTGTGCGCGCCGCTGATGTGTTCGTTGACGAGGGCGGCCACGGCGTCGCGATCGAGGTACTCGTACAGGCGGCCCGACCCCGTCAGCAGCCGCCGGCGGACGTATTCGATGCTTTCGCCCTTGAACCAGCTCGCGTCCGGCGCCGAAAACCCCTGCTTGTCGCCCGTGCTGATCTCGGGCGGCACGTGGCGCGACAGCACCTGCCGCAGGAGCAGCTTGCCGTCGTTGGTTCGGCGGAAATAGCGATCGCTCTTCGGGCCCGACTCGTTCTCGTTGATCCGCGCGGTTTCCGCGACGTTCTTGAGCTTGAGCCGCACCGGCACCGACATCGCGAAGTCGACGAGGTCGTTGTCGAGAAACGGGACGCGCGTCTCCAGTCCGTGCGCCATGCTGAGCTTGTCCTCCACGACGAGAATGCTGTGGAGGAACGTGCGCGCCTCGAAGCCGAGCGAATAGTTGACGTAGTCTTCCGGTGTCGTCACCCGCTCGGCATGATGCGTAAAGACGCCGCGAAAGAGGTCGCGCGTCCACACGTGCGACACGTCCTTCCAGATCGGCCTGAAGACCTCGCGGATCACGGTATTGGGGATCAACCGCTGCCAGTAGAAATAGTACTGATCGATGTAGTGCTCGAAGTCGTCGTTGACCAGCGCGCGGTAGTACCGCCACGGATAGCCGCCGAACAGCTCGTCGCCTCCCGATCCTGAGAGCACCACCTTGACGAACTTGCTCGTGAGCTGGGCCGCATAGAAGTTCGGATAGCTCTGGCCGATGCGCGGCTCCTCGAGATGCCGCGTCAGCTTCGGCATCACGTATTCCATGTCGCCGGCCTTGAGCACCATCTCGTAGTGTTCGGTGCCAAAGGCATACGACATGTGCTCGGCCTTGCGCCGCTCGTCGAAGTTCAGCTCGAGTCCCGACGCCGAGCTCAAGTCGAATCCGCAGGTGAACGTCTTCAGCCGCGGCACTTCAGCGGCCGCGACCGCCGTGATCGAACCCGAGTCGATCCCGCCGCTGAGGTAGCAGCCAAGATCGACGTCGCTGACCAGTTGCCGGCGGACGGCCTGGCTGAACAGCCGATCGAGCTCTTCGACGTACTCCCGCTCGCCGGCCGCCTTCTCCGGTTCACGAAAGTCGAAGTCCCAGTACTTCGTGAGCCGGGGAGCGGAGTCGCCGGCCTTGACGGTGAGGTAGGTGCCGGCAGGCAGCAGGCTGACGCCCTTGAAGAGCGTCCGGGTCGTCAGGTAGTTCTGGAACGTGAAGTACTCGAGCAGTGCCTCGACATCGAGCGCTGCGGTCACGCCCGCCGCGAGAATCGCTTTTACTTCCGAGCCGAACGCCAGCAGCGCGCCGGACTGCGCCACGTAGACCGGCTTGATGCCATACCTGTCGCGCGCGATGAACAGCGATCGTTCGACGCGATCCCAGATCGCGAAGGCGAACATGCCGTTGAAGCGAGCAAGACACGCGGCGCCCCAGCGCTGATAGGCATAGAGCACGACTTCGCTGTCCGTGCGCGACGAAAACCGGCAGCCCCCCGCCTCGAGCTCCTGCCGCAGTTCCCGGAAGTTGAACACTTCGCCGTTGTACGAGATCACGTACCGGCCATCGCTGGAATGCATCGGCTGCGCACCCGCGGGCGACAGGTCGATGATCGCCAGCCGACGGTGGCCGATGGCCGCGGCGCCTTCGACGAAGCCGCCCTCGCCGTCCGGTCCGCGATGCGCGACCGCGTCGGTCATGCGTTTCAGCGTTCCGGCCGACGCCGGAGCGCCATCGAGATGCACGAATCCAGCGATGCCGCACATGTCAGGGTTTCGCTTCGAGCAGAGCCGACACGACGTACGCCTGCTCGTCGCCGGTCATCTGCGGGTAGAGCGGCAGCGACAGCGACAGCCGATCCGCCAGCACGCTGTTCGGACAGCTCGCGCGCGCACCCGGATATTTCTTCGCGTAATAGGTCTGCAGCACCGGGGCGTGAGTGCCCTGCCGCGTGGCAATTCCCTGGCCGTCGAGCGCCGCCATCAGCGCGTTCCGCCGCGCGTGCAGCGCGTCGACGTTCGTCGACGCCGGAGCCTCCGGCGCAAAGAGCGTCACGTACGACTGATAGCCGTGCACGTATCCGTCAGGCACGCGAGGAAGCCGAAGCCACGAACATCCGGCCAGCGCCGCATCGTAGGCGCGCGCGCGGGCGACGCGCCCCGCGACGAGCGACGGCGCGCGGTCCATCTGCGCGCAGCCGAGCGCGCCCTGGAAGTCGGTCATGCGGTAGTTGTAGCCGGCGACCGGGTAGTCGGCGAGCAGATATCCCGCGGCGCCGGTGTGCCTCGACAGATCGGACCGCGACGCGCCGTGATCGCGAAGCGTCCGCACGGCATCCGCGAGATCGGCGCGCGCGGTCGTCAGCATGCCGCCTTCGCCCGTCGTGATCGACTTGCGCGGATGAAAGCTGAAGCAGCCCGCGTCGCCGAACGTGCCGACGTGCCGGCCGCGATACGACGCGGCGAATCCACAGGCGGCGTCCTCGACCACCCAGAGCGAGTGCCTGCGCGCCACCGCGAGCACCGGATCCATGTCGGCCGCAAGGCCGAAGAGGTGCACGGGCATGATGCCGACGGTGTTCTTCGTGATGAGCCGCTCGATGCCCGACACGTCGATGTTGAACGTCGCGAGATCGATGTCGCAGAACACCGGCGTCGCGCCCATGTGCTCGACGACGTTCGGCGTGGCGACCCAGGTGAAGCCGGGGACGATGACCTCGTCGCCCGGCTTGAGGCCGAGCGCCGCGACGGCGAGATGCAGCGCCGTCGTGCACGACGTGGTCGCCATCGCGTGCCGCGCGCCGGCATACGCGGCGAACGCCTTCTCGAACCGATCGACCTCGGGCCCCTGGACGACCCAGCCGGTGTCGAGCGGGGCGACGAGCGCGCGTCGCTCCTCCTCGCCGAAGAACGGCCGGGTGATCGGGATCTTCATGCGGCGGCCGCCGATGCGGCGTCGATCACACGCTGCCGCTCTGCGTCGGTGAGCGTCGGATGGACCGGAAGGTTGATCATGTGCTCGCTGCACAGCTTCGAGTTCGGAAACAACTCGGGGCCGCCGGCCGTGCGGTACCCCGGCATGTGCGGGACGCTGTATTCGATCACCTCGCCCGCCTGCACACCGGCGCGCCTGAAGCGCGCGATCTCGCGTCCGCGATCGGCGACACGCACGGGAAAGTGCGAGTACGTCGCGCCGTCGACAAGCGGCGGCAGCGTCCAGCCGGCCGACGCGCGCAGTTCTTCGACGTAGTGCCGCGCGTGCTCGCGCCGGCGGCGTTCGAACCCGTCGAGACGCGCGAGCTGCGCAAGGCCGACCGCGGCCTCGACGTCGAGCATCGCGTCCTCGGAGTCCGGAGGAAACCGAATCTCCTCGTCCCGGTGATACGCCGTCGTCAATCGGTTGAGCACTGGCGTGTCGTCCTGCAGCCATCGGACCGCGCCGTAGACCGAGTTCTGAAACGCCGCCGCGGCCGCGAGGAGATAGGCGCGCCGGGCGATCGCCTTGGTCGGCGCCGGCTTCCTGGTGTGGGCATCACGCCAGGCGCGGACCTTCGACGACAGCGACGTGTCGCTGGTCGTCAGCATGCCGCCGAAGATCGACGTCATCGTCTTGCTGATGTTGAGACCGAAGAGGGCGATGTCCGCTTCCGCGGCCACCAGCCGGCCCTGCCAGCGCGCGCCGAACGCGTGCGCGCAGTCCTGGACGATCCAGATCTTGTGGCCGAAGCGCTGCTCCGCCGCCGAGACGATGGCGCGGAGGCGGTCGACGTCGAGCGGAAAACCGAAGATGTGGGTGGCGACGACCATGCGGGTCGACGGGGACAACGCCTGTTCGACCTGATCGAGATCCATGTTGTAGTCGGACAGCGTGATGTCGACGAACCGGCAGGTATTGCGGCTCAAGGTGATCGCATGCGCGACGACCGAACAGGTGTACGCCGGCAGGATCACCTCGGCGTGTTCGATGCCGAGCGTCTGCAGCAGCGCCCTGAGCGCTGTGCGTCCGTACGAGAACGCGAGTCCCTCGGCGCAGGAAAAGTGATCGGCGAACGCGCGCTCGAAGCGTTCGACCGCGCCATCCGGCGCCACGCTCAGCGCGCGAAGTTCGTCGGCGCCGATCGCCGGCTGAAATCGAGGAATCATGCAGGGGGCGCGCCGGCCGCGCAGTTGAACGCGATGTAATCGCCCATCGCCAGCACGTCGAGGCCCGCCTGCTGCACCGACTCGACGGCCTCGGCCGGTGTCCGGACAATCGGCTCCTCGTGCATGTTGAAGCTGGTGTTGACCATCACCGAGAAGCCGCGCAGCCGCTTGTACTCAGAGAGCATCCGGTACGCCGAAGGCTCGCTCTCGAAATCGACGAGCTGCGGGCGCGCGGTCCCGTCGACGTGGACGACCGCAGGCGCGTGCTGTTTGCAGTCGTCGGTGACGGCGTAGGTCACCGTCATGTACTTCGCCGCCACGGCATGCTCGTCGTCATACGCCTGAAGAAAGCGCGGAGCGTCCTCGCGCAGCATCACCGGCGCAAACGGCATGAACTCGGTGCGTTTCAGCCGCTGGTTCAGCCACGTGTTCACCTGCGGGTCGTCAGCCTTGTAGAAGATCGAGCGATGACACAGGGCGCGCGGTCCGTATTCCATGCGTCCGGCAAACCTCGCGACGATCTTTCCCGCCGCGACCTGCGCCGCGACGTCGGCGTCCACGTCGCCTGACCGCTGCCACTTGAATCCGCTCGACTCGAGCGCATGTTCGATCTCAGCGTCGCTGTACCCGGTTCCCAGATACACGTGCGCAAGCTTCCTGTTGCGTCCGTTGCCGCCGACGCCGGCGTTCGCGGCGAAACAGGCCCCGGCCGCCAGCCCGCCGTCTCCCATGTGCGGAAACACGTAGACGTCCTTGAAGCCGAGCTCGCGAATGATCTGATTGAGGCGGACGTTCGCCGGCACGCCGCCGCTGAGCACGATCGACGTCGACGCCGGCGCCGGCAGGTTGTCGGCCAGATAGCTGCTGACGACCTGCTCGAGGACGGACTGGACGCCGGCGGCGATGTCTTCCTTGGAGAAGCCCGCGAGCGCCGATCGGAGATAGTCGAGCTCCGGCTTGTGATACAAGCCGCGCACGAGCGGCGTCTTCGACAACGGCGAGTACGTGATGCGCTCGCCGATGATGCGCGCCGTCTCCGACGGGTTCCCGAACGCCGCAAGGCCGGTCACCTTGCCTTCATGGCGCGTCGGAATGAACCCGAGGAGCGCCGTCACGTAGGCATAGTGGTGCGCGGGAGAGTGGTACGCCGGCACCGTCCGGACGAGCGACATCCGGCCGTCTTTGCACTCATAAATGCGCGAGGAGAAGCAGTCGCCGAACGCATCGATCGACACCGCATACGCCTCGTCGAATCCCGAGGCGTAGAATGCCGCGGCGTTGTGGCAGAGGTGGTGATCGAAGTACTCCACCGGCGCCTGCACGCCCAGCGCCGCCAGCCCGGACGTCAGCTCGCCGTGCCGGTTGAACATCGGGTTGACGCGGTTGCCGAAGAACGCGCGAAGCGCGTACGCCGACGGCCGGTTGCCGAGCAGCAGCCGGAGCATGCCCGTGCGCGAGAGCGCGTCCATCAGCCGGTACATCGGCGTCGAGCTCTCGGTGCCGCTCTCGTAGAGAAAATTCATGCGGCCGCCGACGGCGACCCGGGTGACGTCGCCGGGCGCGACGCCCGCGATCCGCAGACACTCCGCGATCGACAGCGCGGGAAAGCCGGAGTACATCTTGATCCGGTTGAGCCGCTCCTCGTTGATCGCAGCCACGATCTCGCCGTCGACAAGCAGCGCCGCACCGGAGTCGTAGCTGTACGAGAGTCCGAGGACGACCGTCATACAGCCGGAGCCCACTGTTCGAGCGTGACGAGCGAATAGTCGGCCGCGATGAGATCCATCGCCTGACGGAACACGTCGAGCTTCCGATCGAGCGGCACCCCAAGCGCCTGCGGCAGATACACGCCGCCGCCCGCCGGCACCTGTCCGGAGAGATCCGGATGCGCGTAATCGACGAAATCGCTCAGGTGAAACATGTAGTGAATCGGGAGGCCCGCCGCCCTGATGATCCGGTAGCACGCGCGGAAGACGCCGATGCCGGTCGCGAGCAGGAACGTCGCCCAGAACGGCGCGCGCACGCCCGGCACCACGCTCAACGGGAACTCGACGATGCCGTGCTCGCCGCGGCGCGACAGCCGTCTCGCATCGGTGCGGTACGGGCGAAGCGGCGCGAACATGTAGGACCACTGCCCGAGCGTCGTCCGCTCGGCCGGATCGCACGCCGCGGTGTTGAGCCAGTGCAGCGCTTTGAACGCGGGCGTCGCGAACATCGGGTGAATCGACGAGTCGTACAGGTATCCGCGCCGCTTGAGGATCGGCAGCGCCTCGTCGCCCATGTTCCAACCCGGCGATCTGAAACCGACGGGACGCCGGCCGGTGATCGCGACGCAGGCGTCTTCCATCTGCGCCAGCTCACGCTCCTGCGCCTCGGGCGACAGCAGCCTGAACCCCTGCGCGTGCGTATGCGAATGGTTCGCGATCTCATGGCCCTGGTCAGCCATGGCCTTCACGGCGCCGTGGTTCTCCGGCACGAGCAGATCCGCGCCGACCATGAACAGCGTCGCCTTGACCCCATAGGGCTCGAGAAACCTGGCCATATTCTCGAGACCCATGCGGAATTCGGCGTAGGTATATTCCGGGCGGCTGCGGCCGCGGCCGCGATAGATCGAGTTCAACGTATCGATGTCCGCCGAGATGGCGCCGCGGGGCTTCATACGCGGCCGCTCCACTCCGCCGCGCGCGATCGCGTCAGCTGCGCGGCGTCGATCTCGACGCCGACCTCAGGTCCCGCGAGAAACGTCGCGCCGTCGTAGCCGGCCGACGCCATGTGGACGCTCTGAAACGGACGTCCTCCGCGCAGCCATCTCAGCGCCAGCCCGCCTTCGTTCGAAAAGCGATCGACGATCGCGATCCGGTCGCCGAACGTGAACGTTCGGGTGACGTCGAGCGGCACGGGCGCCTGCGCAGCGACCAGGCGGCTCACGATCGCGCGCTTGATCGCGTTGCCCACGACGAGGCTTCGCATCACGGTGAGATTCAGCACCCGCAGCAGGAGAAACTGCCAGGGGCGCGGCGCCTCGCGCCGCATCTCGTGAAAACTGGTCTGCACCGCGATCGACGAGGGCCCCGCGGTGACACCATGCGCGCCGGTCACCTGCGACGTGATGAAGCGGCCGTCCTCGAGCTGAGCGACGTACCCGCCATCATCTTTAATACACGCGCCGGTGGAGCGGTCGAACACGGTGAGCGTGCCGCCGTTGGCGCTGCCGACGATCGCGTAGTACGCCGGCGTGGCGCGAACGTGCAGCCCGGCCTTCGGGAAGTCGACCGACGCCGATTCACGATCACGCGGAAGCTGCGCCACGGCGGGCGCGGACGTGACCGACAGCGCCCGCACGACATTCGTCAACAGCGGTGCCAGGTTGCCGGCGTCGATCGTCAGAACGGTGACCGTCTTCTCCTCAGCCGCCGCCGTCAGGACCGCCTGCGCGGCCGCGGCGGCGACAGAAAATTCTTTTGAAAGCAGCGCCAGTCCACCCGGGTAGGCGACTCGCGTCCGTCGGCTGCCATACACGCCGCCCAGCGTGCCGTCCGGATGCACGAACCACTGAAGAAAATCGAGCGCGCGGCCCAACGCCCGCGTCAACTCCGGCGACGGCGCGAGTTGCGCGGTCTCGGCGAGGTAGTAGAGACAGAGCGTCTGATAACCGGGGTCGGCTCCCCCGTACTCGGGAAACCAGCCCTCATCGGATTGCGACGCGAGGACCTCGCCGAGAAGCGCCTTGCCCGCCGCGGTCGCGCTGCCGTCCGACAACACGCGTCCGGCCTCGATCAACGCGTGGGCGCCGCCGGCCAGGTGGTTCGCGATCGTCCCGTGCTGCTCGCGCTGCCGCATGAGAAAACGCGCGCTTGCCGACAGACGATCGGCGACGCGATCCGCGCCGGTGCCAAGCGACGGCTTCACCAGCTCGAATGCCGCCAGCAGGGGCTGCAGCAGAAACGCGGTCGCACCCCAGCTCTGCTCGAACGGAAACGCCTGATCGAACGATCCGTTCCGGTGCTGCACCGACAGCGCGAAC
>Ga0157378_10005336_pt1 | contig 11278 bp, 6 predicted proteins | sample M65metaG_FD_115309 | JGI IMG/M metagenome (GOLD analysis project Ga0157378, IMG submission 115309) | Miscanthus rhizosphere microbial communities from Kellogg Biological Station, Michigan, USA - M6-5 metaG | ecosystem: Host-associated > Plants > Roots > Rhizosphere > Soil | place: USA: Michigan...
GAACCGCCCGTCGTCGTCCTGCGCTAACTGTTCCAGAGCCGCTGCAAGCTGCGACGACTCTCTGACGTCGACCGTCAAGCATCCTCCGTCCTCGGCAGCTTCTGCCATGGCCCCAAAGTTCGCGCAGATGCAAGGTCGACCATTCCAAAGACTCTCCAATATCGGCAGGCCGAAGCCCTCTTCGAACGAGGGGTAGACGGTGAAGTCGCACTCCTGGTACAGGCGTCGGAGGTGGGCATCGTCGGCGTTGCGAACCCAGCTGCAGGCCGGCAGGTCATCCACCAGGCGCTGCACTTGGTGCGCCAGGTCGGGGATTGGGCTGGCGCCCACGAGGGTCAACTCGATGGGTACCGAACAGCTTTGCCTGGCAAGTCGGTATGCCTGAAGAAGCACCAAATGATTCTTGCGAGGCTCAACAGTCCCGACGCAAAGCACACGCATCGTGGGCCCCTCCCTGGTCAATTTGGGGGCCAGGACCCGGGGTTGGCCGACCAACTCGGCCGGCAACGTGCATACGCTGATGTCGTCCTCGATACGACCACACCGCACCGGAGCCGCACTGAGGAAGGACAGCAGGTCAGAACGAGTCAACCTGGAGGTCGCGAGCACTTTCTCCGCACCCGCCAGCGCGAGCATGTAGCGCCGATGCGCCTCCGCCGCCTCCGGCGGATAGAGGTCGCGCAGTTTCCAGGGAATGCTGTCGTGGAATACCCAGGCACAGCGTAGGCCCGCGGTCCGGCAGAACCGCTGAATGTCCTGTGGACCGGTCTCGTGGAGGTAGTGGGTCAATTCAGGAACAAGTAGCCACGCGGCGCTGGTTGGCTCGACCGGCTTCCACGGAGCCCAGGTCGACGGGCTCGGACCGTTCCATTTCGCCAAGTGGACAAGGGCCTCATCCGTGGCCGGCGCAATCTCGCGAAGCTGCTCGGACCATCTGACGGGAATGAGCTCGAGCCCCGCCTCGATCAGCGCGCGCGCGAGACCGCGGGTGACACGCTGTATTCCGGAGTTCCCTGGATAGGTCGACGTGTGATCGATCCAGTAGTAGACGCGCCCTACGCGTACTGCGGGGTCAACCGTCCGTCCAAGGTTCTGCAGCAGCGCGGTGGCGTACTCGCTCCATGAGTCGATGTGTCGCGCTGTCGCGGCGGCGGCCAACTCTTTGAGGCGATGCCGATCGTCGATGAGGCCCGAAATGGCGTGGTACAACTGCTCGGCATCCGAGGTATCGACGGCAATGCACCCGCCGCCGGCTGCCACCTCCGCCATGGCCCCGAAGTTGGCGCAGATGCAGGGTTTGCCGAACCAAAGACTCTCGAGGATCGGCAGTCCGAAGCCCTCCATGATCGACGGGAAGACCGAGAAGGAACACCCTCTGTAGAGCTCGACGAGTGCCTCGTCGGTAACCTCCCCAAGGTAGCGTATGCGCGAATTGCTGGCGGTGAACTTGGCGAGCTTGTCCGACAGATTGGGTTGCAGATTGCCGGCGAGCTGAAGCGTCCATTCCGTCGTCGGATGCATTCGGCAGTAGCGATCGAAAGCCTCGACCAGAAGGAGTTGATTCTTATGGGCGACGATCGACCCAACCGACAGTATGTAGCTCGATGCGTCGGTAGCAACCACAGATGCCTGCCGGCGCGATGCCAGATGAGACTCCCCGGGCAAAGGTAGCGGCACAATCTGAGGCATCGGGCCCATTTCGGCCAATTGATCGTGCCGGAGGAAGTTGCTTAGGTCGTGACCGACCCATCGGGAGATCGGGAATACCACGTCCGACAAAAGCAACTGCTGCATGTAAGTCGCGTGCGCCTCGGCCATGTCACGCAGTTCGGCCCGACGCAGCGGCGTTGCATCGTAGAAGACGAACGCCAGCCTGAAACCGAGGCGCCGAGCCGTGTTCATGACGTCCAGCGTCTTCGGTTCCGTTTGGAACGTGATGTGCGTGACCTCGGGTACCACAAGCCAGCCAGCCCGACCAGGAGCCAACGCCGGCAGTGCATCGACGGTGTCGCTAGCCACCGGGTAAGAGCTCCAATTGGCGGGCTTCGGCCCGCTCCATTCCCCGAGGTAGCGAAGCTGCTCCTGGTCGATCAATGCCAAGCACTTCTGCTTCGGATCCCACCTGACAAACCAGACATCGGCGGCCAAGCGAACAAGCGCGTCGCCCAACCGACGGGTCACTCGCTGCATGCCTGTGTTGGTCGGACACGCAACGGTGTGGTCGACATACACACAGATGCGGGGCGGAACCTCTTCCGCACCAGCGCCGGGGCCCGTGTTGTTCGGCGGCGATAGCCACGTGGCCGTGTGCGTTCGAGGCAGCGGGGCGGCGCCATTCGTGAATTGCGGCAGCAAGCCGCCCAGCGCGCCTTCGAATCGAGCGAACTTCCCTGTGCTCTCCTGCTGAAGGCGGATGACGAGATTCTCGGTGCTGCGCAGTTGCATCTCAAGAGGCTCAAGTGCCACCAAGAGAGGCCTCCGCAACAGATGACCAAGCACCGACGGCAAGCGGCGACGGTATCGCCATCGGAGTGCCCGCAGACCAGGCAATTGCACGATCCTTTTCCGACCCTCGGGAGAGCGGGCGATCTCCGCGACGATGCGGCCCTTCGCCACGCCGTGGCGCAATCGCGCCAGGTAGTACGCAAAGCCGGTGGGGTCGGCCTGGCGGCCAAGCAACGTGAGATAGGCGGATCGGACGAAAGACTCGTCGTGCAGAGCGAGTAGTTTGTCAAGGCTAGCCGCCGGCTGAGCCGATACCGGCTCGTTTGCGGTCGATTCGAGCGCAGAGATGTGCTCCACTGCAGCCCGCGTCGACACATCACGGGCCGCCTCGTGCGCACGAACCAGCGAGTCCAGCCCTGGAATGGTTCGGCCCGCTGCCTCGGTCGAATCCGCTATGTCCGCCAGGACCCTCCACTTCGGGACTCCGGCCTGCAGCCGCCGCATGTAGTGCGCATGTCCGCCGGCGTCGGGCGCGCGCTGCAGCAGGGCCGCGTAGGCAACGTCGATAAAGGCGCCGTTGTGTTGCGCCAGGATTTGCTCGAGCTTCATGCTCGCCGTGACTGTCCGTAAAGGTGCGGCGAGGCCAAGCCTTCGCAGCGACCGTCGGCCGGCCGCGCGCAACAGGGACATGCGCAGACCTGTGATCATCACATTGCGACGGCGGCCCTCTTCGGATCTGTGCAACTGGCGCAACACCTCGTGCTTGGTCACGCCGGCCTGCAGGTTGGATAGGTGGTAGCTCATTCCCGCTTCGTCTGCCGGGCGCTGCAACAGCGTCAGATATGCCGCCTGGACGAAAGCGCGACCGTCGTATCGCAACAGCTCGCTGATTGATCGGGTCGAGCGAACGACCGGAAGCTCCGACAGTGAATTCATGGTGATGCCAACAGAGGAGTCAGGTTCGGAAACGCGAGCAGCGGGTGAAGGTTCGTCCACATCCGCGCCCGCCTGCTGCGCCACAGCCGAGGTGTCGGATGACAGCCCTTCGAGCCATGCCGCTAGGCGACCCAGCGGATTTCGTCGCAACCTCGCCAGGGACTCGCGTGCGGCGCTCGCCTGCAATGAAATGTCCTGGAAGCTCCGGCGCGCCAGGTCCAGTTGGGAGGTTGCGTCGGTGTATCGGGCGGCCGACTCCTTGGCCGTCGCTTCGAGCGCGACGCGCGCCGCACCGAGATCGTGTGCCAAGGACTTCGCGTGTGCCTCGGCAGCCGAACTCCGCCGCTGCCACTGGTCGACTTCGGCACTCAGGCGCAGATGTTCCGCCGTCAAGGTGGCGACCTGCTCGCGCTGCGTGGCCGCATCGATACGTGCTGCTTCGGCTGCAGCGAGCGCCGCTGCAAGCTGCTGACTCTCAATGAGCGTCTGCTCGGCCCGCGCTGCGTCGGCTCTCGCGTGCTCGATCAGTTGCCGTTCGAGTTGTTCGACGCGCAGCGCCTCTTTGCTGAGTTGGTCGACGCGGCCATGCAGACCTGCGATCTCATCGATGAGGCCTGCTGCTTCGACTTCGCGCGCTTGCAGTCGCTGCATCGCCAGCTCGAGCTGGTCCTTTGGACGCTGGCAGAAGGTATTGCTGGCCGTACCCGACAGCGAGAAGGCATCGAAGACGTTCGGCGGAGAGCGCAGGGCCGCAAGCAGCTCGGGCCGATCGGCAATCACGTAGAAGCGATTCAGTCCATCGAAGTAGGCGAAACGGTAGCCGAGGCCGATGATGATGGCTTCCCATTCCTGGTGGGTCTGATCCTGCGACAACGGCAGCGTCGCTTCGACCAAGACGACCCACGGACGGACCGGCGACGGAGACCATGTGTCGAGCACCGCGTGCTCCATCCCCTCGACGTCGATCTTCATCCAGTGGATGTCGCGTTCGCAGTAGGTGTCGAGCAGCGTACTGAGAGGGATGCACGGCACCTCCAACCGCTGGTTGGCGTAGCCCGCACCCTCGTGCCGCTGGGCGATCTCTGCGACAGCGGTACTGATGCCGGTGCGGGGAATCTCGTAGAACGGTATCAGCGTTTGGGCGTCGCCGACTGCCGCCTGCACGACCGTTTCGTCCGGGCGCGCCAGCCTGATCGCTGCGGCATAGGCAGGTGTGGGTTCCACGTGCACGCCCCGCCACCCGCGCTCGTAGAACGCGAGGCTGACCGAGTCGACGATCGGATCCTGAGCGCCGATGTCGATGTAGAAGCCGGCGCCGACGTGCCCCAGCGCGCGCCACAGCAGCACGTCCTCGAAATTCTGGGCGTAGGAAATGAACACCGGACGAACTAGTTGAACTTGGTCGCTCGCCGCGTTCTGCTCCGCGGCGAGCGGATCTAGTAACTCACCTGCTTAGCGGCGCCAGAGGCGTCAGCACGAAAGGCCCAGTGGCCGTGCAGAACGCTGATGGGTGCCACCGCGGAAAAGCGATTGGCTACCTTCTCTTCGGAGAGATCCTGGATCCGCCGTTGGAGATAATCCGAAAAGGCATGGCCGTCATTGAATACCGTCGCCGGCACCGCGTAGCGTTCGAGATACCAAGCGAGCCATCGGGATCTATCCGGCGGTGGATCAGTTCCAGCGATCGACGAGAAGAACTGGTCGAAGCCGACGTCGTGGGCAACCATCCGCAGCGGACTTTGTTTCGTGCAACCCAAACGAAGACCGAGTAGAAGCGCCTGAAGCCCGACATTCGAAACCACAGAGATCGCGCCGTGTACATAACGAAGCAGGTATGGCGATGGCGTCGAGTAATGCCGGAACGTTTCATGAAAGATCAGATTCGGGAAGCTTGACCGCAGCCACCGCTCGTTTGCTGCAGGCCCTGTCCGGTGCAAGACTTGACCCCAGTCATTGTATTCAGTGACCACGATGGCCACGTCCCGCGGGGCGGCCCGCAGGACATCGAACAAGAACTCAAATTGGCTTCGGTACGGTACGAAGTCGTCGAATGAGTAGAAGTTCGAGACACCGAGGGGCAGCAGGACAGTCTTGCTGAAGCCGGAGCCAATATCGAGTTCGCGAAACGGATCGGCACTCTCGAACGCCGCTCGGGCGTCGTCGCGAACCTGATGCGCCAGCGCTAGCGCGCCACTCGAGACCTCTAGATCGTTTTCGACGAGCACGGCTGTCGCCGCGCGATCGTAGGTGCCCATGTGGTCGAAGAAGAGGCTGAACGGGAAGGGGGAACGGGAGAATCCTGTCGCTTCGCAGTGAAAGACCGTGACAGCGGGCCACAAAGCGCCTAGATAGTCCGCCTGCATGCTGAACGTGATCACCACATCCGGGGCGAAGTCGCCACATGCTCTCGCGATGTACTGCATCAAGACTTGCACGGCCGGGTATGTCGTGGCTTCTCTCGATCGCGCCTGACGGCATAGCACCGTTGGAACCGCCGAGTTTGCATCGAGACCTGCGATCCTGCGGTGCAGATCGACGTCGTCGACGTAAGCCACATTGCGCAAGGAAGGGGCGACGCGTTGGACAGCAGGCGCAGAGCGCGACGGTGCAACTAGGTGGCACGCGACCTCTCGGGCTTCAACAAGCCCGGCCATCATTCGGGCCAGGATCGTGGCGTGCCCATCTGTGAAGTGCGGGCCCTGCGACATGAGTCCAGGATAGGCATAGAACAGCACGCGCATGCGGTCTAGCCTTCATTCGGTCTGCAACGCATGGCTATCCAGGTCGCTTCACAGCTAAGGCGTTTGGACCCTACCTCGTGAACTGGATCGTCGTCGAAATGGGATAAACGATCGAGAACACGAGATTCAAGAATTTCTGCAGTTCTGCAGCCGGTGAATTCGCGACGTAGACGATATCCCGATTGTTGATCGCAAAGCTCTGCATCACGAAGAAGCTCGCTGGGTTCTCCAGATCGACACGGTAGACAACCGGCACCATGCCTTCTGGCGTCGTGGTCGGGGGTCGTCGCGGCCAATCGAGTGCGTTCTCAGCTTCGAGGCGGAAGACAAACACGCCATGGGCGTCCGAGCGCTCGTCGCGTAACCCCCCAGCACGCGCCAGGGCCTGGGCTAGCGTGATGCCTTGAGCCTCGAAGTTGATCTCCTCGTTCTTTCCGGTTGCCCCCAAGGCCGTAAAGCTAAGCGGCTGAAACAGCGCTGTGATCACGTCGCCGGCGCGAAGCGGAACGTTCTGTTTAGGGTCGCGGATCACGGTCTCTAGCGGCAGGGCCTGGAACGTCGAGCCACGCGTGATCTGCACGGTGGTCTTGTTCACCGGTTGGCGCACGCCACCAGCAGCAGCCAGCGCATCGAGCAGGCGCTCGCCACTGGCGGTGAGCGGCATGTTGATGCTGGCCGCCACTTCGCCCACCACCGTCACGGTCGCTGAACGGTTGCGCGTGCGGCGGAGCATCACTTCCGGCAGGTGCGCCTTGCCGCTGAGCCGCTTGGCGATTTCCCCTTCAACGGCCGCCATCGTTCGCCCGGCCACCGGAATCTTTCCCGCGAATGGGACCGAGATGGTGCCGTCGTGATCCACCACCTGTTCGGGCAGCGTGGTGGCTCGTGCGCCAGTCGCTGCCGCGGCAGTGGCGCGCGCGTCTGTTGTCGCACTTGCGAACAGGGTGGCCGGGGGCGCCTCCCAGATGTTCACTTCCAGTGAGTCACCCAGGCCGATGATGGACGTGCTCTCACCTACCTGACCGAGGCTCTCCGAGAACAGACGCACGCGCCGCTGTTCCAGCAGCCGACGCGTGACTGCATCGTCCACGTCAACGACTTGAATGACGGCCGTTCCAGCTTGCGGGCGACCTTCCTCGACCTGCTTCTTGCTAGGGCCACTCGTGGGCATCATGCCGCAGCCAGCCAACAGCAAGATGAGCACGGGGCAAAGGATTCGGTTACTGCGTCGGATCTCTTCTGGCATCGCGTGCGGGCTTGTGATTCTGGGATGTCGCTGTTTAGCCTGGCCGGCGATTATCGCCGCCGCTCGTAAGCGGCTCTGTCGGTGAACGCCCGATGGCGTCACCGGGCATGCATCAGGGGCGCGTCGGCGTCCTTCTTCGATAGCACAGGAGTCGTCGCGCCGAGCGGCCATGGGATGGCCAATTGCGGATCGTCCCATCGGATGCACGCTTCGGCATTCGGCGCGTAGTAGTCTGTGGCTTTGTATTGCACCTCGGCCGCGTCACTGATGACCAAGAAGCCGTGCGCGAACCCGGCCGGGATCCAGATCTGCTTGTGGTTTACCGCACTCAGCTCGATGCCGATCCAGCGCCCGAACGTGGCGCTGCCTTCGCGGATGTCCACCGCTACGTCGAACACGCTGCCCGCCGTCACCCGCACCAGCTTGCCCTGCGCGTGCGGTGCCACCTGGTAGTGCAACCCACGCAATACGTGGCGCGCCGAGCGCGAGTGGTTGTCCTGCACGAACTCCACGTGGCGCCCGATCGCCTCGTCGAACGCGCGCTGGTTGAAGCTCTCGGTGAAGAACCCGCGCTCGTCGCCGAACACCTTCGGCTCGAGGATCAGCACGTCGGGGATGTCGGTGGGCGTGACCCGCATCGCTCAGAACACCTGCCTGCCGAGCAATCGAGCCAGGTACTGCCCGTAGCCGCCCTTCATCAACGGCTGGGCCAATGCCTCCAGTTGCGCCGAGGTGATCCAGCCGGTGCGCCACGCCACCTCTTCGGGGCAGGCCACCTTGAGCCCCTGGCGCTTTTCGAGCGTGGCGATGAACTGGCCGGCCTCCAGCAGGCTGTCGTGCGTGCCGGTGTCGAGCCAGGCATAGCCGCGGCCCATGATCTCCACGGCGAGCTGGCCCTGGCTCAGGTAGCGCGCGTTGACGTCGGTGATCTCGAGCTCGCCGCGGGCTGACGGTTTGATGCTCGCAGCGATGTCGCACGCCTGGCTGTCGAAGAAGTACAAGCCCGTCACCGCGTAGCTGCTCTTGGGCTGCTTGGGCTTTTCTTCGATGCTCAGCGCGCGCTGGTCGGCATCGAACGCCACCACGCCATAGCGCTCGGGGTCGTGCACGTGGTAGGCGAACACGGTGGCGCCGGTCGCTCGCGCGGCGGCCTTCTGCAGCAGGGTCTGAAGGTCGTGCCCGTAGAAGATGTTGTCGCCGAGCACCAGCGCGCTCGGGTGCCCGTCGACGAAGCGGCGCCCCAGGATGTAGGCCTGCGCCAGGCCATCGGGGCTCGGCTGCTCGCAGTACTGCAGGCTGATGCCCCACTGCGAGCCGTCGCCGAGCAGCGCCTGGTAGCGCGGCAGGTCCTGCGGGGTGCTGATCACTAGGATGTCGCGGATGCCGGCCAGCATCAGCGTCGACAGCGGGTAGAACACCATCGGCTTGTCGTACACCGGCAGCAACTGCTTGCTGGTGGCCAGCGTGGCGGGGTGCAGCCGCGTGCCCGAGCCGCCGGCCAGGATGATGCCTTTGCGTCGATCGGTCGCCATCGGGTCGTCAGGGGTCGTGCGTCTCGGCCAGCATGCGCAGCACGCCGGCTTGCCACGGCGGCATTGTCAGTCCAAACGTTTGCTGGAGCCGCCGCGTGTTCAATCGCGAATTGAGCGGGCGGCGCGCCGGCAGCGGGTAGGCGCTGCTCGGCACCGGGACGATCGCCTCCGGGGCCACTTTGATCGCACGACCTTCGGCGCGCGCCCACTCGATGACCAGGCGCGCATAGCCGTGCCAGCTTGTGTCGCCGGCCGCGGCAGCGTGGTAGGTGCCGGACAGCTCGGGGGCTCGTGCGGCAGAGCGGATCGCGTGCGCCGTCACGTCGGCCAGCAGGTCGGCGCCGGTGGGCGCGCCCACTTGGTCGTCGATCACGGTGAGCCGCTCGCGCTCGGCGGCGAGCCGCAACATCGTGCGCGCAAAGTTGCCGCCGCGCGCGGCGTAGACCCAGCTGGTGCGCAGGATCAAATGGCGGCACCCGCTGGCGCGCACGCGCTGTTCGCCCTCGAGCTTGGTGCGGCCGTACACGCTCAGCGGGCCTGTGGAATCGTCTTCGCGCCACGGGCGCGTGCCGCTGCCGTCGAACACGTAGTCGGTGCTGTAGTGCACCAGCCAGGCGCCTGAGGCGGCGGCTTCGCGCGCCAGCACGCCGGGCGCCTCCGCGTTGATGGCCTGCGCCAGTGCCGGCTCGCTCTCGGCTTTGTCCACCGCGGTGTGGGCGGCGGCATTGACGATCACGTCGGGTGCGACGGCGCGCACGGTCTGGGCAAGCGCCTCCGGCCGCGAAAAGTCGGCCGGATGCTCGCGGCTGTGCGAATTCAGTGCCACCAGTTCGCCCAGTGGCGCGAGCGAGCGCTGCAGCTCCCAGCCCACCTGTCCGCTGCTGCCGAACAGCAGGATCTTCATGCCTCGGCGCCGTACTGGCGCTCGATCCACTCCCGGTACGAGCCCGACTGCACGTGCGCCACCCACTCGGCATGGCCCAGGTACCACTGCACGGTCTTGCGGATGCCGGTCTCGAACGTCTCGGCCGGGCGCCAGCCCAGTTCGCGTTCGAGCTTGCGGGCATCGATGGCGTAGCGGCGGTCATGCCCCGGACGATCCGTCACGTGGGTGATGAGGCGCGTGCGCTCGCCCGCCGGGTCGGGTCGCAACTCGTCGAGCAGCGCGCAGATGGTCCGCACGATCTCGATGTTGGGCTTCTCGTTCCAGCCGCCGATGTTGTACGTCTCGCCCACGCGTCCGGCCTCGAGCACACGGCGGATCGCGCTGCAGTGATCTTTCACGTACAGCCAGTCGCGCACCTGCATGCCGTCGCCGTACACCGGCAGCGGCTTGCCGGCCAGCGCGTTGACGATCATCAGCGGGATCAGCTTCTCCGGAAACTGAAAGGGCCCGTAGTTGTTGGAGCAGTTGGTGGTGATCACCGGCACGCCGTAGGTGTGGTGCCACGCGCGCACCAGGTGGTCGCTCGCCGCCTTGCTGGCCGAGTACGGGCTGTTCGGCTCGTAGGCATGCTGCTCGGTGAAGGCGGAGGCGCCTGGCCGCAGGCTCCCGTACACCTCATCGGTGCTGACGTGCACGAAACGGAATCCCTCGCGCCGGTTGCCCGACGCGCCACTCAGATGCCCGCGCACCGCCTCCAGCAGTTGGAACGTCCCTTCCACGTTGGTGCGAATGAAGGCGCCCGGGCCCTGGATGCTGCGGTCGACGTGGCTCTCCGCTGCGAAGTGCACCAGCGCACGCGGCTTGAACTCGCCCAACAAGCGATCGAGCAGCGCGCGGTCGCAGATGTCGCCGCGCACGAAGTGATGGCGCTCGTCCGCGCGCAATGCGCCCAGGTTTTCGAGGTTGCCGGCGTAGGTGAGCGCGTCGAGGTTGACGATCGGCTCGGCATTCGACGCCAGCCAGTCGAGCACGAAATTGCTGCCGATGAAGCCGGCGCCGCCGGTGACCAATAGCGCCATTCGAAGCGACTTTCAATGAGGGACCGCCTGGGTCCATGGGTTTCTCGCAACACTTTGCGTGCCCCGACCCTTCTCTTTCTGCACAGGGGCGGTGCCGGTTGCGTCAGCCGCAATTATTGGTCGGCGCAAAGGTCTGGGGCCTAGAATCCGCCGATGGGTGCGCTGCTGACCTGTTTTGCCGTCGCACTGATCGCCACCTTGTGGATTGCGCGGCTGAGTCGCGACAGCAACAACGCTGCCCACGACAGCGATCTGACGGGACCGCAAAAGATCCACGCCAGCCCGGTGCCGCGCATCGGTGGCGTCGCTGTGGTCTGCGGCCTGATCGCCGCCGCCGTGGCCACCGGCTTCGAGGATCGCAGCAAAGCCGTCCCGATGTGGCTGCTGCTGGCGTGCGCCACCCCGTGCTTCGC
>Ga0157378_10005338_pt1 | contig 11275 bp, 9 predicted proteins | sample M65metaG_FD_115309 | JGI IMG/M metagenome (GOLD analysis project Ga0157378, IMG submission 115309) | Miscanthus rhizosphere microbial communities from Kellogg Biological Station, Michigan, USA - M6-5 metaG | ecosystem: Host-associated > Plants > Roots > Rhizosphere > Soil | place: USA: Michigan...
AGAAATAAGTGCTAAAATGGCCATTACGTAAGCACCTTTATGTCCAATCACCATTTCTAACGTATCTACCAAAGGTTTTTGAGACTGCTGAAGCTGAGCTGTTGAAAGAATCCCCATAGCTAGAAGCGTAATCCCCACATAGATAACCATCGAGATCAATAATCCAAGCAGCGTTGCTTTCTTCACTACTTTTTGTGATTTTGCACGGTTAGATAACAGTACAGCCGATTCAATTCCGATAAACGCCCACAGCGTAGCAATGGCTGCCCCATTGACCTGACTTCCCAATCCTACATTTATACCCTTTGAATTAACAAATTCTGTACTGACCAGGTTGGATGCGCTAAATAGCGATAGCGCCACGACAATAAATAAACCGAATCCAATAATTTTAGCTGCCGTTGTGATAAAGTTAATATTACCGGCGCTATTAATATCTCGCTGCAAAATAGCTTGAATTCCCCATAGGACAATAGAACATACTAAAAACGTAATGAATTTTCCAGCTTCTAATTGAAAATTTCCGACTGAAAATAAAATATCCTTACTCTCCATTACTGGAAAGAACGTTGTTAAATATCCCGCAAACGATATGATGACAGATGCTGTTGCAGCCCAGTTAGCTGCCCAATAGCCCCAAGCCATGCTATACCCTGCTACTTTACCTGCTTTAGGCGATGAAAAAAGATTCGCTGCATAACTTTGAGGCCCTCCTTTTAATTCGGGCTTTCTCATGACTAAATTCCCGAATACAAGAGCAATCATGAATACGCCAAGACCTGTTGCAATCCAAGCAAGTGTTGAACCGATTGGACTTGATACGTTTGCTAAATTAGAAGGAAGCATAAATACTCCGCCGCCTACCATATTACCAACTACAAAGGCTGTTAAAAACCAAAGTCCCCATTTTTTATCTTTCATTTGCTCTGTCTCCTTTTGCTTTCTAAAAGCTTAAACTTTTGAGATAGAAAGCTCGATGCTAATCTATTAACACGTAAAAATTATTTGTTTCTTCATTCATCTCTTCATTTGTTTAACAATATAATATATTAGCACACTAAAGCAAAAAGTGAAATAATAAATCCTTCATTTTCTTTTGGAAAAAAATGCGGCTGGGACACAACTACATCAATCTAAAGGCGAACAAATGGGATATATGAGTTCGTATGGATCCCGCTTGTTACACCGCTGCTGATTTCCGTGCAAGACTTCGCTTTCCGCGGGCGGGCGGTGAGCCTTCTCGTTGCTTCCGCTCCTGCGGGGTCTCGCTTTTCCCGCAGGAGTCTTCGCCTTGCCCTCCAATCAACAGCTAGAAGCCCTACATACAGTAAACCTACGTTCACCATCACCATAAAAAAATCCGAACGAGTTGGATTCTTAATCAAGAATTCAACTCGTTCGGATCTTTCTTCAACGAAACTACTTTTGTCCGAGCCTCATTTTTTATCTTTTATGAAAACCTTTTGAATAGTAGACAACAACCAATAAAATAAACCATATCGGACCTACAATAAGGGCTATTCTTGTATCAGAAGAAAAACCCATCACCACTACTACTCCCGCTAAGAAAGCAAGAGAGAGATATGACGTATACGGGAAGAACGGAAGCTTATATTTTAAATCACTTACTTGCTGATCGCTTAATCCCTTGCGGAAGCGAATTTGAGAAAGTAAAATAATTCCCCATGTCCAAATTGCTCCAATAGTGGCAATACTCGTCACCCACGTGAACACCTTATCAGGAACAACATAGTTTAAGCCAACTCCGATTAGCAGTACAACAGCTGAAGCAATAACTGCTGCACCAGGCACGCCGCCTTTTGTTAAGTTAGCATAGCGTTTTGGAGCTTCTCCGTGCTGAGCTAAATTAAATAACATACGGCCCGTACTAAAAATTCCACTGTTACAAGAAGATAAAGCCGCTGTTAACACTACAAAGTTTATAATCCCTGCTGCAGCGGGTATTCCAGCTTTATCAAATGTTAAAACAAATGGACTTCCTTGTGTTCCAATCTCTGGCCAAGGATAAATAGACATAATAACAAACAAAGCTCCGATGTAAAAAATCAAAATTCTCCACAGTACATTATCAATTGCTTTTGTTAGTGTTTTTTCCGGATTTTTCACCTCTCCTGCTGTTACCCCAATCATTTCAATACCAAGGTAAGCAAACATAACCATTTGAAGTGATAAAAGAACACCTTTCATACCATTCGGGAAAAAGCCCCCGTGACTCCATAAATTACTGATTCCTGTTGCAATACCGCCATTTCCAATTCCAAAGATAATCATGCCTAGTCCAAGCACGATCATAAGGATAATCGTTACTACTTTAATAAGAGAAAACCAAAACTCTAGTTCGCCATATGCTTTTACAGCTAAAAAGTTAACCCCTGTCATGATAACGAGTGCTGCAAGTGCCCATATCCACTGAGGTACACCCGGGAACCAAAACTCCATATATACTCCAACAGCTGTAATTTCAGCCATACATGTAATAATCCACATAAACCAGTAGTTCCAGCCTGTTAAATAACCAGCAAGTGGCCCTAAATAATCGTTAGCATACTTACTAAAAGAACCGGCTACTGGATTTTGTACTGCCATTTCACCTAACGCTCTCATAATAAAAAACATAATAAGACCACTGATTCCATACATGATAAGAATACCAGGACCCGCTAACCGAATAGCGGATGCAGAACCTAAAAACAGTCCAACTCCGATAGCTGCACCTAAAGACATTAAGCTAATATGTCTTTCCTCAAGTCCACGGCTTAATTCTTTTTCTTGCGTGTTCCCTTGCATAATTCTCTCTCCTAACATATCCATTTCATTTAATAGCGATAGCGGCTACTTGTATAGTATTAACTTATTTTTCAGCCAAATAATTCTAGGCAGTGTATGTACTAATAATCTGATATTGCAAGTTTCACACCTTCACTTTTACCGCTATCACATCTATAAAATACAATATTAAAAAAACTTCACTTTGTTCATTTTATCAAAAATCACAAAAAATGCGATAGTTTTTTGTGATTTTCACAAATAAACTTACGATCGAAATATAATAAAAACCATTTTTTACATTATATGTTCTTATCTCACTATAATTATCTAACTATTAAGAATAATCAATCGATTATTCTTCTATATTTTCAATTATAGATGCTTACTTTTCCCTAAAAAGGGTAAAGATAAGATAACTGTTTAAACACTATTATGAACATCATCATGAAACGATCAGTAGGAGGGTGCTATGAATTGGTATGAAAAACTAAGTCAATATTTTCCCATTGAAGAAATGAAATCAAAGAAGCATATCGAAACGCTTTTACAAGAACGCAGCGATATTTATCATAAAAATGAAGGACCTCATCACGTATTAATGTACGTGGAAACAAACCAATTTATCTTTATCGATTACCTCTTTGTTTCAAAAGACGCTCGAGGTCAAGGGCTTGGCGGTAAATTAATTGATGAGTTAAAACAGCACAACAAACCAATTATCTTAGAAGTAGAGCCTGTAGACTATAAAGATTCAGACTCAGCAAAACGACTGCATTTTTATAAACGTGCAGACTTTAAGCATGCTCAAACAATTGGCTATAACCGCCGGTCATTAGCTACAAATGAAATTAACCAGATGGAAATTCTATACTGGTCTCCTACCTCTGAAACAGAGGAAAGCATTTTAAATAAAATGAAAAAAACGTACGAGTTAATTCATACGTACAAAGACAAAGAAATATATGGTGCGTCTTATCAGCCGGCAGATCAAGTGCTAAAAATTGACAAAAATCGTAAAGATGGCGATATCTTAGCAGATTTATAAAAAGAAGGTAGACATGCGTCTACCTTCTTTTTGTACTTTTTGAATTATTATTCAACAAAGAACATTATTAACCACTTATATTCCTTTAGTTATAAGGTTTATACATAGATATTTTGTCTTAAATATAAAATTCTGAAAATTTTTAATAGTATTTTTCAATCCTTTACTGTATAATACCTGTAAAGCGCTAATGTTACTTGTTCTTACATGTTTTTTGCAACTTGAAGCTTAGTGTTCTTTGATAACTACATAAAAAACGACCTCGTTGTGAGATCGTTTTTGTTATGTTGTATATGTGGCAAACTCTGCTTGAGAACAAGACACGTAGTGACCTGGAGATACTTCTCTAAGCTCCGGTTCTTCACCGTTATAGTCATGGATACTTGGATCATAAATTTTGCGCTGACGCGTTTTTTCACTGTCAGGATCGGGAAGCGGAATAGCTGAAAGCAACGCTTTTGTATATGGATGAACAGGGTTTCGATAAAGTTCATCACTTGGTGCAAGCTCTACAATCTTACCTCTGTACATAACGCCGATGCGGTCACTGATGTATTTTACCATTGACAAATCATGGGCGATAAATAAATATGTTAGTCCACGTTCACGCTGTAACTTCTTCATTAAGTTAACAACTTGAGCTTGTATAGACACGTCCAAAGCTGAGATTGGTTCATCTGCGATGATAAAATCAGGTTCTACTGCCAGTGCTCTTGCGATACCGATACGCTGACGCTGACCGCCACTAAACTCATGTGGATAGCGATTGGCATGTTCTTTGTTAAGCCCGACTGTTTCAAGAAGCTCGTGAACCTTTGCCATACGCTCCTTTCTCGTCTTAGCTAAACCGTGAATATCAATGCCTTCTGCTATGATATCTGCTACGGTCATACGAGGGTTAAGCGACGCATATGGATCTTGGAAAATCATTTGCATTTTACGATTGAATTTTTTAAGCTCTGAGCGGGATTTGCGACCATGTACATTTTCGCCATTAAATAGCACCTCACCGCTAGTAGCGTCATATAAACGAATAATCGTTCTGCCTGTCGTTGACTTTCCGCAACCGGATTCACCTACAAGCCCTAATGTTTCTCCGCGGAAGATGTCAAACGTCAGACCATCAACTGCTTTAATTGTTCCTTTACTTGTGAAAAAATGTTGCTTTAAGCCTTTAATCTCTAATAATTTATCTGTCATGTTATTCACCATCCTTCGCTACGAGTACAGGTGTCCTGTATACATTATCAACTTTACGCATGCGGCGCTGAACTGAAGCAGGCGGCTCTACTTTTGGTGCATCGGGATGTAACAGCCATGTTTTCGCATAGTGCGTATCAGATATTTTGAACATTGGAGGTTCTTGCTCAAAGTCAATTTTCATTGCGTATGGATTTCGCGCTGCAAATGCATCTCCCTTTGGAGGATTCGTTAAATCTGGCGGCGTTCCAGGAATAGCAGCCAGCTCTTCTTCTGCCTCGTTATCTAAGCTTGGCATAGAAGCTAGCAGCCCCCACGTATACGGATGTTTCGGATCATAAAACACTTCATCCACAGTGCCCATTTCAACAATTTGACCAGCATACATAACGGCTACTCGATCTGCTACATTTGCTACTACACCAAGATCATGGGTAATAAAGATAATAGATGTATCCGTTTTTTTCTGAATGTCTTTCATCAATTCTAAAATTTGAGCTTGAATTGTTACATCAAGCGCCGTTGTTGGTTCATCAGCGATCAATAGCTTCGGATTAGAAGCAAGAGCCATCGCAATGACAACACGCTGTCTCATCCCGCCGCTGAATTCATGCGGATATTGATTCACACGCTGTTCTGGAAAAGGAATTCCTACAAGCGTTAATAACTCGACTGCCCGTTTTTTTGCTTCTGCTTTAGACACTTTGGAATGCTTGATTACGACTTCACCAATTTGAGCCCCAACTTTCATCGTTGGATTCAAGGAAGTCATCGGATCTTGGAAGATCATACCGATATCTTTACCGCGAATAGCTTCCATTTCTTTATCCGTTTTCTTAGCTAAATCAATGCCGTCAAACAGCATTTCGCCGCTTTTGATTCGGCCAGGAGGCATCGGAATAAGGCGCATGATCGTTTGTGAAGTTACACTTTTACCAGATCCTGACTCACCAACAATTGCTAAAGTTTCACCTTTATTTAAGTGGAAGTTAACGCCGCGAACAGCTTGAACTTCTCCGCCATATGTTTTAAATGATACAGCTAAATTTTTTACTTCTAATAAACGTGACATATGAGTTCACTTCCTTACTTACGTAGTTTTGGATCTAACGCATCTCGTAATCCATCACCAATTACGTTGAACGCTAAGATTGTTAAACAGATAAACAAACCTGGGAAAAATAAGCGCCAAGGATAGTATTCCAAAGCAGGTAAGCCTTCTGAAGCCATTGTTCCCCAGCTTGCAAGCGGTGCCGGAACGCCTAGTCCCAAGTAGCTTAAAAATGCTTCTGTAAAGATTGCTGAAGGAATCGTTAGTGTCATTGTTACTAAAATTGGACCTGTTGCGTTAGGAATAAGATGTTTAAATAAAATACGTTTTGTTGTTGCTCCTAATGTTTGTGAAGCCATTACGTACTCTTGGTTTTTCAACTGCAATACCTGTCCACGCACAATACGGGCCATGTTAATCCAGCCGGTAATGGTCATCGCTAAAATCATCGTGCCTAACCCTTGGCCAAGCATAACCATTAAAATAATAACCAGTAAAAGGTAAGGAACACCATATAAGATATCCGCAACACGCATCATTGTTTCATCCGTACGGCCGCCGCGGTATCCAGAGATGCTTCCCCAAACTACGCCGATGAATAAATCAATTAAAGCTGCTGCTAACCCGATAAATAATGAAATACGAGCGCCTTCCCACGTACGAGCAAAAACATCACGCCCTAATTCATCTGTACCGAACCAGTGCTCAGAAGATGGAGCCTGATTAGCATTCAGTAAATCATTGGTTGCATAATCATATTTCACCATCAATGGACCAAATATAGCCATAAAAACAAGGAGAACCATTAGTACTACACCAAACATAGCAAGCTTATTTTTGCGAAAACGAATAAAAACATCTTGCCAGAATGAAAGACTCGGTTTTTCAATCTTTTCTGCCTGAGCGCGGTCAATCCCTGCTGTTTCAAACATTTCTTTAGGAATTTTCGGAAGTTGCTGCATAGTTACTCTCCTTTCTTAGCACCTGTAAGTTTAATTCGAGGGTCAATGAAGCCGTATGCAATATCTACAAGCAAGATACAAAAAAGTAGTAAAATACTGTAGAACACCGTTACGCCCATAATCGTTGTGTAATCTCGGTTTGAGATACTGAGTACAAAGTGTGAACCTAATCCCGGGATACCAAATATTTTTTCAATAACAAAGCTACCCGTTAAAATCCCTGCTACTAAAGGTCCCATATAGGATACGACTGGAAGCATCGCATTTCGCATGGCGTGCTTAACTGTAATAACGCCTCTGCTTAAACCTTTTGCTTTCGCTGTACGAATATAATCATTGCTTAATACTTCAAGCATACTCGAACGAGTTAATCGTGCGATAAACGCCATAGGGGTTGAAGCAAGTGCAAGAGCTGGTAACACCGTGTGTGCCCAAGATTCCCAGCGTGCAACCGGAAAAATTTGTAGTTTCATAGCCAGAACGTATTGTAATACCGCTGCCATGATAAAACTCGGAACTGAGATTCCTAGAACTGCAATAACCATCGCCGTGTAATCTTGCCACTTATTATGTTTTAAAGCAGCAATAACACCAAGTACTACACCAATAGCAATTGCTATTAAAATAGCTTCCATCCCTAGCATGAATGAAACAGGGAATCCTCCGTTAATCAAATCATTTACCGTTTGGCCTTTATATTTGAAAGATGGACCAAAATCCCACTTTAAAATTGATGTTAAATAATCAAAGTACTGATGGTACCAAGGCTGGTCTAAACCGTAATACTGATTTAGATTTTTTTGAATTTCAGGGGGAAGCTGCTTTTCTGATGTGAATGGACCTCCTGGAACAGCACGCATTAAGAAAAAGGTCGCTGTTACGATCAGCCATAATGATAGAAACATATAAATAAGTCGTTTTCCTATATATTTGAACACCCTGACACACCTCCATATTTTTACAAAATTCGCGCACAAGAAAGAAAAGTATATGGAGCACCAGGCCCCATATACCCTTTGTCACAATTGATGTTACTTACTCAAAATGAGCCCACTTAATCTGAATGTCTCCAAGTCCAGACATCACAACATCTTTCAGCTGCTTGTCTTGTACCCAAGCGTTTGTGTAGAAGTAGATTGGTGCCACTGGCATTTCATCCATGAAGATACCTTCTGCTTTTTTCAACATTTCCAGACGTTTTTTAGGATCTGTTTCTTTTTGAGAGTCAATTAATAACTTTTTATATTCTGGGTTTTCCCAGTTTGTATCATTGTTTCCGCCTTTTTTATCACGGAACAATTCTAAGAAGTTGATTGGATCGTTAAAATCTCCTAACCAGCCCATACGTCCAACTTGATAATCTCCTTGGTGTAATTTTTCAATGTAAACAGCCCACTCAGAGTTGTCTAACTGTACTTTAATACCAAGGTTTTTCTTCCACATATCTTGAACAGCTTGTGCAATTTTTGCATGTTTTTCATCCGTGTTGTATGAAACCTTAATTGCTGGTAGTTCTGAAGCATCTTTAAGGCCCATTTCTTTCAAGCCTTTTTCTAAATATTCTTTTGCTTTTTTCACATCATTGTCTTTGAAGTAGCCTTTTTTGTTATCTTCAAACATTGTTGGTGGTACAGCCGCCATCGCTGGAACTGAACCGTCTTTTGTAATTTGTTCTGTAATACCTTTACGATCAATTGCATAAGCTAATGCTTTACGAATGTTCACATTGTCTAAAGGTTTTTGTTCTGTATTAAACTTGTACCAGTAAGTACCTGCAATCTCTTGAATGTTTAATGAACCGTCTTTCTTTAATTCAGGAAGTGCATCAGCCGGTAATTGACCAGTAGGCATACCCGCCCAGTCTAATTCACCGTTTTTGAACATTGAAAGTTCAGTGTTGTTATCATTGATCATGTACATTTCAACTTTTTTAAGTTTTACAGCATCTTTATCCCAATAGTTTTCATTAGGAACTAACTCGATTTTGTCATTATGTTTCCAAGTTTTAAGCTTGAAAGGACCGTTTGACGTATAGTTTTCGCCTGCATTTGTGTACCATTTTTCATTTGATTCAGCAATTTTCGTATTCACTGGGAAGTACGTATAGAAAGCTGTTAATTCTAAGAAATATGGCGTTGGGTTTTCTAATGTTACCTCAAGCGTTTTATCATCTGTTGCTTTAACGGCAACATCATCTAATGAACCTTTTCCTTCATTGGCAGCTTGTGCATTTTTAACATAGTATAATTGATATGTATATTGAGATTCGTTTTTAGTATCTAATGCTCATTTCCATGCATATTCTAAATGTTTTGCTGTTACAGGGTCACTATTTGACCATTTTGCATCGTCGCGAATAGTAAACGTATATTTAGTTTGATCATCGCTGACCTTCACATCTTTCGCCATTGCATTTTCAGGTTTTCCATCTTTACCGATACGAGTTAAACCCTCAAATGTTTGTAATAATACGTTTGATGACGTTGAATCATTAGCTAAGCCTGGGTTCAGTGAAAAAGGCTCAGTTTTAATGTTTACGCGAAGCTCTTGCTCTTTCTTCTTGTCGCCGCCATCACTGCTAGCATTTTCACTGCCACCAGATTCTTTGTTAAATCCACATGCAGCTAAAAACAAGCTCATTACAAGCAGCAAACTGAAAAGAATCGACAACCTTTTCTTCATTGCGTGTTACCCCCTATTAAATTTTGTTTGTGTGGCAACCATATTTTTTTGATATGTACTAATTTCTTAATCCTCTTTCAATACAAAATAATCAGTTATTTTTTCGCGTAGTAGAGCATTAAAGACCTCACTGCAAAATTATTCTTCTACCCTATGAAACTGTCATCAATTGTTTACATGCTGTAAATCCAATGTATGCGCTTAATATGTAGAAGACTCATTCATTACAAAATTCGCTAATTGAAACAAAACATTGTCTATTTTGTGTTTTCTGAAAACTTAAGAAATTGTAATACCTTTGTAAAAAATATGTTTGTTACGCCTATTATAAATATTTTAAAAATTTATTGCAATACTATTATTTAATGGTATTTTTTTGTCACGAGAGAAAAAACCTTATCTTATAAGGATTGTGCCTACTTGTCAGACGTCCAAAATCTTTTTTGTAGTATAGGTATTACAATAGTATTACAAAGCCATTAGAAATACTAAATAAAAGATTTTTACCAAATCCTCCACCAAATTTTCATCAAGAAATGCTTTAATTAAAAGGTTCTTGTCTTTTTTTGCCGCTGAAAAATTCCAGTAAATTGTCTTATAAAACTTTTTAGCGATAAGATGTTTAAATTCCTGCTTTTTCGCGTTATAATAACGAATAACTATATAATTAAAGCTGTGAAAAAGAGTAGTATGCAGAATTTTCATTTTTAGAGAGTTTGTGGCTGGTGAGAACAAACATTGAAACCTGCAGAATGGACTTTGGAGCTTTCAAGTGCAAAGCTTGAACGTTGACCTCAACGTTATATGAATAAAGATAGTTCACAATTATGTGTGCTAATTAGGGTGGCAACGCGGTCCATTCGCCCCTAGCTTATGCTAGGAGTGGATGGGCCTTTTTATGTTGTATCCGTAAATTAGCATCATATATGTGCAGATGAAAGGAAGATTTGATGAAAACAATTTTTTCAGGTATTCAACCAAGCGGTACAATCACTTTAGGTAACTACATTGGAGCGATGAAGCAATTTGTTGAACTTCAACATGACTATAACTGTCATTTTTGTATTGTAGATCAGCATGCAATTACAACGCCTCAAGATCGTTTAGCACTTCGTAAAAACATTCGCAGCCTTGCTGCTCTGTATGTAGCGGTAGGAATTGATCCAGCGAAATCGACTTTATGTATTCAATCGGAAGTGCCTGCCCACACAGAAGCGGGATGGATGTTACAGTGCGTAGCGTATATCGGTGAACTTGAACGCATGACTCAGTTTAAAGATAAATCTGCTGGAAAAGAAGCAGTATCAGCAGGATTACTAACTTACCCTCCATTAATGGCAGCGGATATTCTTTTATACAACACCGATTTGGTTCCAGTTGGTGAAGATCAAAAGCAGCATTTAGAATTAACGCGTGACTTAGCTGAGCGCTTTAACAAAAAATACAATGATATCTTCACTATTCCTGAAGTACGTATTCCAAAAGTGGGCGCACGCGTCATGTCTCTTCAAGATCCTACGAAAAAAATGAGCAAGTCCGATCCAA
>Ga0157378_10005342_pt1 | contig 11272 bp, 8 predicted proteins | sample M65metaG_FD_115309 | JGI IMG/M metagenome (GOLD analysis project Ga0157378, IMG submission 115309) | Miscanthus rhizosphere microbial communities from Kellogg Biological Station, Michigan, USA - M6-5 metaG | ecosystem: Host-associated > Plants > Roots > Rhizosphere > Soil | place: USA: Michigan...
GATCCGCAATGGTTTTCGGAGATCGCGACGCCCGGCTGGCAGCAGCGGTGGTTGGAGAATTTTACCGCGAACCAGGCTGGCGGTAACGCCGAGGTAGATCTGGTGATGGACGGCTGGACCGACCTGTCGCGGCGCATCCGCGCCAAGATCACGCTGCTGCCGCGCGAACAGCGTACCTTGCCGAATATGCGAGCGGCGTTCGAGGATGCCGACTTCGAGAAGATGGAGGAAATCCGAAACCGGGTCGACGCGCTGGTGAAGGACCGCGACACCGCCGCCAGCCTGAAGGCCTGGTACGGCCAGCTCTGCAAACGGCCGTGTTTCCACGATTCCTATCTGCAGGCGTTCAATACGCCGGGCACGCATCTGGTCGATACCGACGGCAAGGGAGTCGAACGCATCACCGAGAACGGCGTGGTCGTCGGCGGCAAAGAATACGAGCTTGATTGCATCATCTACGCCTCCGGCTTCGAAGTCAGCACTGAATACAAGCGCCGCTCCGGCTTCGACCTGACCGGCCGCGGCGGCGTCAAGCTGTCGGACTATTGGGCCGAGGGCATGCGCACCAAGCACGGCATCCATGTGCACAATTTTCCGAACGCATTCTTCGTGCAGCCGACGCAGGGCGCCAATCTGATCTCCAACGTGCCGCACAACCTGACCGACGCGGCGCGCACCATCGCCATGATGGTGAAGCATGCGCAGGCCAACGGCTTCCAGCAGATCGAAGTCACCAGGGAAGCCGAGGACAAGTGGATCGAATTGCTGCTGACGGCGGTCGGCCGCATGATCGGCGGGCCGGACTGCACGCCCGGCTACTACAACAACGAGGGCCGCGAGCCCAGTCCGGCGGCCAAGCTCAATGTCGGGCATCCCGCAGGCGCGTCGGCCTATTTCAAATACATCGAGGAGTGGCGCAACTCCGGCCAGTTCGAAGGGCTGAAGTTTAGCTGAACCAGACTTTCGAATTCTGTTCTGTTGCATGAGGGAGCACGCGTATGAGCGAGACAGCAAGTGTCGAAACGCCCAGGGAAATGCCGAAGGAGGCTTCCGCTTCCGTGATCGCCCAGCATGCGGCGACGTTGAAAGCGCTGCCGTTCTCCGACACGCGCGACTTCGACGACGCCGCGCGCGGCTTCCTCGGCACCATCGAACACGCCAGGATCACTTCGCCGCAGGGCAGGACGGTCTGGAGCCTGGAGCCGTACGGCTTCCTGTCGGCGGAAGCCTCGCCGCCGACGGTCGATCCCAGCCTGTGGCGGCAGTCGCGGCTCAACATGCATCACGGCCTGTTCGAGGTTTTGCCCGGCGTCTATCAGGTGCGCGGGCTCGACATCGCCAACATGACGCTGATCGAGGGCGAGCGTGGCGTCATCGTGGTGGATACGCTGACCTCGATCGAGGGCGCGCGGGCGGCGATGGAGCTTTATTTCCAGCATCGCGGCAAGAAGCCGGTCACGGCCGTGATCTTCACCCATACCCATACCGACCATTGGGGCGGCGCGCGCGGCGTGCTCGACGATGCCACGCTGGCGTCCGGCAACGTGCCGATCATCGCGCCGAACCTGTTCATGGAGCATGCGGTCTCCGAAAACATCATCGCGGGACCGGCGATGCTGCGCCGCGCGCAATACCAGTTCGGGCCGTTGCTCGCCAAGGGCGTGCGCGGGCAGGTCGATTGCGGTCTCGGCAAGTCGATGGCGGCAGGCGCGGTGGCGCTGCTGCGCCCGACGGATCTCATCATCGCGACCGGCGACAAGCGCACCATCGACGGGCTGGAGTTCGAATTCCAGATGGCGCCGAATTCGGAAGCGCCGGCGGAGATGCATTTCTTCATTCCGCGCTACAAGGTTTTGAACCTCGCGGAAAACTGTACGCATAATTTCCACAACCTGCTGCCGTTCCGGGGCGCCGACGTCCGCGACGCGCTGGCGTGGTCGAAATATCTCGGTGAAGCCCTGCAGATGTGGGGCGGCAAGGCCGACGCCATGTGCGGCCAGCATCACTGGCCGGTATGGGGCCATGAGCGGATCGACACCATGATCCGCCAGCAGCGCGACCTCTACAAGTTCGCGCATGACCAGACGCTGCGCCTGATGAACCACGGCATGACCGCCGCCGAGATCGCCGAGACCATCCGCCTGCCGGCAAGCCTCGACGGTGCCTGGCACGGCCGCGGCTACTACGGCCACATCCGGCATAATGTGAAGGCGATCTACCAGAAGTATCTCGGCTGGTATGACGCCAACCCGGTCAATCTCGATCCGTTGCCGCCGGTCGAATCCGGCAAGAAGTATGTAGAGTATATGGGCGGCGCGGCCGCGCTGCTGGAACGAGCGCGCAAGGACTTTGCCAAGGGCGAATTCCGGTTCGTGGCGCAAGCGGTCAGCCATCTCGTGTTCGCCGATCCGGACAACCAGGCGGCGCGGGCGATGCTGGCGGATACGTTCGAACAGCTCGGCTATGCCTCGGAAAGTTCGACCTGGCGTAACGCCTATCTGTTCGGCGCGCAGGAATTGCGCAACGGCATGCCAAAAACGCCGCCGCGCCCGCCGATGCCGCGCGAGACTCTGGCCGCCTTGCGTACCGAGCAGTTATGGGACGTGCTCGGCGTCCGCCTCAACGGCCCCAAGGCTGAAGGCAAGCGCATCGTGCTGAACTGGACGTTCACCGACACCAACGAGACCTTCATCCTCAACCTTGAGAACAGTGCGCTGACCTATGCGGCCGGCGCGCAGGCGGCCGATGCCGATGCGTCCTTTACGCTGGCGCGTGGCGTGCTCGATGAGGTCATTGCCAAGCTGACGACGTTCCCGGAAGCGGTTGGTGGCGGCAAGATCAAGGTCAGCGGCAATCCGATGCGGCTTGGCGAGTTGATGATGTTGATGGACGAGTTTCCGCGGATGTTCGAGATCGTCGAGCCGAAGCGGACGGCGATTAGCTGATTTCTCTCCGTCGTCATGGCCGGGTCAAGCCCGGGCATGACGGAGGGCGTGTCGCTCAAATCCCCAGATACGCCGCCTGCACCTGCTTGTTGTTCGCGAGCTCGGTGCTGGTCCCGTGCATGATGACGTTGCCGCTTTCCAGCACATAGGCGCGCTGCACCAGCGACAGTGCGCGGCTGACGTTCTGCTCCACCAAGAGGATCGCGGTGCCCATCTTGTGGATTTCGCCGATCTTCTCGAAGGTGACGTCGGTCATGACCGGCGCCAGCCCGAGCGACGGTTCGTCGAGCATCAACAGTCGCGGCTTCAGCATCAACCCGCGGCCGACCGCCAGCATCTGCTGTTCGCCACCGCTCATGGTGCCGGCGAGCTGCTTCTTGCGGTCGGCAAGGCGCGGGAAGATGCCGTAGACCAGCTCCATGGTGCGCGCACGTTCGGCCTTGGCTTTCGGCACATAGGCGCCGATCTCGAGATTTTCCTGCACCGTCATTTCCGGAAACACCTGCCGGCCCTCCGGCACATGGGCGATGCCCAGTTCCGGGATCCGGTGCGGCGGCAGGGTGGCGAGATTGACGCCGGCAAAGCTGACATTTCCGGCCGTAAGTTTCACGAGACTCGAGATCGCCCGCAGCGTCGTACTCTTGCCGGCGCCGTTGGCGCCGAGCAGCCCGACGGCTTCGCCTTCGCCGATGGTGATGGTGACGTCGGTGATAGCGGGGACCGATCCATAACTGGCGCTGACGCCTTTCAGCTCAAGCATGGGCGCCTCCCGCCGCCGGCGGATGGACGTAGGAGCCCAGATACGCCCGGATCACTTCCGGATTCTCCACGATCTCCTTGGGCGTGCCTTCGGCGATCTTCTGGCCATGGTCGAGCACCACAATGTGGCGTGCAACCGCCATGATCGCACGCATCACATGCTCGACGATGACGATGGTCAGTCCGCGGCTGGAGAGCTTCTTCACCAGCGCTACCGCCTGGTCGATCTCCGACGGATTGAGGCCGGCCATCACTTCGTCCAGCAGCAGGATACGTGGCTCGGTCGCCAGCGCCCGCGCCATTTCGAGCCGGCGCTGGTCGATGGTGGTGAGGTCCCTGGCGGCGGTCTTTTCCTTGGCGGCAAGGCCCGTGAACTCGATCGCCTCCAGCGCCTTGTTGCGCGCGGCGACGACGTGGCGGTCGCGCAGGAACGCGCCGGTCATGACGTTGTCCAGCACCGTCATCGCGCCAAAGGGTTTTGCCACCTGAAACGTGCGCGCCATACCGAGCGCGCAGACATCGTGCGGCTTCATGCCGACGACCTCCTTGCCGAACGCCGTGACCGAGCCGCTATCCGGCCGGTGAAAGCCGGTGATGAGGTGAAAACTCGTGGTCTTGCCGGCTCCGTTGGGGCCGATCAGCGCCACGGTTTCATTTTCCTGCACCGAGAAGCTGACGTCCTGCACCGCGCGCAGGCCGCCGAACCGCTTGCTCAGACCCTTGATGACCAGTGCTTCTGCCATCGTCCGATCCTCACGCCTGCGCCGGCTGACGCCGGGCATAGCGCTGGTACATGTCTCTGGCGAAACCCATCAGGCCGGTCGGGCGCCACAGGATCACGGCCATCAGGATCAGGCTGTAGATGGTGAGCTGGATGCCGCCGACGCGGCCGCCGAGCCAGCTTTGCAGCAGCGCCGATGTCGTCTCCAGCAACACGGTGCCGATCACGGGACCCCACAAGGTGCCGATGCCGCCGACGATCGAGACCAGCGCCGCCTCGATCGAGATGTTGAAGCTGAACGCGGTCGCGGGATCGATGAAGTAGATGTACTGCGTATAGAACGTGCCGGCGAGCGCGGTCAGGAATGCAGAGATCATGTAGATGTCGCGTTTGATCTTCGGCGCATTGACGCCGATCGCTTGCGCTGCGTCTTCGTCTTCGCCGATCGCGACCAGATAATACCCCATCCAGGAGCGCTCGATCAGCCAGGTGATGGTCATGGCCACCACCAGCAATCCAAGCACGACATAATAATAGGAGGCCTTGGCCTCGAACTGCATCATCAGCGGCGCGCTGCCGAGGTTCGGGATCGTCGTGCCCTCGGCGCCCCAAGCGAAATCGCGAAACTTCAGGAACACCAGCATCAATGCCTGCGCGGTGGCGATCGTGGCGATGGTGAAATAGGGGCCGCGCAGGCGAAAACACAGCCAGCCGATCGGCAGGCTGGCCAGCACCGCGACCACGCCGCCGGCCACCATGCCGATCCATGGCGAGATGCCGAAGTCGATTTGCAGGATGGTCGAGGTGTAGGCGCCGAGGCCGAAATAGGCGGCGTGGCCCAGCGACAACTGCTTGGCATAACCGCCCATCAGGTTCCAGGCGACGCCGATGAAGGAGAACAGCAGGATGCGGATGAAGATGTCGACCGCAAACGAACTGGTCACGACCTGGGGCAGGGCGATCAGGATCGCGAGGCCGAGCGCAAGCAGGATCAGGTTGCGGGTGCTGATCATCGCGCGCGCCCTCCGCCGAGGCCGTTGGGCTTGAACGCCAGCGTCAGCAGCAGCATCGCGAACACCACGATCAACCCGGAGTCGGCGCCGACGAACTGGATGCCGAGCGATTCCGCAACCCCCATCATCAGGCTGGCGATCAGCGCGCCGATGACATTGCCAAGCGTGCCGAGCACGACGGCGACGAACGCCATCAGCACGAACACCTGGCCGACGAACGGATAGGCCGAATAGAACGGCATCAACAGCGAACCGGCCGCCCCGGCCAGCGCCAGCGCCACGCCGAGCGCCACGCAGAACACGCGGTTCGGGTTGATCCCCATCAGCATCGCGACGTCCTTGTTCTGCGACGCCGCGCGCATCGCTTTGCCCATGTCGGTCGTGTGCAGGAACAGCCACAGCACGCCGCTCAGGCCCATCGCCACCACGAAGGCGATCAGCTTGGCGTAGGGGATATAGAGCCCGCCGAGATGGAACGCTTCATCCGAATACCAGGTGTGAACCGTGCGGTAATTCGCGGTGAACAGCATCAAGGACAGATTGAGCAGCAACAGCGACAGCGCGAAGGTCAGGAAGATCTGCGGCATGTCGTTCGGCCCCAGCACCCGGCGGATCAGGAAATGCTGGATCAGCACGCCGCAGACGAACAGCACCGGCATCGAGACCAATAGCGAAACGATCGGGTCGATGCCGAACTGGTAGGAAAGGAAGAACGAGATGTACATCCCGATCATCACGAATTCGCCCTGGGCGAAGTTGACGATCTTGACTACGCCGAAGATCAGCGTAACGCCGATGCTGACGAGCGCGTAAATGCCGCCGATGAGCAGGCCGTTGATGACGGCCTGGGCCAGTGTCTCCCACATCGAACCGGATCCGGCGTCAGGATTTGATCAGCGGGGCGCGCGCGTCTTCCTTCGGGAAGACGCTGGCAAGATCGGCATTCTGCCATTGCACGCCGACCGGACGGCCGTAGACGTTCTTGCCGTCGGGCCCGAACTTGACCTTGCCGCCGGGCGCCATCGCGGCATAGCCGGAGGAAACGTCGAGCGTCGACAGCGCTTCGCGTACCTTTTGAGGATCGGCCGAGCCGGCGCGTTCCAGCGCATCGACCAGCATGAAGGTCTGCGCGATCAGGCCGCCGGCATATTCGAAGCAGAATTCGCCGGTGCGCTTCTTGAACTCGACGTTGACCTTCTGGGCGTCGTCGCTGACGTCATGGTTCCAGTGCGCCACGCCCTGCAGGCCCTCGGCCGGCTTGCCGACGTTTTTATAGAAATCCGGCATCACGAAACCGCCGGAGCCGCCGTTGATCGCAATGTTCAGGCCGATCTGCCGCACCGTGCGTACGATCAGGATCAGGTCGTTCAGGTAAGACAGCGAGAACAGCGTGTTGGCGCCTGAAGCCTTGACCTTGTTGAGCAGCGGGGCGGCGTCGGTGAAGCCGGCCGAGTAGGGCTCGAACATCACGATCTCGACGCCTTCGCCCGGCGCCAGTTCCTTCAGGCCGTTCGAAGTCGAGGTGCCGAACGCCGTATTCTCGAAGATCACGGCCACCTTGGCCTGCTCGTTGCCGAGCTTGGCCATCTGCAACTGCGCTTTCGCAAATTGCGAGGCGCGGGCGAATGGCGTGAAGGTGTAGGTGCGGCCCTTGTTGAGCTGGTCCGAGCTCGAGCCCGTGATCAGCGGCACCTTGGCGCGCTCGGCCACTTCGCTCGCAATCAGGGTCAGCGCGCTGGCGTAGCAGCCGTGGATCGCCGACAATTTGTTGCCGGTGATCAGCCGGTCGGTCTCGGTGCGCGTCACCGTGGTGTCGCTCTGCACGTCTGAAATGATCAGGTTGAGCTTGGCGCCGCCGAGCGACTTGATGCCGCCGGCCTCGTTGACCATCTCGACCGCAAGCTTGGCGGCGGCGACGCAGCCGACGCCGATCTGCGCCATGCTGCCGGTGGTCGGATACAGCGCGCCGATGTTGATGGGATCGGCGGCCCAGCCGCGCAGCGGAACGGCGCCGAAGGTGCCGGCGGCCAGCACGCCACCGGTCTTGATCAGGAATTGACGCCGGCTCTGCCGCTTCGGCCGCGGCGCGCCCCGATCCGCATTATTAATGACAGAATTCTTGCGATTCTTGTTCATGCCGTTTCTCCCCATGCGACGGCGGTGCAGATTTCTGCCCGATCGCTTTTATGGCTTTCAGCCTTGGGGGTATAAGAACATGTAATCCGGCAATTTCAAAGCGGATATCCGCTATGTCAGCGACCGGCGGGCGTGCATCGCAATATGCGCTGGCGCGATTTGAGGATTCGGGGCAAGCCGGCCGCCTCTTCAGGCGCTTGGTCGATCCTGGCTTCATTATTGACAATTGTGTCCGCCGACCGAGGTCAGCGGACACGTTGCCAGAACTATTCGGCGCTGCTGACGAGTTTGATCCGCGGTTGCGCGGATTCCATCAGGCTCCGGTAGGCCGCAAGATAATCCAGCGCCATACGCCGCGCGGTGAAGCGCTCGTCGAACCTCTTTCGGATCGCGATCCGGTCGAGCCCGGCGAGACGGTCGGCCACCGCCACGGCACTGGTCTCATCTTCCACGATGAAACCGGTGATGCCGGGCTCGATAATCTCGGGCACCGAACCGCGGTTGAAGGCCAGCACCGGCGTGCCGCATGCCATCGCTTCGATCATGACAAGGCCGAACGGCTCGGGCCAGTCGATCGGAACCAGCAGGCCGATCGCGCCGGAGAGGAAATCCGATTTCTCCTTGTCGCTGATCTCACCGATATACTCGACCAGCGGATTGGCCTTGATCAGCGGACCGATCAACTCGTCGTAATATTCCTGATCGGCGCGGTCGACCTTGGCCGCGATCTTCAGCGGGATGCCGCAGCGGGTCGCGATCCGGATGGCGCGGTCGACGCCTTTCTCCGGTGCGATCCGACCCAATACCGCGAGATAGGAGGGCCTCACTTGCTGCGGGGTCAGCAGGTTTTCGGGCAGGCCGTGATGGATGGTCCGCACCCAGTTGGCCTGCGGCACCGGCCGCCGTTGCGAGTCCGAGATCGAGATCACCGGAACTTTGGAAAAGGTGGAAAACACCGGCTGGTGTTCCGGTAGGTCGAGCCGGCCGTGCAGCGTCGTCAGGAACGGCGTCGGCTGCCGGTAGAACAACGACCACGGATAGTAGTCGAGGTGAAAATGCAGAAAGTCGAATTCTTCATCGTCACATTTTTGGCGAACCCGTTCGAGCATCACCATGTGCAACGCGTTCGGATCCCGCACCGCGCCGTCGAGGCGCAACGCCTTCGGCCAGGTGGCATCAAGTTTTGCTGAAGTCCGGGAATCGCCACTCGCGAACAGCGTGACGTCGTGTCCCAACGCGACCAGTTCCTCGGTCAACCAATGTACGACCCGTTCGGTCCCGCCGTAAAGCTTGGGGGGAACAGCCTCCGTCAACGGGGCCACCTGCGCGATGCGCATCTTTCCATCTCCTGTTTGTGATCATGAGAAACCCCTCAGCCCGCATTCGGCACCGGCATGCCTTAGCGGGAACGTTCTCGCATCTGCGAGGTTCCTTCTCATCTTGTCATGCACGTTCCTTCCACACGGTCGTCTTGCTGATGCCATCTGACGCGAACAGATTTCATTCCGTGCTGATGCTGCAGAAGTGTTGCGCAGTGATGGCGATGCGTTGTGGAACCGAAGCCCGGCTTCATCACGTCGTCGTGCGTGCGATGTGTTCGTAGCGATTCCCGTTCACTATCAACAGGTTTGCAGACCTCATGGACACTCTCTCAGGATATGCGCACCGTCCCTTTCGTTTCGTGCTGCGCTATCTGCGCCAACGTCTCGCCGCACATGTGGTGATTCTGTCCGCGGTCGTGGCGGCGGTTGCCTGCTCGGTAGGCACGCAATACGGCGTGAAGAATCTGGTCGACGCGCTTTCGGCCGGCCGCTCACACGCTGGCGGCGTATGGCTGGCATTCGTTTTTCTCATGTCGCTGATCGCTGCCGACAATTTTCTGTGGCGGATCGCAAGCTGGACAGCGAGCTTTACGTTTGTCGGCGTCACCGGCGATCTCCGGCGCGACATGTTCCGTCATCTGACCGGACATGCACCGAGTTATTTCCTCGACCGGCTGCCGGGCATGCTGACCAGCCGCATTACCGCCACATCGAATGCGGTGTTCACGGTCGAGAACATGTTCGTCTGGAATGTGTTGCCGCCCTGCATCGCGACGGTAGCCGCGATCGCGCTGATTGGAACCGTCAGCCTGTCGATGTCGCTCGGCATGATCGTGATCGCGGTCGCAATGGTGGTGGCGATGTTCCATCTGGCCGCGGCAGGCAAGCCGTTGCATGACGATTTCGCCAACAAGGCCGCCGCGGTCGACGGCGAGATGGTCGACGTCATCAACAACATGCCGCTGGTGCGCGCGTTCTGCGGCCTCGGCCATGAGCACGACAGGTTCGATGCCACCGTCGGCCGGGAAGTCGATGCGCGCGGGCGCAGCCTGCGCTATCTCGAAAAGGTTCGCCTGGCGCATGCCGGCGTGACAGTGATGCTCACCATCGGCATGCTGGCCTGGGCGGTTAATCTCTGGCAGCAGGGCTTTGCTACCACCGGCGACGTGGTCCTGGTTTGTACGCTGGGTATCGCGATCCTCAGCGCGACGCGTGACCTCGCGGTGGCGCTGGTTGACGTCACTCAGCATGTTGCCCGTCTCACCGAGGCGATCGCGACCTTGCTGCAACCGCACGAATTGAACGATCACCCCGAGGCTGAGCCTCTGGTCAAAAGCGGTGCGGCGGTCGCCTTCAACAATGTCTCGTTCGGCTATCCGGGCGGGTCCCAGGTGTTCGACAAATTCAGCCTGCGCATCCAGCCCGGTCAGCGGGTCGGTCTGGTCGGTCAATCCGGCGGCGGAAAATCCAGTCTCTTTACGCTGCTGCAACGCTTTTACGACATCCAGCACGGCGTTATCACGATCGACGGCCAGGATATTTCCCGGGTGACGCAGCAAAGCCTGCGGCAGGCGATTTCGGTGGTGCCGCAGGATATCTCGCTGTTTCATCGCTCGATCCTGGAGAATATTCGCTACGGCCGGCCGAGCGCGACCGACGACGAGGTGCTGCGTGCGGCGATTGCGGCGCGCTGCGACTTCATCGAGAACTTGCCGGAAGGGATGGCGACCGTCGTCGGCGACCGCGGCATCAAGGTCTCGGGCGGACAGCGGCAGCGTATCGCGATCGCGCGCGCCTTTCTGAAGGATGCGCCGATCCTGTTGCTGGACGAAGCAACCGCAGCCCTCGACAGCGAGTCCGAGGAGGCGATCCGCGAAGCGCTGTCACGGCTGATGCGCGGACGCACCGTGATCGCGATCGCACATCGCCTCGCCACGTTGCGGAATTTCGACCGGGTGGTGATGTTGCAAGGCGGGCGGATCGTCGACGACGGGCCGCCGGATGTCCTCATGCGTGGAAAGGGGCCTTACCGCGAATTGGTCGCCAGAGAAATGGGCCGCCTCGCCAGCCACGCGGCCTGATCGTCGTAATGTTTGCGTCCGGGTGCGTCCATTGCAACGCCAGCAAAGCCGTCTGAGGTTCCCATGGCCGAAGTCACGCAACTGACCATCCGAACGGTCGAACAGATATCGGAATCGCCGTTCTACATTCCGATGACGGGACCGGCCGCGCGCCCGCGGCGCTCGCTCAAGCACGACGACACCTTCATCGTGCTCGACAGCCATGGCGACATCGGCGCGTCCGCCGGCGGCCCTGACGGCCTGTTCAATGCCGATACGCGTTATCTGGCGCGGCTCGAACTGATGCTGAACCAGA
>Ga0157378_10005343_pt1 | contig 11272 bp, 4 predicted proteins | sample M65metaG_FD_115309 | JGI IMG/M metagenome (GOLD analysis project Ga0157378, IMG submission 115309) | Miscanthus rhizosphere microbial communities from Kellogg Biological Station, Michigan, USA - M6-5 metaG | ecosystem: Host-associated > Plants > Roots > Rhizosphere > Soil | place: USA: Michigan...
GACGTTTACGGCAGCAGCAATCCTGAACATAAATCGCAAATCTATTTTTCCCGATCGACGGACGCAGGTCAGACGTTCTCAGCACCAATCCGAATTTCTGACACAGGCGGTGATTGCGTTGATAGCGACAACACCGTCGAAGGCGCGGTACCCGCTGTCGGACCGAACGGCGAAGTTTACGTAGTTTGGGCTGGACCACTTGGATTGGTTTTCGACAAGTCGACTGACGGAGGACTTACTTTCGGCAAGGACCAAAAGATTAGCGATTTTCCTGGTGGTTGGGATTTTGGTGTCGAAGGACTCGAACGAGCGAACGGCATGCCCAATACTGGTGTCGATTTAAGTAATGGACCAAACAAGGGCACGCTCTACGTCAATTGGATCGATCATCGCAACGGCGATCCCGACGTGTTTGTAATGGCATCACGCGATGGTGGGAAAACGTGGACCGATCCTGTGCGCGTCAACGACGACGCATTGAAGAATGGCAAGGTACAGTTCTTTACGTGGATGGCAGTCGATCCGGTTGATGGATCTGTGAACATAGTCTTCTATGATCGGCGTGAGGGCAAAGGTACTGAGACAGGACTGGTGATGGCGCGCAGTGTCGACGGCGGAAAAACTTTCGTGAATCACAAAATCGAATTGCCGGCCTTTGGATTCAATTCAGCTGTTTTCTTCGGCGACTACAGCAGCATTTCTGCTTATGGTGGAAGAGTGATTCCAATCTTTATGCACTTCGTCGAGAACAGAAAACTCGCAGTGTCAGTCGCGCTCTTCCGCTTCAAACCCGGAACTCAAGAGAAGATTTAGCCGCAGATTTACGCAGATAGCACAGATCAGAAACCTAAATCGAAATAGCAACAGATGTCCGATACGCTTTAGCTTGTCGTTGACTTGCGGAACAACCCGGCTGTGATGAAAGTTGAGTTGTTAGTGAGTCAACCGACAAGCTAAAGCGTATCGGACATCTGTTGAGTTATTTCGGATCTGTGCTTATCCGCGTGAATCTGCGGCTTAATCTTTTTCTCTGCGACGCTCAGCTAGTTCTTCTCTTTCTTCCTTCAAACCAAAACGGAGCGCCTCGAATGCCGGCAAGCGATTAATTGCTGGCATCGGTGTGTTGCCTCTAACTGAGAACCAAATGATCTGGTTCAAAACTTCCGGATCGGCCATGTCAGCATGGCTTACATCCTGTGCCTCCGTTCGTTTCATCCAGTAGGCAGTTGCAGCATCGCGAGCTGGCGGATTCAACAGATTATCAAGTGCGACCATGGGCAGCTGCGCTTTGTACGGAGTCAAATCAGGTTGTGAACGAAAGATGCTTATCGGAGTCGCCGTCGCATCCAACTGATTCATCGGCGCGATACCAAGCAGTAACTCCATTGTTCTTATCAAGCTGACTGTCGTGTGAAACTCATGAATAAGCGCGCCTGGTCGATTGTAGGCACTGATCACGAGAAGCACCGATCGATGAGCATCCACGTGATCTGGTCCATCCTGCGCATCATCTTCCACCACACAGATTGCCGTGTCTTTCCAATATGGGCTGTTCGACACTGCCTCAACCAATAGCCCTAACGCGTAGTCATTATCAGCCATGAAGAATTGGGGCGAGGGCTTGCGCGCAGCCAGACCTTCCGTGTGATCATTCGGCAAACGTACCATCGACAGGTTTGGTAAATGATCGCCGCGACCCGCCTGTAGATCGGCAACAAACCCTCCAAACTCTTTCAGCCACACACCGAGCCTGGAGTTACCACGAAAACGCTGATCGGAATGATCGTTATTGATGAAAGCACTCGCTGACGACTCACGCGCTACGCGATATGAGTCGATAGTCATCGAGTCAGGTGTGTCTGTATCGAAGTTGCGATACGACGTGCTGAAGTGTCCTTCCAGAGCTTTCTTGGTCGCGAACGTCGAAACCGTTGGTGAGAGATCTGGATACGACTTCGAGCGATTCGTCTTAACCGCGGTTACGTCAGATTCAGACAGCGTTTGCACGAACTCGCCGTAGTTTCGGTACGTCAGGCCCGCGCGATTTGCCGCGTCCCACAAATAAAGCGTCTGCGGTTCAGAGACATCGCGTGAGCCGTGAAGGTAAGGAACAAATTGGCGAATAAAGTTTGCGATGTCGTCGGTGCTTGCGGTTGAATCAAACAGTGGTGCAGCTCCTCGCAGCGGTTCGTAGTTCGGTAAACGATTGAAACCTTCAAAGTCGTAACCGCGGCCGCGACGGCTGTAATTCCATCGATACGCTTTGTCAACGTAGTCAGTCGAAAAGGCAGCAGTGGACCAGTTGTGGCCATCTGGACTTGCTTCTGAATTCACGAAAAACCTGTCGAACAAGCCAAAGCGAAGAGCCAGAGCGCGGTGGTTAGGAGAAAGATCCTGAGTGTTTCCATCAGGTCGCGCGGCAGCCTCGGTGTGTCCGAAGATCGCGAGCTTCGGATCACCGTCAGCGACTGTTCCGTCGCCAGACTTACCGACGTCACCAAACACCTGATCGTAAGTGCGATTTTCCTTGATGATATAGATGACATGTTTGATAGGAGACGCGCCCGGGAACAGTCTCGCTTGTCTTTGCGCGAGCAGTCCATTGTTACGCATTACTTGCTGGGTGTAGCGAGCTAACTCCGGATCTGAAGGTCGGCGAACAGCGCTGATGTTTCCGGTAACTAGTGACACGGAATACTGGCCACCCGCCTGCATGCCTCTGGTGCCGGGCCCTGTCGGAAACCGATCGTTCGGCATATTCGGGTAGCGACCTGAATTGTTAGCGACAACGGAAGAGTTTTCTGCACCAGTTCCTTTTCCATTGCCGACAAGGATCGTCTGATCAACTACAGCGACTGCCGATGGGTAATAGCCCGTCGGAATGAAACCCAACACCCGACTCATTTCATCTCTTCTGCGATCGAGGTACGCAGGCTTGTCACTTGAGCCTGAATTGTCGAGCGATTTGGGCGACAGAGAGACAATCGCGACTGAATTGCTGTGCGCGTTAGCAACGAAAAGAGTTTCGCCTGTTGAATCGAGTGCAACTCCTTCCGGGCTGTTTCCTCCGAGAGAATTCTCTGCAAGGCGTACGTTAATCCGTTCAACTTCTCGATCGTAGCGCGTGTCGATCATCGAGACGCTATCGTCATCCGAGTTGACGACATACAACCTGCTTCGCGTGCCATCCCAAATCATCGACGTGGGATGTCGACCAACCGGTATGTATGAAACCTTCGGCGCACCAGATTCAAAACTAATGGCCGCTATCGAACTCGTGTTCCAACAAGAGACATAAACCTTCCACGTTGACCCCATCGACTGACCGCCAAAAGTTGTTCGTCCGACTATCGGCGGCTGAGGAAGTGCGAGTACGGCGTACGGGTAAATCAGTCCCTGATTCCCTAACGGAATTCGCTCGAGACGCCGCTCACCGCGCAGGTCGTGAATGATCCCAAGACTATCGGCGAGATTGTTTGCCACGAACAGCGTATTGCCATCCGGGCTGATAGCGATGCCCGTCGGATAAACAGGTAAATGATCGCTGTTGTAGCGTGGTGAGTTGGCCGCTGTTGCAAATCCGCTTACATCAACGAATGGGGCTTCAACCGTCGTGGCTGGACCAGCTGAAGTCGGAGTGATCGGCGTCGGACTGTTCGCGCGAAAAGAGAAGATCCAGATCTTGTTTTCAAAACCGCCTGATACATAAAGTGGAAATGTTCCATCACTGTCGGCTTTAGGCCCGAACACGACGCCGACGTTTACACTCTGCGGTGAGGGAAAGTAGACATTCTGAATCACGGCAGCCGCAGGTTTCAGATTGAGATCAATTACAGCAAGCGACTGCTGGCCGCGATTACCACTCGCGCTGAATTGAATTCCATAGCCGCTGTTTACGGCAACTAGATACCGACCTTTGCCGCCGGGCCCAGACTGGTCTGGACTTCGTACGAAGTCGACGGTCAGAGATCCAATTGCCGGGAGTTGAGTTGTAGTGTCTCGGACCAAAGATCCGGCGGGGGTGATGGGCCAGAGTTGATCGCTTGCTCCATCCTGACTTCGAACCGCGGTAGGAGACATCACAAACGATGAGACGGCAAGAATTGCTATGACTACAAACGCAATAATAGCGGGAGTTCGCACGAAGAATGGTCGATGCATTTGGGTGCGCAGTTTACTACACGCATGACTGATGATGAAGGATGGGATGAGGGATGAAGGATGAGGGATGAGGGATGAATAAGAAATCCTCTCGCGAGTTCTTGGTAAAAGACTTCTTATTCATCCCTCATCCCTCATCCCTAATACAAAGCCCCGGCAGGTAGGTCGACTGCCGGGGCTGTTGTTGTGTCACCGGGAACCTGAGTGGGTGGTCAGGTTGTTGCTGGCAGGAATGCACACTGAAGCATTTGTCGTTTTCCCCCTGTGGAGCCCGCAACAGTGTGCATCTAGCGACAAGGTAAGTTCTCGATGCTAAGGGGACGTTTCAGTGAGATTAAATGTTAGTGAACTCGACGAGATTTCGATGTTGCTTAACAATTCAACTTCCCATTAACACCCCAACCTGAAGGTGCGAGAGAATGAAACGGGTTGTGGTTTCCTGTCTGCACACGCCGAAATACTGAACATTACGACTGAAATTCCAAATAACACTGAAAACAACCTCAAGACGCCCGCCAGATACTAAGCTGTTAACACGTTGAAGCTTCAAGTCCATCAGCTGTGGTTTTCAAGCGGGTCTGAGTCAGTACCGTACTTCAACTTCGACCCACTTAGCGTAAGTTGAGCCCATACTACGTTTCGCTACTGATTAGAGCCGTGTTTCGGGTTAAAGACTAAACTCTACCGTCCAGGAAGAATTCTCCACCGCGGTCGGTGTATATTTGGCGGGCATCAGGCAATGAATCAGCTCGTCCGCTTTTTCTTTGGTCATGAGCAGGCCGTTTTCACTAATGGTCGCTTTGGCTTCGGTCTGCGACCTAATGCCCTTCTGTTAATTCTCATCGCCCTGGCTGTCGGTGGGTTCATCTACTACATATATATAAGGAGACGCGTGCGGGTGCCGAAACGCACAGCCGCGGTTCTCATGGGCCTGCGCGCGGCATTGCTGGTCTTAATCGTCATGCTGTTGATGCGGCCAATAGTAGTCGTTTCGTCAGCCATCCCTCGCAGCAGTTACGTCTCATTAGTTGTCGACGACTCACTCAGCATGAAGTTGAACGACATGCCTAATGGTCTGAATCGCCTGGATTCAACCAAGCAGGCGTTATTCGGCGGCAAGAACCCGTTCCTGCAGCGACTTGAAGAGAAATTCAAAACGAATCTTTACGGGTTCTCTGGCTCTCTTAATCGTCTCAAAGACGGCAACGATCTTTTCGGAGAAGGACGGAGCAGCGATCTTGCTGGTGCATTGAACGAGACGATTAAACGTTCTTCAGGCATGCCTCTTTCGGCGATCGTAATTGCAACCGACGGCGCGACTAACGTCCCGACTGATCTTACGGCGACGATTAGAGAACTGAGAGCTCGCGACATCGCCGTATTCACAATTGGAGTCGGCAGCACATCAAAGGCAGTTGACGCTGAACTAACGCGCATCAGTATTCCGCGACGCGTGTTGGTTGGATCACGACTCGATATACAGGCATTCGCGTCGCTTAGTGGATTCTCAGCTACCAAAGCGTTGATTGGTATACGCGAGGATGGGCGTGCTGTTAAGACCGAAGAAGTAAACCTTCGCGGAAACGACACGCAGTCGATCGATCTTGAAATAACTCCCACGAATCCTGGCATTCACCGGTACACGGTCGAAATAACACCGCTCGACGGGGAGATTACGATTGAGAACAACAAGCAGGACGCGCTTGTCGAGGTGATCGAAGGACCAGTGCGCGTTCTGCACGTCGAAGGTGAGCCGCGATGGGAGCTCGGCAAGATTCGCGAATCGTTATCCGCAAACGAAAAGAACGTTGTCCTCATTTCGTTGCAACGAACAGGCGAGAACAAGTTTTACAGGCAAGGCATTTCAAATCAGGTCGAGCTGGCAACTGGATTTCCGAAAACAGAAGAAGAGCTTTTTTCTTACCAGGGACTGGTGCTCGGAAGTGTTGAAGCAGCATTCTTCACGGCGGATCAGTTGCGCAGTATCGAGGCCTTCGTCGCACGACGTGGTGGTGGAGTGTTGGTGACCGGTGGTCGGTTGGCGTTTGATGGCGGTCGTTACAAAGGTACGCCGATCGAAGATCTCCTTCCGCTGTCGTTACAGGGAAGCACTGTCGACAGTGGAAGCAGCTTTGATCCTGTCTACAAACCATTCCTGACGACGGCAGGCCAAACACATCCGATCACGCGACTCCTGGAAGATCGCGCTGCGAATCAAAAACTTTGGAGTGAACTTCCACCAGTCTCAATCACCGAAGGTCTCACAAATCTAAAGCCTGGCGCGACGGTGTTGCTCGAAGGAAGAAAAGCAGGCACGAACGCGTCGGTACCTCTGCTGATCCAACAACGTTATGGTCGTGGTCAAACTTTGGCTCTAACGGCGTCCGATACGTGGCGATGGAAGATGCGAATGGATGCGAAGAGCACGGCGCACGAAACCTTCTGGCGTCAGACGTTGCGCTATCTCGTAAGCGGAACACCATTTCAGACCGAAGTAACCGCGGAACAAGACGTCTATGCGATCGACGACAATGTGCGCATCATCGCTGACATCCGAGACAAGCGCTTCAATCCTGTGAACGACGCGCGTGCTACCGCACGAATCACAAAACCTTCAGGTGCGACAGTTGATGTGCCACTGACGTTCACGACGCTGAATGATGTCAACACGTACGTCGGACAGTTTAAAGCGGACGAACCGGGGCAACATCGAATCGATTTAAATGCAACTAGCGCGACCGTGGGTGGTGTTACGGCGACCTCAAATCTGCTCGTGAGTGAAGCGAACCGTGAGTTTTTTGGCGCGGCACAAAACAGCGAATTGTTGAAACGCATCGCTACTGAAACGGGTGGCAAGTATTACCAGGCAAATGAAATGCAATCGTTGCTGGATGATTTGACGTACCGGCAAACACCGTATTCAGAACGCGTGACAAAAGACCTTTGGGACATGCCGATTAATTTCATGCTGATCATTGGACTGTTGAGTGGTGAATGGTTTCTAAGGAAGCGCGAAGGCATGGCTTAGTGCTTATCTTCAGATTAACGCAGATGAACACAGATCAGAAAAAGAAAAGTGGTGGCGGCTTCTGGCTTTTCTCTGCGCAACCTGTGCGTTCTCAGCGTCTCTGCGGTGCGTATTTGTTGAGTCCTTTCAACCACAGAGTCACAGCGAGCGCAGAGGTTGCACAGAGAACAAACAAAGCGAACGTGTCGCAAAGGCATCTCGGTCGTGTCTTTTTTAGAGCTTTTTCTGATCTGTGTGTATCTGTGTTCATCTGCGGCTCACTCATGGTGTTTGCGCAGGAGTTGCCCTCGAATCAAAGCGCACGTGGTGGCGATACGAACAAGTACGCGGTCATCATTGTGGGTGCGGGAGGCGAAGAGCCATACGCACAGCAATTCTCCGAGTGGTCAGCAGAACTGAAGAAGGTACTCACGGGTCGCTTCCGCTTTGCGGGCGAACACGTAAAGGTCCTAGCCGAGAAACCCGCGGCAGGAGAATCCAAATCGACGGCCGAAGAAGTCAGACGAACTTTCACAGCGCTGAAGTCTGAACTCGCTCCTGACAACGTTCTGTTTGTATTTCTGATCGGTCACGGCAGTTACGACGGCAAAGAAGCCAAGTTCAATCTCGTTGGCCCAGATCTTTCAGCGCTCGAATACAGCAATCTCTTATCGCAACTCCCGACACGCCGCGTCGTTCTTTTCAATATGGCGAGCGCAAGCGGTGAATTCGTTAAGACGCTTTCCGCCAAGGGGCGGGTTGTGGTCACAGCCACGCGCAGCGGTCAGGAAACAAACGCGACTCGATTCGCTGGATTCTTTATCAACGCGCTGACCGCAAAGGATGCCGACACGGACCAGGACGGACACGTGTCGGTGCTCGAAGCATTTGTTTATGCCAACCGTTTGACTGCGGAGTTCTACACACGAGCAGGACGACTGGCAACCGAGCACGCTTTGCTTGAAGACAATGGTGACGGAGTTGGACGAGAAAAAGCCGAAGGTGGCGAAGGTATGCTTGCGCGAGCGATCTACCTCGACTCATTGAGCGTAGAGCAAGCAGCAGCCAACGCAACAACCCTGAAGTTAGAAAAGGAGCGGACGCGACTCGAAGGCGAAATCGAGCAACTGATTGGTCGCAAAAGTTCAATGCCGGAAAGTGAGTATCAAGCAATGCTCGAGAAGCTATTCATTGAACTCGCGAAAGTGAATCGTTCAATCAAACAGGCGGGATCGTGAGTACTGTCAACTTGATGATTCTGAAAGAAAAATATCAAGCGCGCCAAGGTTCTGTTCTCTGTGCAACCTTCGTGTCCTTTGTGTCTCGGTGGTGGATGACCTTGCTGAGAGAATCCACCACAGAGCAAAGGACACGAAGGTTGCCCAAAGAAATCCACGGACATAAGGGGCAAAGCCCGAACCAGCGGCATAGCCCAACATTAAGTGGCGAGCGTACGGCGAGGCAAAGCCGTCGCCTCACATCAGGGGGCACAGCCGTTCTTAAACAGGCCCATCTTCGACGCAGACTTAAAACGACCCACCTTCGACGTGCACTCAATTCACAGAGCTATCTCGTGCTCTTGCTCTTAACGGTTCTCCTTGGAGCAATGGCAATCGCGGCCGCGAGAACCTCCGCGCAGTCCGAACCACAGGAGGTTCCAGGTCAAACAGAATTCAATAAAGGTGATTACGATACCGCGATAAGGTTGGTATCAGCGCATCTCACCAGCAATACAAACGACGCCGCAGCAGAACGACTACTGCTCCGCTCGTACACCGATACTGGCCGCTACGTCGAAGCGGAGGCCGCAGCGAAGAAGTTTCTATTGAAAAACGCCGGCGCGGGAATTGTTCGACATCAACTCGCTGAAGTGTTGATGCTGACTGGCCGTTACGCCGAAGCCGTCACTGAGTACGAAAAAGCTCTCAACGATTCGGCGAAAAGTAAAACTGCGGCCGATGGTCTGGAGACTCAACTCCGTCTGGCTGAGACTCTAGATACTATTGGTCAAAACGATCGCGCCAATTCGATCTACCAACAGCTGGTTAAGTACTACACCGATAACAGTCCGCGAACTGCAGCCGAGTTGACGCCAGTCGCACGCGCGCTAGTTCACCTCGAGCGGTATCAAGACGCAAACGAAATCTACCGGCAGGCGATTGAAGCTGATTCAACCTACCTCGACGCACAACTTGGCGCGGCTGAACTCTTCACCACGAAATATGCTTACGGAGATGCCGCGCAGTTTCTTACTGAGGCTGCACAGATAAATCAGAACAGTGCGCGTCTTTACCTCGATGTTGCTCGCAACAAAAAACTCGAAGGCGGCGAAGAAGCAACCAACGCTCTCAATCGTGCCCTGCAAATTAATCCTAACCTCGCCGAAGCGTTGGCACTAAAAGCAGCGCTATCGCTGGAGGCCAGCCAGTTTGATCAAGCGTCCGCTGACATCGAAAAGGCCCTCAAGATAAATCCGCTCTCGTTGGATGCCCACTCACTGAGAACGACGATGGCTTATCTGCAGGATCGTGACACGACCCCTGAACTAAACGCGACGCTCGCCATCAATCCTCGCTATGGCGATCTCTACAACACGCTTGCTCATTACGCGACGATTACACGCAGAACGGAACAATCAGTTGTCTTCGCGCGCAAGGCAATCGAACTATCGCCCCGCTTGTGGGACGCTCACTTGAGTTTAGGCATGTCTCTTCTGCGCCTGGGCCAAATGCAAGAGGGCCGCGCATCAGTCGAACGCGCATTCAAAGGTGATCCTTTTAATATCTGGGCCAAGAACACGCTTGACCTGCTCGACACGATGCAGGACTTCCACGAAACGAAACACGGGTCGTTCATAATCAAAGCGTCGGAACGAGACAGCGATGTGCTCGCACCCTACGCCGCGAATTTGCTCGACGAAGCGGCTACTAAGCTAACGAGTAAATATCACTTCACGCCCAAAGCTCCGGTCATCATCGAGTTGTTTCAGAACCATGAAGACTTCGCCGTCCGTACGCTGGGCATGCCAGGCCTCGGAGCTCTTGGTGTTTGTTTTGGACCACTCGTGGCGCTCGATTCGCCATCCGCGCGCCAAGCTGGTGAATTCAATTGGGGATCAACTCTATGGCATGAATACACGCACGTGATCACGTTGCAGATGACCGACTACCGGATCCCACGTTGGTTCTCCGAAGGCTTGTCAGTTTACGAAGAGCGACATGCGCGGCCAGGTTGGGGCGACGATTGGAACCCACTATTTCTTCGTTCATTTATTGATGGTCGCTGGTTCAAGATTTCAGATCTCGACGGAGGTTTTCAGAGGCCCAAACGAATGGCCGACGTGCCTATCGCTTACTTCGAGGCATCTCAGGTCTGCGAATTCATCGTTGAGCGCTATGGCTTTGATGCAATCCTCCGTATGCTTGCGCTTTACCGTGACAAAGCACAGACCGCGGATGTGTTGCGACAGGCTTTGAAACTCACCGAAGCTGAATTCGACAAGGCGTTCTTTGCCTATGTCGAATCTAAGGCTCGACCGCTCTTTGAAGCGTCTAAGACGGAAGCGAATCTGGTCGCTTCGTTGGGCAAGGACGAAGTTCTGAAGATGCTGCAAACGCAGGACACCTTCGCACTGCGTGCACGCGCTGCGGAGCTTTATGCCGCTGATGGCGACATGAAGAATGCGGAAATTAATTTCCGGCGCGCGATCGAGTTGTATCCGTACTTCACCGGCGAAGGAAACGCGTACATCGCGCTGGCGAAAATTCTCGAGACAGGCGGCCAGCCTGCAAAGGCGGCTGATGTTCTGGAAGAGCTTGTGCGCGTCGACGAAAACAACCTTGACGTGCTGAAAGCCATTGCGCGCCTACGACAAAAGAGCGGAGATAACACTCGTGCTGTTCAGGCATTGTTAATGAGCTTCTACATCAGTCCCTTTGATTACACGCTGCACAACACGGCGGGTGAACTGAGTTTCACAGCGAAGGACTATCAGCAGGCACTTACAGAGTTTCAGGTGGCATTGGCACTACAACCGCCGAATGTTGCAGAAGCGAACTACAATATCGCCACTGCTTTTTATGCGTTGGGCCGTCAGCAGGAAGC
>Ga0157378_10005348_pt1 | contig 11266 bp, 11 predicted proteins | sample M65metaG_FD_115309 | JGI IMG/M metagenome (GOLD analysis project Ga0157378, IMG submission 115309) | Miscanthus rhizosphere microbial communities from Kellogg Biological Station, Michigan, USA - M6-5 metaG | ecosystem: Host-associated > Plants > Roots > Rhizosphere > Soil | place: USA: Michigan...
CCGCGGCGGGGGAGGCGGCGGCGGAGGAGGAGGAGGCGGAGGCGTCATGAACCAACGCAAGCCGACCATCACCACATTTTCCTGGATTGTCGAAATATGGACCGGGCTAATCTGGGTATAGGAGGAGAGGAAATTCGCGTCCGCCTCGTTTTCGCGATAGCGATATTCGCCAAACAGATCCACGTCCGGCGCGATGCTGACCGCAAGGCCGGCCATCAACTGCCATTGGAAGGCGCTGTGGGCGCCGCGGAAAAGATCAAAGTTGGTGCTATTGGTGCGCAGCGAGCCACGGAAGCCGCCGACGCCAACGCCGCCACCCAAGGTCAGTTTCCAGGTGTCGCCGATCGGGAAGTCATAGGCGAGGTTGACCATGTCAGAGATGATCTGGTTGCCGCCCTTTGCAGCAAAGGCGCCGGCGCCATTAAGCGAGGTGTCATGCTGGGTGAAGGCGAATTCGTTCTCCAGGCGCCAGCCTTCGGCCCATTTGTATCCGATCGAGACTGCGCCAATGGCGCTGTCTTGCGAATTCACCTTGGCATTGAAGACAGTCGGGGCCGGCACGGACTGCATGCGGTAGCCAGTTTGGCCATCCCAACCGCCACCCAGACCCAAATACCAGCCATCGCCGGCCAATGCAGGCGTAGTTAATGCCGCGGCGGCGACTGTCGCCATGGCGAGCAAACGAAGTTTCATTTTTCTACCCTCGCTGAAAATACGGACAGGTAGGGGACCCCCCACCAATCTGTCGGAACCAATGTAGCGCTTATAACGGTGCTCCGGGAAAATGTCTCCATGCCATATGCTGCTTTGCGGCAGTTAAGCGTTCAAACTCCAGGGTTTTATCTCGTCCCTGTGTCACACTAGCAACAGCTTAGGACAGGAAATGCGCCAATAGTACGCGCCGATCTCACTGACAGTTCTTCAATTATCGCAGACAGGCGGGGCGAGGATCACGCCGGAACGGATTTTCCGAATTATAACAAATAGATAGATATTACCCCGAGAGGCAAAATGCCTGATGCTTCGCCGACCCAGCTGTTGGGGCTGCTCGACCTGGAAAAGATTGAGGAAAACGTCTTTCGCGGCACCTCTCCGGCCGAGCCAGTCCAGCGCGTGTTTGGCGGCCAGGTGCTCGCCCAGGCACTGGTCGCCGCCACGCGTACCGTATCGCAAGACCGCCCCTGCCATTCCTTTCATGCCTATTTCCTGCGGCCCGGCGATCCCAAGGTCCCGATCCTGTACCAGGTGGACCGGTCACGGGATGGTGGCAGCTTTACCGCCCGGCGGGTGGTCGCCATCCAACACGGCGCCCAGATCTTCACCTTGGCTGCCTCCTTCCAGGCGGCTGAGGCCGGCTTCGAGCATCAATCTCAAATGCCCATCGTGCCCTCGCCCGAGGATCTGGAGGACGACCAGCAGCAGTTGCTGCGCGATCCCGGCCTTGCCGCGCATATCCGGGCCTGGGTGGCGCGCGAACGGCCCTTCGAAACGCGGTCGGTGCTGGGCCGGGGCCCGTTCGGCGAAAATGGGGGTCGTCCGGCGCGGGCGGCCGTGGATCATATCTGGTTGAAGACACGCGGATCCCTGCCTGACGACCCTGCCACACATGCCGCGCTGCTGGCTTTTGTCTCCGACATGTCCCTTTTGGACACCTCGCTCCTGCCGCATGGCAAGAGCATCTTCGCTGACGTGCAGGTGGCGAGCCTGGATCATGCCATGTGGTTTCACCGTCCGTTCCGGGCCGATGAATGGCTGCTCTATGTCCAGGACAGCCCTTCAGCGTCGGGCGGCCGTGGATTCAATCGCGGCGCGATCTATCGAAGGGACGGGACGCTCGCGGCATCGGTGGCGCAAGAGGGGCTGATCCGGCAGCGCTAGCTCAAGGACAGCCGCCGGTGGGCGAGGGTATCTGCAGGACGCGCCGAGGCTTGGTATAGAAATTGTTGGTGAAGTTGATCGCACCCGTGATCACCTTAGTGGTCGGCGAAGCGTAATTGTAGGCGATCTCGGCAACGATCACGCTGTTGCCGCTGGTCAGCAAGGCTTGCGGCAATGTCAGGGTGCTGCCGGTCGCGCGCGATGTGGGTGTCAAGGTGCCCGAACCGCTCTGGGTGCAAGTCCAGGCCACCTTGCCGGCGGTGGTGCTTTGGGTGGAGGTGTCGTAAATCACGCTGGTGATACGCACGGTGGGCTTTGCGGATCCGGCCGTGGAGGGGTCGTAATAGGGATAAAGAATGGTGCCCGCAGCATTGTAGACATTGCTGATATCGCCGGCGGCCAAAGTGTCGGCTTGGGATATCAGGTCGGCGGTCGTGCTGGCCATGATCGAGACGTCGGCGCGGCAAATCAGCGCCAGCGAACATTCCACCACTCCGAAGAACAGCGTGATCATGAATGGCAGCAGCATGGCGAACTCCAACGCCGCCATGCCATCGCAATTTGCGGCTGCCCGCCGCAGGGCGGGAAACGCAGGATTTTTCGGGCGAACATGCGCCATCGTCAGCAGCCGCCGGTGGTGGTTGTGTAGGGTTCGTTGCGGAATGCCGCCGCGGTGGCCAGCAGGTGATTGGCGCCGCTCATATTGGACAGGAAAAAACTCAACATCGGCGTGAACACCTCCCAGGTATAAAAGGCGCGCACCACGATCACATCGCAGGGACTGCCGGTGTTGAAGGTGGTCAGCTTCGGCAAGGTTTTCTGGGCGGTCAAAGGCGAGGAGTTGGTGACCCCGGTAAAGCCGGCGGGATAGTCCGTGACGTCGAACTGCAGGCTGCTGTTGCCGCTGGAATCCTCGCTGCAATCTTGCAGCAGGCTGCTGACTTCGTTGCACACATAGGTACGGAATTGGTCCGCCGTCATGGTTTTGCACGTGTTGTTGCTGTCCAGCGAATAGCAAGCCGATTGGCCGGTGCGGATCAGCCTGGAGGCACCGTTTACGGCGTCTTGCAGCGAGGATTGGGCGAAGAAGATCACGCCGGCTTCGATAGTGCCCATCAGCAGGAGGAAAAAGACCGGGGCGATCAAGGCGAATTGCAGCACCGCCTGACCCTTGTCGGCGTCGCGCCGCAGCCGCGCCAAACAGCGCTTGAGGCGAATGCTGCTGAGATGGGGACGTGCCGCCACGGGACCGCGCCTTGTCGGCGCCGCAAAGTCGGTGACGCCAAATTCAAAACGAAGCCCGCAGTACGAGTAGAAACCGCAGCCGCCAAAGCGAAGCCATTCGGGGCCGATTGGCTAATGAACGGTTAAGCGATTCCGCGCAATTGTCGCCAAAGGCGAGAGCGGAATTCGCCCATTCGGCAACCTTAACCGTTTAATCAATCGCGTTAACGATCGGGTTACCGCAGCGCGCGAAAGCGGCAGCATCTTTGCTCCCAGTATCGGACAGTGCGGCACGGGCGGAATGGGAGTTCAATGCGTGTCGAGAAAACTTGCATAGCGAAACTGCGTACTTTTTTTAAATCCGACCGTGGCAACATCGCGATGATGTTTGCACTTTCCCTGGTCCCCTTGATGATCGGCGCCGGCGCCGGCCTGGACTTTGCGCGCGCCATGCTGGTGCGCCAGCAGATGGGCGAAGCGCTGGATGCGGCCGCGCTTGCGGTCGGCTCGACCACCGGCCTGACGCAAGCGACCGCGCAGGACTTGGCAAAGAAATATTTCGACGCCAATTACACCGTCGACAAAACGGACTATGGCACGCCCACCGTCACCATTCCCTCCAGCGGCTATAACAGCAAGGGGTCGGTGACCATTACCGCCACCAACTCCATGCCGACCGTGCTGGTCAAGCTGATCGGCATCAACAGCCTGCCCATCAGCACATCTTCGAACGTGGTATGGGGCCAGACCAGATTGTGGGTGGCGCTGGTGTTGGACAATTCCGGCTCGATGACCCAGGGCGATGCCAGCGGCAGCAAGATGACCGCGCTGAAAAGCGCGGGCGGCCAGTTGCTCACCATCCTGCAGAATGCTTCCAGCACGGCCGGCGATGTGAAGGTCTCGATCGTTCCGTTCATCAACAATGTCAATATGGGCACCGCCAATGTCGGGGCCAGTTGGATCGACTGGATGAATTGGGAGTGTCCGCCCCAGAAAACCAGCGACGATTACGATTGCAAGGATCCCGTGCAACCCACGGATGCCGTGCTGGACGGTCATCCGCTGAATACTTTCGGGCCGGGCGACAAATGTCCCTTCGACAGCAGCAGGAGCTATTTCTGCGCGCCTACGCCGTCCAATGATTCGAGTTGCACCTCCTATGGCGCTGGCGATTGCGTTGCCAATATTCCCAGCAGCGGCAGCTATTCCGGCTATATCTGTCCCAGCATGCATATCGCCAACAGCCAGGGCGGCGTGAATTTTCATATGTACAATGGCTGCTGGGTGGCGACGGCCGCCGGCAGCATCAACGTCAGCGGCACCGGCAGTTCAGCCAACTGCAACGACTATGCGGCAGGCCATTGCAGCTGCGGCACTCCCACAAGTACCTATATGGGCGTCCCCGCCGGCACATACATGTGCGTCGCCTTGGTGTGGAACACGACCTGGGTGCCGAACAGCCACAGCACTTGGAAAGGCTGTGTGATGGACCGTTACCCGGATTACGACATTGCCATCACCACGCCCTCCACCTCGATCCAGCACACGCTGTTTCCGGCGGAAAACAATAGCTATTGCGCTACGGCGGTCACGACCTTGAGCTATGACTGGACCAGTCTTTCCACACAGATCAACGGCATGATCGCCAATGGCGCCACCAACCAGGCCATCGGCGTCGTTCACGGCTGGCAGACCCTGACGCCGGGCGGTCCCTATGGCGCGCCATCCGTGCCGGACAACACCACCCGTTACATGATCATCCTGTCAGACGGCCTCAATACCCTTCACCGCTGGTACGGCGATGGCGGGACCGAGGGCACGACGCTGGACGGCTATATCGATGCGCGCGAGAAGGCAGCCTGCGACGCGGCCAAGGCCGATGACATCATCATCTATGCCATCTATGTCAATATCGGCAACACCTCGGGCAATTCGGCGCCGCTGCAATATTGCGCCAGCGATGCCACCAAATATTTTGCCCTGACCTCCACGGCTGCGGTGGTTTCGACCTTCCAGCAGATCGCCCAACAAATCACGAACTTGCGTGTGGTGAGATAATGAAACTGGCCCTCGACGTCCTGCAACAGATCCTTGTCACCTGGTGGCACACACTGCCCTGGCTGGCGGGCATGGGCGTCGCCTTCAGCATCCTGTCGCGCTGGTCACCTTGCAATGAAGGCAAGCCCTGGTGGGAAAAGCGCGGCCTGGCGACGGACGCCTGGTATTGGATCCTGTCGCCGCTGGTGACGCGCTATCTGCGCATCTGGCTGACGGTGTTCCTGACGGTCTGGTTTTTTCATATCAGCGACGGCATCAAGATCGCGCAATTCTACGATCATGGTCACGGTCCTTTGTCGCGCCTGCCCTATTGGGTGCAGCTCGTGGGCTATCTGGTGGTGACGGATTTTGCCTTGTACTGGATCCATCGCGGCTTTCATCGCGGCTTCCTGTGGAAATACCACGCCGTTCATCACGCCAGCCAGGACCTGGAATGGACAAGCGCGTCGCGCTTCCACCCGGTCAACCTGGCGCTGGGCACGGCCCTGGTGGACGTGGCCTGCCTGTTCGCGGGCATTTCACCGCGCATCTTTGTGATCGTGGGGCCATTCAACATCATCACCGCCTGCATGGTGCATGCGAACCTGAACTGGACGTTCGGTCCGTTGCGGTATGCCTTCGCCAGCCCGGTCTTCCATCGCTGGCATCACGCCAGGGCGGTGTGCGATGCGAATTTCGCCAGCACCTTTCCGCTGTGGGATCTGATGTTCGGTACCTTTTACATGCCGGTGGGCGAATTGCCCAAGGACTATGGCATCGACGACCAGGAAATGCCGGAAGGCCTGGTGCCGCAGCTGCTGTATCCGCTAATTCAACGAGACCCGCGCGCGCAACCTGCCGCTGCCTCAGCCGGGACATAAGCCGCAATATCCAGAAATCGCGAGCGTGGCATTCCGCCACGCGACCAGCAGCATCCGCCAGCTTCCTTCCCCCTTCGGCGCGAAGCGCCAGGAAGGGGGAAGGTGTCACAGCGAAGTGTCGGCGGAGCCGACCTGAGCTGTGACGGATGGGGGTAAATAAACAAAAGGCCCGGAAGACATCCGGGCCTTTTGCTTCGTAATCCTCGCCTCTCGGGCGAAGACTGCCCCGCTATTGGCTTAGTTCTTGGTGGCGACCGCCAGGGCGCCGGTGCGCGCGATGGCCTGGTGCGCGGCGGTCTGGCCGGCGCTGCCGTCAAAGGCATCCTTGCCGTCGCCCGGCATCGGCGTGGTCTCGCAGCGGCCGCCGGCGCAATTCAAAGTCACGCGCTGGGCGCCGCGGTTGAGCGTCACGGTGCCGCCGCCGTCATTGCCGGTGACGCTGACGTGGGTGTTGTACACCATCACATTGTCGTGATTGAGCGCCATGATGTTGGTGCGGCCATAACCCTTGCCTTGCACGAAGGCATGGCGGGCATCGATCATGGTGACGTCGGCGATGGTGGGATTGCCGACATAGACCGTTGCGACGGGCGTGCGGAAATTGAGCGTGTGGACTTCGTCCAGTCCCAAGCCGATATACGCGTTCTTATCGGTCTTGGCCGCGACGGGTTTGGCGGGCTTTACGGGCTTGACGACTTTGGCGGGCTTGCCGGCGGCAAGGGCCACCGATCCGCTCAACGCAGTGGCGGCAACTATAGCAGTGGCAAGAAAAAGCGCGCGTCGCATGGCGAACTCCGGCAAAATTCCGGGATTACCCTAGGTCTCGCGGCATTAAAGAAGCCTTAAGCGGCATGGTTTAGCCAAGGCAAGGATATTTGCCGCGCAGGTCCGGTTTGCGCCTCACTTTCCCCGCCATGCTGTTAACGCTGCTCGCCGCCCTGGGGGTTGTCGATGGCCTGTGGATGACGCTCGGCCGTTTCCGCTTGGACGGCGGCGCCTTCCTTCTGCTGGGCCTGCTTTCCGCCTTGTTGTTCCTGGGTGCGTATTTTTACCGCACCGCTCGGCCCGATCCACGGCTCAGCGCCATGCTGTTCGGCGCGGCATTTCTCTGCGTCTTTTCCTGCGAGGCGAGCGCGCTGAATTACCTGCTGCTGACCAGCGCGGGTACGCGCATCGACTCGTCGCTGGCAAGCCTGGATCGCGCTATCGGATTCGATTGGCCGGCCGTGATGCGCTGGATGAAGGACCATCCGCGCTTGAATGCGGTCGCATTCGTTGCCTATTCCTCGATGCTGCCGCAAGTCGCGCTGTCCGCCATCGTGCTGGCGAAAATCGAACCGGATCGCGTCTATCGTGCTTGCATGGCGCTGGCCTTGTCGGCGCTGGTCTGTATCGCGATATGGGGTTTCGCCCCGTCTTTTGGGGCTTTTTCCGTCTATCCGCTCACCGATCCGCCCATCGATCTGGCGCTGGATTCCGCCTACGCGAACGATCTGGTGCGGCTGCTGCACGAAGGACCGGGCTTGATCTCGCCGCGCAGCGCCCGCGGACTGATCGGCTTTCCTTCTTATCACGCAACGATGGCGCTGCTCGCCATCTGGTACCTGCGCGACGTAAAAATCCTGCGCTGGCCAGTCCTGGTTTTGAATCTCGCAGTGCTCTTTGCGACGCCCGTGCAGGGCGGACATCATGTCGTCGATGTGCTGGCGTCGTTTCCGGTGGCGGCATTGGCGGTCTTCGTCACCGCGCGCATCGCAAAGATCGCGAAAATTACCGGCATGGTAAATAATTCGTCAAAACCGGCGGAATCCCTGGCTGCGGCGGCGCCTTGAGAATTGCCGGGAGTTGTAACGCGCAAGTTTGACGCAACTTCTGTCTTCAACCTTAAGCGCAAATTAAGGCGGCATTCCTAATCTGCGCCCGTCCGCTGCGAGCGAAGAGAGTTCGTTTGAGGCAGGGCATCCTAGGGTGTAATTAAGTTGGAGACTGAAATGAACCTCATCTCGCGTTTCGTTCGCGATGAATCGGGCGCCACCGCCATCGAGTATGGCCTGATCGCCGCGCTTATCGCTGTCGTCATCATCACCGGCGTCACCGCCGTGGGTACCAGCCTGTCGACGACCTTCAATACCCTGTCGGGCAAGCTGAACTAAGCCAAGGCAGTTTTTTGTTAAGCGGCCGCCCCGTAAAAAGGGCGGCCGTTTCTTTTTCAAGACATCCGATCATGTTCACGGAAATGCTTGTCCTGGTCGCCTTGCCGCTTCTGCTGGCCGTCGCCGCCGGCTGGGATATCGCGAGTTTCACCATTCCCAATTTCGTCAACCTGGCACTGGCGGCCGTTTTCGCGGTGTTCGCGCTTTCCGCGGGGCTGTCCTTTTCCGCCATCGGCTGGCATCTGGTTGCGGGTATCGCCGGCTTGGCGGTCGGTTTCGCGCTGTTCGCGACCGGGCATATCGGCGGCGGTGACGCCAAGTTGTTCGCCGCGATCGCCTTATGGCTGGGCCTGAAGGACTGCCTGCCTTATGCGCTTTTGGCCAGCCTGTTCGGCGGCGGCCTTGCGCTGCTCCTGATAATTTGGCGCCAATGGCCGCTACCCGCGTTCCTGCTGCGTTATGGCTGGATCGTCAAGCTGCACGACAGCAAGGCCGGCATTCCTTATGGTGTGGCATTGGCCGCCGGCGTCTTCATCCTGCTGCCTTCGACGGAGATCTTCCGTCTCGCCGCAGCCGCTTAAGGCGGTCCGGTTCCAGTTTGCCCTTAACCAACAGCTAAATTTCGCGACGCCGATTTCGCGCGGATTTTAGGCAAGTTGGACGCGAAAACTCCTGTCCGGCCGCGGCAATTGCAACTCGCAAATTAATCAATTTTTGAAGGGTTGCGTGGTGAATTGTCGTCAAAGGAGCGGCCCCCCATGAATACACAACGCATCATCGTTCTCGGCATCGCATTGGTGGCGGCAGGCGGCGCGGCCTTTTTGGTACGCGGCATGCTGGGAGGCGGCACACAAGCGGCGTCTGCCAAGGCCGCTCCGCAAATCTCGATGAGCGAAGTGCTCGTCGCCAACGTCGGTCTTACGCCGGGCCAGAAACTGACCGTCGAACAAATTCGTTGGGAGAAGTGGCCCAGCGCGTCGGTCGATCCCTCCTTCATTACGCACGACAGCGCCAACAGCGAAGAGCAGCTCGTCAAGAACACGGTTGTGCGCGCGCCGGTGCTGCCGGGCCAGCCCATCACCAGGAACGCACTGGTGCATGGTGACGCGACCGGCTTCATGGCCGCGACCTTGGGCGAAGGGATGCGCGCCATCTCCATCGGCATCTCCACCGACTCCAGCGCCGGCGGCTTTATTCTTCCCAATGACCGCGTCGACGTCATCCTCACGCGCAAGCCCGAAGGCAGCAATGGCCGCGGCGTCGCCAAGACGATCTTGTCGAACCTGCGCGTGCTGGCGGTGGACCAGACCTACCGCCAGGAAAAAGATACGCGCACCGTGATCGGCAAGACCGCCACCGTCGAGGTGTCGCCGGCACAGGCCGAAGCGATTGCCGCCGCGTCGCAATCGGGATTGCTCTCCTTGTCGCTGCGCCCCTTGGGCGACGGCCTCCCGGAGAATGGCGACAAGCCAGCGCCCAAGCAGCTCACCGCTACCAACTATGACGGTGCCGTATCTGTCATCCGCTACGGCATCGTCGGAACCGCCAACCGGCAGGAGCCTCAATAATGCCCTTCCGCAAAATTTTTCTCGCCCTGATGCTGTTGGCGCCGTCCGCGGCGCTGGCGGCTCCGGCCCGTCCGGTCCCGGACGATGCCAACGCGCGCGTGATGCCGATCTCGACGCGTGACGCCTCCAGCCACCAGCGCCTGACTTTGGGCCTGAACAAGGCTGCCGTGGTGCAGCTCGACCAGGATGCGCGCGACGTCCTGGTTTCCAATCCGGACATGGTGGACGCGGTGGTGCGCACGCCGCGCCGCATCTTCCTATTGGCCAACAAGGTCGGCCAGACCAATGCCTTCTTCTTCGACTCGGCCGGCAAGCAGATACTGACGCTGGACATCCGCGTCGAAAAAGACGTGGTTGACCTGAACAACCTGATGAAGGCGAGCCTGCCCAATTCCGCCATCCAGGTGCAGGCCATGAACGACAATGTGGTGCTCACCGGCTCGGTGTCCAGCGCCATGGAATCCAGCCGCGCCGCCGATCTGGCGGGCCGCTTCACCGGCGATCCCAAAAAGGTCGTCAACATGATCTCCATCGCCGGCGGCCAGCAGGTGATGCTGAAGGTCCGCATCGCGGAAATGGACCGCAACATCGCCAAGCAGTTCGGCGTCAACCTGGCGGCGGCAAAGATCGTGGGCGGTTCAACCCCGATCGGCGCCGCTACCTCCAACCAGTTCAACCTGGTGGGCAAGGCCTTGAGCGACCTTTCCGGCGGCCAAGTGGGCCAGGTTTGCGCCCCAGGCTCCAGCAACAGCAATCCGTTCGGCACGCTGCTCAGTGGCGGCACCTGCATCATCCAGAACAACGTGCAGGGCCAATTGCAGGCATTGGAACGTGTCGGCCTGGTGCACATGTTGGCCGAACCCAACCTGACGGCGGTGAGCGGCGAGACCGCGAAATTCCTGGCCGGCGGTGAATTCCCGGTGCCGGTCAGCCGCGACCGCGACGGCAATGTCACAGTGGAGTTCAAGCAGTTCGGTGTCGGCCTGTCCTTTACCCCCGTCGTGGTGGCGCCCGGCCGGGTCTCGCTGCAGCTCTCCAGCGAAGTCAGCGAATTGTCAAACACCGGCTCATTCACCATGGCGAACGGATCTGCACAGGGCCTTACCATCCCGGCCCTGACGGTTCGGCGCACCGCCACCACCATCGAACTGCCCTCAGGCGGCAGCTTCGCGGTGGCCGGGCTGATGCAGCACAACACCAAGCAGGTGATCGACGGCTTCCCCGGCGTGAAGGACCTGCCGGTGCTGGGCGCGCTGTTCCGCAGCCGCGACTTTGCCGACGACCAGACCGAGCTGGTGGTGCTGGTGAGCGCCTATTTGGTCGAACCTACATCGGAAGCGGCCCTGGCCGCGCCCACAGACGGCTTCGTGCCGCCGACCGATCCCGAAACCTTGCTGTTGGGCAAGCTGAACGCGACCTACAGGAAGAAAGACGAGAAGCCCGTGTCGCCGCAGGCATCGGCGCCCGTCGGCTTCGTCGTGCGATAGGAGGAGCAATCATGAAATTCGAACACCTGTTGCGCGCC
>Ga0157378_10005349_pt1 | contig 11263 bp, 7 predicted proteins | sample M65metaG_FD_115309 | JGI IMG/M metagenome (GOLD analysis project Ga0157378, IMG submission 115309) | Miscanthus rhizosphere microbial communities from Kellogg Biological Station, Michigan, USA - M6-5 metaG | ecosystem: Host-associated > Plants > Roots > Rhizosphere > Soil | place: USA: Michigan...
AGCAAATCCACGATCCGCCCGTGATGCTCTATCTTCGGGGCAATGGAAGTTGTCTGGCGGAACCGGGGCATCGCTGTGGTCGGGACTCGGCACCCGACTCCGTACGGCAGCGGATGGCGGAAAAATTGGCGAATGAACTTGCTGCCCGCGGACTTAATTTTCAGGGGACTGGCGCGCGGCGTAGATACCGCTGGCCACCGCGGAGCGATCGCGGCCAAGGGCAAGACGGTGGCCGTCTTTGGAACGGGAGTGGATGTTATTGATCCCAAAGAGAACAGCCGACTCGTGGATCAGATTTTGTCCACCGGCGGGGCGGTGGTCTCCGAATTTCCCTTGAAGACGTTTGCCGCGCCGCAGAATTTTCCCATTCGCAACCGCATCATCAGTGGAATCTCGATTGGCGTCTTAGTGGTGGAAGCCGCTGAGTATAGCGGTACCCGCATCACTTCCCGTTGTGCCCTGGGAGCAGAATCGCGAGGTGTTTGCCGTGCCCGGGAATGTCACCAATATGAATTCGTGGGGCCTAACACTTTGATCAAGCAGGGAGCGAAGCGGGTGGCGACATGGGAGGATGTGTGGGGAGGAACTCCCCGCGAATGTGCGACTTACGCTGGCTCCAGCGTTGGACAGTGAATCGTCTGGGGCCCAACCCGCATCTCTATTTGGTGAATGCGATTTGCCGCCACACGAAAAAAAGATCTTTACACTTTTAAAAGCCGACGAAGCTGTCCATATCGATGAGATCGTTGAGAGTTTAGAGTTGGTCTTTCGTCCTCTGATATGTTCGTGGCTCCTTTCGAGCTTGAGTTAGCAGGAAAGGTAAAACAGCTGCCGGGAAAGAATTTTGTGTGGTGTTTCTAAACGGTCGAGGTAACCCGGCAATTGGCCGCACAGATTGGTAAATGAGGAACCAGCCGTGAGCCGAAGCTTTCAGCTCTCAGCACAGAAGCTACCCGTTACTTGTTGCTAACTGCCGATTCATGCTAGCTTCGGACAAAGCTACATTCATATTGAGGGAACATTGGCCAACGGTCTAGTCATCGTCGAATCGCCTGCGAAGGCGAAAACTATCCAGAAATATCTGGGCAAGGGCTTCACTGTCGAAGCCTCGCTCGGCCACGTCAAGGACCTGCCCAAGAGCACGCTCGGGGTTGATGTCGACAATGAATTCGAAACCGAATACATCGTTATTCCTGGCAAAGAAAAGGTTCTCACCCGGCTGAAAAAACTGGCGCTCTCGGCGGACCACATCTATCTCGCCCCTGACCCGGACCGGGAAGGCGAGGCTATTGCCTGGCATCTGGCCAGTGAACTGGGTGACGGTAAGAAAAAGAAGAAAAAGAAGAAGGGCGATGCGCCGGAAGAACAGCGTATCCGCCGCGTGACCTTCAACGAAATCACGAAAAAAGCGGTGCAAGAAGCCTTCGAACATCCGCGGGATATCGATCAAAACTTAGTCGACGCGCAGCAGGCACGCCGGGTTTTGGACCGCCTGGTGGGATACCAGGTTTCTCCGTTGTTGTGGGACAAGGTCCGTCGCGGATTGTCCGCTGGACGCGTACAAACTGTCGCGCTTCGCCTGATCGTGGAACGCGAGCGTGAAATCAAGGCGTTTCAGAAGGTAGAGTACTGGACGATTGACGCTCATCTGGCTGCTTCGAAGCCACCAGCGTTCGATGCGCGTTTTCTCGGCAAAGGCGAGGAAAAGGTCGAGGTCACCAACGGTGAGGATGCCGAAAAAATTCGGGCAGCGCTGGAGAGGGCGGAATGGGTCGTCCGCAGCGTAGACAAGAAAGAGCGGCGCCGCAATGCGACTCCGCCGTTTACGACTAGTAAGTTGCAACAGGATTCTTCGCGCAAACTGCGCTTCAGTGTGAAGCGTACCATGATGATCGCGCAGCGTTTGTACGAAGGCGTCGAGTTGGGAGAAGAGGGCTCGGTCGGTCTCATTACTTATATGCGTACCGATTCGACCCGGGTTTCGAACGACGCCCTCGCCGAAGTCCGAGATTTCATCAAGTCGCAATATGGCGACGCATATCTTCCGGCTCAGCCTAACGCCTACAAAGAGAAGAAGGAAGCACAGGCAGCGCACGAAGCCATTCGTCCGACCTCCGCCATGCGCCATCCGGATCAGATCAAACAGTACCTGAAGGAAGATGAGTTTAAGGTCTACAAGCTGATCTGGCAACGCTTTGTGGCGTCGCAAATCACACCTGCTGTGTTCGACCAGACCACGGTCGATATCGACGCCAAGGGTGCCACCGAAACATTCTGGTTCCGCGTTACCGGCTCCGTTCTTAAATTCGATGGCTTCCTGAAAGTTTACGAAGAGTCCAAAGAAGGCAAGGACGAAGACGACGAGGAACTCAAACACAAGCTGCCGCCGATGGAAGCCGGCCAGAAGCTGACGCTTAGGGAATTGAAACCGGAGCAGCACTTTACCGAGCCGCCGCCGCGCTACAACGAAGCGTCGCTGGTCAAGGAACTGGAAGAGCGCGGTATCGGCCGGCCGTCCACGTACTCGGCCATTCTGAGCACGATTCAGGAGCGGCAATACGTGCAGAAACTTGGTGGCAAGTTTACGCCCACGGAGATTGGACTGGTGGTTACCGATCTGCTGGTCGAAAACTTCGCTGACATTTTTGATATCGCCTATACCGCCCGCCTGGAGCAGGATCTCGACGAGATAGAAGAAGGTAAAGAAACCTGGACCGACGCACTCGGCAGCTTTTACAAGAAATTCGAGAAAGACCTCCGCTATGCGGGCAAGCACATGGAGAACATCAAGCGGATGGAGAAGCCGACCGACGAGAAGTGCGAGCGTTGCGGCTCACCTCTGGTGATCAAGTGGGGCAAGCACGGGTCTTTCTATGCCTGCAGTTCGTACGATAAAGAAGATAAGGAGAGCTGCAACTTCACTAAAGAGAATCCCATCAATCTTCCGGATCTCGATTCCGCCGACATTCAGGAAACTACCCAGGAGGAATATTGCGAGAACTGCGGACGGGTCATGGTGCTAAAGCGCGGTCGCTTTGGGCAGTTCATGGCTTGCACCGGATATCCCGATTGCAAGACTACTCGCCGGTTGGATCAGGGCAAAAAGGTGCCTGATATTCCGTTGGATGAAAAATGCCCGAAGTGCGGGCGCAACATGATGATCCGCCACGGGCGTTACGGGGAATTCACTACCTGCAGCGGATATCCGGAGTGCAAGTACGTGAAGCAGAATTTCATTGGAGTGAAGTGCTCGCTGTGCGAAGACGGCGAACTGGTGGAGAAACGGGCTCGTAAGGGCAATACGTTTTATGGCTGCTCGAATTACCCGAAGTGCAAATTTACCGCAGCGCATAAGCCGATCGCGGAAAAATGTCCGAGTTGCGGCAATCCGTTCCTGGTGGAAAAGTATTTGAAGGCGGGGCCGGTAATTGCGTGCCCGAACAAGGAATGTGAGTATGAGCGTGCGATGCCGCCGGACGCGGCCAGCGCGAGTGCGGCGGAAGCAACGTCCTGAGTTACTAAGGCCCTTCGACTGCGCAGTGATCTCGCGCTTTGCGCGAGACCATTCGCTCAGGATGACAATTTTGTTTAGAATTCAGCTTCCGTTCTAGCCCCGTTATTGACATTTTCTCAACTTCCTTTTCAGGAGAGATACATGCCTTCACAAGCTACCAGCGTCGATGCCCAACTTGTTTTGCAACTCTATGACCTTCGCCGCGAAGCGGAGATGCGGAAGGCCCGCAGTTGGTTCGCGGCAACGTTTTCCCCGAGCAGCGCCGATGAGATCATTCAAATCATCGGGGCGTTCGGCCAGGAAAGCGCCTGGTTCCGGCAAGTTGTCGGTTATTGGGAGATGGCAGCGTCGCTGGTAAAACACGGTACCTTAAACGAAGACCTGTTCTTCGACACCAGCGGCGAAATGTGGTTCATATTCGCGAAAATCCAACCCTACCTCGAAGACTACCGCAACAAGACGCAATCTCCCCACGTCATGAAAATCGTAGAAGAGCTGGCGACCAAGTCCGATGCCGGACGGCGGAGACTAGACGCGATGCTGAAGCTGCATGAATCGCGGCGCAAGGCGCGATAAACGGCCCGTCAGGAAATATATTCGCGAATGTATTCGTCACGTGATGCGGCTAGCTCCTGTGCATCTCCGTCAAAGATGATCTTGCCGTCGCGCAAGACCATGAAGGTTACGGGAATGTCTTTGCGGGAGTTCGGCGCCATGGGGACCATCCTGTTGGCTTTTTGATCGAAGTAGTGAGTCGCCATGGTGAAGGCGTCCTGCAGGCGATGAGAAACCAGCAGCGCACTGGTCTGGGAGACGTCCCGTTGCTTTATGATCAGTTCAACGATAGTGGTGGAGGTCACCGGATCCAGTCCTCCGGTCGGGGAATCATAGAGAATCACTTCCGGATGGGTGATGATGGCACGGGCGATCGCCACCCGGCGCCGCATGCCTCCGGAGAGCGATCCTGGAAACATATCGATAGTGCGCTCCAGCTCCACGAAACTCAGCACCTCGCGTACTCGCCGGTCGACCTCGTCTTCGGAAATGTTTCCTTCTTCCATCAGGCGGAAAGCAACGTTCTCGCGGACGGTAAGCGAATCGAAAAGGGCGCTTTCCTGGAAAACCATTCCGATCTGACGGCGCAGGTCGAAGAGTTCCTCTTCCGCCATTTCGGTCACATCATGCCCCAGTACCAAGATCCGGCCGCTATCCGGCTTCAGCAGGCCCAGAGCCAGTTTTAGGATGGTGCTTTTGCCGGACCCTGCGACGCCGAAGATAGCTTTGGTTTCGCCGCGAGGCAGGCGGAAAGAAATTCCGTTGAGCAGAGGCTTCTGGTCGAAGGCCAAAAAGACATCTTCGAACACCACCATGGCTCCGGCCGGAGGTTGATCGGCGGTTTTCAGTCGGTCAAGAGGTAGAGTCGGTGTCGCCATTCAGAGTTAAGAGCCGAGCACGATCATAAGGAACCGGGTCACAAAGACGTCGACGGCGATAATCAGGATCATCGACGCAACCACGGCTTCTGTGGTGGCGCGGCCCACGCCCTGTGTCCCGCCCTTGGTTGAAAGGCCATAGTAACAACCGATGGTTGCGACCAGAAAACCAAACACGATCGGCTTAGCCAGTCCCATGAAGACGTCCGAGAAAACCAGGGTCTGCCAGGCATTGCTCCAATATTCGTGGGCATCCAGTCCGAGAATGATCGCGGCCACGAAACCGCCGCCGATCAGGCCCATCAAATCTCCGAGAATAGTCAGGAAGAACAGCATGACCGTGGTCGAGACCACGCGAGGGGTCACCAATTTTTTAAGCGGATCGGTTCCCAACGCGCGCATGGCATCGATCTGCTCAGTGACGACCATGGATCCTAGTTCGCTGGCCATGCCGGAGGCGTTGCGGCCTGCGACAACCAACCCGGCGAGCACCGGGCCCAACTCGCGAATGATGCCGATGGAAACCAATTGGCCAATCACTGCCTGAGCACCGAAGCGGCTTAGGGTCGTAGCGCTGTTGAGCGCCAACGCGGCACCCGTAAAGAAGCAGGCAGCCAGGACGATAGGCAGCGAGCCGAATCCAATTATGTCGGCTTGCTGAATCATGTCATTTGCGTAGATAGGGCGCTTAAAAAGGTTGGCAATTGAGCGCGCCGAGAGCAGAGCATACTCCTGGACAGAGAGGAGCTTGCTCTTTACGAACTCGCTGGGGGAGATCCCCTCAATGCGACTTAAGATGTCCCCTGCCGCCATCGTTGCGCTCCGAAAATCCTAGGTGGAACTATAGCAGAGCCTTGTGCCATCGAAGAATCGACCGAGAAGCCTCTGTGGTGCGCTTTGGCTTCTGTGATTATGCGGGGGGAAAAACTTCAACCAAAGAGAACGCAGATGGCAAAGAGAGAAACGGAGGGTTTAGTCACGCGCTTTTTTCTTAATTTCTATGTTGAGGCGTTTGATCTTCTGGTTCAGGGTGGAGAGAGGTACGCGGAAGCGGTCGGCGGCTTCGGTCTGGTTCCAGTTACATTTTTCCAGCATCTCAGCGATGATCCGCCGCTCGCATTCTTCAATGATGTCAAACAGGGACGCATCCGCACGATGTTCGAGAACGGGGAATGAGCTGCCGCGGCCAGCGATGTGGTCGACAATCAGGTCAAGACCGATATCGCTGCCGGAAGAAAGTACGACCGCACGCTCAATGACATTTTCCAGTTCGCGCACGTTGCCGGGCCAGGAATAGGTAAGCAGCGAACGCAAAGCCTCTGAGGTCATGCGCAAGGATGCCCGGCCATTTTCTTCGGTGTACTTTTGCAGGAAGTGTTCGACCAATAAGGGAATATCTTCCTTACGCTGCCGAAGCGGAGGCAAGTCGATCATGATTACGTTCAGGCGATAGAAGAGATCTTCGCGGAACTTCCCTTCTTTCACCAGTTGCTTCAGGTCGACGTTGGTGGCAGCGATGATGCGGACGTCCACCTGGATCTCGTGAACCCCACCCAGGTGCATGAACTTCCGGTCTTGCAGCACGCGCAGGATCTTGCTTTGCGTGTCCATGCCCATGGTGCCGATTTCGTCGAGAAAGAGGGTTCCACGATCGGCAATTTCGAACAGACCTTTCTTAGAGGCCACTGCGCTGGTGAATGCGCCCTTCAAGTGCCCGAACAAGGTGGATTCCAAGAGATCGGGCGGCATGGATCCGGTATTCACCGGAACAAAGGGACGGTCACGGCGTGGCGAGTTCAAATGAATCGCCTTGGCGATCAGCTCTTTTCCGGTTCCACTCTCGCCTTGCAGCAATACGGTAGAGCGACTGGGCGCGACCTGGGCGACGAGGTCAAAAATCTTCAGCATCGCCTCGCTCTTTCCGATGATGTTCTCGAAGTTATAGCGCTGCTTCAGGGCGCGCTTTAGCTGAACATTTTCTTCTTCCGCGCGGCGACGGGCCACGGCGGCGCGGACATCGGCCAGTAGCTTTTCATTGTCCCATGGCTTCTGAACAAAGTTCGCGGCCCCGGATTGCATTGCCCGTACGGCATTTTCCACCGTGCCGTAAGCAGTGATGATGATGACGGGAAGGTTGGGATCGCGCTGCCGAAGTTCGGCTAGTAAGTCGATGCCGTTGGCGTCGGGCAGAGCTACGTCGAGAAGAATCAGATCAAAAGGCTTTTCCCCGGCTCGAGTAAGGCCTTCCTTACCGCTCTCCGCAGTTTCTGTGGTATAGCCGTCCATCTCCAGCAGAGTCTGAAGAGACTCGCGAATGGCGGCTTCGTCATCGATGATCAGCACCGAACCCATGGTGGGCACCGAGGTGTCGCTAACGCTATGACGAGCGATAACAGCTGCTTCAGACATTGGCCGTCTTCCTCGTCATGGGGAAATCGAGATAGAAAGTGGTGCCTGCGCCGGGATTGCTCTCGACGCGAATCTTGCCAGCGTGCTCCTGAATGATGCCGTAGGTCACGGAAAGCCCCAGACCGGTTCCCTTGCCCTGGCCTTCGCGCGGGGCCGCCTTGGTGGTGAAGAACGGGTCGTAGATGCGTTGAATGTGTTCCTGTGGGATTCCATTTCCGGTGTCGGAAACCTTCACGCTGACTGCCTCTCCGTTGGAACTGGCGATGCGCAAGATGCCGCCCTCGGCCATGGCGTCTTTGGCGTTAAGGAACAAGTTCAGAAAGACCTGCTGCAAGCGTCCGGCGTTGCCTTGGATCGGTGGCAAGTGCTCGCACAATTCGTCTTCGACGGTGATCTTGCTGGTTTTGAACTGATGCTCCATGAGCGCCAGGGTGTCGAGGATTACCTTGTTGACATCAATCTCGGCAAATTCGGTTCCGCTGGTGCGCGAGAAGTTAAGCAGGTTGTTAACGATCTCGGAAGCGCGGAATGTTTGGCGCGTAATCTTTTCCATCAACCCGCTCTTCTGCGGATCGCCCTGCAGTTGCTTGGAGAGCATCTGCGCATACGAGGAGATAACCGCCAGAGGAGTGTTAACTTCGTGGGCGACGCCCGCTGCCAGCAATCCGATGGAGGACAGCTTATCGGCCTGCGAGAGCTGCGATTCCAGTTCGATGCGCTGGGTGATGTCGTCCATGATGATCAGGCGGCCGATTACATGGAACTTGCGCGAAACCAGCGGAGCGATGGCAACATTCACCACCCGGCTTTCACCAGTTGGAGTACTTAAGCGGAACTTGTACAGGTTATGGATGCCTGGGCTCTGGCGAACGCGATAGAACTCCTCAACAAACGCGGTTGGGAAGATCTCTCCCAATGGCCGTGTCAGCGCCTGCCAGCGGGGCAGCGCATACATCACTTCCATCTGTGAGTTCCAGGATTCAACCCGGTCGGCGAGATCAACCGCCAGCACGCCGACGTTGATGGACTCCACGATATTTTCGTTGAAGTCTTTCAACCGTTCGTATTCGGCTACTTTCTGCTCTAACGATGCGTAGAGCCGAGCATTTTGCACTGCGATACCCAGGTAGCCGGAAAGGGTTTCGAGCAGCTCGATGTCTTCGCTCGACAGGAAATCTCCTTCGACTGTCTTACCTAGTCCGAGGAATGCGATGGTCTTCTGCTGGGCGCGGCAGGGGATGTAGTAGTTCAGGTCGAGCTTGGCGATGCTTTCCTGCGCGGAAGGAGTTTCACGGGGCACTTGGTGGGTGTTGTCGAAGAACAGGTGCCCGGCTTCCATCTCAGGGCGCGGCGCGGCAAGGAAAGCCAGGTCGAGACCGCTGGTCTGGTTGATCCCGAAGGATTTCGCCAGCATAAACTTTTGTCCGGCTTCCCCGCTGGAAAGGAAGATGGCCATGCGGTCGACCAGAAGCGTTCGCGAGATGCGGTTCTCGACCGAGGTCAGCATTTTGTCGAGATCGGTCTCCGCGCTCAGCTCGCGTCCGAATTCGATCAAGGTGCGACGATAGTCGTAGCGAGTACGGTAGAAGAACTGATCGATACGCTCCTGGATCCACTTGCGCAACGGATCGAATAGCAGCGCGGTGGCGACAATCGCGATTACCAGACCCCAGGGTCCAGAGCTAGGCAGTTGCGTGTGCACCAACTCAGCCACTCCAGCCACGATGGCGAAGTAGAAACCAACAATCGCGGCGGCGGAGAGCGTGTAGACCATGCCACGCTTGAAAATCAGGTCGACATCCATCAAGCGGTAGCGGAAGATGGCGTAACCGAAGGTCAGAGGCAACAGGGCCAATGACAGCACGGAAACCTTCATCCCCACGGTTGGCAGCGCGCCGGTGAGGAATGGCACCACGTAAAACATGGTGTAGGGAGTAATCGCGAGAATGGTGCCGCGGGTCACCCACTTAAGCTGTTGGCGCAAGATGGGCGAACTCGCGCGCCGGTAGCTGTACAGGAGCATGCCCGCAGCCGCCACAAAGAACGCTGCGGAATAGGCCATCTGCAGGCGGTCGAGGATCAGCAGCAGACGTCCGCTGGGCTGCAGGAAGCGCAAGGACGCAATTTGAATTCCTAGTAGCACCAGCGCCGGAAAGTAAATCAGCGGCGTCGCCGATTCATGCTTGCGAACAAAATTACGCTTTTCTGGAAACACCAGCACAAAGTGCAGGAACAATGCCGGCTGTAACAATCCGGCCGTGATGTTTCCGAAAAGAATGGTCCAGTCGAATTGATTGAGCTTGCCGGTGTACTTGAACGAGTAGGCGATGAACGAAACCAGGCAGAAAATGTAGAAGTGAGTCGAGCCCGGAGCGGTCCAGCGCCGCAAGAGAACGTATAGCCCGATTCCCAAATAGATCAGCGCGATGAAGCGCAGCCAGCTGTCGAGGGATTTGTCGGCGGGAGCAAGGATGACCGAGGAATCAAGTTGCACCGAGCCACGCACCAGCGTGTAGGTTGCCTTGGTCCAAGCGCCGGCGCTGTACAGCTGCCGCATCAATCCGGCGGTGCTTTTCACTTCGTGGCCGTTCACCGCGACCAGTTGATCACCACGGGTGATGCCCTGCTTTGCCGCCGGGCCATCGGGCTCAACCCGATCGGCAAACAGCCCGCCATTGCGCTCGATCCAGCGAGCGCCATCGTAAGGAACTTGAAATTCGCGGCTCTTTTGAAAATTGATCCAGGAAAGGATGATCGCCGCCACCGTAAACAGAAACAGGGCGCCAGCGGTGAAGCGAATTTGGAAGTCACTTTTCACGGAGCGAGCCGCAAGATTCGACGTGGAACCTTTCCGCGAAGACTTCTGCACGTTCGCTGCCATGACTCCCAATTCCGCCGAACTCTAAGTGGCGCAATTTAAACGATATCCCTGATTATAGAAGCCGTGGAAAACCACAGCTACCGTTTTCCGTAGGGGTTTGTGATTTTTGGTAAACGCTTTGTCCTCATGCCTTTACCGAAAATTAATGGAAAGTGGCGACGAGCTTTCGCAAGTGAATGGGAAAAGCCTACTGGAACGGAATGCGGTTAGAATCGATACGCGCCGAAAAAAATCGGGGGAGCGATGCTCCCCCAGGAATAAAAGCGACAGAGGCGATACGGTTACATAGACTCCGGTAAAACGTGAAGAGTTGTCTTTCGCCTGCAGCATAACCAGAGGAAATTCTTGGGGCCACTCAGCCTGGTGCCGCCAATTCATTCGCTGGAAGATCACTGGATCACGCTTGATGGCGCGCGCATGCGGTATTTGCGCGAGGGCAGCGGCCGTCCCCTGCTGCTTTTGCACGGGCTACTGGGCTACTCGTTTTCCTGGCGGTACGTGATTCCGGCGCTCGCGCCTTACGCCGACGTGCATGCGGTCGATATGTTGGGGGTTGGGTTCTCGGATCGTCCGCCAAACCTAGATTGCTGCCTTCGGGCGAGCGCCGAGCGGCTGATTCGATTCTTGGATGCGGTGGGTATCACTTCCTGTGATTTGTTAGGAACGTCTTATGGTGGCGCGGTTTCTATGATGGCAGCGTCGCTTGCGCCTGACCGCATTCATCGACTGATGCTGGTGGCTCCGGTGAATCCCTGGTCATCCTTCGGGAAGAAAATGGCGGAATTCCTGACTTCGGGTGCCGTGTCACCCGTGTTCCTTGGCATTGCACCGTATCTCACCTTCACCCACGGCTATTTTCTCCGGCGTCTTTACGGCGATGTGCGCCGCATTCGGTCGGGGACGCTGGCCGGATATTCCGCTCCTTTTGCGCTGCCAGGCACCTTTCACCACGAGCTCTCCGTCTTGCGGACTTGGAATCGGGACCTGGACGAACTTCAGTCAGTCCTACCACTAATCTCCCACATA
>Ga0157378_10005351_pt1 | contig 11259 bp, 9 predicted proteins | sample M65metaG_FD_115309 | JGI IMG/M metagenome (GOLD analysis project Ga0157378, IMG submission 115309) | Miscanthus rhizosphere microbial communities from Kellogg Biological Station, Michigan, USA - M6-5 metaG | ecosystem: Host-associated > Plants > Roots > Rhizosphere > Soil | place: USA: Michigan...
CGGCGAGCTCGATCACCTTCTGGCCGGTCAGCGTCGTCTCGCCGATGATCGGCTTGTCGTAGCCTTGTTTCTTGAGCTCGCGCAGAGCGCGCGCTGACTCCTCCTCGTTCGTATAGACGAAAAGCGCGTCCGCGTTCGACTGCTTCGCCTTGAGGACTGCGGCCGAGAAGTCCACTTGGCCCGGGTCGGTCGAGATGTCCGCTGCGACTTTGATGCCCTGAGCTTCGAGAGCCTTGGCCATCGAATCGCGGCCGCCCTTGCCGAAATCGTTGTTGACCCAGATCATCGCGACGCTCTTTGCCTTCACCGTGTCCTTGATATAGCGCGCGAGCTTGGGCATTGCGGTCGATTGCGTGAACGACGTGCGAAAGACGTACGGATTGCCCTGCTGGGTGATGTTGGCCGCCTCGCCCCCGGTGAAGTTCGGAATTTCCGCGCGCTTGGTCTCGGCCATGCTGACGATGAACGACCCGGAGAATACCGGTCCCATCACTACGTAGGCGGACTGGTCGACCGCTTTTTGCGCCAACGCCTTGGCCGTCTGCGGAGCCGATTGTGTGTCCATTGTCGTGTACTCGATCTTGCGGCCCAGGATACCGCCGGCCGCGTTGATCTCCTTGACCGCCAGCTTGACGCCGTTGTCGAAATTCGTCCCTGCCGTCGCGCCGGTGCCCGAAAGCTCCATCAGACCTACGACAGTGACCGGACCCTGCTGCGCCAGCGACGCGCCGGCCAGGCTCAAGCCGATCAAGCCAGCCGCTACCCATCTGAACTTCACCATGATGCTCATCTCCTCCAGAAGAACTGCAAGCTAAGAAACGATACTGCGAAAGTGCTGCTCCATGCGCTGTGCATCCGGCGCGTGCCCGGTGAACAGCTCGAATGCTCCGACTGCCTGCCATACCGCCATGCCGCCGCCGTCGAGGTTGCGGCAGCCGCGTTCCCTCGCTGCGCGCAACCATTCGGTCTCCAGCGGGAAATAAACGATCTCGGCGACCCATTGCCGGGGCTCGATCCAGGAGGGATCGATCGGGGTCCCCGGATGGCCGGTCATGCCGATCGGGGTTGCGTTGATCACGCCGTCGGACGCGGCGATCGCGGCACGTACGTCGCGGGCATGTCGCACCGCGCGTCCGCCGAAACGCGCGCGAAGGCTAGCGGCCAGGGTCTCGGCCTTTGCCGCGTCGGGGTCGACGAGCGACAGTTGATGCGCGCCCAAGGTGAGAATCGCGTGCGCGACCGCCGCACCGGCGCCGCCGGCACCGAGCAGGCTGACATGGCCGAGCGCGACATCGCTCAAGGCGCGTCGAAATGGCGTGGCGAAGCCGGACCAATCGGTATTGTGGCCGACGCGCTTGCCGTCCCGGAAAACGACGGTATTGACCGCGCCAATCGCCTCGGCGTCGGCCGAAAGGCGGTCGAGCAGCGGTAGCACGGCCTGCTTGCACGGATGCGTGATATTGACGCCGGCAAATCCGACCGCCTGCGCTGAGTCGATCAGTCGCGGAAGATCCGACGCACTGCGCCCGTCGCGGGCGAGGTCGATCAGCTGATAATGCAGCGCGAGGCCGAGATGGCGCGCCTCGTGCTCGTGCAGGGCCGGGGAGCGCGACCCCTGGATACCCTCGCCAATCAGGCCAACCAGAAATTTTTGCGCCGGCGATGCTCGCGCGGCTGCCCCGGCGGCGATCATCGCCGCCGCCCCGCGCACTCGCTGGCCGCCCATGCTGCGCCCATCGCCCCTCCTCTGTGCGATTAACGCACAATTGTTCGAATATCGAACATAGTGTAGAAGCGACGGGGGTACACCGTCAAGGGCGATTATCGAAATATGGTGCGATTATCGGCCAACAATGCCAATTGTCCGGCGGAAGCGGCAATAGGTCTGGTATTCGGTGGCGGCTTGGGACAGCGGGGCAGCGAGCCTATCGTCCGTACTGGTTGTACGCCCAAAGCAGCACTGCGGCACCGATCACCGACAGAATCCAGCCCGCCGGATGAAATTTTCCATCCGGCGACTTCCAGATGAGCCCGGCCACAACGCCGCCGACAATCGACCCCGCTATGCCCAAGCCGGCAGTCAGCCAGAAGCCCAGCGCGTCGACGCCCGGTACGACTGCGCGGGCAATCAGGCCGACGATGAATCCGACGATGATGGTTCCGATGATGCTCAAGAAGCCCATGGTTTTGACCTTTCATGCAGTCCGGAAGGTGCCGCGGCGGAAGCTCTGATCGCCTCGGTCCGGCGATGCTAGCATAGGCGAAGCGGCGGGCAGGAGCGCAAGCCGTAAGCATCGGCTCGCCGGCACCGACCAAACGGTCGACCCGTCACGAAAGGACGAACATGCATCTGGCCTGGCGCGCACTCGTCGTCGCAGCGTTGGTCCCGGCGTCGCCCGCGACGGCGCACGCCGATTGCCAAGCGCACAGCCCGAGCCACTCGACGGCGCTGATCGAACTGTACACGTCGGAAGGCTGCGACAGCTGCCCGCCGGCTGATCGCTGGTTGTCGTCGCTGTCGAAGCAGAAGCTTGGCGACCGCGCGGTCGCGCTGGCGCTGCATGTCGACTACTGGGACCGGCTCGGCTGGAAGGACCGTTTCGCCAGCGCCGGATTCAGCCAACGGCAGCGCGAAGAATCGGCGCGCTCCGGCGGCGAATTCGTCTATACGCCGCAAATCCTGCTGCAGGGCCGCGATTTTCCGCAATGGCAAAGAGGCGCGGCGTTCGAGCAGGCGATCGCAGCAGTCAACGCCCGACCCGCGCGCGCCGTGCTCGACTTGGTCGTGCATCCCCGCGAAGGCGGCGTCGTGGATGTCGACCTCAGCGCACGGGTGACCGATGCCCGCGAACGCACCGATGCCGTCATTGCATTGGCGCTGGTGCAAAACGCGCTCGCGAGCGACGTCAAGGCCGGCGAAAATGCGGGCAAGCGATTGCAGCACGATCATGTGGTCAGGCAGTGGCGTCAGGCCGTTGCGCTCGACTCGTCGGGCGCGGGCTCGGGCAAGCTGAGTCTCGCGTTGCCCGCCGATCCGGGACCGCTATCGATCGTGCTGCTGGCCGAAAATGCGCGCACCGGCGACGTGTTGCAGGTGCTGGAATTGCCGATCTGCGCAGCACGATAACCGGATCCCGGCGAGCTTCCCTTCGCGCTCGCCGGCCGCTGCTTTCCGTTGTAGTCAACGACAAGCTCCGCAGTCGCCGGCAATAGCGGCCGATGATTGCCGGCCTGCGGCCACGGCGCCCTGGGCGCCGGCACCGCCGGTATAGCTTGCCTTTCCCCGGGTGTTTCCCTAAGCTTCGCAGGATCGTAGGCGACCGCTAGTGGTCCGACGGGAATCAGGGCTCACAGAAGCCCGGCACCCGTCGCCAGGTCGCCAGCGTCTTGGCAAGTCTTTTACCTCAGGAGGAACCACGATGAGTACAGCCAGTCGTCCGATTGCGCACGTACAGCTCGCCTCGAAAAGCGAAGAACGGCGGGTCATATTCGCCTCGTCGCTCGGCACGGTTTTCGAGTGGTACGACTTCTACCTGTACGCGATCCTCGCGCCGTTCTTCGCCGCGCTGTTCTTCCCCAAGGGGAACGAAACGGCGGCGCTGCTCTCGGCCTTCGCCGCCTATGCGGCGGGATTCCTGGTTCGTCCGTTCGGCGCACTGGTGTTCGGGCGAATCGGCGATCTGGTCGGACGCAAGTACACGTTCCTGGTAACGATCGTCATCATGGGCTTTTCGACGTTCCTCGTCGGCCTGCTGCCGACGTTCCAGACGATCGGATGGCTCGCGCCGATCCTGCTGGTTACGCTGCGGCTGCTGCAGGGCCTGGCGCTAGGAGGCGAGTACGGCGGTGCCGCGACGTACGTGGCAGAGCACGCGCCGCAGAACCAGCGCGGCTACGACACGAGCTGGATCCAGACCACCGCGACGCTGGGTCTGTTTCTCGCCCTGATCGTCATCTATCTCTGCCGCTTCACCGGCTGGATGTCGGCGAGCGACTTTTCCGACTGGGGCTGGCGCCTGCCGTTCCTGGTTTCGCTGGTTCTGCTGATTTTCTCGGTGTACATCCGGTTGAAGTTGAACGAATCGCCGGTGTTCCAGCGCATGAAGGCCGAAGGCAAGGGTTCGAAGGCGCCGCTGCGGGACAGCTTTCTCAAATATCCGAACAACAAGTATGTTCTGCTCGCGCTGCTGGGCGCCACGGCAGGGCAGGGCGTCGTCTGGTACACCGGCCAGTTCTATGCACTGTTTTTCCTGCTGATCACGCTCAAGCTCGACGGTGCGACGACCTACACGCTGATTGCGGCCTCGGTCTTGATCGGAACGCCGTTCTTTATCGTCTTCGGTGCATTGTCGGACAAGATCGGGCGGCTAAAAATCATCTTGGCCGGCTGCCTGATCGCGGCGGTGACCTACTTTCCGCTGTTCAAGGCGCTAACTCATTATGTCAATCCGGCGCTGGAGGCGTTCCAGACGGCCAACCCGATCTCGGTCGCCGCCAAGGACTGCCACCTTCACATCTTCGTCGGCCCGTGGTCCAAGTTCAGCGACTGCGACAGGGCGCAGGATTTCCTGACCAAGTCCGGCTTGTCGTTTTCCACGTCCGAGCTTCCAGCGGCGTCCCCGGACAATGTAATCGTCAAGATTGGGAACGCCGAGTTCAAGGGATGGGACGAGGCAAAGGCCAAGGACGTCCTGAAAACTGCCGGCTATCCGGCGACCGCGGACAAGTCCAAGGTCAACTACCCGATGACCCTGCTGGTCCTGTTCATCATGATGATCTACGTGACGATGGTATACGGGCCGATCGCCGCCTTCCTGGTGGAGATGTTCCCGACCCGAATCCGGTACACGTCGATGTCGCTGCCCTATCACATCGGCAATGGATGGTTCGGCGGCATGCTGCCGCTGCTTGCGACCGCGCTGGTCGCGGCCAAGGGAGACATCTATTACGGTCTGTGGTATCCGATCATCGTCGCGCTCATGACCGTGGTTATCGGGTTCATATTCCTGCGCGATAACATGGAGCGGGACATCGAGTCCGACTGGAAGTAGCGAAGCAAAAAATCGCGCTCGATCGAGCGCACGTTTGGCGAAGGCCCCGGTCCCTAGGACTGGGGCCTTTTTTTTGCCGACGCTTGCGGCGCAACGGGCGGCGCCAGACGCCGCTTCCGATATACTCGCCCGGCTTTAAGGCGCGGGGACGACGATGATACGCAGATTTCGCGGATGGGCGGGTAAGCTCGGCCCCGGGCTGATCACCGGCGCCGCGGACGACGATCCGTCGGGCATCGCCACCTACTCGCAGGCCGGCGCGCAATTCGGTTTTCTGACCTTGTGGGCGGTGGTGTTCACCTATCCGCTGATGGTGGGCATCCAGCTGGTCAGCGCGCGGATCGGGCGCGTCACCGGACATGGCCTCGCCTCGAACATCGGCCGGCATTTTTCGCGGCCGATCCTCTACGGCATCGTCGCGCTGCTCGTCTTCGCCAACACGATCAACATCGCCGCGGACATCGCCGCGATGGGCGAGGCGCTGAACCTGGTCGTCGGCGGACCGCCGCATGCGCACGCGGTCTTCATCGGCGTCAGCTGCCTGCTGCTGCAGGTCTTCCTGTCGTACCAGCGCTACGTCCGCTACCTGAAATGGCTGACCCTGGCGCTGCTGTCGTACGTCGTCCTGGTGCTGACGATACAGATCCCCTGGCGCGAAGTGGCCGCGCACGCGGTGCGCCCTCATTTCGCGCTGACCGGGGCATATCTGACGGTGATCGTGGCCGTGTTCGGCACGACGATCAGCCCCTACCTGTTTTTCTGGCAGGCCTCGCAGGAGGTCGAGGAGCTAAACGCCGATCCGGCTGCCGGCGCGCTGGCGCATGCGCCCGAAGGCGCCGCCGAGCACCTGCAGCGCATCAAGATCGATACCTACCTGGGGATGGCGTTCTCCAACATCGTCGCGTTCTGCATCATTCTGGGTACCGCGGCGACGCTGAATGCGGCGGGCGTGACCGATATACAGACTTCCGCTCAAGCCGCGAGCGCGCTGCGCCCGCTGGCGGGAGACTTGAGCTTCATGCTGTTCGCGCTGGGGATCATCGGCACCGGAATGATCGCCGTGCCTGTGCTCGCTGGATCTGCCGCGTACGCGGTCGCCGAGACGTTCGAATGGAAGCGCGGCCTAGACCTCAAGCTTCTCGAGGCGCGCGAGTTCTACGCGATTATCGCCCTGGCGACATTGGGTGGCGTCGCACTCGACTTTTCGCCGATCGATCCGATCCGGGCGCTGTTCTGGGCGGCCGTGATCAACGGCATCATCGCCGTGCCGATCATGGTCGTGATGATGCTGCTGGCCGACGACCCCAAAGTCATGGGCGCGTTCACGGTGACGCGGGCGCTGAAGGCGCTCGGGTGGCTCGCGACCGGAACGATGGCGGCGGCAGTCGTCGCGATGATCGCGACCTGGTGATGCGTCGCGCGGCGTGTCTTACCCTTAATTCACGATCTGCCGCAGTTCGCCGCTCTTGTAGCGGGCGGCCATCTTCTGCAGCGGCACCGGCTTGATCAGCGAAGCCTTGCCGGCACAGCCGAACTGCTGATAACGCGCGACGCAGATCGCCTTCGCGGCCAGCATCGCCGGCTTCAGGTACTCGCGAGGATCGAACTTCGACGGGTTCTCATGGAAGAACTTTCGAATCGCTCCCGTCATCGCCAGCCGGATGTCGGTGTCGATATTGACCTTGCGCACGCCGTGCCGGATGCCTTCCTGGATCTCCTCGACCGGGACGCCATATGTTTCCTTCATCTGCCCGCCGTTTTCGCGGATCAGCTGCAGGAGATCCTGCGGCACCGACGACGAGCCGTGCATGACCAGGTGGGTATTCGGAATGCGGGCGTGGATTTCCTTGATGCGATCGATCGCCAGGATGTCGCCGGTGGGCTTGCGCGAAAACTTGTATGCGCCATGGCTGGTGCCGATCGCGATCGCCAGCGCGTCGAGCTGGGTCGACTTCACGAAATCGGCTGCCTGATCGGGATCGGTCAGCAGCATTTCGCGGGTCATCGTGCCTTCGGCGCCGTGTCCGTCTTCCTTGTCGCCTTTCATCGTTTCGAGCGAGCCGAGGCAGCCGAGCTCGCCTTCGACGGTGACGCCCAGCGCATGGGCTTCCTCGACGACTTTTTTCGTCACGTTGAGGTTGTAGTCGTAGTCGGCGATCGACTTGCCGTCCTCCTTCAGCGAGCCGTCCATCATCACGCTGGAAAAGCCGAGACGCATTGCGGATTCGCATACGGCCGGCGACTGGCCGTGATCCTGGTGCATGACGATAGGGATGTTCGGATAGCTCTCGACGGCGGCTTCGATCAGGTGGCGCAGAAAAATCTCTCCGGCATATTTGCGCGCTCCCGCCGACGCCTGCATGATCACCGGGCTGTCGGTTTCGGCCGCGGCAGACATGATCGCCTGGACCTGTTCCAGGTTGTTTACGTTGAAAGCGGGCAGTCCGTAATCGTGCTCGGCAGCGTGGTCGAGCAGCTGGCGCATAGAGACGAGTGGCATGGCGGACTCCTGAGATTACCTTCTGTCGGACCGATCATTTTACCGCGGATTCCGCCATGCCGGAGCGCGCTCCGGCCGGCCGTTCAGCAGACGGTCCGGTGCCGTTCGATGCAGGTGATCAGCACCTCGTCGGGGTCCTTCTTCCACCAGTTGCCGGCCGAGAAGATCTCCACTTCGTGCGCGCCGCGGTAGCCCGCCGACTCCATCCAGGACCGTATCAGCGGGATGTCGATCACGCCGTCGCCCATCATCCCGCGATCGAGCAGGAGGTCGGTCGTCGGCACCAGCCAGTCGCAGATGTGGAACGCAAGCAGGCGCCCCGAGTGGCCGCCGGCGCGCTCGATTTCGCTTCGCAGCGCCGGGTCCCACCAGACGTGGTAGACGTCGACGGCGATGCCGACGCCTGCGCCCAGCTCGTCGCACAGGTCGTTGGCGTGCGAGATCGTGTTGACGCAGGCACGGTCGGCCGCGTACATCGGATGCAGGGGCTCGATCGCCAGCGGCATGCCGGCGGGGCGTGCGTACTCGAGCAGCTCGCCGATCCCGTCGCGAACCATTTCGCGCGCGCTGGCCAGATCCTTCGATGCCGGCCGGCCGGCGCTGTCCTTCGGCAGGCCGCCGACGACGAGAACCAGACAAGGCGCGCTTAAGGACAGCGCCTCGTCGACTGCGCGCTTGTTGTCATCGAGTGCGGCGCGCCTGCCGCCGCGATCCAGTGCGGGAAACATTCCGCCCCGGCAATAGCCGGACAACGCAAGACCGGCATCGCGAATGCGCTGCGCCGATTCCTTCAAGCCGGTGGCGGCGACCTGGTCGCGCCAGGGCGCGACGCGGCCGATGCCGCGCCGCGCGCAACCGGCCACGATCTCGGGCAGGCTCCACTGCGCGCGCACCGTCGCGGTGTTGATCGAAAGCAGGTTCGAATCGGGCGAGCTCATCGACCGATGCGTCCTAAACTGCGATCGAGTGCCCGCTCAGCCATCGTATCCATGCATTGCAAGCAAGGTCTGCATCCGGGTGCGCGCCAGCGGCGGATCGGTGAGGAGCCCTGCGGCGTCGGCAAGGCGGAAAAGCTCGACCAGATGCGTGAGATTGCGCGCGCTTTGCTGGCCCCCGACCATGACGAAATGAGTCTGCCTGCCGTTGAGCCAGGCGAGAAAGACGACGCCGGTTTTGTAGAAGCGTGTCGGCGCGGCGAACACATGGCGCGACAAGGGCACGGTCGGCGCCAGGATGGCATCGAATTGCGCGGGATTCCCCGCGGCCAGCGCGGCCAGCGCCGCCGCGGCCGCAGGTGCGATCGGGTCGAAGATGCCCAGCAGGGCGTCCGAATAGCCGGCGGAGTCGCCAGCGATCAACTCGGCGAAATTGAAATCGTCGCCGGTGTACATCCGCACGCCGGCGGGCAGTCGCCGCCGCAGCGCGATTTCTCGGTCCTTGTCCAGCAGCGAAACCTTGATGCCGTCGATTTTGGCGGCGTTGTTTCGCATCACCTCGAGACAGACTTCGGTGGCGCGGTCCAGGTCGGCATGACCCCAGTAGCCGGCGAGCGCGGGGTCGAACATCTCGCCCAACCAGTGCAGGATTGCCGGTTGGCGCAGCCCGCCCAGAATGCGCTCGTAAACCCGGCCGTAATCCTCTGGGGAGCGCGCACACGCGGCCAGCGCCCGGCTCGCCATCAGTATGATGCGGCCGCCGCGGCTTTCCACTGCCTCGCATTGCAGCTCGTACGCGGCAATCACATCGGCTGTCGTCGTCGTCGGCCGCGGCTCGAGATGGTCGGTGCCGGCGCCGCAGGCGATCACCGCGCCAGGCGTTGCCCGCGCCGCGGAGAGCGAGCGGTCGATCAGCTCGAGCGAGGTCGGCCAGTCGATGCCCATGCCGCGCTGCGCGGTGTCCATTGCCTCGGCGACGCCCAGCCCCATGCGCCACAGGTGCTGCCGGTAGGCGATCGTCGCATCCCAGTCGATCGCGCACTGCAGCCACGGGTCGATCGCAGCGTGCGGGTCGGCCACGACATGGGCCGCCGAGTAGGCGACCCGGTTGAAGGCCGCATTGCCCGGTGCCGGCGCATGCGCGCTTGCGCCGCTCAGCGTGTAGGGCTCCAGCACGCCTTGCGCGGTGGGCAGACTCAGGGTGAGGCTCATCGTGATGGCTCCTCGGGTGCAGTCAGACGATCAACGCGGGCACGTCGATCCAGCGCCGCTCGCGCCAGCTCTGCAGCGCGGCTTCGACCAGCTGCACGCCCTTGGCTCCCTCCGGCAGCGTCCACCGGTACGGCGTGTCGTCGACGACGTGACGGATGAAATGCTCCCACTGGGTCTTGAAGCCGTTGTCGACCGGGCTGGTGTCTGGAATCTCCTGCCACTGGTCGAAGAAGTTCATCGTCTGCTTCTCATCCGGATTCCAGACTGGCCGCGGCGTCGCGACGCGCGACTGCGCGCGGCAGCTGGTCAGGCCGGCGACGGCCGAGCCGTCGGTGCCGTCGACGTGGAACGTGACGAGATCGTCGCGCCGCACCCGGGTCGCCCACGACATGTTGATCTGCGCGATCACCGGCTCGCCCTGGTGGCCCTTGAGCTGCACCGTCGCGTAGGCTGCGTCGTCGGCGGTCGCGGCATACGGCTGGCCCGACTCGTCCCAGCGCATCGGAATGTGCGTGGCACCCAGGCACGAGACCGACTGCACCTCGCCGAACAGGTTGTCGAGCACGTAGCGCCAGTGGCACATCATGTCGAGGATCATTCCGCCGCCGTCTTCGGCGCGGTAGTTCCAGCTTGGGCGCTGGATCGGCTGAAGGTCGCCCTCGAAGACCCAGTAACCGAACTCGAGCCGCACGCTCAGCATGCGGCCGAAGAAGCCGGCGCGGCGCAGCATGTCGAGCTTGCGCAGGCCAGGCAGGAACAGCTTGTCCTGCACGGCGCCGTGCTTGAGCCCGGAACGCTGCGCGAGCTGCGCGATCTCGACCGCCTCGCTGAGATTCGTCGCGATCGGCTTTTCGCAGTAGACGTGCTTGCCGGCGCGCAGCGCGGCGGCCAGCAGCGTCGGCCGCATCTGCGTGGTGCCGGCGTCGAAGAACACCGTGTCGTTCGGGTCGGCGAGCGCTGTGTCGAGGTTCGTTCCCCAGCGCGCGATGCCGTGCGCCTTTGCGAGCGCCTCGATCTTCTCGGCGTTGCGCCCGATCAGGATCGGATCGGGCATCACGCGGTCGCCGTTCGCGAGCGCCACGCCGCCCTGGCTGCGGATCGCAATGATCGAGCGGATCAGGTGCTGGTTCATCCCCATGCGGCCGGTGACGCCGTGCATGATGAGACCGAGGGTTTGGGTGGGCATCGGTGTTCCTTGGGACGATGTGGTTCAGACCATCGTTGGCGCATCGGCGAGCGGCTTCAGCGCGTGCCAGTCGATGTCGCAGTGGCGTGCAAACCCGGGCTTGAACAGTGAATCGAAACGGATCTCCCCGTCGACGATCGCCAGGCGCGGGTGGCCGGCGCTGGTTTCGTAGAGGTCGCGGTGCGCGGTCGCAAACGCCTGCTGCTCGGTGGGCGATGTGGCGCCGAAGCCGTCGGCATAGTGGTGGCCGTTGCGCTCGCTGTGCGTGAGGCCGAGCAGCGCGAGCAGCGCGAGGTCTTGCTGCACCGCGAGTCCGGCTTGGCAGGTGAGGTCTTCGGCCGACATGAAGTAGCGGGATTCGTCGCCGTCGCGTTC
>Ga0157378_10005352_pt1 | contig 11258 bp, 10 predicted proteins | sample M65metaG_FD_115309 | JGI IMG/M metagenome (GOLD analysis project Ga0157378, IMG submission 115309) | Miscanthus rhizosphere microbial communities from Kellogg Biological Station, Michigan, USA - M6-5 metaG | ecosystem: Host-associated > Plants > Roots > Rhizosphere > Soil | place: USA: Michigan...
CGAGCCGCGAGGACGTAGAGCTCCTTCAGTTCGTCGATGACGCTCGCACGAGTCATCCGCGCCAGGATGGCGGCCAGCGGAGCGCCGAGCGTCAGCGCCGGCAGCACGAGCTGTCCGAACGTGCCGCGTCCTGAGACCGGCAGCCATCCCAGCTCGACGGCGAAGACAATCGCCAGCAGCGGCCCGAGCCACACGTTCGGCATCGAGATACCGACGAGCGAGAACGTCGTCGCCAGATGATCGACGAAGGTGCCCTTGCCGACGGCGGCGATCACGCCGAGCGGAATGGCGAAGACGATCGCGACGAGCATCGAGGCGATGGCGAGCTCGAGGGTCGCCGGCATCCGCGAGGCGATGGCAGACGCGACCGGCTCGTTGGTGCGGAGCGACGTCCCCAGGTTGCCGCGGACGAGATCCTTCAGGTAGATGCCGTACTGCTCGTACAGCGGCTTGTCCAGGCCGAGCCGGCTGCGCAGTTCGATGACGCTGTCCTCTCTCGCGCTCTCACCCAGCATCGTGCGCACCGGATCGCCGGGAATGAGGTGAATGAGCGCGAAGACGAGCGTCGCCACGCCCCGCAGCACGGGAATCGTGAGGAGCACGCGCCGCGCGAGGAACCGAAGCACAGGGACGTCATGATAACGCGGCGTCGGCGATCCCCAGCCGCACCATCAGCTTGGCGAGCCCCTGTCTCGTCAACCCGAGCTCGTTGGCCGCCAGCGACCGGCGTCCCCCGCAGCGCACCAGCGCCGCGCGGACGAAGTTGGCGTCAAACGCCATGCGCGCCTGATCGAGGCGGCAGGCGTCGGCCGGGGGGCGGCTGACCAACGCCGGCGGCAGCGCGGCCACCGGAACGAGGCCGCGCTTGCCGACGCGCACGACCAGCGACGCGAGGACGTTCTGGAGCTCGCGCACGTTGCCGGGCCAGTCGTGGCGCGTGAGCGCCGCGATCACCGCGGCGCCGAGGGTCGCCTGGCTGCCGAACCGCGTCGAGGCGTCGCGCCAGATCTGATCGACGAGGACCGGGATGTCTTCTCGGCGATCCCGCAGCGGCGGCACGGTGATCCTGATGACGTCGAGCCGGTACAGCAGATCGACGCGGAACCGGCCCGAGGCGGCTTCAGCTCTCAAGTCGCGGTTGGTCGCGGAGACGAGCCGGACGTCGACCCGCCGGGACAGGTTCTCGCCGACGCGGCGAAGCTCGCCTTCCTGAATCACGCGCAGGACTTTGGCCTGTGCGCGCGGCGACAGCTCGCCCACCTCGTCGAGGAACAGCGTGCCGGTGTGCGCTTCTTCGAACACGCCGGCTCGCTCGCCCACGGCGCCCGTGAACGCGCCTCGCGCATGTCCGAACAGCTCCGACTCGACCAGATCGTCCGGCAGCGCCGCGCAGTTGAGGGTGACAAACGGCCGATCGCGCCGGACGCCGCCTTTGTGAATCGCCCTGGCCACCAGCTCTTTGCCGCTCCCGCTCTCGCCTTCGATCAGGACCGAAAACGGCGCAGCCGACGCGCGCTCCACCGCCTTGCGGACCTCGATGATCGACTCGCTGACGCCCAGCAGCTCGCTGCCGGACGAGGCATCGGCACGCCTGCGGGCCGCCAGCGCGGACGCGACAATTGGCGCGGCAGCCGCCGCGGCCATCGAGAGGACCGCCGAGGCCCGCTCGACATCCGGGCTGGTGCCGATCAGCCATCGAAGGGCGAGCGCGCCGATCACGTGGCCGCCGTACTGCACGGGCATCGCCGCCTCGACGCGTTCCTCGACGTGATGCGGCGCGATGAAGACGTTCGCGTCGATGGCTCGTTCGGCCGTCGTGAGCTCGAGCCTGGGCCCGCGAGACGCCAGCCGCGTCAGGCCGCCGGGTTCCACGCCAAGACATCCGACGGCCGTTGCCTGCGTCTGCCGCTGCACCTGTTCACAGACAAGCGCCAGCGTCGTCGCCTCATCCGACGCGGTCTGGCACACACGCATCATCTCGATCGCGTCGTCCACCGGCGTCGACGGCGCGCCATGCGCGCGCTCGGGCCTCGAGGCTCGCGGCACCAGCAGCGCGAGCGCATGACATCCGCTGGCGGCGACATGCCGCGCGACGATGGCGGCGGTGTTGGCGTCGGGCGCGAGCAGTTCCGCCATCATGTCGCGGCGGGTCTTGAGCAGACGCGGCAGCGCCGGACCCGGGACGCGGCGAAGGCGCGTGAACGCCTTGATCGCTTCGTCGCGGAACCCGGATCGCCGCAACTGCTCGCACAACAGCAGCTGACCGCGGAACAGACGGAGCGGATGGCGAGCGGCTCGCGCCGCGATTCGACAGGTCGCGACATCCTGACGCACGGCCGACAGATCGCCGGCGGCCAGGTGGGCCATGGCCGCGCCGTACGCGGCGTCCGCCACGATCGCCGGCGTGTCGGTGCGCGCCGCCCGTTCGCTCGCGCCCGCACAGAGGCCGACGGCGCCCGCGATGTCGCCCTCGCCCACAGCGAGCCGCGCGCGCATGACGTCGAGACGTACGCGAAGTCCATCGTCCATCTCGCGATCGACCAGCACTCGAAGCGCGTCGCGGCCGTCGGCGTACTGGCCGCGCCAGAACCGGCAGCGGGCCAGGGCGAGCGCGACAGGGGCGAGCGATTGGGGATCATCGGCGTGCGCGGCGACGGTCAGTGCCGCCGACAGCACGGTTTCCGCCTCCTCGAGGTGGCCAAGATCCACAAGCGCGACGCCCGACAATGCAGCGGCGGAAATCAGCAGCCGATCGCCGGGTGCTTTTCGACACGATTCGCGGGCGCCCTCGACAATGGCCCTCGCGTCTCGCGCGCGTCCGCGCGTCAGCAGCGACTCGGCCAGCGCCAGCCACCCTTCCGCTGCGCTCGCCCACTCGCCCCGGCGCGTCAGGCCGCCGACCGCTTCGCGGAGCTGCCGCTCACCCGGCGCGTGGCGCCCGCCGGCAAGCAGGCGGATGCCTTCGTCTGCCTGACGCCTGAGCGCCACCACGTCGCCGGGGACCGGCCACGGAATCGTCGTCGCCGCCCCGTACACCGGCGCACGCTCAGCCGCCTTCGAGATGATCGCCGCGTCTCTCACCGCCACTGCTCTCCTCCTTTGCGGCAGACCGATTCCCGGCACGCCGCGTACGTCGTCCTGTGAGGCTTGAATCAACACGTGCGGCTTCGATGACCGCAACACCAGATCGGCCAGCGCGCGCAGCCGGCCGTCGCGTTCGTCGTCGATGAGGAAGGCCGACCGTCCCTCGACGGCTCGGGCGAGCGGCGAATCGAGCAGGTCGATCGCGATCGGCACGAAGCCGTGAAGGCGGGCGCACCGCGCCAGCCGCATGAGCACGCTCGTCTTGCCGGATCCGGCGGGTCCGAAGAGCCGAAGAACGCGCGCCGCCCTCACGTCTTCGAACAGCTCGGCGATCGCGGAGGCAATCCGCGGCTCGATCGGACGGAACCGAAACTCACTCGACGCTTCGAAGCGCTGATGGGCGCCCGCCAGGCCGTAGTCGAGCAGGTCGTCGCGGCCGGCACATCGCGCCGCCCACGCGCGCTGCTCGTCGCCGGACTGCGCGGCGCTCATCACCAGCGCGACGGGACGGCCGGTCGCGAGATCGATCGCCCGGCAGCGATCGGTGACGACAAAACGATCCGCAACGCATTCGATCTCGGACATGTGAAATGGACGACCGACCGGCGTGCAAGAGTGCCGCCCGGCCGATCGACGCGACTTCACGCGACACGAGTGCCTGTGAGCCGACGAAGCGCTGCAATTTCTGCGGTACAATCAAGCGTTCATGTTGAGATTTCTGACGGCCGGCGAGTCTCACGGCAAAGCGCTCGTCGCCATCCTCGAAGGCATGCCCGCCGGGCTGTCGGTGGACTTCGACGCCGTCACCGCGCAACTGCGCCGCCGCCAGGGCGGCTACGGCCGCGGCCGGCGCATGGCCATCGAATCGGACCGCGCCGAGGCGTTGAGCGGCGTCCGCCATGGCAAGACGACCGGCGGCCCGATCGCGCTGCTGATTCCGAACAAGGACTGGGAGAACTGGCAGAAGACGATGCACGTGGAGGCGGCCGCGCCGCCTGACGCCACGGGCACCGATCGCCCGGCCGTCACGCGTCCGAGGCCCGGTCACGCCGACCTGGCCGGCGTCGTGAAGTACGGACACGACGACATCCGCAACGTCCTCGAGCGCGCCAGCGCGCGCGAGACCGCGGCCCGCGTCGCCGTCGGCGCGCTCTCACGGCAACTGCTCGCGGCCGTCGGCGCCGAGATCGCCAGCCACGTCTTCACGCTCGGCGCGATCAGCCTTCCGGATCCGCTGGCCGTGACGTTCGAAGAGGCCCGCGCGATTCCGGCGGACTCCCCGCTTCACTGCGTCGACACCGGCGTCGAGAAGGAAATGATCGCGGAGATCGATCGCGCGCGCGACGCAGGCGACACGATGGGCGGCGCGTTCGAGGTCATCGTCCGCGGCGTCCCGCCCGGCCTCGGCAGCTACGTCCAGTGGGACCGGAAGCTCGATGGCCGTCTGGCGCAGGCGCTGATGTCGATTCCCGCCATCAAAGCGGTGGGCATCGGCCGCGGTCCGGACGTCGCGTCACTGCCCGGGTCGAAGATCCACGACGAGATCCTGCCGCGCGGCGGCGCCCCGTCGACGGGCCGCGTCCCCGGAATCAACGTCACGCGGCCGACCAACAACGCCGGCGGCCTCGAAGGCGGCGTCACCAACGGCGAAGACCTGCGCGTGTCCATCTACATGAAGCCGATCGCGACGCTCATGAAGCCGCTCCGGTCGATTGATCTGACGACGCTGGAAGAGAGTCCGGCGGCGATCGAGCGCAGCGACGTCTGCGCCGTCCCCGCCGCCGCCGTCGTCGCCGAGGCGATGGTGGCGTTCGTGCTGGCGGATGCGCTGACGGAGAAATTCGGCGCGGACTCGGTCGACGAGCTGCAGGCGAACTGGAAGGCCTTCCGCGAGAAGACCAGCGCCCGCTTCGCCAGATCCTGACCGTCACGACAACCAACGCAGAGCCGCAGAGCACGCAGATTGAAAACCCCGCGCTCTTCTGAATCGCTCGAATCTGACACGATACTTGCATGCGTCGAGTTTCGTGGACAAGGAACGCCTGAACGCGATTACGCAATCGATAATCGGCGCCGCCCTCGAAGTGCAAAGAGAGCTTGGACCGGGACTGTTGGAGCAAGCGTACGAAGCGTGCCTGGCCTTCGAGTTACTCAGCCGCGGCTTTCGAATCGAGCGTCAAAAGGCAGTCCCCGTGGCTTACAAGCGCCAGCGGCTAGATTTCGCCGGGTATCGAATCGACCTGCTTGTCGAAGATGCGGTGGTGGTCGAGGTCAAGGCCATAGAGAAGCTCGAGCCCGTGCACTCAGCCCAACTTCTGTCATACCTCAAGTTCTCAGACTGCCGTGTCGGCCTGCTTCTCAACTTCAACGTCAAGTGGCTGACGGAGCACGGTCTCAAGCGGGTAGTTAATGGATTTCCAGAGTAACAAGTTCTCCGCGCTCTTTGCGGCTCTGCGTTGATCGTCGTGATACGTCCGATTCTCAAGTACGGCGCCTCCGCTCTCCAGCAACCGGCCTCCTCCGTGGGCGCACTGACCCGCGACATCGACACCCTCATCGACGACATGATCGAGACGATGTATGCGGCGCCTGGCGTGGGGCTGGCGGCGCCGCAGATCGGCGTGCCGCTGCGCATCTTCGTCGTCGACATCTCGCTCGGACGCGATCCGGCGGGGTTGATCGTCATGATCAACCCGCAGTTCGTGTCGCGCGACGGCATGCAGCTCGAAGAAGAAGGCTGCCTGAGCGTCCCGGGATTCGAGGCGACGGTCGTCCGGCCGACCAGGGTGATCATCAAAGGACTCGATCGCGACGGCACCGAACGCGTGCGCGAAGGCACGGGCCTGCTGGCGCGCGCGTTCCAGCACGAGATGGATCACCTCGACGGCAGGCTGTTCATCGACCACCTGCGCGGCCTGAAACGCGAGATGATCGTCCGCAAAATCAAGAAAATGACGCGCGCGGGCAAATGGTAGTGGTCTTCTTCGGCACGCCGGCGTTCGCGGTGCCGACGCTCGGCGCCCTGCTCGCGTCGCCGCACACGGTCGCGGCGGTCGTGACACAGCCCGATCGCCCGCGCGGCCGCGGACAGAAGACGACGGCGTCTCCAGTGAAAGACGCGGCCATGGCCGCGGGACTGCGCGTCCTTCAACCGCCGTCGGTCAAGACGCCGGAGTTCGCCGCGGAGCTTGCCGCGCTTCAGGCCGACATCGGCGTCGTCGCCGCGTACGGGCAGATCGTGACGCAGCAACTGCTCGACACGCCTCGGCTGGGGATGATCAACGTCCACGCGTCGGTGTTGCCGCGCTACCGTGGCGCTGCGCCCGTGCATCGAGCCGTCATCAACGGCGACCCCGAGACCGGCGTGACGATCATGCGGATGGTGAAGGCGCTCGACGCGGGCCCGATGATCGCCGTCGAGCGCGTGCCGATCGGCGCCGAGCAGACGAGCGACGAGCTCGAACGCGGGCTCGCCGGGGTCGGAGCGCAACTACTGGTCCGCACGCTGGACGAGCTCGCGTCCGGTCGCGCGACCGAGGCTCCGCAGGACGCTGCGGCCGCGACGTACGCGCCGCGGCTCGCGAAAGACGACGGCCGGATCGACTGGCACTGGCCCGCAGTCCGGATTCACAACCTTATTAGAGGTCTCCATCCCTGGCCGCACGCCGTCACGTTCGCGAACGGCAAACGGCTCATCCTCCACCGTTCGCGGCCGGCTGCCGGGAATTCAGGTGCGGCGCCGGGCACGATCCTCGAGGCGTCAGGCGAGCATGTCCGGGTGGCGACCGGCGACGGCGTGCTTGATCTGGTCGAGATGCAGACTGAAGGCGGACGGCCGATGCCGACGCGCGAGTTCCTGGCCGGCCATCCGCTCACGCCGGGCACCGTGCTCCAGCCCCCGGCATGATCGCCCCGGCCCGCGTCGCGGCCTTCAACATCCTGCGCGCCCTCGACAGCGGCCGCACCGACTTGCCCACCGCGCTCGCCGCGGAGCGCGAGGCGCTCAGCGACGATCGTGACAAGGCCCTGGCTGCGGAAATCGCCACCGGCGTCCTCCGCCACCGCAACTCACTCGATCACCTCATCGCGACCTTCGCGAAACGTGATCTCGCCCGCCTCGACCCGGAGGTGATCAACATCCTCCGGCTCAGCGCGTATCAGTTGCTTCATCTCACACGGGTCCCTGCCGCCGCGGTCGTCGACGACGCGGTCGACCTGACACGCCGCGCGAAGAAGAAGAGCGCCTCGGGCTTCGTGAACGCGATTCTCCGGTCGCTCTCGCGCCAGCGTCACGCGCTTCCGCTGCCGGAGAGACCGGTGGATCCGTCGAACCGCGACGCGGCGCTGGAGTACCTTTCGACGACGTTGTCACATCCGCGCTGGCTGGCGGCGCGATGGCATGCCCGTCTGGGATTTGCGCGCGCCGAGCAGTGGATGCAGTTCAACAACCAGCCGGCGAGGCTGACGCTGCGCGCCAACCGCCTGAAGATCTCGCCAGACGCGCTCGCCGCACGGCTCGATCGAGACGACGTCGCGGTCGCGCCGGGACGCTGGGCGCCCGATGCGCTGATCGTCACCGACGGACGCGCGCTGCAGACCGACGCCGCGGCCGAGGGCGCCTTCGTCGTCCAGGACGAAGCGTCGCAGCTGGTCGCGCTGCTCGCCGGGCCGGTGCCCGGGCCCCGCGTGCTCGACGCCTGCGCGTCGCCCGGCGGCAAGGCGACGGCGATGGCCGCGGCGATGAACGGCGCCGGGCTCGTCGTCGCCTGCGATGTCCGTGATGCACGCATCGCGCTGCTGACACGAACCATCGCAGCCAGTGGCGCGACGAACATCCGCGTGCTTCAGGCGGATGTCGCGCGTCCCCTGCCATTCAGCGGGACGTTCGACTGCGTGCTGGTGGACGCGCCCTGCTCGGGCCTCGGCACGCTGCGGCGCGATCCGGACATCCGATGGCGGCGGAAGGAATCCGACCTGCCCGCCCTGTCCGCAGCTCAGGGCGCGATGCTTCGCCACGCCGCCGCCTGCGTGAGTCCCGGCGGACGGCTCATCTACGCCACCTGCTCGAGCGAGCCGGAGGAGAACGACGACGTGGCGGATGCCTTCCTGGCGACCACCCCGGCATTCGGCGCGGTCGACGCGCGATCCATCGCCGGAGTCCCCGAGGCCGTCGTCGACGAGCGCGGGCGGCTGAGGACGTCACCCGACGCACACGCGCTCGAATGCTTCTTCGGCGCGGTCTTCCGCCGTGGTACGATCTGATTACCGCATGGCCCTTCGCAGCCGCGTCTACGGAGCCGGCAAGGCCCTGATCCTCGCCGCCTCGCTCGTCGCGACCTACATCGTCTTCGCCGTCGGCTCGCTGCAGTACGCGCTGCGATCCCGCGAGGTCACGGTGCCCGACCTCTCCAACCGGACGACCGCCGATGCGAGCGGAATGATCAGCGAGCTCGGCCTGACGCTCAAGGTCGACGACGTCAAGAAACTGGACCCGAGGATTCCGGCCGGCCGTGTCATCGCGCAGGAACCGGCCGCGGGCGCGACGTCGCGCCAGCAGCGGACGGTGCGCGTGTGGGTCAGCGCGGGCGCGCGCGCGTCGAACGTCCCTGGCGTCGCCGGCGAGAACCAGCGCATCGCCGAGACGCGGCTGGCGCAGGGCGGCATCGCCGTGACCGCGATTTCGGAGATTCGATCCGAGGACTATCCCGCGGACGCCGTCGTCGCGCAGCAGCCGCCGGCAAAGACGGCGGCCAGCAGCGTCGCGTTGCTGGTGAACCGCGCCGAGCGCGGCGCCACCTACGTCATGCCGGATCTGATCGGCGTCAACGGCGATCGCGCCGCCGAGGCGATGCGGCAGCGGGGGTTCCGCGCGTCGGTCGTGAGCTCGTCGCCGTACCCCGGCATCGCCGCGGGCATCGTCCTGCGGCAGAATCCTCAGCCCGGGTTTCAAATTCGGCCGGGAGAGCCGATATCAATCGAGGTGAGCCGATGAGCATTCTGTTGGCGCCCTCGATTCTGTCGGCGGATTTCGCCCGGCTCGGCGACGCCGTCGCCGCGGCAGAGCGCGGCGGGGCCGACCTGATTCACGTGGACGTGATGGCCGGCCACTTCGTCCCGCACATCACGATCGGGCCGCCCGTCGTGAAGTCGCTGAAAAAAGTCGCGACGGTCCCGCTCGACGTCCACCTGATGATCACCGACCCCGACAAGTACATCGGCCCCTTCGCCGAGGCCGGCGCGTCGATGATCTCGGTCCACGTCGAAGTGCTGCCCCATCTGCACCGCACGATTCAGGCGATCAAGGCGCTCGGCGTCAAGGCGGGCGTCGTGCTGAATCCTTCGACGCCCGTGGTGGACATCAGCGAGGTCGCCTCCGATGTCGACTTCGTGCTCGTCATGTCGGTGAACCCCGGCTTTGGCGGGCAGTCTTTCATCCCCCGCAGCGAGTCTAAGGTGGCGGAGGTGCGGGCGTTGCTGGACCGCGCGGGCAACAAGGGCCTCGTCGAGATCGACGGGGGCATCGACATGACGACCGTCGGACGCGTCGTCAAAGCCGGCGCCCGGATGCTGGTGGCCGGCAACGCCATCTTTGGCAAGCCGGATCCGGAAAAAGCCGCGCGCGAGCTCAAGGCCGCGGCCATGGCGGCGCTTTGAAGCGTGCCCTGAGCGGAGTCGAAGGGTGAACGCCCCTCGTTCAACCTCCAGGGTCCGCGTGCGCTATGCCGAAACCGACAAGATGGGCGTCGTGTACCACTCCAACTACTTCGTCTGGTTCGAAGTCGGCCGCGCGGACCTTCTGCGCAGCCACGGGTGGACGTACCGGGAGATGGAAGCTGACGGGATGTCGCTGCCGGTGATCGAAGCGCACGCCGAATACCGGCAGCCGGCCCGCTATGACGACGAGCTGGACATCCACGTGGCCGGCGAGCTCGTGTCGCCCGCGCGTGTGCGATTCAGCTACGAGGTCATGCGCGCCGCCGACAGCCAGCTGCTCGTGACCGGCCACACCGTGCATGCGACGATCGATCGTGACGGACGGCCCTGCCGGCTGCCCGAACGCGTCAAGGGGCTGTTCGCATGAAGGCGCTCGTCACCGGCGTGGCCGGGTTCATCGGATCGACGCTCGCGGAACAGCTCGTCGCCAACGGCGCCGATGTCGTCGGCCTGGACTGCTTCGCGGACTACTATCCGCGGCCGATCAAGGAACGCAACATCGCGGGGCTGCTGAAGGGCCCGCGGTTCACGTTCATCGAGTCGACGATCCACGACGCGGATCTCGCGTCGATCCTCCGCGATCGCACGCATGTCTTCCATCTGGCGGCGCAGGCGGGCGTGCGAAAGAGCTGGGGCCGCGACTTCGCGATCTACACCGTCAACAACATCGAGGCGACACAGGTCCTGCTCGAAGCCGTGGCCGGCGTGAAGACGATCGAACGGCTGGTGTACGCCTCCAGCTCCTCGGTGTACGGCGACGAGGTCGCGATGCCGATGACGGAAGACGCGCTGCCGCAGCCCGTCTCCCCGTACGGTGTCAGCAAGCTGGCCGCGGAACAGCTTTGTTATCTCTATTACGTTAATCACCGGGTGCCGACGGTCGCGCTGCGCTACTTCACCGTCTACGGACCCCGGCAGCGGCCCGATATGGGCTTCCACAAGTTCCTGCGGGCCGCTATTCGGCAGGAACCCATCAGCTTGTACGGCGACGGCGAGCAGACGCGCGATTTTACGTTTGTGCACGACGCGGTCGGCGCGACGATTGCTGCAGCGTCGAAGGGCGTCACCGGGCGCGTGTACAATATTGGTGGCGGCTCACGTGTCTCGATGAATCACATTCTCGAGATCATGACGCGTGTCACAGGCCGCCAGCTCATCGTGCAACGGGACGAGGCGCAGAAAGGCGACATGCGGCACACCTACGCCGACACGTCGCTGGCGCGCCGGGATCTGGGATTTGCGCCGCGCGTCGGCCTCGAAGAAGGGCTGGCCGCGGAGTTCAGTTGGTTATCGGGAGTGCTGTGAAGAAGCTGTTTGCCGTCATTTCGCTCGTGTCTCTCGTCTCCCTCGGCGCCGCCGGCTGCGCCTCCACGGCGTCACGCCAGGTCGTGCCCGCCGGCACGCAGGAGCCCGACAAGTTTCTCTTCGACAAGGGCGACACCGCGCTCAAGGCGAAGAAG
>Ga0157378_10005354_pt1 | contig 11257 bp, 12 predicted proteins | sample M65metaG_FD_115309 | JGI IMG/M metagenome (GOLD analysis project Ga0157378, IMG submission 115309) | Miscanthus rhizosphere microbial communities from Kellogg Biological Station, Michigan, USA - M6-5 metaG | ecosystem: Host-associated > Plants > Roots > Rhizosphere > Soil | place: USA: Michigan...
CGTTTGCGTTGGAATTTTGGGCGCTTGGCGCCATCATTCCGTCGCGACCGGCACTCGGCGATGCAGCTTAAAACCGCCATCGAGGGATGGCTGGCGCCTATTCGCGCGAACGCGCAGACACCGCCCAAAATGGACTATGATTAACGTTGCAACCTGGGTCGAATACGCCGCAGAGCGTACCTGTATTGAACCGGTATCGTAAGGAGGGGCACTTCATGCAATCCAATCGTTTTTTCGTTGCGCTGCTCGCGGCGCTCGCAGTTGCAGGCGCTCAGGCGTTGCCGGCTATCGCGGCGGAGACATCCGTCGATACAGCGTTGACCGGAGTCGTCACTTCAGCCGAAGAAGGCGCGATGGAAGGCGTGCTGGTCAGCGCCAAAAAGAACGGCACCAACATCACGATCACCGTAGTCACCGACGCGCAGGGCCGCTATCGCTTTCCGCGCACGAAGCTCGATGCCGGTCAGTACGCGATGCGGATCCGTGCCGCCGGCTATGATCTCACCGGCCGGGTGACGGCGGAAGTTGCCGCGCAGCAGCCCACCTCGCTCGATCTCAAGCTGCGCAAGGCGCAGGATCTCGCGGCACAGCTCACGAACGGCGAATGGATCGCGAGCATGACCGGCACCGAGCAGCAGAAGAAAACCCTGCTCGGCTGCGTGGGCTGCCACACGATCGAGCGCATCGCGCGTTCGACTTACGACACCGAAGGCTTTTTGACGACCGTGCAGCGCATGGGGACTTACGCCAACCAGAGCACGCCGCTGCGGCCCCAGAAACGGCTCACCACGCGCGACACCGATCTGGTCGGCGAAGACCAGATTAAAGTGCAGCGCGCGCAGGCCCAATGGCTTGCTACCGTAAACCAAAGCCACGGTTCGGGGTGGGACTATCCGCTGAAAACTTTCCCGCGCCCGAGCGGCCGCGCGACCCAGGTCATCATGACGGAATACGATTTGCCGCGCCCGACCATAGAGCCGCATGACGTAATACTCGATGCTTCCGGCATCGCGTGGTATTCCAATTTTGGCGAGCAGTCGATCGGCAAGCTCGACCCCAAGACGGGCAAGGTGACCGAGTACCCCGTGCCGGAACCGAAGAAGGGCTCGCCGCAGGGACTTCTGTCGCTGCGCACCGACAAGGAAGGCAATCTGTGGGCGGGCATGATGTACCAGGGCGCGATCATGAAGTTCGAGCCCAAGACGGAAAAGATGCAGGTTTGGAGCCTGCCGCCGGAATTGAATCGCGCGAACTCGCAGGTCAATATGACGAGCCCGATGACGCTCGACGTCGACGGCAAGATCTGGACGCAAAACAACGGCGTCGGCGGCGTGCATCGCGTCGACCTCAAAACGGGCACCTGGGAAACGTGGGAGCCGTTCAAGGCTTCCCCGGTCGGCCACAACATTTACGACGTGATCGGCGATTCCAAGAACAACGTATTCTTCACGGATATCGGCAAAGAGCATATCGGCCGCATCGACGCGAAGACCGGCAAGATTACGCTGCACGAAACTCCGACCAAGGCTTCGGGTCCGCGGCGCGCTGTGATGGACGACCAGGACCGTCTATGGTTCGCTCAGTATCGAGGCAACAAGATCGGCGTGTTCGACACCAAGACCGAAAAATTCGAGGAGTGGCCGATGACGGTGCCGTGGACGCAGCCTTACGACGTCGCGCTCGACAAGAACGGCGAGGTCTGGACCGGCTCCATGATCAACGACCGCATCGTGCGGCTCGACCCCAAGACCGGGAAAACCGTCGACTACCTGCTGCCGCGATTCACCAACATACGCCGCGTTTACGTGGACAACACGACTGCGCGCCCGACGTTCTGGGTCGGCAGCAACCACGGCGCGTCCATCATCAAGCTCGAACCGCTCGACTAGCAGCTGTGCCTAAGATAAAGCGGGCGGCGCGCCCGCTTTATTCTTCGCGCAGCATTTTCCAGTACTGATATTTCATCGTCGCCGCCGACCCGGCGACGATCGCGGCAAACGTCAGAATCGAGCCGAGCGCAAGCGTCGAAAATCCGCTTATGCCCTGGCCTATCGTGCAGCCGAGCGCGCAGATGCCGCCGAACCCCATCAGGATGCCGCCGGCGATGTGATTGGCGAGGTCGGTTATCGTCGTGAAGCCTTCCCAGCGAAACGTCCTGCTCGCAATCGCGTACGCGAACGAGCCTATGACGACGCCCAGCGCCGCCATGATGCCGAACGTGATGGTGAGCGACTTGTCCGTCCACAGCATCAGCAGTTCGAGCGTGTACGCGAGCGGCGCGACGAACGAAACGGATTCGGCCGCGCGCGTGTTGGTGCCGAAGAACGTCATCTCGAGCGTATCCGGATTTTCGCGATAACCGAGCCGCGCGGTCACGTACCAGCCGGCCACGACGATCAGACCGACGACCACGCCACCGACCAGGTGATCCGCGCTCGCGCGGAATTCGCGGTCTTTCAATATGAAGATGAGCAGCGCCGCCGCAACGATCGCCGGCACGACGACGCGCAACGTCTCGAGGGCGATGCCGGTGCCCGCCAGCAGCGACGGCAGATCCTGGCCCTTCAGCCCGTAGGCCGCGAAGTTGACGGCGACCGGTTGCAGCACGGACACGCGGAACTGGCCGAACAGCCCGCGCAGCGTCATATACGCGGAAATGGCGAGAAACACATACACGACGAGTGATTTCATATTGCCGCCGCCGATGCGGATCAGCGTCTTGCTGCCGCAGCCCGAGCCGAGCGTCATTCCGACGCCGAACAGGAAACCGCCAACGGTGAACGACAACCAGGTGAAATTCGGCGCGGTGTATATCGACTTCGAGAGATCGACTACGCCCGCGCGCCACAGGGCGTACGAACCCACAATCGCCACCGCTATGGCGAGCAACCACATGCGCATGCGTCCCCAGTCGCCGATGTTGACGACGTCGGAGACGGCACCCATCGTGCAGAAATTAACCTTGTTGCCGACTGCACCGAACACCAGGCCGAGCGCGAAGCCGCACCACGCAACGGTTACGCCCGGATTACCGATGGCTTCCATGAATTCCCCGCGTGTGAAGTGCGCACATTCTAGCGAGCTTTGCGTAACTTCGTTGCCTCGCGGTCCGGTGGACGCCGAGTGGGCTTAAAGAACAAACCGCCCGCTAGGTTACGTAATACGTGGGATCGGCGATGCCGGCGGCCGCGAAACCCGCTTTGCGCAAACGGCACGAGTCGCACACGCCGCATGCGCGGCCGTCCTGGTCCGCCTGATAGCACGATACGGTGAGCGCGTAGTCGATCCCGAGCGCGCTGCCGCGGCGGATGATATCCGCCTTTTTGAGATCGATGATCGGCGTATGCAGCGTCAGCTTCGCGCCTTCGACGGCCGCTTTGGTCGCGAGATTCGCCATCGTTTCGAATGCGCGCATATAGGCGGGCCGGCAATCCGGATAGCCCGAATAATCGACCGCATTGGCGCCAAAAAATATATCGCGCGCGCCGAGCACTTCCGCCCACGCGAGCGCCAACGACAGCATTATCGTGTTGCGCGCCGGCACGTAGGTAACCGGTATGCCCGTCCCGATGCCCGAGATGGGCACTGCTATTCGGGTGTCGGTCAGCGCCGAGCCGCCAAACGCGGCGAGATCGAGCGTCGTAACACGGTGTTCGCGCGCGCCGAGCGCGCGTGCGACGCGCGCCGCGGCCGCCAGTTCGGTCCGGTGGCGCTGGCCATAATCGATCGACAGGCAGTAGCAGTCGTACCCGGCCTCGCGCGCCATCGCGAGCACGGTGGCCGAATCAAGGCCGCCGGAGAGGAGTACCACTGCGGTGGGCATGATCTAGACCCGGTTCGCTTTCAGCGCAGCCAGCGGATAGTGGGTGCCACGCCAGTTGATGCCGTCGTCCCGCAGCGTCACATAGGTGGCACGCAGCAGTATCCAGATAAAGAGCACGGTGGCAACGGGGAGCCCGGCCGCATGCCAGCGTGAGACGCCGACGTAGCGCGTTTGGTCGATGCACGCCGCCACGAGCAGCACGCAGGTGACCGCATTCAGCGCGAGCACAGCGCCGGACGTGCAGGCGAGCGCCACGAACGGCCACACGAACAAGGCGGCCTGCGCGACGGCGACGCCCAGAATGGCGGCGACGCTGTACTCGACGCCGGCGAGCGTATTTTTCTCGAGCCCGCGCGCCAGCGCAGTTATCGTCGGATACCACTCGACGCCTATCTTGCCGCAGCCAAACAGCATTTCCTGCGAGTAGCCTGCATCCTTGATGATCTTGCCGAGCTTGATGTCATCGTCCGGCCGCATGGCGATACGCGCATGCCCGCCGACCGCGCGATAAACACCTGCGCGCACCAGGTTGAACGCGCCGATTCCGATAAAGCAGCGGCTCTGCGGATCGCTGGCCTTCCAGGGGCGCGCGTAAAGCGAAAAATACATGGTGAACGCGCTCATGAACGTGCCGAGCATGACGCCCGGCCCGATCATCTCGGGGGTGATGGCAAGGTGATCGCGGGATGCGGCAAGCGCGTGCGCGACCGCGCGACGGACGGCGTCCGCGCGCATGACGACGTCCGCGTCGGCAAACACGAGAATGTCGCCCAACGCGGCCGCTGCTCCGCGCTCGAGCGCGTAGTTCTTGCCGAGCCAGCCGGCGGGCAACCTGTCGAGGCGCACCACGCGCAGCCGCGCATCGCGCGCCTGGACACGCGCAAGAATGGCCGGCGTGGCGTCGCTGGAGCGATCGTCGACGACCGTCAGTTCGAGGTCGGGATAGTCCTGCGCGAGCAGGGACTCGAGCGCTGCTTCGAGGTTCGTTTCTTCGTTGCGCGCGGCGACGATAATGGATACCCGCGGCGCCGTTGAAGGCAGGTTCGCGGGCAGATCGCACAGGAACCGGATCGAGCGGTTGCCCCGCACCAGAATAAAGATCGCCGCCGCGACGATGACGAGGTTGGCGAGCGCGAGCCACACCATCGCTGTGCGAGCCGCGGCCTAGCGGCCCGGCTGCTCGCCCCATAATTGTTTGTGCAACTGCGTTTGCAGACGCACGGGCAGCTGATCGCGCAATATCCAGTCGGCGAGCTGCCGGGCGTCGAGGTCGCGATACGACGGCGAGAACAGCACGGGGCAAATGGCGGCCAGGTTCCGCTCCTCGAGCTGCTCGCGGGCCCACCGGTAATCCGCTTCACCGCACAGCACGAATTTGATTTCGTCCTGCGTGTTGAGATGGGCAAGGTTGGCCCACAGGTTTTTCGCTACCTCGCCCGAGCCCGGCGTCTTGATGTCGAGTATGCGCGACACCCGCGAATCGACCGCCGCAACGTCGAGCGCGCCGCTGGTTTCGAGCGAGACCGAATAACCGCGCTCGCACAGCTCCGACAGGAGGCCATGACAGTTCTTTTGCGCGAGCGGCTCACCGCCGGTAACGGTCACGTAACGCGTGCGATAGGTCGACATGGCGTCGAGCACGGCCGCTACGGTCATGGTGCTGCCGCCGTGAAATGCGTACGCAGTGTCGCAATAACCGCAGCGCAGCGGGCAGCCGGTCAGGCGAATGAAGACGGTGGGCAGGCCCGTGCGGCTGGTTTCGCCCTGCAGGGAAAAAAAGATCTCGGTGATGCGCAGGGTCGCGGCGACATTTACGTCGTCAGCGACTGCGCAATCCGCCTGTGCGGCGGTGGCGGGTTTTTCCTCACGCCTCACGCCTCACCCCTCACCGGGCGCAAGCCTAGGGCTTGCCGGCCGGCGCAGCCGTAGCCGCCGGCCCGGATGCATTCAGCCCGGTGATGCGGCGTTTCGCCTTCTCCGCGGCCTCGCTGACCGGATATTTGGCGACCAGTTCTTCGAGTGTCTTGCGGCCGACCGCCGATTCGCCCATCTCGATCTGCGAGCTCGCGATATTGAGCATCGCGTCCGGCACGGTCGGGCTATCGGGATAGGCCTTGAGCAGCGTCTGCTGGCTGCCGATCGCGAGCTTGAAATCGCGCAGGTTGAAGTACGAATCGCCGATCCAGTACTGCGCGCGCGGCGCTAAGTTGCTCTTCGGGTATTGCTTGATGAAATTCTGGAAGGCCACGATCGCGCCCTGGTAGTTGCCGACGCGGCGCTGGCCCTGGGCTGCCTCGTATGCGCGCGTCTCGGCGCCGGCATCGACGTTGGCGACGGCAACCGGGGGGGAACCCGCGGGTGGCGCAGCGGCGGCGCCTCCTGCCGGGGGCGCGGTTGCCGCGGCAGCGGCCGCCGCGCCGGCGGGCGCTTCTGCCGCGGGCGCGCCGCTGCCCTGCTGCTCGAACCGGCGCATGCGCGTATCGAGATCCAGATACATGTCGCGCTGGCGCTTGCTGGTGTTCTCGACGTTATTGTTGAGGACCTCGATCTGGCCGCGCAGCTTGTTCATCTCGAGCTTCAACGCTTCGATCTGGCTGAAGAGGTCGAGCAGCGCCTGGCTTTTGAACGCCTCTTCCATCTTGTTGAGCCGCGCGTCGACCGCCTGCTGCTGCGCCTTGACGTCATCGATGCGCTTGCGCTCGGCGGCGATTTGCTTGCGCGCTTCGTCGTCATCGAACATGCCGGCGTGCGCGGTCGCGCCGAGCGCGGCAAAAAGCAAAACCGCGCCGCACTTTGCCAGCGCGACGCGGTTTATGTGCTCACTAAGCACCGTTTTTTCCATCCAGCTGCGTTTACTTGTCGCCCGCGTAGCGGATGTCAGCGCGGCGGTTTTGCGCGAATGCCGCCTCGTCATGCCCCGGGTTGCGCGGTTTTTCTTCACCGAAACTCACGGTCTCGATCTGATCTTCCTTGACGCCCAGTATTACCATCATCTGGCGAACGCTGTCGGCGCGCTTCTGGCCGAGCGCAATATTGTATTCGCGGCTGCCGCGCTCGTCGGTGTTGCCTTCGATCGTGATCTTCTGCTTCGGGTTCGAGGTCAGATATCGCGAGTGGGCGGTCACCATGGGCTTGTATTCGTCCTTGATCACGAAGCTGTCGTAATCGAAAAACACGCTGCGCTGCTGATTGAGCATGCTCTTGGGGTTAAGCGGATCGAGCGGATCGCCGCTTTTGGTGTCCGGCGGCGTAAGCGGCTGGGTGGTGGCGGTCGGCGGCGGCGGCTTCGTCGGTTCAACCGGCGGCGTGACGCTGGGCTTTAATTCGGTAACGTCGGCGGACTTCTGCGTGTCCGTGCTCGAGCAGCCGGCCAGTAAGCCCAGCAGCGCCAGGCTCAACAATAATCTTTTCATTGGGTATCGCTCCTTGTCATGGGTTTTTCATCAGTGGTCCCCACGCCGGTTCACGCACGTCGCCCGACTCTGCGCTGAACCGCTGGCGCACGCGGCCATCGCTTGATACCGCGGCTAATATACCACGCCCCTTCACCTCGCTTGCGTAGAGGATGATGCGGCCGTTGGGTGCAAACGTGGGGGATTCGTCGACGCTGCCATCGGTCAACGATGTCATCTGCCTGTTGCCAAAATCCTGCGTCGCCACGTTGAAGCGCCCGCCGCTGCGCTGAATGAAAACGAACGATTTTCCATCCGGCGCATAACGCGGCGAGACATTGTAAGTACCGTCGAACGTAAGCCGCTCGGGCGTGCCGCCCGACACAGATACGCGATAAATCTGCGGACTGCCGCCGCGGTCGGAGGTGAAGATCACGTGCTGGCCGTCGGGCGAAAAGTTCGGCTCGGTATCGATCGTGCTCGTATTGGTCAGCCGCACGACGTTGCTGCCGTCCGTATTAACGAGATAAATCTGCGAGTTGCCATCCTTCGAGAGCACCACCGCGAGCCGTCTCCCATCCGGCGACCAGGCCGGCGCGCTGTTGCTGCCTTTGAAATTCGCGGCGACCGTGCGCTGGCCGGTAACCAGAGACTGGATGTAGACGATCGGTTTCTTGCGCTCGAACGACACGTACGCAATCCGGTTGCCATCGGGCGCCCACGACGGCGAAATGATCGGCTCGTTGGACGCGAGCACCGTTTGCGGCCCAAAACCGTCGGCGTCCGCGACCTGCAATTCGAACCGCGTGCCGCGTCGAACCACGTACGTGATACGCGTACTGAACACGCCGACATCGCCGGTCATTTTTTCGTATATCGCATCGGCAATTTTATGCGCGGTATTGCGCAATTGCGCCGCAGCGACCTGGTAGGCGAAGCCCGTGATCTGCGTCTGTTTTGTTACGTCCATCAGCCGGAAGCGCACGTCCCAGTTGCCATTGGGCATAGGGGCGACGCTGCCGATTACCACGGCGTCGGCGCCGCGCGCCTTCCAAGTCGGAAATTGCAGCTCTGACGGTTCGGCCGGCACCGGGTTGACCCCGCCGCTGTCGATGATTTTGAAATAGCCGCTGCGGTTCAAATCGGCAGCGACGATCTCGGTGACTTTTTGCGGCAGCCCCTCCTCGCCTTTCAACGGCAAAATAGCGATTGGGAACTGATTTGCCCCCGTACCCTTAATGTCGATCACCGTCAGCTGGGCAAAAGCGCCGGCACTGAAGACCATCAATAACAGGAACAGGTAACGCAGGCTTTTATTGTTCATTGCGCCATATTTTACGCGAGAATCGTCTTACTCTTGAGCCTTGAACCGCAGATTTAGTTCCCGGAAATCCTTCAATAGCGCGGGATCTGGCGGCATGGGCAGCGGCTGCGCCCGGTTGATCGCGCGCTCGACCGCGTTGTCATAAGCGGGATTGCCACTCGGCTTTTTTAGCTTCACCCCCAGCACGTTGCCATCAGGCAGCACGACGATGTCGTATTCGGCTTCCTCGCTGCCCTGCAGGTTCGGCGGACGCACAATGAATTTCCGAATCTTGTCACTGATGCCCCTTTTATATTTTTCGATCTCATTTTTGCGCGCGGCTGCCGCTTGTGCCGCCATCGCCTGCTGCGCTTCCGCCTGCTCTTTGGCCAGCCGCTGCGCTTCGGCCTGCTGGGATTTCTGCGCGGCCGCCGCTTCTACTTCACGCTTCTTCTCTGCCTTCTGCTTCTCTTCGGCGGCACGCCGTTCCTTCTCGATTTTTTCCTTTTCCTTGAGCGCGATGTCGGGCTTTGCCGCTTCCAGCTTGGCGACCGGCTTCGGGGGCGTCGGCTCGACTTTGGGCCGCACCTCTGGTTTGGCTTCCGGCTTGACTTCGGGCTTGGGCGGAGCGGGCGCCGGCGGCGGTGGGGCCACGGCCCTGGTTTCGGCCGGCGACGGCGGGCTCCACAAATCGACGACGTTGACCTGCGGCTCGACTTTCTTCTGCCAGTTGACGCCGAATACAAGCAGCGCGATGAACAACAGGTGCATCGTGGACGCAAACGCGCCCGAGATTACCCGCTCTCTGGAAGTCGTATGGGCGTGGGCGTAATACATGCCGCGAGGCGTATCCTATTGCGCGCGCGGCTTTACCATCAAGCCGACTTTTTTGACCTGGTTCTGCTGCAGCATGTCCATCACGTCCAGCACGGACTCGTAGCGCACGTCTTTGTCGGCGGCGATGACCACGGCCTGCTCCGGATTCTTCGCCTGTTTCTGCTTTACGGCCGCGATGAGATCGTTGCGCGACACCTTGCGGTCGTCACCGCCCGCGGCGCGGTCGCGCAGCCACAAGCTCTGATCGGTGCGGATCGACACTTCCATCGGCGCCACCGGCGGGTTCGACGATTTGCCGATCGATGGCAGCTCGACCTGGCCCGGATTGATCAGGGGCGCGGTGACCATAAATATCACCAGCAGGACCAGCATCACGTCGATATACGGCACGACGTTGATCTGGTTCATCAGCCGCCGGCTGCGGCGTTTTTCGATCAGCATGATTAGCCCTGTTCAGCTCCCATTAGCTCTGACGCTGGAGGATGTTCGAAAATTCCTCCATGAACGAATCAAATCGCGTGGCGAGCCGGTTGAGGTCCTCGGCAAAACGGTTATATGCGACCACTGCGGGGATCGCGGCGAAGAGGCCCATAGCGGTTGCGATCAGCGCTTCGGCGATGCCGGGCGCGACGGTGCCCAATGTTGCCTGGGCCACCTGGGCGAGACCGCGGAACGAATTCATGATGCCCCACACGGTGCCGAACAGCCCGACGTAGGGACTCACTGAGCCGACTGACGCCAGGAACGACAGGTGCGATTCGAGTTCTTCCATTTCGCGCTGATACGTCGCGCGCATCGCACGCCGCGTTCCATCCATCACCACCGCGATGTTTTGCGCCGAACCCTGCCCCGGTTGCTTGCGCAGCTTGGTGAATTCCCGAAAACCCGATTCGAACAGGCGCTCCATCGCACCCGACGCGTCGCGCGAATTGACGGCGCGCTGGAAAAGTTCGTTGAGATCGCCGCCGCTCCAGAAATCCTTTTCAAACTTGTCGGACTGCCTCGCCGCGCGCTTGAACGTGAAAACCTTTAGGAAAATGTAGTACCACGAGAATACCGAGCACAGCAGAAGTCCGAGCATCACGAGCTGCACCAGCACGCTGGCGCCGGTGATCAGGCTCAAGACCGACATATCGTGCGTTACATTCATGCTTTCCCCGTCGCAAGTTTATCGAGTATGGATGGCGGTATTCTAACGGGCTTGAATGACTGCGTGTTGACGCAGGCCACCCTCACGTCGCCGCTGACGAGCACGCGTTGTCCGCGGCGCACGGCTTGTGAAATTTCCAGCAGGCTGCCGCGCGTCCCGGTCAGCGTCACCGTGATCTCGAGCGCGTCGTTGAACACTGCGGGCCGCAGATATTCGACCGCAAGCGAGCGCACGACGAACACGACGTTGTGCTCGTGCATCAGCGTCGTCTGCTCGAAGCCGAGCGAGCGCAGCCATTCGGTGCGCGCGCGTTCCATGAACTTGAGATAGTTCGCATAGAACACCACGCCGGCCGCATCGGTGTCTTCGTAATACACGCGGACCGGCCAGATGAAATCCGGAGCGCGCGCGGGTTCGGATTTTTTCACGGTGTGCTCAGAGTGCCTAACACAATGAAACGCAGTTGCCGCCAAAAAGGGGTTAATGCCTGCGCCCCGCCGGCTCGAATCTCATTCCGGGTTGCCGGTGGGCTCTTCCCACAAGTCCGGGGTGGCCAGGGATTTCGGCTGGGCCAACCCGAAATGGCGGTACGCGGACACCGTCGCAACGCGGCCGCGCGGCGTGCGTTGCAGATAGCCCTGCTGGATCAGGTAGGGTTCCAGCACGTCCTCGATCGTGTCGCGCTCTTCACTGATCGCGGCCGCGAGATTGTCGATGCCGACCGGGCCGCCGCCAAATTTCTCGATCACCGC
>Ga0157378_10005356_pt1 | contig 11252 bp, 6 predicted proteins | sample M65metaG_FD_115309 | JGI IMG/M metagenome (GOLD analysis project Ga0157378, IMG submission 115309) | Miscanthus rhizosphere microbial communities from Kellogg Biological Station, Michigan, USA - M6-5 metaG | ecosystem: Host-associated > Plants > Roots > Rhizosphere > Soil | place: USA: Michigan...
ACCGATTCCGCCACCGAAACCCGGTGGCCGGGACGAGGTGTTTTTGCGGCTTCGTGCGGGAAATCAGGGTGGCGTTGGCCGTATCTACTCAACCATACCCCAGCCGACATGCCGCAGGCCCCCTGCCGTCCCCAGATTAGAGGACGGCGTTCGGCGCCGCCAGGTCCTTCGAGCATCAGCGCGGCCTGGCCATGCTCCCTCGCCATCCGGCTATGTCCGGCCTGCATCGTTTGATCGAATCTTGGCATTGGAATTGGTCAGGCTGCACGGGCAGCGTGGTGACGACCTTGCTCGTCTGCCTTTCGGTCTCAGATCCAGAAGGAAAAACGCGACAAGCCAATAAAACGAATACGGGCGGAAATGAATGTGATCACGGTGGATGCTGCTCTGCATGCCGAGCCTCTCGACAGGCCGTTGCGCCCTGCGTTCTGGAAACAACAGTATTTCTGGGTATTGATCGGCGCGGCGCTCGGCGTACTGGTGGGCTGGCTTTCTCCCAAGGCCGCGGTTGATCTGAAGGTTCTCGGCGACGTCTTCATCGATCTCGTCAAGATGACGATTGCGCCGCTCATCTTCCTGGTCGTCGTGACCGGGATCGCGCAGACCGGCGAATTGCGCAGCGTCGGCCGAATCGGCCTCAAGACGCTGGTCTATTTCGAGATCGTGACCACGCTCTGCCTGGCGATCGGCGCTGTTGTCGGTACCCTGACCAATCCCGGCGCCGGCATCGCCAAAGCGATGCCGGATCAGGCGGCCCTGGTCGGCCGCTATGCCGACAGCAGGATCGAATCGCTCTCGGCCTATGTCCTGCACATGGTGCCGAAGAATTTCATCGGCGCCTTCGCCGAAGGGCATGTGCTGCAGATCCTCGTGCTGGCGGTGCTGACCGGCATCGCGATGCTGATGATGGGCGAGCGCGCGAGCAGCCTGCGCTCGACCTTCGAACGCATGTCGGAACTGGTCTTTGCGATCGTCAAGCTGGTCGTGATGCTGGCCCCGCTCGGCGCCTTCGGGGCGATGGCATTCACGGTCGGAAAATTCGGACTTGCCACCGTCGGCGCGCTGGCCGCGCTGGTTGGCGTGGCCTGGGCGACGCTGGCGGCGTTCGTGTTTCTCGGCCTCGGTCTGTTGTGCCGGCTTTGCGGCGTGCGGCTGTTCGACCTCTTCAGGCTGCTTCGCGACGAACTGCTGGTGGTGATCGGCACGTCATCGTCCGAGACGGCGCTCCCGGGCCTGATGCGCAAGCTGCCACTCGCCGGCGTGCCGCGCGCGGTGACCGGCCTCGTCGTGCCATCAGGCTATTCCTTCAACCTCGATGGCGTTGCGCTGACACTGCCGCTGAGCGTGCTGTTCATCGCGCAGGTTTACGGCATCGAGTTGAGCTGGGATCAGCAGATCTCGATGTTCCTGCTGATGCTCTTCACCAGCAAAGGTGCGGCCGGCGTCACTGGTGGTGCGTTCGCGGCAATCGCCGCCACTGTAGTGGTGACCCGCGTCATCCCGGTCGAAGGCCTTGCGCTGCTTCTCGGCGTCGATCGCTTCATGTCGTTCGGACGGTCGATCGTCAATACGCTCGGCAACGCCGTTGCCGCCATCGCCATTGCGCGCTGGGAAGGCAGCTTTGACAAGGCGGCCTGGACCAGCGCTGTCGCCGCATCCGTTAATCCCGAAGGAAATACGATATGACTGCCGAGAACCTTCCAGTACTCGCACTGACGCCGGGCGATTGCACGGGAATTGGCCCTGAACTGGTTGCCAAGATCCTGCACGACCGGCGCATCGGCGACGTCGCTCGCCTGGTGGCGTTCGGCGATGCCCGGGTCTTCGAACTCGGCATGAAACAGGCCGGTGTGTCGTTCCGCATGCGGTCGATTTCATCGCCGGCGGAAGCGGACTGGACTTCGGCGGAAGTACCGCTGATCGACCTCGCCAACATCGATCCCGCGCGCTTTCCACCCGGCATCGTCAGCGCGGAATCAGGTCGATTGACCGGCGACACGCTGGCGCGCGCGATTGAATTCGCCAAAGCCGGGCATCTCGACGGCATCACCTTCGCGCCATTGAACAAGCGCGCGATGTTCGACGGCGGCTGGAAGTTTCCCGACGAGCACAAGATGTTCGCGCATCTGCTCGCACATCGCGGCAATTTCAGCGAGATGAACGTGCTGGAGAACCAGTGGATGTCGCGGGTGACGTCGCATGTCTCGTTGCGTCGGGCGCTCGACCAGATCAACGACGCCTCGATAGGTGAAGCCATCACGCTGGCCGACGCGACCATGCGGCGCGCGGGCATCGCGCGGCCGAGACTGGCGGTAGCGGCGCTCAATCCGCACGCCGGCGAGGGCGGTCTGTTCGGCAACGAGGAGATCGAGGTGATCAGCCCCGCCGTGAAGCGGATGGCTGCAACGGGAATCGATTGTTCGGGGCCGTTTCCCGCCGACACCGTCTATGTGCGCGCGTTCGCCGGCGAGTTCGACGGCGTGGTCGCGATGTATCACGACCAGGGCCAGATCGCGACCAAGGTGCGTGGCTTCAACAAGGGCGTCACGATCACGGCGGGGCTCGAGACCGTGTTCACGACACCCGCGCACGGCACGGCATTCGCCATCGTCGGCCCGGGCAAAGCGAACACCGGTGCGACGGAAAGCGCGATCAGGCTTGCGGCGCGAATTGCCGCGAGCCGGGTCAAAGGAGAGGCCGCATTGACGGCTTGAACGCCGATTGGCATCGCGCGATTTAGCTTATTCGAAAATGGAATAATTGGGTGCGTTATGTCGTCCGGGAATATCGGGCGGCATCGATGTCGCATGACCTCATGTGCAAGCAAATCACGTCGGCTCCTTCACCGGAAATAACAGCGTGTGAAGAGCGCATTAAGAAAAATTGCTTACGTTGTCCGCCAGCAAGGGGAACCAGATGCGCAGCTTGTTCGGCAATCTCAAGATCGGTACTTCACTCTACGTTCTGTTCGGACTGTCGGCGTGTCTGACCGCAGTCGAGCAATCCATGTCGGTTCGCGACGCCTGGTATCAATGGCAGGACAAGGCGCGCATCGAGCAGATCGCGGCGACCAACCAGTCGCTGTTCATCGCGCTGCATAACATCCGGATCGAGCGCGGGCCGACGCGCGCGGCGCTGCTCGCCCCCAACCGCGCGTCCGATAATTTCCTCGCCGACGTCGCCACCCAGCGCCGGACCTCGGGACCGGCGATCGAGCAGATCGTCGCGCGCTGCAATCTCGGCATCTGCTCCAAATCCGACGACGGCGAGGTGATCCAGCGCAAGCACCAGGACGTCGTCGCCGTGCGGCGCCGGGTCGACGAGGCGCTATTGAAGCCGCAGGCGGACCGCGCACCCGGCATCGACCAGGCCTGGTACGATGCGGCCACGCCGCTGGTCGAGGAACTGGAGCGGCTGTCGCGCGCGCTGACCGACCAGGTCCGGCTGGCGGATCCCTTGATTGGCGAGATGATGGCGATCAAGGAATCGGCCTGGCTGATGCGCGATACCGTCGGTCTGGAGCGCAACGTATTGCAGCTTGCTCTGCCGAAGAAGACGCTGACGCCTGCCAACAAGGCGGCGCTTGCCGATCTTCGCGGCCAGACGCAGGCGGCCTGGAAGATGCTGCGCGGATTGACGAGCCGGCCGGGCTTGTCGAGCGGCATCAGCGCGGCGATCGGCACGGCGTCGCGCTCGACGTTTGATGCGTTCGGCGCGCAGAGCGCGGCGTTCGAGAAGGCGTTCGACGCGGGGGTAGCTCCGCCGATTACCGAACAGGAACTGGTGCGGACGTCGAACGCTGCGCTGGAGAGCATCAAGGACGTTGCAGGCACCGCCGTCGACGAAACCCTGGCCTACGCGGCGGCCAAAGCTCAGGAGGCGCAGCGCAGCTTCTATACCCATGTCGCTCTGCTGATGTTCGCCATCATTCTGGGCGTCGGGGGAATCGCGTTCGCGGTGGTGCGTGTGATCCGGCCGCTCCATGTCATTACCCATGCGATGCACGAGGTTGCAAAGGGCGACCTCGACGTCGAAGTGTCCTTTGGCGGACGCGGCGACGAAGTCGGCACGCTGGCCGGCGCCCTGTCGGTCTTCAAGGTGAACGCGCAGGCGCGGGCCCGGATCGAGCGGGAGCAGATCGAGGAAGGCTTGCGCAAGGACGAACGGCGTACGCGCATAGAACTCGCGATCGGCGAATTCGGCGCATCGGTCGGCAGTTCGCTAGCCGAACTCAGCAACGCCGCCAATGAATTCCGCCAGATGTCGGAGACAATGTCGGGAACCGCGGCCGAGACTTCCCGCCGCACCTCGGCGGTTGCGACGGCCTCGTCGGAGACATCAAGCAATGTGCAATCGGTCGCGTCGGCCTCTGAGGAACTATCGGCGTCGATCCGCGAAATCAGCCGGCAAGTAAGCCAGGCGGCGACCGCGTCGCAGGATGCCGTGGAAGCGGCGGACCGCGCCTCGCGCACGGTCGAAGGTCTCGCCGAAGCCGGGCAGCGCATCGGCGAAGTCGTGCAGCTCATTCACAGCGTGGCCAGCCAGACCAATCTGCTGGCACTGAATGCCACCATCGAGGCGGCCCGCGCCGGCGATGCCGGCAAGGGGTTTGCGGTGGTCGCGACCGAGGTGAAAGGCCTTGCCGCCCAGACCGCGAAGGCGACGGACGAGATCCGGAGCCAGATCGAGGCGATCCAGAACGAGACCATTGGCGCGGTGGATGCGATCCGCGGCATCACGCAGCGGATTGCCAGCATCAACGAGTTTTCTTCGACGATCGCAGCCGCGGTCGAGGAGCAGGGCGCGGCGACGCAGGAAATCAGCCGAAATACCATCGAGGCCGCGCGCGGAACCGAGACGGTGTCCTCGCATCTCGCCGGTGTCCAGGGCGGCGTGGAGAGCACGACCAATGCGGCAACCGACGTGCTGGTCGCCGCCGACGGCCTGCAGCGCCACGCCGACGGCCTGCGCGGGGAAGTCGACCGTTTCCTTGAAATCATCCGCGCGGCTTGAATTGGCCAAGGCCCGGCATTCGGCCGGGCCTCTTTCATTGTCTGGTTCGGTATGCCCGTCTGCCGAGGCGGCCGGTCGGACCGCCTGGCATTCCAGCACTTGGCCTATTGTGCGGCGACAGAGTTGGCCGAGACCTGCGGGCTCGACTTGGGTTCTTCGAACGGCCGCTCCGGATGCATCAGGAAGGCGGAGAACGCGCCGAGCAGCAGCAGGCCCATCGAACCGACGAACGGCAGGTACCAGTTGCCGGTGACGTCGATGACGTAGCCGGCGACCAGCGGCGATACGATGGCGGCGAAGGCCGAACCTGAATTCATCAGCCCGGCCGCGGTGCCCGAATATTTCGGCGCGATGTCCATCGGGATCGACCACATCGGTCCGATCACCAGTTCGGCGAAGAAGAAGCCGGCGGAGAGGCAGATCGCCACCGTCGTCACGTCGTGGACATAGAGGATCGGCAACAGCGAGAAGAATGCGCCGAGAAATCCGAGGACCGTGACGCTGAGCCGGGCCAGCCGCAGCCTGCCGGTGCGGTGATAGAGACAGTCTGAGAGTACGCCGCCGAGGGTGTCGCCGACGACGCCCGCAAAGAACACGCCGGAGGCGAAGATCGCCGACTTCTTGATGTCCATGCTGTAGTTGTTCTTGAAGAACAGCGGCAGCCAGTTGAGATAGAGCCAGAGGCACCAGCCGTAGCAGAAGTAGGTCAAGGTCACCGGCCACAGCCGGCGGCACAGCGCCAGCCACGGCGTCTTTTCGCGCGCCGTAGTCACGCGCACCGGCAGGCTATCGAGTTCGGCGGTCGTGATCGACGGATGGTCCTTTGGCTCATTGCGGAAATACGTCACCCACAGCAGCACCCAGACCAGACTGACCAGACCGAGCGCCATGAACGCGCCGCGCCAGGTCAGGAGCACCATCAGCGCTGCGATCAGGGGCGGCGTGATGGCGTTGCCCAGTCGCGCGAAGGCATGGGTCAGGCCTTGCGCGAAACCGCGCTTCTTGGCCGGCGTCCAGTTCTGCATCGCGCGCGTCGCGGTCGGGAAGGTCGCGCCTTCGCCGAAGCCGAGCAGGATGCGGGCGATGACGAGGGTGACGAGGCCGTGGACGAAGCCGGTCAGGATGGTCGCGACCGCCCAGATCATGCCGCACCAGAACAGTGTCTTGCGCGGGCCGAAGCGGTCGCCGACCCAGCCGCCGATCACCTGGAAGATCAGATAGGGGTAGGCGAACGCGGAGAACACGAATCCGAGTTCGGTGTTGCTCAGGCCGAGTTCACGCTGGATTTCGGTCGCGGCGGTACCGATGTTGACGCGGTCGACATAGGTGATGAAGTACATCACGCAGAGAAGAGCCAGCACGACATGCGTGGCCTTGAATGGCAGTTTCATTTGTTCCCTCCGGAAAGTCGTCCGAACCCTGTTGCCGGTTCGTTGGTGCGGTGAAGGTGATAGGCGGCGCCGGGCGCGCGCTTGCGCGCCCGGGCCGTTGGGCAGATCAGCCTTTGGTTCAGCCCTGCACCAGCTTGAGCGCCGGCGAATTGCCGGCGTCGCGGCCTTCGAGTTCGGCCATCGCAGCTTCGACGCCGCCGGCGCGATGCGGAATGCCGGCGATCGACATGCCCATTTCCACGCCGGTCAGCGCGCCCATCAGCATCAAGGCATTGCACTGTCCGAGATGGCCGATGCGGAACACCTTGCCCGACAGTTTGGTCAGGCCGGCGCCGAGCGACATGTTGAATTTTTCGAGCACGATCTCGCGGAAGCGGTCGGCGTCATGGCCCGGCGGCATCATGACGGCGGTGAGTACGGGTGAATATTCCGCCGGCTCCTGGCACAGCACCTCGAGGCCCCAGGCGCGAACCGCGGCGCGGGTTGCGGCGCCGAGCTTCTGGTGGCGCGTGAACACCTCGTCGAGGCCCTCTTCCAGCAGCATGCTGATGGCTTCCCGCAGGCCGAACAGCAGATTGGTGGCCGGGGTGTAGGGGAAGAAGCCACCGGCGTTGGGCTTGAGCATTTCCTGCCAGTCCCAATAGGAGCGTGGCATCTTGTTGGTCTTCGATGCGGCCAACGCCTTGTCGGAGATCGCGGTGAAGCCGAGCCCGGGCGGAAGCATCAGCCCCTTCTGCGAGCAGCTAACGGTAACGTCGACGCCCCATTCCTCGTGCCGGTAATCGACCGAACCGAGCGAGGAGATGGTATCGACCAGCAGCAGCGCCGGATGCGAGGCCTGATCGATCGCCTTGCGTATCTCGGCGACGCGGCTGGTCACGCCGGTGGAGGTCTCGTTGTGCACGACCATTACGGCCTTGATCGAATGCGTGCGATCTTCCGCGAGCTTGGCTTCGATCGCGGCCGGATCGGCGCCGCGGCGCCAGTCGCCGGGAATGAAGTCGACCTCGATGCCCCAGCGCTTTGCCATTTGCTGCCAGAGGGTGGCGAAGTGGCCGGTCTCGACCATCAGAACCTTGTCGCCGGGCGACAGCGTATTGACGATGGCGGCTTCCCAGGCGCCGGTGCCGGAAGACGGATAGATCACGACCGGGCGGGTGGTTTTGAAAACCGTCTTGCAGCCTTCGAGCACGGATTGGCCGAGCCGCTGGAATTCAGGACTGCGGTGGTCGATCACCTGCTTGTCCATGGCGCGAAGAACGCGCTCGGGGACCGGGCTTGGACCCGGGATTTGCAAAAAGTGCTGCCCTTGTTGTTGCGGCATGGTCGGACCTTCCTTGGGTAAGAGCTTTTGTGATGGCAAATTTTGCATTCAAAATATTTAGATTGCAAGTATGTATTGCATACTTATTTGAGAGTCGACGGGACTCAGTTGCAGGGATATTCTGATGCTCATGACAAATGCCCATCAAAACAGAGGCTTAGCTCCGGTGCTGGAAACCGGAGAGGAAGTGCCGCCTGAGCAAGGCAAGGCGGCCGTGGTCTCCCTGCACGGGGAAATCCTGTCGCGGCTGCGCGATTTCATTGTCGAAGGAAATATCGAGGACGGTGCTAGGATCCCGGAGCGGCAGCTCTGCGATCTCTTCGGCGTGTCCCGCACCCCGCTGCGGGAGGCGCTGAAAGTCCTTGCTTCAGAAGGGCTTGTGGACTTGTTACCGAACCGGGGCGCGCGGGTGCGGCAGCTCAGCGCGGCCGATGTCATGGAATTGTTCGACGTCATGGGTGGGCTGGAGGCGCTGGCCGGCCGGCTCGCCTGCGAGCAGATCACCGACGCCGAATTCGCCGAGATCGAGCGGCTGCATCACGAGATGTACGCCGCCTATCTGAAGCGCGATATGCACGGTTACTTCCGCTGTAACCAATTGATTCATCAGAATATTGTGGCTGCGGCACGAAATTCGGCGCTGTCGGCCACCTATGCCAGCTTCGCCGATCGGATCCGCCGGGTCCGCTATTCCGCCAACCTGGCAAGCAAGCGCGACCGCTGGGCCGAAGCGATGCGGGAGCATGAGGGCATGCTCGATGCGCTCGGCCGTAGGGACGGGCGCGAACTCAGCGAAATCCTGTTCCGTCACCTCCGGAATAAGGAGACCGCGGCGCTGGATTATCTCAAGGATGCCGCCGTTCCGGCCGAGACGACGGAAACTACCCCCTAATCGCGCATGGGCATCCATCGCCGCTGTATCTTTTCAAATATTGCATTCAAAAATGGAATGAATTAAACCCTATCCAAATTCAATGGGTCCGCCTTCGGTGGGCCGCGAGGGGAGGGTTTAGTGCTGAGCGGTTCAAAAGGGAGCTTTGAATCAAAGCTCAGGGCCGAAGTCGAAGGCGACGTCCACTTCGATTCGTTCACCCGCGGGCGCTACGCCACGGACGCCTCGCACTACCAGATGATGCCGGCCGGCGTCGTCATCCCCCGGACCATGGAGGCCGCGGTATCGGCGCTCCATCTCGCGCGCGACAACGGCATTCCCGTCACCGCGCGCGGCGGCGGCACCTCGCAATGCGGCCAGACCATCAACCATGGCCTCGTCATCGACGGCTCCAAACACCTCAACAAGGTGCTGGCGCTCGATGTCGAGAACCGTCGCTGCGTCGTCGAGCCCGGCATCGTGCTCGACGATCTCAACCGCCGCCTGAAGCCGCATGGCCTCTGGTTTCCAGTCGATGTCTCCACCGCGTCGCGCGCGACCATCGGCGGCATGGTCGGCAACAATTCCTGCGGCGGCCGTTCGCTGCGTTTCGGCACCACCCGCGACAATGTCATCTCGATCGACGCGGTGCTGGCGAACAGCGCCTCTATGCATTTCGGCGAGATATCGACCGATCTCGCGGGCCTCAACGACAGCGGCGGCCGGCATCTTGCGGAAAGACTACTGGCGATCGGCGCGCGCGAGGCGGATGAGGTCGCGAAGCGCTTTCCCTCGGTGCAGCGTCGCGTCGGCGGCTACAATATCGACGCCCTCGATCCGCGTCACGGCAAGGTCAACCTGGCGCATATCCTGGTCGGCTCGGAAGGCACGCTGGCCTATTCGACTGCCGTCGAATTGAAGCTGTGGCCCGTGCTCGGGAGGCGGGCCGTCGGAATCTGCCATTTCGGCTCGTTCCATGCGGCGATGGATTCCGCTCAACATCTCGTCAAGCTGAAGCCGATCGCGGTCGAACTGGTCGATGCGACGATGATCGCGCTCGCCCGGGACATACCGATGTTCCGCCCGACCTTGGATGCCGTCGTGCGCGGCGAGCCGCAGGCGTTGCTTGTCGTCGAATTCGCGGAGAACGATTCCGAGAATGTTCGCCGCCTGAAACAGCTCACCGAACTGATGGGCGATCTCGGTTTCTCCTTTGGAAATACGGGGGCCAAATGGGGCGGGGTGGTCGAGGTGCTCGACCCTGCGCTGCAGGCCGCCGTCACCGACCTGCGCACGTCGGGCCTCAACATCATGATGTCGATGAAGGAGCAGGCCAAGCCGATCTCCTTCGTGGAGGACTGCGCCGTCCCGCTCGAACATCTGGCGGAATATACCGCCAACCTTACCGCGGTATTCGAGAAGCACGGCACCAAAGGCACCTGGTATGCCCACGCCTCCGAAGGCTGCCTGCATGTGCGGCCGGTGCTGAACCTTCGTCTGGAAAAGGACGTCAAGGCGATGCGGGCGATCGCGGAGGAGGCCTTCGCGCTTGTGCGTAGCTATAAAGGCTCGCATTCGGGCGAGCATGGCGACGGGCTGGTGCGCAGCGAATTCCACGAATCGATGTTCGGCTCGCGGCTCGTCGATGCCTTCCGCGAGGTCAAATCGACCTTCGATCCGGATGCGGCGCTCAACCCCGGCAAGATCGTCGACAGTCCGAAATTCGACGACCGCAATCTGTTCCGCTTTTCACCTGATTACAAGGTGCCGGAATTCCGCACCCGTCTCGACTGGTCGGACTATCCCGGCGCCGGTGGCGGCATGCAGGGCGCGGTCGAGATGTGCAACAACAACGGCGCCTGCCGAAAGCTCGAAGGCGGCGCGATGTGTCCGTCCTACCGGGTCACGCGCGACGAACAGCATGTGACGCGGGGACGCGCCAACAGCCTTCGACTTGCGATCTCCGGCCAGATCGGCAGAGACGCGTTCGCCTCCGACGCGATGGCGGAGACCATGAAGCTCTGCGTCTCCTGCAAGGCCTGCCGTCGCGAGTGTCCGACCGGCGTCGACATGGCGCGCATGAAGATCGAGGTGCTCGCCGCCCGTGCCGAGCGCAATGGATATTCGCTGCGCGACCGGCTGGTGGCGTTCATGCCGCGCTATGCGCCGTTCGCGGCTTGGGTCGGGCCGCTGTTGAACTTGCGCAACCATTCCCGGCTGTTGCGCGCGATATCCGAACGCTGGCTCGGCTTCAGTGCCCGACGCGAATTGCCGCGCTGGGGGCGCCGGTTCAGGAACCCGAAAGCGCCGGTTGGTCCAATCGATGGCCGAGAAGTCGTGCTGTGGGCCGACTCCTTCAACGCGGCATTCGAGCCAGAAAACCTCGAAGCCGCGATCACGGTGCTGGCCGGCGCCGGCTATCGCGTCAGCGTCGCGCAAGCGGGCGACGGAGCGCGCCGCCCGCTGTGCTGCGGACGCACGTTCCTGTCGGTCGGCAATGTCGAGTCTGCGCGCGAAGAGATGTCGCGCTCGCTCGCGGCGCTGAGGCCGTTCCTCGATCGCGGGGTGCCGGTCATCGGGCTTGAGCCGAGTTGTCTGTTCTCGTTCCGCGACGAGGCTCGCGCGCTGTTGGGGCCGAAAGATGCCAAGCAGC
>Ga0157378_10005357_pt1 | contig 11252 bp, 8 predicted proteins | sample M65metaG_FD_115309 | JGI IMG/M metagenome (GOLD analysis project Ga0157378, IMG submission 115309) | Miscanthus rhizosphere microbial communities from Kellogg Biological Station, Michigan, USA - M6-5 metaG | ecosystem: Host-associated > Plants > Roots > Rhizosphere > Soil | place: USA: Michigan...
CAGCGAAGTTGCCGGTGATTCGCCATGCTTTGCACAGGGCGGAGAAGGCCTTCAACACGACCTTCGATACAGTGATCGATCTCGATGCGACGTCGCCGCTGCGTACCATTGACGACATTCAGAATGCCGTGGCGTTGGGCGAGGAAGAGGCCGTGTCGAATGTCGTGACTGCGGCACCATCGCGGCGTTCGCCCTATTTCAATCTGGTTGAAGTCACTGAGGATGGTCAGGTGACGCTGGCCAAACCGCTGCCCCTCGCGATCAACAGGCGACAGGATGTCCCCGCAACCTTCGACTTGAATGCGTCGATCTATGTGTGGAAGCGTGACGTGCTCCTCAATGCTCAGTCGCTTTTCGTGGAGGGCACAAGGCTTTATGTGATGCCCGAGGAGCGGTCGATTGATATCGACTCGGCGCTCGATTTGGAGCTGGTGGAGATTCTTGCCACACAGCGGGGCGCATTGTCATGACCTTTGCGGCTCTCGGCCGGCTCGACGGCCGGAGCGCCGTCGTGACAGGAGCCACCGGTCTCCTCGGCCGGAGGTTCTGCCATGGCCTCGCCGAGCTCGGTGCGAGAGTCGCTGTGGTCGACCGGAATGATGACGAGTGCCGAACCCTCGCGCTCGAGTTGAAGGAACGGCACGGTAACGCATGCATCGGAATTGTCGCTGACGTGGCTGATCCGTCGTCCGTGCAGACGATGGTTGAGAGGGCCTGTAAGGCCTTTGACGGCATCGACATTCTGCATAACAACGCCGCGTCGAAGTCGCGCGACATCGATGCGTTCTTTGCGCCTTATGAGGCGTACTCACTTGCACAATGGCGCGAGGTCATGTCGGTCAACCTCGACGGCATGTTCCTGGTCAGCCAGTCGGTGGGAAAGGAAATGGTCAGGCGCGGCAAAGGCGGGACGATCATTCAAACAGCGTCGATCTATGGAGTCGTTGCGCCTGATCAGCGAATCTATGACGGCGCCGAATATCAGGGAAGAGCGATCAATACGCCGGCGGTGTATGCGGCGTCGAAAGCAGCAATCGTTGGTTTGACGAAGTATCTCGCTACCTACTGGGCCGCCGCCGGCATTCGTGTGAACACGCTCACGCCGGGCGGCGTGGAAAGCGGTCAGAACGACGAGTTTCGCAATCGATACTCGCTTCGTGTGCCGTTGGGACGGATGGCCAATCCGGACGAGCTGGTGGGCGCGTTGCTCTTCCTGGCGTCGGACGCCTCCAGCTATGTGACGGGTCAGAACATCATTGTCGATGGCGGGTTGACCGCGTGGTAATGCAAGGGGCACTCATGGCGCAACTGGCAGCAAGGATTTCGGCGGAAGGACGCTATCTGAAGCCGGCACCGCTGGACTTCACGCCCTTCGAGATTGAAAGCCGGGAGGCGCGGTATGGATTGCCGGCCGATGTGATGTTCTGTACGCGTTGCGTCGTGAGCAATCAGCGGCCCAATTCCGCAGTCGAATACCGGCATACGAGCGGCTCGGCAAAACAGACGATTGCCTTCGATGAGAACAGGGTGTGTGACGCCTGCCGCCTGGCGGCACAAAAGGCGAACACCATCGATTGGGCTGCGCGGAAGAAAAGTCTCCGCGAGCTCTGCGATCGTTACCGGCGCAATGATGGCTCTTATGACTGCGTGGTTCCCGGATCCGGCGGGAAGGACAGCTTCTATGCGGCGTACATGCTCAAGTATGAGTACGGCATGCACCCGCTCACAGTGACATGGGCGCCGCACATCTACACGGATTGGGGCTGGAAGAACTTTCAATCGTGGATCCACGCCGGGTTCGACAACGTTCTTCACACCCCGAATGGACGCGTTCATCGGCTCCTTTCACGTCTCGCGGTCGAGAACCTCTACCATCCGTTTCAGCCTTTCATCATTGGGCAGAAGGCGTTTGCGCCAAAGATGGCCGCTCTCTATGACATTCCTCTCGTCTTCTATGGAGAGAACGAGGCCGAGTACGGCAATCCGATTGCCGACACGACGACCGCGAAACGGGACGGCTCGTTCTTCACTGCCGCCAATCGAGGAGACCTTTATCTGGGAGGAACCTCGGTAGCGGACTTGACAACGAAGTTCGGACTGGAGATGGCCGAGCTTCAACCCTATCTACCTCTCGATCCCGAAGTGATCGATCGCAGGAAGATCGAAGTTCACTACCTCGGCTACTACCTGCGCTGGCATCCGCAAAGCTGTTACTACTATGCGGTCGAGCATGGCGGATTCCAGGCCTCGCCGGAACGGACGCCCGGCACATATAGCAAGTACAACTCGATCGATGATCGCATCGACGATTTCCACTATTACACGACGTATGTGAAATTCGGGATCGGGCGGGCGACATACGACGCGGCCCAGGAAATCCGCTCCGGAGACATCACTCGCGAAGAGGGAGTGGCACTCGTGAAGCGATTCGATGGCGAGTTCCCGGAACGATTCGCGGAAGAGATCTTTCGCTATCTCAGCGTCGATCCCTCGGAGTTTCCCCTTGCGGCGGATTTATTCGAACAGCCGCTTATGGACCGCCACTACTTCGAACGCCTGTCCGATCATTTCCGCTCGCCGCATCTCTGGAAATGGGCCGACGGCTGGGTGCTCCGGCACACTGTATGGCACGAGGAGGCATCGTAGTTGGCCAACGTGCGGATCATCGCGCGGCTCGACATCAAGGGGCCGAATCTCATCAAGGGTGTCCACCTCGAAGGGTTGCGTGTCATTGGAGATCCGCAGACGTATGCGCGCCGCTACTATGAGAATGGGATCGACGAAATTCTCTACATGGACATCGTGGCCTCGCTCTACAACCGAAACAGTCTCGCGGAGATCGTCAGCCACACCGCGCGTAATGTCTTTATTCCTCTCACGGTCGGAGGGGGTGTTCGTTCGGTCGATGATGTCCGAGCATTGCTGCGTGCAGGTGCCGACAAGGTTGCTGTGAATACGGCAGCAGTGAGGACTCCGCAACTGATTACGGAGATCGCGCGGCGTTTTGGCTCACAATGCATGGTTCTAGGGATTGAAGCCAAACGGTCAAAGAGCGGTGAGTGGGAAGCGCTTACGGACAACGGCCGGGAGCATACGGGCCTGGATGCCATCGAGTGGGCAAAGCGCGGAGTCGAGCTTGGAGCGGGTGAAATTCTTCTGACCTCGGTCGATCAGGAAGGGACCCGCAAAGGATTCGATCTTGCACTCGTGCGGGCCGTGTCAACTGCAGTGCCGATCCCTGTGATCGCATCCGGTGGAATGGGCTCGACCGACGATTTCATCCGTGTCGTCAGGGATGGGAAAGCGGACGCCGTGGCGATCGCCGGCGTTCTTCATTACGACCGTGTTTCGATTCAGCAGGTCGTCAATGCAGCAGTCAATGCGGGCATTGGTATAAGGAACCAGCACATTGCATATCAGCGTTGTTGACTACGGCCTGGGGAATCTGCTCAGTGTGGCTCGCGCACTGGAGGCCTGCGGTGCCCGTTGTGAAATGGTCGGCACGGCGAGTGACCTCGAGAAAGCCGACAAGTTACTCCTGCCTGGAGTCGGAGCATTTCCCTCAGGCATGGAAGGCCTACGCGCATTGGACCTCGTTGAGCCTTTGCGTGATTACGCTGCCAGTGGCCGGCCTCTGCTCGGAATCTGCCTCGGTATGCAGCTCCTGATGGATGTGTCGCACGAGTTCGGCGTTCACGAAGGGCTCGGCCTCATTGGCGGATCCGTAAGACCGGTGGAGCGGATCGCGGTCGATGGAAGTCCGTTGAAGACGCCGCATATCGGATGGAGTCAATTGAGTAAGCCGGCTGGCTGCACATCGTGGCGGGGCTCGCTTCTCGAGAACCTCGATGAGAATTCGCACGCGTACTTCGTCCACTCGTATGCCGTGGTGCCGGACGACGACGGGAGCCGCATCGCCGAATGCGAGTACGGCGGCCAGCGAATTACTGCGGCCGTCCGTAGGAACAATGTTCACGGCCTGCAGTTTCACCCGGAAAAAAGCGGAGAGGTCGGGCTGCGCATCCTGACGACCTTCATTCAGTCGTGATGTTTCGACGTATCGCGAGCTGCAGGCCGAGACCGAGAAAGATCCAGAAGACCAGATAGATCCCGAGAAGATGATCGGTGAAAGCTGTGAGCAGACAACCGCCGAGGAAGGGCGGAATCATTTGCAGGAGCGGTCGCGAACCTGCCACGAGCGCATTGCGCCAGATAGCCAGGAGAGCAGCAGCGATGGCGGAGAAAAGCAGTCCTGCTCCCGCGACTCCGTAGGTCATGACGTAATTCAGGTAGGACAGGTGGACGAAGTGGTAGGGACTTTCATCATCGGGATAATGGAACGACCAGCCATACCCGAGACCGAGGAACCAGTCGAGAGGACGGTCGAGCTGGGGCATTGCGTATTGGATTTCCAGATTGCGTCCTGACGACGCAATCGTCGCATCGGTCGTCGCGTACTCGAACGTGATCTTCCACTTATGCACCGCACGGCCGGCTAGAGAGTCTTCCGAAACCCAGCCGTGGTTCTCCATCGTGGAGACGACGGACGGCAGCATGGAGAGTGATAGTGCGATGACTGCAGCCGGGATCAGAGACCGCCTGAGATGCCCCATCGCGATGAAGTAGATGAGCATGAACGCTGAAGCGACGAGGGGCCCTCGCTTCCCGGTAAGTGCAAATGTGATCAGAATCAGAAGGACCACAAGCCATCGCCGGCGCTGTCCGTAATGAGCAAGTGGGAGGAGCAGTTGCTCTGATGGATAGCCGATATAGAACGCCGCTCCGGTCGTGATCCGCACCACCTCGAGCGCGACGATGCCGGCCCAGGTTGCAATGACGAGCAGCACACAGAATCGAGCGACGAGCCGCTCCAGAGCTTCGATGTCCTTTTCGCGATAGCTCGAACCGAAGCCGACGCAGAACCCCAGCGTCATGTTCAGCCAATAGTAGATCTGGCTGGCGAATGGCAAATCGAATGAGTGCCCCCTGTGCAGTCCGATGAGAATGCCTTCGGCAAGGAGTCCGAACGCCAGCGTAATGGAGAAGATCTGCAGGCGATCGATCCGTATGGCGGTCGTCGTCACCAGAGCGAACGCTGCGAACGAGGCAATGCCGATCGCGGTGAGGGAAGCAATCTGGATCCACGTATAGAGCGAGCCGATATTCGGGAATCGCGTGACGCGAACAAAAAAGATCAACTCGCTCGCGACGTCCCAGGTCAATGACAGAGAAAGAACCGTGAAGATCGCCATGACGCCCGGGGTGCAACGGTCATCCCGTTGTCCATGATGTGGAATTCCGAGCGCGGCAGGCGGAGCTGAGATCGACGGGTTCAACGCAGTAGACGATTGTAGAACACCGTTTAGACGAGCCGGGAAGCAGATTGAATATTCTGATATTCGACCGCCCGTTTACGTCCGCTTTCACGCGGCTGTATAGGACTGTCCATGGATCCGGGCACTCGATCCGGTTTGTCAGTGATTTCAAGTTTCGCGATGATGTCGGTCTCGTTCGGCTTCAATACAAGCATTTACGTCGTAGCGACGTCGACCTCGATCGGGGGCTGGACTATGAAGTGGTGGCGCGACGATGCCGGTACCTTCGACATCAGCAGCCCGACCTGCAGAAACGGCTCATCAACTCCGCTTGGCTTGCAATCGATGAAATTTTCCAACGGTGCAGCCCCGATGCTTTCGTCGGGCTCCCGATGGACAACTACTACCTCGATCTTGTCGATCAGTGGTGCGCACGGAACGGTACGTTTGCCATCAATCCGGTGCAGTCCCTGCTGCCGCAAAGGACGAGAGTCTGCCGTCGTGGTGAATATCAGCGGTGCCGGAATGTCGACACGGACGAAGTAGCTCGTTATCGGGCGATATTGTGTGAGCCGCGTTTTCGCCCCACATGGTTATCTGCGCAGCGCTCGCGCGCATGGCTGCTGCGAATGTATGCACGGGAAATCGCCAAGAGAGCCTTCTTTCGAGTCGCCAAGACGATCAAGGCGGATCCTTACAGCTTCCATTACAACTGTGTTTACCCAATTGGCGCGGCCGTCCGTCCATTACCCGCAGATCTGCTCACGGTAAAGTCGTTGTTCGTCAGATCACTCGACGAAGTCGGCCGTGCGCGCGAACGCCATCGTGCCGCTGTGTTCCTCCCACTGCAATTCACGCCCGAGTCGTCGCTCGACTACAACATTCCAGACAGCCGGTTCACCCAGTATGGGGCGCTCCTTGACGCAGTCCTGAGTGGATTGCCATCCGATGTGCTCCTGATCGTGAAGGAACACCCGGATATGTATGGCTACCGTAGCGCCGCCTTCTTCGAGCGATTTGCCCGACGGAGCAACGTCGTGATCGCCGATGTGGATATCACAGTGCAGCAGATCTTCGACCTTTGTGAGTACGTTCTGGTCACCGGCTCCGCGTCGACTGGCGTGGAGGCGCTCGTGAAACGGAAGACTGTCATTTCGCTGGGCGGAGCGTTCTATGGCGGAGGGAACACCATCCACGAGATTCTCGATTTCGACGGGATTTCCAACTGGGCGGCATCACTCAGTCCGATCCACAACACTGAGGAGAGGATTGACAGCAGCGTCAGGAAGATCCTGTCGAACACGATCGTGGGCACATACGACTTCGTCCGTGTGCGCGGTGCCCGGCAGTGGAAAGCGCGGCGCACCGCACGCGCAATCATGGACTATGTCATCGCCAACGCCTGAGAGCGCAACGACAACAGCCGGCGCGAGACAGGCGTCTCCGGTGCTCTATGTCCTTTTGATGGGCGGCGGCGCCATCTGTTCGTTCTGCAAGGTGTTTGTTCTTGGCCGATTTCTCATGCCGGCAGGATTCGGCCATTACAGTTTTCTCAGCGCGATCGTGACCTACGGTCTTCCACTGGCAAGCCTTGGCATTGTGGAAGGAATGTCGTTACGTCTTCCCGTGCTCCTCGGTCATGGACTCACGGCGGAGGCATACGCAATGCGCAATCACGCGATGGCCGTGATGGCGGGTGCCGCGGCGGGAGCAATTCTGATCACCGGCCTGATCGCTGGTGCCGTGGAGACGACAACGGGGCGGCAGGTGCTACTCGTGAGCATGATTGTCGTCGTCGAAATCTATGCGTACGTTGCGTTCAGCATCGGGCTGCGCGACATCGGCAATCACCTCGATTCTGTGCGCTTTGCGGCGGTCATGGCCACTCGCGGTCTGGTCGATCTCCTGGCATCCGCCGTTCTGGCCAGGCGCTATGGTTACCTCGGTGTCCTCACGGGGGAGACTCTAATCCTGATCGTTGCCGCCATTGTGATCGCAGCGCACTGGATGCCCGGATTCAGAATCGGCCATGCCGGCAGCGGCAGTGTGATGCAGCTCATCAGGAGTGGGTTGGCCGTAACCCTTTTCGGAGCGTTGGCGAATGCAATACGCCTCGGCGATCGAATCATCCTGGGAGCGGTTCTGCCCGCGCCCTTGTTTGCGGTCTATTCGTTTCATCTGATCGTGATCAGTGCGGGACTGCTCATCTCGAATATGTTGTCGCAATACGCCGGTCCGAGGGCGCTTCATCTCCTCGGCAGTAGTCGGGGAGATCGGCGTGCCGTCATCGACTATCTGTCACGATTGAGCCTGATGCTGCTCATCGCCGGTCTTTGTGCCGGGTTTTTCGTTCCGTCGGGTCTCCGCTTTTCTGCGACCCACTTCTTCAAGGGTTATCCCGTCGACGTGGTTCTGCTGCTCGTCCTCTATGCGGCTGCGGTTGTCGATGTTGCCAATCTCTTCCCACTCGTGTTGCTTACGCTGGGAAGGCTGAATCTGCTGCTTCTGATCTATGCAACGGCGGCCGTCGTCCTTCTTGCCGGTTTTGGAGTTGCCTACCGCGCGGGAGCCGGGCTCGTGGTCTTTGCCAGCATCGGTCTCCTGACACGTCTAGGGACGTTCGCGGCATCCGCGATTGCGTCTGGGTCGTGTCAGGCGATCGTGTTTCGCGCCGATGAATTGCCAGGCTGACGAATGTGCGGAGTTGCTGGAGTCTTCAACTATCGTGATCGGCAGCCGGTCGATGAGAAGTTGCTCGACCGGATGACGGATCTCCTTGCTTATCGGGGACCGGATGGACGCGGGACATTTATCGATGGTCATGTGGGGCTGGGACATCGCAGGCTGGCAATCGTCGATCTGAGCGACGCCGGTAAACAGCCGATGCAGTGCGATGGTGGCCAGGTGGTCATCTCCTATAACGGGGAGACCTACAACCACATGGAGCTTCGTCCTGAGCTCGAGTCGGATGGCGTCCGATTTCGCGGTCATTCCGACACGGAGACAATCATTCACCTCTACGCAAAGTTCGGAGCAGCCGCGTTTGCGAAGCTGACCGGGATCTTTGCATTCGCGTTATGGGACCAGCGTCAGCAGGCTCTTTACCTGGTACGCGATCCACTTGGTGTCAAGCAGATCTATTACTGGACCGATGATCGGTCGTTATTGTTTGCGTCGGAAGCGAAGGCTGTCCTGCTGCAGCGAAACGTTGGGCGAGAAGCGGACATCGAAGCGATAGGTGAATATCTTCATTTTCACACTACGGTCCAGGAGAAGACGTTCTTCAGTGGTATTCGGGTCGTTCTGCCGGGTGAGCTGCTTCGCATCGACGGGCGGGGCGTACAACGGTGGCGGTACACGTCGGGTGATGACTACTCGCCGTTGGAGCTTCCACAGCGCGAGGCCGCACAACTCGTGGAGCGGACGTTGTCCAGCGTGATTCGCAGCCAGCTCATGAGCGATGTGCCGGTCGGCTGTTTCGTCTCCGGAGGTATCGACTCCTCGATCGTTGCGAACTACGCCAGCCGATTCATCTCTTCCGGACAGATGAGTGGATTTGGTTGCTATTACCGTGGAAGCGGCGTTCTGGATGAAGAGCCATATGCAAAGGAGGCCGCGCGGGCCGCTGGCGTGGAACTGAAGAGCGTTCATCCGACCGGTGACGACTTCAATGCATTGTTTGCACGCGCACTGTGGCATCAGGACGAACCGAAGATCGGAGCGGCAATGCTTTCGATGTGGAAGGTCGCGCAACTTGCCGCCCGCGATGTGAAGGTCTGTCTTGGCGGTCAGGGCGCCGACGAGTTGTTCGGTGGTTACGCGCGCTACGCGCTGGCCAGGCCGGTCCAGCTCATTGCGGGAGCGGTGAGAAATCGACTCACGAGTTCGCATGCCTCGTCTGCTACGGTGCATCGCCAGGTTAGCCGCGGCGATAACAGAAGGCGTCTGCTGAAACTGATCAATCCCTTTCATGGCTGGCGGCGCAGGTATTTCGACACGCTCGCACAGATCTCACGGCGGCGACTGAGATCGCTCTTCAATGAAGAGAAAGTGTATGACCGAGGACGCTATCGCGAGCGATTCAATGACATTGTCGAGCGTTGTGCGAGCAGCGATCCGATGGACCGGGTGATGTACTGGGACCGCGTCGCTTATCTGCCGGGTCTGTTTGTTCAGGACGATCGCATGAGCATGGCCCACGGTCTCGAAACCCGCGTACCGTTTGCAGACCCGCGAGTCGTGAGGATGGCCTTGCGCATCCCCAACCAATGGAAGATGAATGGATTCACGAGCAAATGGATCCTGAAGCAGGCGCTCCACGATGTTCTTCCGGCATGGGTCATCAACCGTCAGAAGGCCGGGTTCGACACTCCGATTGGGAAGTGGTGCGCAGGCAGCGGATATGAACTGGTGCGCGACCTGTTGGGCGGTCGGGTGACGAAAGAGCGGGGACTGTTCAATACGCGTGCTGCACTCGAGCTTCTCGAACGGCCCGTTCAGGGCGTCGCCGAAACGATTGTCTGGAAACTGATCAACATCGAACAGTGGTTTCGTCTTTTCATCGACACGCCCGCGAGCAATTGACGTCGTGACGCAAAGAATTCTGTTACTGGATGCCGCACGCAGGATCGGTCTGCGATCGCTCGCCGCGTATTCCGCTCATCGCCTTCGCAGCCGGTCGGGCTGGTATGAGCGTCGTACGCCATGCAGAGAATGGAGTCCGCTTTCATCCAGGGTTCTCGATGGCGTGCGTTCGCCGTTCAGGCGTGAGGACGTGGCACCTGGCATCGAAATCCAGAACGTGGCCGACCGCATCGTGAACGGCGAGATCCTGTATTTCTCGAAACACTGGCGTCCTGTTGCAGGGCAGCCAGAACCAAGTCGGGGTCACTGGACACAGGCGATGGATCGCGTAGCCGGGGATGTCAAATGGATCTGGGAGCCGTCCCGATTCGACTGGATGACGACGCTTGCGCTGGCCTGTGTGGTGACAGGCGAGGACCGATTCGCGAACACGCTCTGGGCGATGCTCGAACAATGGCGGCGCGACAATCCGCCGAATTGCGGAATCAACTGGAGTTGCGCGCAGGAGTGCTCGATCAGGATGTTCGCGCTCCTCTTCGCTGCCGGCGTCGTCGAGTCGCGTGAAATCGCCTGGGAGACGATCGTGGCGCTGGCTGAGCGGATCGAAGTGTCGACCGCTTACTCATCGGCGCAGGGCAACAATCATCTGCTCGCGGAAGCCACCGCACTCTATGTGGCCGGTCTCTCGGTTCCGAACCATCCGTCGTCGCCGCGTTGGGTCGAAAAAGGAGAGCGACTATTCCAGGCTGCCGTGTTGAAACAATTCGCGGGCGATGGCTGGTATGTGCTCCATTCCTTCAACTATGCACGAGAGGCGCTGCGCAACTGCTTCATCTTCCTTCTGGCAGCACAGCGCTCTGGCCGGTGTGTTTCGACATCCGTCATCGCACGTCTACGTGCGGCCACTTGCCTTCTTCACGAGGTCCTGGATCCCACAACAGGCGGCGTGCCGAACTATGGGCACAATGACGGTTCCAATTATCTCGACCCGAGCGGTGGCTCCTATGGCGACTTCCGTACCATTGTCCAGGCAATGCTGAATCTTCTCGACATCGAGCCGCCTGCTCGATCACGCCGGTTTCGCGCGGACAGCGGTGGCTATTATGCGATACGCCATTGTGGGAGCGTCGGGTTCATCCGCTGTCACACCTATACGTCGCGACCGGCGCAGGCGGACATGCTGCATTTCGACCTCTGGCGAAGCGGAATCAATCTGCTGTGTGACTCGGGAACATTTGCGTACGGGATTCCCGGTCGCGAATTCGAATCGACGGCTGCCCACAATACCGTGGTCGTGAACGAACATGATCAGATGCCGAAGTTGAGCTCATTCCTGTGGGGCTCGTGGACCCG
>Ga0157378_10005358_pt1 | contig 11252 bp, 14 predicted proteins | sample M65metaG_FD_115309 | JGI IMG/M metagenome (GOLD analysis project Ga0157378, IMG submission 115309) | Miscanthus rhizosphere microbial communities from Kellogg Biological Station, Michigan, USA - M6-5 metaG | ecosystem: Host-associated > Plants > Roots > Rhizosphere > Soil | place: USA: Michigan...
CAACTCGGCGGGCGTCGTGCTCGACACGTTCCATTTTTCCGATTTGCACCGCACGCTCGAGCTGAACCCCAGCGAAGTGGAACGGTTCCGGAAGAGCCTCGCCGAAGTACTTGGCGGAAAGGCCGCCCTTGAGCCTCTGCTGCAGAGCCGCGAATCCGCGAGCCGCGCGCGCCCGCCGAAAGTCGCTGTCACCACGCGGGTCAGCTTCGACGAAGAAGCTTCGGCGCACAGTACACTGCTCGAAGTCGTCACCCAGGACCGCGCCGGGCTCCTCTACGACATGGGCTCGGCGCTCGCGCGTCTTGACTGCAACATCGAAGTCGCGCTAATCGACACCGAGGGCCAGAAAGCCATCGACGTCTTCTACCTTACGTCACGAGGAAACAAGCTTGATTCGCGGAAACAGGATATTCTTCGCGAAGTTCTGCAAGGCACACTCGGGTAGGCCTCGCGCGTTACCTTTCGCGTTAGAATCCTCCGCAGGTCCACCGGACCGTGAAAATCATGCTTTTCCCTGCTTTGCGAAAAATTGCGTTTTGCCTGGCCGCGGTCCCGTTTGGAATCCTGGCGTTCTCGCAGACGATACAACCGGAGACTTTTCACGACTGGAAGCGCTTCGGCGAAGTGCCGGTCCTTTCGCCGGCAGGCAGCACTTGGGAGAGCGCGGGCACCTTTAATCCGGCGGTGATTCTCCATGACAGCAAATTCGTGATGCTCTATCGCGCGCAGGATGCCGCGGGCACTTCGCGATTGGGTTACGCCGAAAGCCTGGACGGAATTCACTTCACCCGGCGCGCCCGGCCTGTGCTCGGTCCGGAAGCTGAATACGAAAAAGACGGAGGAGTGGAAGATCCTCGGCTGGTGCAAATCGGCGGAACGTACTACCTGACTTATACCGGCTACAACAAGAAAGACGCACAGCTGTGCCTGGCCGAATCAAAGGACCTGGTTCACTGGAAGCGCCTCGGCGTCATTCTTCCCGCGTACCAGGGGAACTGGAATCGCGCATGGACCAAATCCGGCGCCATCGTCCGGGAAAAAATTGATGGCAGGTACTGGATGTATTGGCTCGGAACTGCCGCGGACAAAACCGATCAGATGGGGCTGTCGAGCTCTACAGATCTCCGGCATTGGCGGGAAGAAACTGACACACCAGTGCTGCCGCGACGGCCGGGAAAATTCGATTCGCGTGTCGTCGAGCCCGGGCCGCCGCCTATCGTCACTCCGCGAGGCATCGTGCTGGTCTACAACGGCGCCGACGACAACCTTGTCTACCGCACCGGCATTGCCGTCTTTGATCGGCGTGATCCGCGCAAAGTTCTCTACCGCAGTGAGGAGCCGGTCTTGGCTCCGGAGCGCGAATGGGAGAAAGTCGGCCAGGTGCCGAACGTGATTTTCGTAGAAGGCATGGCCCGCAAGGGCAACCAATGGCTGTTCTACTACGGAGGCGCCGACAAGTACGTCGGCATCGCCACTGCCAGGCTCGGCGCCCTTTCGCATCCGAACTGAGATATTTCGGTCCGTCCGGTCTAGTTCGAACCGTTCACGCCGCTCAGAAATCCGCCCAGGTGGCCGGCAACAATCAGCGCTGTCATTCCTGCCGCTTCCAACAGGAAGCGTACGGGCGGCGCTTCGTGGTTTTTCCGGCGTGCCCGGAACAGAATGAGCCAGGTCATAACGATCCCGGCGGCTGCGGCAAGCCCCGCAATCAGATGTTCCAGCAGGATTCCCTTCAGCTTCTGGCCTTCGAGCTGCCACTGCCATGCCATCAAGCCGGTGGCTGCGGCAGGGATGGCAAAAGCCGCAGCCAAAGAAAAATTGCAGTAGGCCGCCTCGGCTAGATTCCGGCGGCTCAGCCAAAATCCCGCGACATCCAGTGCGACACCCGCGATGTAAAGCGCGATCGGAAAGTGGATCACAACGACATGCTGTGCGTGCCGCGCCAACAAGAAGGTTCGCCAGTCGAACGGGTTCATCCACGCAACGATGCCGGCGTTCACTTGACGACCACCTTTGCCGTCATTTTCGGGTGAATCGAACAGAAGTAGGCGTAGGTTCCCTCTTTGCTGAAGGTGTAGGAAAACTTGTCGTCGGTGTCGAGCGGCTTGGACTTGAACGTCGTCTTGTCGTCGCTGACCACGGTGTGCGGAATATCGTCGCGATTGACCCAATTCACGGTAGTTCCCTTCGCCACGGTAAGCTCACCGGGCGCAAAGCTGAAGTTATCGATCTTCACCTCGCTCTTCGCTCCATCGTCACCGACTGTCGCAGGCGCCGGACGTGTTCCCGCGGTTAGCGCCGTGGCTACCCCCGCCAGCAACATCGCACTCGCCAGATACCGCTCTCTCCGATTCATGTCTTTCTCCTCTGATTCTTGGATTATGTAGTTCCGTCATTGCTGCGCCCGAACCAACTCAGCCCAGCTTCGAATCCACGATCGCGAGCGCGTCCTGGCCCCGCACAAAATTGACCTGAGTAATACCGAGCAGCCCGCGCAATTGTTCCGCGGGTACCTTCATCGGACCCGGCGAATCCGCTTTGCCCGGCTGCGGCTGGGGAAAAGCCGTTGACGCCGCAGTGTGGAACGTCACGTTTCCCTCCACCTTTTGCATCGTCTGGTGGATGTGGCCGTTGAGCACCGTCACGGAACCGAACTTTTTCAGATACGCGAGGGCCTGCGTGCTGTCTTCGGTGCCCCACCCCCATTCGGGATACACGGACCACAACGGAATGTGCGCAAACACCACGACGGGTGTGCTCGCCGAAAGGTGCTTCACGTCGTCTTCCAGCCATTCGAGTTGCTCTGCGCCGAGCGAACCCAGGCCGCCGGCTTTCAGGTTCATCACATTTACCAAGCCGACGAAGTGCACGCCTTTTTTGTCGAAGCTGTACCAGCCTCCTCCCTTTGCATTTTTCCCGAAGCGCTCCAGATACTGTTTCCCGTCGTCGCCGACCACATCGTGCTCGCCTGGGACGTAAAACACGTCCTTGGTGTTTGCGGCCCGCAAGACCTGCTCCACGTTGTCAAATTCCTCGGCTCGTGCCAGGTGGCTGATGTCGCCGGTGTGCAACAGGAACTCTGGCGGTGTTGTCAGCGCATTGATTTTGTCCACCGCAGCCTTCAGCGTGCCTGCCACATCGGGATTTGCCGGCTTGTTGAATCCCATGTGGCTGTCGCTGATCTGCGCAAAGCTCAGCTCGCCTTTCATTTTCGACTGATCGAGTTCCGCGATTCGGCTCAAGCTGTAGGACTTCAGCACGCCTCCCTGCATCACGCAGAAAGCTCCCGTACCGGCCCACGCCATGCACTTCAGGAATCCTCGGCGGTCAATCCCGTCGTGGTTATGGTCAAAAAGAATTTCGTCTTTTCCTCGCGTCACCGTGCAGCTCCTTGTCATTCGTCCTTTTCATGCTGTGTCACCATGCAAGACCGGCCAGCCTGACGTCTTATTCCGGGGCGCGCGATTTTTTCTTGCTAGAAGATTCCTGCCGGACGGGAATAAAATCGAACTTTCCTCAGTTATCTCTCTTGGAGCCTGAAAAGAGGCTGACGTGCCGCCGGACGCGCCAACGGACGTGTTGAATCAGGATGACCGCAGCCGATTTGAGGCAATCGTGATGCCGCACCTCGACGCAGCCTACAACCTGGCGCGGTGGCTGCTTGGCGGCCGCAGCGAAGCCGAAGACGTGACGCAGGATGCTATGTTGCGCGCCTACCGGTTTTTCAACACTTTCCATTCCGGCGATGCGCGCGCCTGGCTGCTGCAGATCGTGCGCAACTGCTGCTATACCTGGCTGCGGAAAAATCGCAACTGGGTGGATGTGGATGAACTCGACGACTCATCGGTTCCGCGTGAAGAGCACACTCCGGAAACGCTCGCGATTTCAGTCAACGATCGCGAGCGCCTGACCCGCGCGCTTGAGCAACTTTCGCCGCAGTTCCGCGAAATCCTGGTGTTGCGCGAACTGGAAGGCTGCTCCTACAAAGAGATCGCCGCGATTACTTCTCGGCCGATGGGCACGATCATGTCCGCGCTGGCCCGCGCGCGGCAGCAATTGCGCGCCTTGCTCACCGAACCGGCCGCAAAGGAGGCCCGCCTTGAGCTGTGAGCTTGCGCAAACCCGGCTGCACGCCTATCTCGATGGCGAGCTCGACGCCGCCGGCTCGGCCGACTTCAACCAGCATTTGCGGTCGTGCCCGGTTTGCGCGGCGGCCCTGGGCGAAGAAGAAAAGCTTCGCCAAACGTTCGAGCAATCAAGACTTTATTCGCGGGCGCCCGCAGGGCTGAAGTTGCGCATTCAGGAGGGCTTGCCTGGACCACACACGGAAACAGCAGCCGGCCTTGGTTTTTGGCGCTGGCTCGCCGTGGCGGCGGTGGTTTTGATCGCAGCCACGCTAACCTGGCGTCAAATTGGGTTGACCGGACACAAATCCTACAACGAGGCCGCTGTCATTGCTGCGGTGGACGCGCATTTGCGCTCTTTGCAGCCTGGCCATCTGGTGGACGTTGAATCCACCGACCAGCACACGGTAAAGCCGTGGTTTGACGGCAAGCTCGATTTCGCCCCGCCGGTGCATGATTTTGCCGCGAACGACTTCCCGTTGCTCGGCGGACGTCTCGATGTCATCGGAGGCCGCACCGTCGCCGGGCTGGTCTACGGCCGCCGTAAACATTTCATCAGCGTTTTTGTGGAAAAATCCGCGGCAGAGGCTTCCCGGAACGGCTCAGGCGAAGCTCAGGGCTACCACTGGACGGCATGGAGCCAGGACGGCTTCAACTTCTGCGCGGTGTCCGACGTTTCCAAAGCAGACCTCGACCAGCTAAAACAGCTCTTTCTGCAGGATTGAGTGGAGGACCGGCTACCCGCTCGGCCGACGTCAATTAACACGCGAGGAATCAACTTCGGGCGGTGCATTAAGGAAGGCGACAACTTCCTGCGTCCGTTGGCTGAAAACGAAATAATCCTCGCACTCACGCCGCGATAGTTCCCACATTCGCCTTTTGGCTTCCTCCAGGTCAACCGTGGCTTCCAGCCAGACGTAAGCGCCATCTTTTGTGCGCTTCAAAATATCGTACTGAGCGATTGCGATCATCGCTGCCTCCACCTTACACATGCTGCTGCTTCGGACTTCAAAGCTGAACCGCAATGCCAAACCATCTGAAACCCTGAACCCCGCTCCGTCAAGCGGGTTCGAGCATAAGGAGGCAGGGTCCGCAAGCGGTATCCCTTCCGCAGGGTATTTCGGGACCCGGTTCGACAGGAGGTGGCCGCGACACCATTTTCGCAGCTGACTTGAAGCCCTTATCCACCGAAGCGCATCCAACTGAGTCGAGAAAGTTGCGTCCAGCGAAATCGGCGCGCTTCCCTTACGGGTCAAGCTTCGCGGTTTTTGAGAGTCACACGAACCAGGTCAATGAGGAAAATTGGGCAGCGCACAGGCGTCGCACTAAAGCGGCCGTACCGGCGTGGAGGGATGCGCTTGAGTGCGCACATCGCCCTCATCGGCGGCTTCGGCGGCATGCTCATCATCATGGCCGCAGCGGCAATTTATTCGTCCCGCATTTCGAGAGAATTACAGGCTGCCAACGCACAGATGAGACAGGACTACCTGCTTCGCGCGCGGACCTTGGACGAAATCCGCCAATCGCTTTACGAATCGGGGAACGCCGTGCGCGACTACATCCTTGTCGATAACGCCGAGCGCACCACGGAATCACTCCGCGGGGAGCTCAAGGCGCTTCGCAAGGAAATGGACGAAGCCTGCGAGGCGTATCCTGACTCGCTTCGTGCTGGAGAAAAAGTGACCTTCGAACATCTCTGCAACGAAGTACAGAGCTACTGGTCTACGCTGGTCCCCCTCTTCGAGTGGGACGCCAAGGCCAAGCGCGAGCGAGGATACGCGTTTCTTCGCCAGGAAGTGCTGCCGCGCCGGGCCACGGTGTTGGCGATCGCGCACGAAATCAGCGAGGTGGACGATTTCGTGCTTAAGGAAAATGAAGACCGGATCACTGACGCCTTCGCCGCTTCGCAGCGACGCGTGCAATTGATCGCGGCAGCCGGCTTAGGTTTGGGCTTGATCGTTGCGATCGTTGCCGTCACCTATACCTGGCGGCTTGAATGGGTCGCATATCGCCGCTACCGGGAAAGCCTGGAAGCGAGAAACGAATTACAAGCACTCTCCGCGCGGCTGGTGAAGGCACAGGAAGACGAACGGAGAGCAATTTCCAGAGAGCTCCACGACGAGGTCGGCCAGTCCCTGACGGCCCTGCTTTTTGATATCGAAAACATGGCTGCCACGTCTTCACTCGATGGAGCCTCGCAAAAGGGCCTTCAGAAGATTAAGCCTCTGGTGGAGAACTCCATCAACGTGGTTCGGGATATGTCTCTGCTGCTCCGCCCGTCCATGCTTGACGACTTGGGGCTGGTGCCCGCCCTGCAATGGCAAGCCCGCGAAGTTGGCAAACGCACCGGCCTGGTCGTCGAAGTTCGCGATGAAGAGGTCTCTGACGATCTGCCGGAGGAGCATAAGAGCTGCGTGTACCGGGTGGTGCAGGAAGCGTTGAGCAATTGCGTCAAGCATGCCAACGCCCGAAGCGTCTTGGTTGTGGTGCGGCAAGAGCGCGACCAGCTCTCCCTTCGCATCGAAGATGACGGCAGAGGATTTGACCACCGGCGCGTCCGCGGCCTCGGACTGGTGGGCATGTCCGAGCGGGTCGCCCACTTGCGGGGCAAATGCGAAATCGAATCCGCACCCAGCCGGGGGACGAGCATCCGAATTGAATTGCCGCTGCCGAAGGGAGCCGTGGCTTGGGGCGGGAAAACAATATGAAAAAGATGCGCATCTTGTTGGCCGACGATCATGCCGTGACCCGAGCCGGACTTCGTTTGCTGCTCGAACGCCAGCCAAACATTGAAGTCGTCGGTGAGGCGGAAAATGGGCGGGAACTCGTCGAACTGGCCACGACCCTTACACCTGACATCGCGGTGGTGGATATTGCCATGCCGAACCTGAATGGCATCGAGGCGACACGGCAAATTGTCGCCAAACAGCCGCGTCTCTCCGTGGTGATTCTAAGCATGTATTCCGATGAAACCTACGTCATGCGCGCGCTTGAAGCGGGTGCGCGGGCTTTCTTGCTGAAGGACTCGGCGATTGCCGATCTGACGGGAGCGGTTGAAGCTGTGTCACAGGGTAAAGCCTTTTTTAGCCCGAAGATCAGCCGGATTCTCGCGGAGGACTACGTTCGCACGCTAAAACAGCGTAATGCCGTCGATACTTACGAGCTGCTCACACCGCGAGAGCGGGAAATCATCCAGCTCCTTGCGGAAGGCAAAACGAACAAAGAGGTGGCGACGCTGTTGAATATAAGCGTTTACACCGTCGAAACCCATCGCAACAGAATCCTGCAAAAACTCGGCTTGCACAACACCGCCGAACTCGTTCTGTACGCCGTGCGAAAGCGGATCATCTCCTAGGCTGATTCGGTGGCGCTTATCCGCCGCCGCGCCTTTTCCTAATGCCATTTCGATGCGATGAATACCGCCCCGGCGGGATAGTGCGTCGGACTCCATCTCCATACCCTTGCCATGTCTAGCGGGTGCGGCTCGTTGAACAGGAGAAACGGAAATGAATTTCAAGCACCTTCCCCGCGCCTCGATTCTTGCAGGCGTGCTGTGTCTTGCTGGCGTGTCGCCGTTGGCCACTCTCTCGGCGACGAACACGGCCGTTGCAGCGCACGATTCCGCCGAGGTGTCGCGTCTTTTGAAAGAGGCGCGAGCCGCGGCGGGCAAGCTTGCTACTACAACCGACCACTTCCATTCCTACGTTCGCAACAGGCTGGATTGGCGGACCCATGCCGAGAAAGCTCACCAGGTGAAAAACGAAGTGAATACCCTGGGCGCACACCTGGAAGACCTGGAAGCGCTGCATCACCAGGCTGCGCCATGGCAGCAGAGTGTGATCCGGAGCATGCGGCCGATCCTGGTCCAGATTGCGCAAGAAACGGAGTTCGTCATCCAACATATCAGCGAGAAGCCGAGCTTGCTCGCTCACCCGGACTATCGGGACGCACTTGAAAACAAGCTGGAACTCGCAAACCAACTGGCCAGACTGACGGACGACTCGGTCGACTACGCTGAAGCGAAAAGCAGGTTCAGCAACTTCGCGGCAAGCTCGAATTGAACTGACTCCATGAGTGGAGGGGGCGCGGTGGTCCCTCCACTTTTCCAACTGAGATACCGCACAAATCGAAGACGGCTCGCTGTGCCGAAATGTCTTTCGAACAGGCTGCCGGAAGGAGAAAGGACATGGCCAGAAACTCAATATCCGTTCTCTTGGCGGGAGACGATGTTGGCCAGTCTGCCAAATTGCTTCGCTGGCTGCACAGTCGAGGGTGCCTTTGCCAGTTCGCTTCCTCCTATCGGAGCGCATGCCAACTAATACTGCGGACAGAGTTCGACCTGGTGATCTGCCAATACCAATTGTCCGATCGGACCGCGTTTCCACTATTGGATTTACTCGGAGGGTCTTCGGCCACCCTTTTCTTTTCGACTCCTGTCGAGGACGGTTGTTTGTGGTTGCCCATGCTCGAGCGCGGCGAAAGGCGAATCGGTACACCCCTTGTGCGTTCGAGTGATCTGATCGAAGCGCTAAACAAGGTGCTGAGCGATACGGTCAAGTCGCGCGAAGCGGGTTTGCAGCCGAGCATCAGCTTGCGGCCCTCTTGTGCGTGAACCGCCCAGTAGTCGAGTTGGACCGGGGAAGAACTCTGCGTGAAATACAGCTTCGCCCGATTGCCATTTAATGCACGTCGTTCTTGCCCTGTTTGCCGGCGCCTTGCAGCGCCGCTGGAGCTTCTTGTGAAAGGGGAGAGCATGAGAACCACAGAGCGCGCGATCAGCGTGCACATTCGAATTCATGAGATTGAGCTGCTGGACGCGGTTCGCGCCTACGTGAATCGAACTCTTCAAACAAGTTTGCAGCGTTTTGCAGGCAGGGTGAGAAAGGTGCGAATCACGCTGCAGGACGTGAATGGACCACGCGGGGGCGTGGACAAAGCCTGCCGAATCCAGGCGCAGCTTTTTCCTTCGCGTCGTTGGGTGATGCATGAAGTACGCGACGCCAACGCCTTTGCAGCGATTACCGTCGCCCTGCAGCGCGTGAAACACACCGTGCGCAAGGCCTTCGAGCGTAGAACTGCCTGGCGTGAACGGCGGGAGACCATCCGCAAGGCATCCGTCTCTGCTGCTGAGGAGGAAGTACAGCTAGAGGGTTCGCTCGCTGGCACCACTGGGAACACCAAGGAGGAGCGGCATGAATGACAACAGACTCTGGATCACACGATCGCTGACGGAGCCATTGAACGCCAAGACAGTGCGTCGAAGTTTAATTACCATCGGTCGCGCGCTGATCCTTACTGCCGACGAGGCCGCTGCTGCAATTTTGCCCCGGGTCATCCAAGAGTCTGGCCTGCAGCCGATCTCTATCGGGACGTTGGCGGATCTCCGATCGTATCACTGGAACTCCACAATCTCTCTGCTGCTTTGCGAGGAGCAACTGCCTGATGGAACATTTCGCGACGCGTTGAACTTTCTAGGCGGAATGGCGCGCCACATCCCGGTAATCGTTTTTTCCAGAATTGCTGAATGGGAAAACTACCTTGAGGCCGTGCGATGCGGGGCTTATGACTGCCTGCGTTACCCATTCCGCAGCGGAGAGCTGGAACGAATCATCTGCCAAATGCTCGAGCAGCAACCTATCTCCCATTCAAAAGCGGATGGCCTCTGAAGACCGGAAAGATCTGACAGCGACGCGCTGCGGAAATCCATCGGCGAAGCGGAGGCGGCCGTGCTTCGCAATCGAATAATGAAGGAAAACTGGAAACCAGGCTTCCGCCGCCAGGTCCGAACCGGCCTTCTCATCTCATCTGATTGATGTCTTAACGACGCCGGCCTCGCGACAGCCAGAATAACGGCCGCCCTACTTTCCCGGTAAGCGCGTCGTTAGGGGGTTGTAGGAAGAAACGTTGGTATACTCCTCGCCATGCGCCGAGTTCTTCCTCGTCATTCTGCGCTATCGGGCGGTTCTGGTTCAGCGATCCTGATTGCCCTGTCTTTCGCCGCCGGTTGCGGTTTTTGCTTTGCTCCTCCCCGCCCTATGAACGTATCCGCATCGGCTGTGTGGGTAGAAGGCGTATTCATAGAATGCTCGGTTACCACCGTGACGGATACGAATGACTGCGACCTATCAGAGATTCTTTCCGACTTCTGCTATACTAAGTCGACATCATACTGCAAGACAACGAAAGTAGATTGTGGGCCTACCGCCAGACATTGAACAGGTAATCGCCCGCTCCTGGGAATCGACTGTCGATGTACCGGGTTTTTTGGGCGAGAACGAAGCACGATTCTTGGCCCTTGCCGCCGCCTGCATTCCTGCCCACGGCGCAATCGTCGAAATAGGGAGTTTCAAAGGGCGGTCCACCGTTATGCTGGCGAAGTTGGCCGCTCATTACGGACTTGGTCCAATTGTCTCCATAGACCCGCACACTCGCAATCTCTCGGAGAAGAGTGGAAGCCCATCAATGGTCACATCCACCTATGAAGATTTTCTACATTCGCTTCGTCAAGCAGGTGTTGAAGAGCAAGTGGAAGTGCATCGAGAATATTCCCAGGCAGTAAGCCGGAGTTGGACGCGGCCAATTCGCTTGTTGTGGATTGACGGTGACCACAGTTACCAAGGCGCGAAAGAGGATTTCTTAAATTTCGCCCCTTACCTGAGTCCGATGGGAGTCGTGGCTTTCCATGACGCTCTGAACAACTTTCCCGGTCCGATTCAGGTTTATGTCGAAAATGTTTTGCGCACAGACAAATTCGGGCCAACGGGATTTGTGCAGTCCATAGCGTGGGCGCAGTTCAGGCCGACTGATTCGGCGAGTTTCACCGCCCAACGACGGAGCTTGGAGCGAAAAGCTTCGCGCCTCATTCCATTCGTTGAGAGAAACACTGAACTTCGTGGACTGTCCAAAATCTTCTATAAACTGAACCGTTCCCGCGTTCCACGTACACTGTTACCAGCCGCAGAACTCCACCGTCTGCTGAATAATTAGGTTCTCGTCTAAGTGTTAGGTAAGCCGGGCAAACCGGATACGAGTCCGGGTAACCAAACAGCTGTCCGGATTTTCCGGACTCACCGGACTCAGCTCTGTTTTTGGCGAGCGGCTGGAGGATGTCCCTGGACACAAGCGACG
>Ga0157378_10005360_pt1 | contig 11250 bp, 10 predicted proteins | sample M65metaG_FD_115309 | JGI IMG/M metagenome (GOLD analysis project Ga0157378, IMG submission 115309) | Miscanthus rhizosphere microbial communities from Kellogg Biological Station, Michigan, USA - M6-5 metaG | ecosystem: Host-associated > Plants > Roots > Rhizosphere > Soil | place: USA: Michigan...
CCATCGGCGGTCTCTCTCTGTTGCACTATCCGTCAGGTCGCCCCGACCTGGCTCTCGCCAGCACTCTGCCCTGTGGAGTCCCGACTTTCCTCGACATGGTCACCGGAGCGCCATGCCGCGGCCACCCGGCCGACTCACCGTCGGCGACAGTGTAGGACCAGGTCAGCAGCTCGGCTCCATGAACTCGTAGACGAACGAGTTCAGGCTTGGTGTCTCGAGGTTCATCTTCAGCCGTGTGCCGTTCTCGTCGCCGGCCCCGACCACGATCTGGATGGCGGCGAGGCTGCCGAACTGTGACGGGATCGCAGTGACGGTGGGGATCACGGTCTGCGGTGGTGCCGGCTCGGACTTGCTGCCGCCGCTGCCAGGAGTGGCGATGTTCTGCGCGGTGGTGGTCGGCGCGATGGTGGTCGTCGGCGGCGCCGCCGGCTCGGCGTTGACGGCGTCGGTGAAGTTGACGAGGCCGCCCGGGCGATCCGGGTTGATGTTGATTGCCAGCAACGCGGCGTGGCGTGCCTCGCGTGCACCCACGGTCATCGAACTCGAACGAAGCGATGGATCCGACAGCAGCGGCACGAACGATTGGTATGAGGCACCCGCCCACGATTCGAGGCCGTTGGCGAAGTTGAGGATGTCACGTCGCGGATTGTCGCTGGGAGGAATCGCCTTGGACGTCGCTGTTGCCGGCGAACCCTTGGTGATGCGCGTCATGACCGGGTTGACGACGACGTCGTCGAACTTCGGGTTGCTGCACGTCCACGCCGTACCACCGGCCTTGGTCGTGAGGTCTTCGAACAGCGTTGCGTGTTCCTTGTGGTCGTCGATGTACCGCTGGATGAGGTCGTTGTACTTCGGGTCGAGCAGCTCGCTGTTGCCGACCACTTGGGCGTACACGTTGATGATCGAGTGCTGAAGGGATGACGAGGTGCGCAGCAACGTGACGTTGGTGACCTTTGCGTCGGGAAGCGACGAGGTCGTGGATACGTCGCCGACCCGACCGACCTGGCCCCGATCATGCTCACCGCAGGCACTGATGACTGCGGCCGTGGCGACGGTGAATCCACCGATCCGGAAGAGGTCGCGACGCCCGAGGTGAGCGCGTTCTGTGCTGATGTCGTTGCGGTTCATGACGTCACGCGTCCGCCGGTGTCAGCGCGTCGGCTTCCGGATCGACGAGCAGCTCGTCGAGATCGGTCGATCCGTTCAGGTAGGCGATCACGGTGCCGTGCCTCGCCTCCACGATGAGGATCGAGGCGAGCAGACCGGCGCCGTCGGTTCCCTGCAATTGCTTGAGGATGTCGGTGTGGGTTGCGACGGCCGTGGACTCGAGCTGGTAGGCCGCGTCGAGCACGCTCGACCGGTCGCCGGTGAACGACGACTTCACGTCGTCGTACACAGGATTGACCTCGTTCGGCGCCTGACGACCGAGGAAGCCGGACAACGACGACGCATAGGCCTGGTGGGCGTCGTGGATGGTTGCCAGCACGGCTCGATCGTTGTCGTCGAAGCCGTCGTTGGCGAGGGCCTGCTCGTACAACCTGAACGCGGCGATCTCGACGGACTGGGCGAAGCCGAGGAGCGAGACGTCGTCGTCGGTGGGCCGCTTCGGTGGCGCGGACGTCGTCGTGGTCGCGGCTGCCGAATCCGTCGGCGCCGTGCCGGGCGTCGTTGCGCCGGCCCGGCCGGCCAGGAATGGCAGTAGCGACACGGCAGCGCCGCCAAGGCCAATACCGAGCAGGCGACGTCGTAGCGCGCCGTCGGGCTGTGCCGCCTCCGTCACAACTTTGTCCACGAAGAATCCTTTCGAGATGCTCACCCTCCAGCCTTCCTTGCCGGGGGCGAGCGGAGCAATTCTAGAAGTCGAGTGCAGACAGGTCTGGTATCCATCCGCGGGCGCGCTCGATCGCGCCGGCCCACTGCTTGCGATCGAGTTGCGCGGTCGGCTCGATGACGCCGTTCGGCTTCCATGCCGCGGCGATGTCGTCGAACGAGCCCCACACACCGGTCGCAAGACCGGCGAGATACGCGGCCCCCACAGTGGTGGCCTCCGTGTGCGGCGACACCTCGATCGCGCGACCGGTCGTGTTCGCGAGCGCTTGGATGAACGTCGGATTCTGGCTCATCCCGCCGTCGACGCGGATGGCGCCGATCTGATCGCCGTAGTCTGCTTCAGCGGCCTCGAGCAGGTCGGCACCGCGATGGGCGATCCCTTCCAACACTGCGCGCACGAGCTGTGGACGTCCACTGCCACGGGTGAGCCCCAGCAACGTGCCTCGCGCGCCGTAGTCCCAGTGCGGAGTGCCGAGACCCATGAGTGCCGGCACGTAGACGACACCGTCGGTGTGCTCGCACTGCGCGGCGACGTCGTGGCTCTCGGCTGCCGAGACGATGATGCCGAGATCGTCGCGCAGCCAATCGACGTTCGTGCCCGCCGACAGCATGATCGCTTCGGCTCCCCACGTGCGTTCACCTCCGCGGCTCCACGCCACGATCGGGAAGGTGCCGTGTGCACTCCGCCGCGCCGACGTCGGAGCGTCGGTGCCGGTGCACACATCGAGCATCCCACCGGTGCCGAACGTGATCTTCGCCAACCCCGGTCGCACGCAGCCTTGTCCGACGAGACTGCCCTGTTGATCGCCGACCAACGCGGCGAGCGGCGGTGCACCCGGTAGCGCGTCGGCCGCGCCGAACACGCCGGTCGAGTCGACGACAGTGGGCAACATGGCCATCGGCACGCCGAGCGCGTTGCAGACTTCCTGCGACCACGACCTTGTGTCGGCGCTCAACAGACCGGTGACCGCAGCGTTGGACGGGTCGGTGACGTGGACGGCGCCGCGCGACAGGACCCACGCGACCCAGGTGTCGACCGTGCCGAAGCACAGGTCGCGATCGCGGGCGCCCTCGACGTTGTTGAGCAGCCATGCGAGCTTGGTTGCCGACTGGTTGGGCGCAAGCGCCAATCCGTGCTCGGCCTTGGCGGTGATGCAGTCGAACACCGTGCGCAGGTCCTGCCATCCGAGGCCCGGGGCGATGGGTTGCCCGGTGCTGCGATCCCACACGAGCGTCGAGGCCCGTTGGTTGCAGATGCCGACGGCGGCAACAGGGCCGGCCGCCTCGAGTGATGCTGTGGCGACTTCGAGGATCGCGTCGGCCATCGCCGCGCCGTCGAACTCGACGAGCCCGGGGAACGGGGTCGAAGGCGGGAACGGCCGATAGTTGAGGGCGTGCACGGCACCTTCGCCGTCGACGACCGCGGCGCGAAGCCCCGACGTACCGACATCGATCACGAGAACAGTCATGTGGACCGCCTTGTCGAGGAGGGATAGAAACCGCGGCGGTGCATGAGGCTGGCGAGGCCACCACCGATCAACCCGGCAACCGCCGCGGCGGTGAGGTTGAACAGCGCCGCCAGCCAGTGCACCTCGTTGCCGCGGATCAGGCGGACGACGATGAACACCGCCTGGGCGATGATGTAGGTGCCGACCGCGCAGATGAGGCCGTGCTTCAGCGGGAGTTGCAGCTGCTGCGTCCACGCGGCCACACCGGCGCCGAGCACGAACCCGACCAGTGCCGCGAGGCTCAGCAGCGAAGCGGTGCCCTTGCTGCCGCCCCCGTCGGCGACCACGCGTGCAGCGATCGAGAACGGGATCGCGAAGACGAGCGCCACGCTGCCTCCGGCACGCAGCGCGTTCCAGTCGAGCGGGTTCACGGCCAGTCGACCGTGCCGAACGGCGACGTCAGCCCGAGCTTGCCCGGGTTGAGGATGCCGGCCGGATCGAGCGCGTCCTTGACCGACTGCAGCACGCCGAGCGAGGTGCCCATGGCCTCCGCCATGAAGCGGTGACGGTTGAGACCGATGCCGTGATGATGGGAGAGGTTGCCGCCTGCGTGCAGGACCGCACGTTGGCCGGCATCCCACATCGCCACGTAGGTCGACTCGATCTGATCGGGCGGCGGTGTCGCCGCGAACGTGAAGTAGAGGCATGCGCCGTCGAGGTAGCTGTGCGACAGATGACAGCTGGCGACGCGGGCGTGCTCGACCTGCATCAGTGCCGCACGTGCCTCGTCGAAGATCGTCGCCAACCGCGACCACGGGGCCGCGATCTCCATCGTGTCGACCACGAACCCCTTGCGGGTGAGGCCTTGCAACGCGCTGGTGTCGTTGCGGTGTTCGAGCCAGTTGTCGACGAGATCTGTCGACAACGGTGTCGCCGCCGCGCACTCGTCCTCGACGACGCCGAACGTCGCCTCGACCAACCCGATGTCGCCCTCGTCGAGCACCAGGAGGACGCACTGCTCCCCGTCGCCGCCGTGACTGCGCTGAGTCTCGGCACCGTCGTACAGGCGCAGCACCGCGGGTGTCGCGCCGCGCCGAAGTATCAACCGGCACGCTTCGATTCCGCTCTCGAAATCGGCGAAGCCGTACGCAGCGCGCCGCTCGTGCGTCGGCACCGGATGGGCGCGCAACCACACACGAGTGATCACGCCGAGCGTGCCCTCGCTGCCGAGGAACAGTCGGGTGAGGTCGGGCCCCATCGCTGCCGCCGGGCCGTGACCGGTGTGAATCACTTCGCCGTCCGCCAGCACCACCTCGAGACCGACGACCATGTCGTCGATCTTGCCGTAGCGCGTGCTGAACTGCCCGGCTCCTCGGCAGGCGACCCATCCACCGACGGTGGCGATGTCGAAGCTCTGCGGGAAGTGCCCGACGGTCATCGCGCATTGCTGGCGCAGTTCGCTCTCCAGGTCGGGGCCGAACGTGCCGGCCAGCACCTCGACGACACCGGACGCGGCGTCGACGGAGAGGATCCCCTGCATTGCCGTGAGGTCGAGGACGACGCCTCCGAAGACCGGAATCGACGCACCCGACACGCCGCTGCGACCGGCTGCGGGCGTCACCGGAACCCGGCTCGCCGAGCACGCGGCGAGCACCGCGGCAACCTGTGCGGTGCCGGTGGGCCGGCACACGGCAGCGGCGCGCTGGGGGACTGCGCCCGTGAGTGACCAGTGCATGGCCAGCGGCCACCAATCACGACTGGCCTCGGCCGTCACCGCCTCGGAGGTGATGGTCTCGCAGATGCCGGTGAGCTGCGCGAGCAGCGCCTCGTCGGGTTGAAACGTCGGGCCGTCCCAACGGGCGGCGGTGCCGTTCAGTTCGATCGGTGCCGTGGGCTCCGTCACGGATTGACCCCGAGCAGATCCACTTCGGACATCTGACCGGCGGTCTGTTCGGCGGCGCACGAGTTGCGGAAGTCGGCGACCTGTCGCTCGACTTCGGTGTCGTCCCAACCCATGTCGTCGGCGATCAGTCGAGCGACGTCGTCGGCGGCAGCGACGGAGGCCGGTCGGTCGAACAGCCGAGCCCGGGTGCGACGCGACAACACGTCGTCGAGGGTGACGGCCATCTCGGCGCGCGCCGCGTACACGGCCTCGGCCTTGATGTACGGCAGACCGGGAACGAGGGGCTCGGCGAGGCGGGTGTCCTGCGCGATCAGGGCACGAACGTCGGCGGCGAGCGTTCCGTATCGATCGCCGAGCTTCGGCTGGTCGTCGCTCGCCTTCGGTCGGTACCCATCGCCCCCGAGCAGCGGCATCCGCTTGGTCGTCGAACGGTGCCGCACACCCAGGATCTCGCACGCCTCGTCGACGGTGTCCTCGGCCATCTCTCGATACGTCGTCAGCTTGCCGCCGGTCACCGAGATGACGTTGCTGGCACTGCGCCCGACCTTGTGGCGTCGCGACAGATCGGCAGTCCGTCCCGATGAGGCGCTCTTCACCAACGGGCGTAAACCTGCCCATACGCCGGTGATGTCGGCCTCCGTGACCCCGGTCGTGATCGAGGCATTGAGGGCCCTGAGGACGTAGGTGATGTCGTCCTTCGTGCACTGCGGGTCGTCGATCGATCCGTTGTAGTCGGTGTCCGTGGTGCCGACGTACGTGTGCTCGAAGGTGCCATCGGGGCGGCGTCCCCAGGGCACGACGAACAGACTGCGCCGGTCCTTCGGCACGGGAATGACGACGGCGATGTCGTTGCGGACCTTGTCCCACGGCAGGGTGAGATGCACACCCTTGGCCGGGCGGATCGAGTCGGGGTCGACGCCCTCGTCGAGGGTCCGCACCTCATCGCTCCACACACCCGTGGCATTGACGACCACCTTGGCGCGCACCGTGATCAGTCGGCCGTGCCCGGCATCGACGACCGCACCGGACGACAACCCGCCGTCGGTCTTCAGCAACTCGACCACCGGGCAGCGATTGACCACGACCGCTCCGTGCGCGGCAGCGGTGCGTGCCACGGTGAGGCACAGGCGGGCGTCATCGACCGTCGCGTCGAAGTACAGGTAGGCGGAGGCGAGGCGTTCCTTCGGCATCGTCGGCAGATGCCCGAACGCCGCGTCCTTCTTCAACCGCCGGTGGACCTTGCCGATGCGCCAACCGCCGGTCGCGTCGTACATCCACATCGCCGAACCCATCGCCCGGGCGATCTTGCGCGAGACGACGCCGTCCTTGGTGAGGATCGGGATCATGAACGGCAGCACCTTGACGAGGTGCGGGGCGTTCTTGCGCAGGCGTTCGCGTTCGTGCAGGGCCTGGTAGACCAGCCGCACCTCACCCTGCTGGAGGTATCGGAGGCCGCCGTGCACCAGCTTGGAGCTCTTCGACGACGTGCCCGAGGCGAAGTCGTCGCGCTCCACCAACGCCGTTCGCAGGCCTCGTGCCGCGGCGTCGAGGGCCACACCCGTGCCGGTGATGCCACCCCCGATCACCAGCACATCGAACGACTCTGCCTCCAGACGATCGAGCATCTCGGCACGTCGGAACGGTGTGGGGGACGACATCGTCGCCCATCCTAGGGACTTTGTCATCGACGCCCGAGGCTGCGGCGGCGCGACGATGCGCCGCCATTTGCAAGACTGCCCGGCATGTCGGGCAAGACCGGGTTCAGCACGCACCAAGGGCGGGGAGTCGCCGCCGAATGACGATCACGTACGACCCCAGACACGCGAAGTACGTGAACGAGGCCGATGTCCGCAACGAGATGACGCGTGTGTTCAACGTGTGCGACGACTGCCGCCGCTGCGTCGATCTGTGCACATCGTTTCCCACCATGTTCGCGGCGATCGACCGGCACGTCGATCACGACGCCGGACGGATGACGCCGTCACAACAGGACCAGGTCGTCGACGGGTGCTTCCAGTGCAAGCTGTGTTATCTCAATTGCCCGTACACCCCGGCGGACCACGACTTGGCGATCGACTTCCCACGGTTGATGCTGAGGGCAGTTGCGATGCGGCACGCGACCGGTCAGGTCGGCATCCGCTCTCGGATCACCGACAACGTCCTCGGGCACACCGACCTCATCGGCAAGGTCGCGAGTAGGTCCGCTCCGGTGGCGAACAAGGTGGTGGCCGCCGCGCCCGGTTCGCTCGTACGCAAGGCGCTGCAGTTGACGACGGGAGTGTCGAGCGAGCGCCTGCTGCCGCCGTATGCCCGTCAGCGGTTCACCACGTGGTTCAAGCGTCGTCCGCGCGTCCGCATCGCCAAACGCCAGGGCCGCGTGGCCGTGTTCCCCACGTGCGTCGTCGAATACCAGCAACCCTCGATCGGTCACGATCTCGTCAAGGTGTACGAACGCAACGGCATCGAGTGCTCGCTCGTCGACAGCGCACGATGCTGCGGCGCGCCACTGCTCCACATCGGTGACGTCGAGCAGTTCACGAAGGTGGCCGCCAAGAACCTCGGTGCCATGGCCTCTGCGGTTCGACGCGGCAAGGACATCGTCGTCCCCCAACCGACGTGCAGCTACGTGTTGAAGCAGGATTACACCTATTACGTCGGTGGCGCTGATGCCGAGTTGGTTGCTGCGCACACCTACGACGCTGCGGAGTACCTGATGAAGGTGCACAAGGGTGCCGGGACAAGTCTCGACATCGACTTCACGGGCCAGGTGCCGGCGACCGTCACCTACCACGCCCCGTGTCATTTGCGGGCCCAGAACGTCGGGTTGAAGAGCAGGGACCTGTTGAAGCTGACCGGTGCAAAGGTGACGCTGGTGCAGCAGTGCAGCGGGATCGACGGCACGTGGGGATTTCGAGCCGAGAACGCGCCGATCAGCTTGGCGATTGCCGGCAAGCTGGGGGAGCTCGTTCGCCGGGCCGACGGCAACGCCGTGGCGGGCGATTGCCACCTCGCCAACATCGCAATCGCGGAACAGACGGACGAAGAACCCGTGCATCCCTTGCAGCTGATCGCCCGCGCCTACGGGATCAGCGAGGAGGTCGTGCGGCGTTAGAAAGGGCCCACGCTCGAACGCTGTGAGTAACCGGCAACGCGTTCCGTGGTCACTGAGCGCGCAGAACTGTTACACAGTCCTGACGATTTCCTGAAAAAGGGTCTGGTCAAGGCGACCTTGATGAACCTAGATTCACGCGCGCTGAAACGGTGATGTGCCGTCAGCGGGCCAAAACGCAGGAGAGAACCAGTCGTGTCGGTCAAAGAGATCGTATGGCGAGAGTTGGGGGCGTGTCGGGGTCTGGAGGCGGCCATGTTCTACCCGGACGACGACGACTTGGCGTTGGAGGCAAAGGCTGTGTGCGCCGGATGCGACGTGCGAATCGCCTGCCTCGAACACGCATTGCAGGCAAGGGAGAAGTCGGGGATCTGGGGTGGAGCCACCGAACGCGAGCGCCGGCGGATGATTCGCCAGCGTCGCCGCACCGCATAACCTGACCAGATGGATTCACTCGACGACCTGGGCGGTTGGCCCGCGCTCCTGATCGAGTTGGTCGAGGGTCGCGACCTGCCGGCAGCGCACGCCCGGGCGGCGATGTCGACGATCCTGTCGGGTGATGCCACGGCTGCGCAGCTCATCGCCTTCGTGGTGGCCCTGCGCGCCAAGGGCGAAACGCCCGAAGAGCTCAGTGGCCTGCTCGACGCCGTGCTCGACGCGGCCACGATCGTGCCACTCGGCGACGACCTGCGCTCCAGAGCCGTCGACATCGTCGGCACGGGCGGAGACCGCAGCCATTCGATCAACGTCAGCACGATGGCCGCGATCGTCGTCGCCGGCGCCGGGGTGCCGGTCTGCAAGCACGGAGCGCTGGCCGCGTCCTCGCAGTGCGGGGCCGCCGACGTGCTGGAGGAGCTGGGGGTCGCCATCGAGTTGACGCCGCAGGGTGTGCTGCGGTGCATCGAGCGCGCCGGAATCGGCTTCTGCCTGGCGCCCAAGTTCCACCCGGCGTTCCGCTTCGCTGCTCCGAGCAGACGCGAGATCGGGATCGCCACGGTCTTCAACCTGCTCGGCCCGATGGCCAACCCGGGCCGTGTTCGTCGACAGGTCATCGGCGTCGCCAATCCCGCCGTCGCCGAACGGATGCTGGCGTCGCTGCGGCTGCACGGCTCCGAGCGGGCGTGGGTGGTGCACGGCAACGGGCTCGACGAGCTGACCACCACGGGTACCTCGACGGTGCTGGCGCTCGACCACGACAACGTGCAGACGTTCACGGTCGATCCGGTCGCGCTGGGCTTCGCCCCGGCCATCAGCGACGAGCTCGTCGGCGGCACCCCTGTGCACAACGCCGAGGTCGTTCGTCGCGTGCTGAAGGGTGAGCACGGCGCGCATCGCAACATCGTGCTGCTGAATGCCGCCGCCGGACTGGTGGTGGCCGGGTTTGCCGACTCGCTCGAGCACGGCGTGGTCATCGCCACGTCGTCGATCGACGACGGGCACGCGGCCCGCACTCTCGATCGGTGGATCACGGAGTCCCAGGCCGCCGCCGATCAGCAGTCCGATCAATCGTGATCGTTCGAGTCCCGGCCTCGTCCGCAAATCTCGGTCCGGGTTTCGACACCCTGGGAATGGCGTTGTCGCTGCACGCCGAAGCAGGGGTGATCGATGGCGACGTACCCCCGAACGCGCAGCACGTCGACCAGTACCATCCCGCCAGCGTGGCCTTCCGCCGAGCCGGCGGTGACGGGGACCTGTGGGTGTGCTCGCCGATCCCGGTGGGGCGCGGACTTGGGTTCAGCGGGGCGGTGCGCGTGGCCGGAATCGTCGCTGCACATGCCCAGCGGTTCGGCGACGACCCTGAACTGCTGGCCGACCATGCCTCGGAGATGTTGAAGCTGGCCACCGCGTTGGAGGGCCACGCCGACAACGTGGCCGCCTCGCTGTTCGGAGGCATCGTCGCGACCGCGGATGGGCGCGCCGTCCGCGTGCCGCTGGCGTTCGACCCGGCGGTCGTCGTGTGGATCCCGTCGTTCACCACGTCGACCGACGAGTCGCGCAACAAGATGGGAGCCGAGGTCTCGTTGCAGGACGCGGTGTTCAACATCGGTCGGACCGCACTGCTGGTTGCCGCCTTGGCGGCCGGCGATGTCGAGGCGTTGCGCAGTGCGACACAGGACCGGTTGCACCAGGACGTCCGCCTGGCATCGGCCGAACCTTCGAGGAATGCCCTCGCCGCGGCCCTCGACGCCGGCGCCTGGTGCTCGTGGCTGTCGGGATCCGGCCCGACGGTCGCGGCGATGTGCCCCTACGACGACGCCGACGAACTCGCCGCGGCGATGCCGGCCGACGGGCACACCAAAGTGTTGCGAATCGACCACGGCGGCGCCGTGATCGAGCCCGGCGACTAGCGCCCTGAACTAGGCGGCCAGGTCCGCGCGGTTGTGCGTGGTCGGCGCGGTGAGGCCGACGATCTCTGGCACCTCGTCGATCGGCCACTGCCATCGACCGCTGCACCACAGCACCGACAGGCGATGTGCCGTGCGGTCGAACGTTCGCGCCAGGCACAGCGCTTCGTCGATCGCGTGGCGCGGCATCAGCCCGAACGGCTTCACCTCAGGGGCCGGCAAGGGCAGGTCGAGCTCCATCTGGCCGGGTTGCGAGGTGCCGACGAGAACCCCGCCGCGGACATGCAACGTGGTGTCGTCGAGTTGCACACCGACGTCGCCGGCCTCGCGCAATCGATCGATCAGGCGTTGCCGCCGCATTGCGTTGGAGAACGCGAGTGCCCGATCGCGCACGAGCCCTGCTTCCTCGTAGCGGCGGGCCGCGGCGAGGTCGATGAGACGGGCCTGCAACGCGACGATCACCAACTCGGGTGACGTGGTCAACGCCTGCACCGCGCTGACGACGACCGCTTGGTAACGCGCCGCGGCGGCCTGACCGGCGCACGGACACATGGCCACGCCGAGTTGAGCCGGAGTGCAGCTCATCGCACCTGGTTTGGGCTGGAAGCTGTGGCC
>Ga0157378_10005361_pt1 | contig 11250 bp, 9 predicted proteins | sample M65metaG_FD_115309 | JGI IMG/M metagenome (GOLD analysis project Ga0157378, IMG submission 115309) | Miscanthus rhizosphere microbial communities from Kellogg Biological Station, Michigan, USA - M6-5 metaG | ecosystem: Host-associated > Plants > Roots > Rhizosphere > Soil | place: USA: Michigan...
AGTCCGGGTTCAGTGCGCTGTCTTTCAGTTACCGATGCGGCCGCGATAGGCGACTGTTGGTCTGTGGGGGGGGGTTGCTGCCGGACAGGTGAACTAAATTCATTTGGCCCTGGGCCTTCATGAACCGATTCGCCTCCGACAATTTTGGGATCGACATTGTTCACCAGGCCGCCTCTTGCCTCTTCGACTGACCAGTCGATCAAATATCCTTCTAAATCCACCTCGCCCAGCGATGCGTCAACGACGAAAGAATAATTAGTATTGACCCAATCGCGTACCTCACAACTTGGTGCTCGCACCTTCAGTAGTCGGTTGGCAGAGTCCAGACCGTCAAACAATAGGGGCTGAAACCAAGCTGCGAAAGTTTCCTGACTCAGTTTTGACTGGAGGGACTCTAGAAAGCCAGACCAAATATCACGATCAACCGCCACACTCATTAACCTTGGATCCTGTTCATAAAGATGGGTAACCTAAAGATTGCCACGAAATAGTACAGACAGCGCGTCGGGAGGTTTCGAGCAACTTTAGCGAGGGTTTTGAGAGCCAGCCGCTAAGAAATACCCTTTTCCACAGTTTCATCCACAGGTCTGTGGAAAAACAAGACTGTTAAAGTAAAGCCTTAACCTTAGGGTTATCAAGCAGTTACAGTTACAGATCAGCGCGTGGGAGGGAGACTAGCACAGTGACAATCAGAGGATCAAGTTTCCCAGGTCATAAAACAGATCGCTAATAAGAGCAGCAAGCTGTGCGACGCCGAAAGGCCTTACACTGGCAAAAGTTAGACTCATTTTAGAACACCGCCGCGCTTTGATACCAGCCCTTGATTTACAAAGTAACTGCCGACCGTTAGGGTAATCGCCTGGCAACGGGTCCCCGTTTTACAATGGATATGGGGGCACGTTTTAGTTGATGACAAGAGCATCAGTTAACAAAAGAAAAGTTTTTGGTTCATAGCGACAGCGTTAGTGACAAAACGAAATGCTTTTTCGTTCATGACCCGAACGTTAGTAGCAAGAGAGATGGTTTTGATTCATTGACGGAGCGTTAGCGGCAAAGGAATAGTTTTGATTCAGCGACAGCATAATGATCCGGTGCTCGCAACCCACCGTTTCTTGACACAAGTCCGAAGGCCGTTTACTCTTGGCGTTTACTTTTGAGGGGAAAACGCCCACTATGTCTAAGAGAACATTTCAACCAAACAATCGGCGGCGCGCCAAAACACACGGCTTCCGAGCCAGGATGGCCACGAAAAACGGAAGACTGGTTTTGAAGCGACGCAGAGCCAAAGGACGAAAACGGCTCACCCCGTCGCACTACTAGTTAGTTGTGAAGGCCAATCTGCGGCGTAGTGCCGAGTATAAAAAGGTGTATCAGGAAGGCAGGCGTTATCAAAGCTCTCTGGTCACCGCTTTCGTGCTTGTTAACGGCAGCGCTGAGCATCGACTCGGGGTAACGGTTTCGCGAAAGATATCACCCACTGCTGTGGGACGGAACCGAGCCAAGCGACTGCTGCGAGAGACGTTTCGCTTGAAGAGTGACGCAATCGCGAACCTGCAGCAGAAGTACGACTGGGTGCTCAATGGGAGGCAGGCGTTACTCTCTGTTAAGATAGGCGCACCTCTCGAGGAGTTTGGCAGGATTATTGAGCGCGTAGCAGTCGACGAGAGGAATTCGTCCAAATAATCGTACGGCCGTGAAGTCAGCCCTAATAGCACTAATTAGATTCTATAAGCTGATAGTTTCTCCCTTGCTTCCGCCTTCCTGCAGGTTCATCCCTACTTGTTCAGAATACGCAGTCGAGGCGATTGAGAAGCATGGCAGCTTGCGCGGTAGCTCGCTGGCGGTCGGCCGCGTGCTCCGTTGTCATCCGTTCCATCCTGGCGGATATGATCCCGTTAAGTAAGAAACAAAAGCTGTGAAATGCCAGTATTGAAATCCATCAGACCGTTTTGGTAAGAGTACTTAAGAGAAATAAAGAATGCAGCAGAAAAGATTAGTACTGGCCCTCTTATTTTCGACAGCGATATTGTTCGGTTGGCAGTTTCTCTTTCCATCCAAGCCGCTCCCTAAGCCACCGCCGCCGAGCGCCACTCCCAGTGCGCAAGTTGCAAATACAACTGGCCCGCTAAATCAGAACGCTGCCACGCCAGCGAGCCCCGGAACGGCCAACCCGTCGGGCAGTGGCAGCACAACTGCCGTTACCCCGTCGGCGCCGCATCGAATGATCACGATCAAAACGGATCTTTACGATGCAAAGCTTGATAGTCATGGCGCTGTGGCGGTGAGTTGGATTCTCAGAAAGAACCGCGGCAACGGGAACTTTCTATATTCAGCGGCCGGAAACAAACAGAAACAGGTTGAGTTGGAGTTGGTGTCACAAAAAGGTTTGGAACACCTGCCTCGTGAGGCGCCACTCAAGTTAGTAAGCGGTGATCCGGCTCTCGATTGGATTCTGAGTGAAGGTGATTATGCGGTCGACGGAGTTGCCACTAAGACGGGCGATGCTCTCGTGAAGCTGGAATCAAATCAAAAGGCGCGCCTCACCTTCACGTTGAAAGACACCACGACCAACCTCGAAGTCGTCAAGACAATCACTTTCAGCGCCGACAAATACAGCACAGATTTGGAAGTCGGAATCAAGCGCGCCGGCCAACTCGTTCCCGTAAAGGTTCAAATTGGACCAGCCATCGGCGATCAGGGTGTCAAGAACTACAACTTCTATTCAGTAGAGCCCGAGGCCGTGGCCTCAGTAGTCGACAAAGTTGAACGTCACCCCTCCGCCTCGATCAACGAAAACAAAGGCAGTCCCGGCCGCCTGCCGGTTGCCGGTGGCGTTGATTGGGCCGGCGTTGGTGATACCTACTTTGCCATGGTCGCGATTCCTTCACAGCGAATAGAAGGTCTTGAATACGTCACCAGCGAATACGATTACCAGGGTACAAAGCTGGAGAAGCGCTATCTGACGCGCGCTTTGGTTCCCATTCCCAATGACGGTAGCAGCTCGGTTATTTACGTAGGACCGAAGGATCATTACCTCCTCACTGAAGCGAGCAAACAGATCGGAGGTCAGGTCAATCGCAAACTCGATCTCGATGGCTTGATCAATTACGGTTGGTTTGCGCCAATCTCAAGGCCGATAGCCGAACCGATCCTCACGGCGATCAAATACCTGCAGCGGGTAACAGGCAGCTATGGCGTCGCCATCATGCTCTTCACGGTGATTATCTACTCGGCGTTTTTTCCGCTGAAGTGGCGCTCATCAAAGGCCATGAAGAAGGCGCAGAAACTGGCGCCGAAGATGAAGGAGCTGCAAGAGAAGATCAAGGGGATGAAGCAGACCGATCCCCGGCTTAAGGACTTGCAGAAGGAACAACTGCAGTTGATGAAGGAAGGTAATCCCCTAGGCGGGTGTCTGCCTCTCTTAATTCAAATGCCGTTTCTGTTTGCTTTGTACCGGGCCATAACCATCTCTCTGGACTTCAGACAAGCACAATTTTTGTGGTTACCCGATCTATCTGCCGGCGATCCATTTCATATCCTTGAGATCATGATGGCGGGGACCATGATAGTGCTGCAACTAATTACTCCGGCCCCGTCAGCAGATCCGATGCAACGGAAGATGATGGCGATCGGTATGCCGCTCTTTATGCTCTACATCTTGTGGGGAGCCCCTTCCGGTTTATTGTTGTACTGGCTGGTAGGAAATATTGTAGGATTCAGCCAACAGGCGTTAATTAATCACTTAACCAAGTCCGTGGACGATGAGAAGCCCCCGGCGCAGAAACCACCTGAGACGCGATCGCAAAAAAAAAGGGTGGTAGCCCCCCGCGTCTCTGAGGCCTAGGACCTTCAATAGACCATTTATTGATTTACAGAACGAACAGTTCAGGATTGTATGGACCAGACGTGTACACAGGCTGCTAGTTTTCTGGAGAACATCTTCGAGAGTGCCGGGCTGACCCTGACGATTGCGCCTGAGGAATCTCCCGATGGATGCCGGCTGACCCTTGAGGGCAATGATGTCGATCTACTGACGGCGCAAGGCGGAGAGCTGCTGGAGGCGATCCAGCACCTCTTGAATCAAGCCTTCATTCGAGAATTACCCAGAGGTCGCCGCCTGGTTTGTGACGCCAGCGGTTTTCGCGCTACGCGCGAAGCCGAGTTAAGGGCCATGGCGAACCATGCAGCAGAGCGCGTGCGATCAACTGGAGCGCCATTTAACTTTGGACCAATGACCGCCAATGAGCGCCGGCTGATACACCTGACGCTGGCGGAAGCCGGCGATCTCCAGACGGAATCGATTGGAGAAGGTGCGGCACGAAAACTTAGAGTAAGTCTCAAGAAGTGATCGACTGGGCGCCACTCACCGGGAACGAGCCTTGAGCCAAGTCCATTCTGTCAATAGCAATGGATACCATCGTCGCATTAGCTACACCGTCGGGACGGAGTGCGGTCGGCGTGGTTCGGTTGAGTGGATCCAGTTCACTCGCCATAGCCCGCATTCTTATCGGCGATAGTGAATTCCAACCAGCGCCGGCCCATACCCTACTGAAGAGTATTCGCAGTGTCGCAACCGGCGAGTTGATCGACCGCGGTCTGCTCACTTTTTTTAAATCACCTAACTCGTTCACTGGCGAAGATGTCGTTGAGATATGTTGTCATGGTTCGCCGGTGATCGTCCGCGAGGTGATCGACTCGGTCCTCACTCTGGGAGGCCGGCTCGCTGGACCAGGGGAGTTCAGCCTGAGGGCGCTCGGCAATGGAAAGATGGATCTTAGTCAGGCGGAAGCGATTCGAGACCTGATAGAAGCCCAGACTGCTGCGGCCGCGCGGCAAGCCATCAGACAAATGGGAGGGGAGTTATCTGCTCGACTGCAGCCTCTCAAGAGTGAACTGCTCAACTTGATCGTGCTCCTCGAATCGGCTATCGAGTTTGTTGAAGATGACATACCTCAACTGCAGAAGGACGCGATCACCGGCAAGCTACGTCTGCTGGCATCAGAGTGCGGTAATCTAGCGTCGACATTCAGCGCCGGACATCTGCTTCGTGACGGATTGAAGGTTACCATTGTTGGTCCTCCTAACGCTGGTAAGTCTACTATTTTCAATAAGTTACTTCGGTTTGACAGAGCCATTGTTACTGATATTCCGGGCACGACGCGCGATACCCTGAGCGAAACAATAAATATCAAAGGCGTGCCCGTGGTGCTGACGGATACCGCCGGGCTTCGCGATGCTGAGAATCCAATTGAAAGCATCGGTCTGGAACGCACACGGACAGCGATGGCGGATGCCGATCTCCTGTTGTTTGTTTTGGACGGTTCCAGCGAACTTAAGCCTCAGGACTTCGAACTCCTGCAAATTGGCAACGGGACCCGGCGAGTCCTGGCGCTTAACAAGTCGGACTTGCCCACATTCCATAATCAGATCAGCGACTCGTTTAATGGAACCTTCGAGGTTGTCGAAGTATCAGCGAGAGAGGAGCAGGGCTTGGAAGATTTGCTTGAAGCTGTCATTGGTCCTCTCCATTCCTTTGATAGCAATGAATCAGGTTTGCTAATCACAGATGCTCGGCACTATGATCTGCTTTGCCGAACACGAAGTGAACTGGAAGCCGCGTGCAGTCTCCTTGCGGCGGGCGCCGGCGAAGAGTTAGTGCTTGTGCATTTGCACAACGGACTACGGTACCTGGGCGACGTCACCGGGGAAACAACCGCAGAGGATGTGCTCTCGCAGATTTTCTCCACCTTCTGCATTGGGAAGTGAGTATGTATTTCGACGAAAGCTTTGACGTGATTGTCATCGGCGGGGGACATGCCGGGTGTGAAGCAGCGTCCGCCGCCGCCCGCCTGGGGGCTAAGACAGCGCTGGTGGCCTTGAATTTGGATCTGATTGGTCAAATGTCGTGTAACCCCGCTGTCGGTGGTATTGCCAAGGGCCATCTGGTTCGAGAGATAGATGCTCTGGGGGGAATCATGGGCCGGGTAATCGACCGGACGGGCATCCAATTTCGCCTGCTCAATCGGTCGCGGGGACCCGCGGTGCAATCACCTCGCGCCCAAGCCGATCGATCTTTGTATCGCCGCGAGATGAGACAGACTTTGGAAGCGACTCCAAATCTGTTTCTGCGCCAGGGCATGGTCACGGACCTCTTGCTAGGCGCTGATGCAATCCGCGGTATCGAGATGCAGGATACTCGCCGGATTGGCTGCCAGGCGGTGATCGTCGCCACCGGAACCTTTCTTAATGGGCTTATTCATACCGGGAGGCGGACTCATAGTGCCGGCAGAGCCGGAGAACCTGCTTCGATTGACCTGGCAGAGAACTTAAAGAAGCTGGGTTTGCCGGTTGGCAGATTAAAGACGGGAACGCCACCACGTCTGGATGGCCGGACGATCGACTGGCACGCTTTCGAAACTCAACCTCCTGATGTTGATCCGGTGGCCTTTTCGTTTTCCACTGAGACGATCGTCCAACCGCAGCTCAATTGCCACATTGGTTACACGACGAATGAGCTTCATCAGACGATTCGGAAGAATCTTCATGAGTCTCCGCTATATTCCGGGAAGATCAAAGGTGTCGGGCCGCGATATTGTCCTTCTATCGAAGACAAAGTTGTCAAATTCGCCGAGAAGGATCGCCACCAACTGTTCCTTGAACCCGAGGGCTACGAGACCAACGAAGTCTACCTAAACGGCTTTTCTACCTCGTTACCCGCTGAATTACAGTTGGAACTGGTACGAATGATCCCGGGGTTGGAAGAAGCTGAGATTATTCGACCCGGATATGCCATCGAATATGACTTTGTAGATCCGCGCGTGCTGAGACCAGACCTGCAGGTGAATACGATTCGCGGACTGTTTCTTGCGGGCCAGATTAGCGGCACAACCGGTTATGAGGAGGCGGCGTGTCAGGGACTGATGGCCGGAATTAATGCCGCTAAGCTCGTGCAGGGCAGGGAGAGCTTTCGCTTGCGGCGCGAAGAAGCCTATATTGGTGTGCTGGTGGATGACTTGATCACCCAGGGAGTGGACGAGCCATATCGCATGTTCACTTCGCGCGCAGAGTACCGATTAGCTCTCAGGCACGACAACGCTGACCGCAGATTGCGACCGTATGGTCGCGAGTTGGGTTTGGTCGGCGATGCGGACTGGGAACGGTTTAATAGCAAACGAGACCGTATCGCGCGAATTAGATCAGGATTAGAGAGCACCAGGTTGACACGCTCAAATCCAGCTTATGCAGCGCTCAGTTCGACTTTGAATAGCGATCTGGGTGATTCGGTAACATTGGCTCAGTTGGCTCAAAGACCTGGAGTTTCCGCCCAGATGGTTCGGGAATTATTGCCTGACAGCGGCGCCAGCTTGATCGATCTTGAATCTGCTCTGGCGGACTCATTGTATTCCGGCTACATTGAGGGACAAACAGCGGCCATCAAACGCTTGCACCAGCACGATGGCCTGCGCGTGCCGGTCGATTTGAAGTTTGCCGCAATCAACGGGCTATCGCATGAAATGGTAGAGCGCTTCGAACGAGCTCGGCCGCTCACTTTCGGCCAAGCCAGAAAGATTCCCGGTCTGACACCCGCCGCCTTGTCATCGCTTTTGATTCATTTAGGGCCAGGAGCACGAACGGCTTGATGTTTCACGTGTCCCACTAGCCGGCCTGGGCGAAGGGACACGTGAAACACTCGCGTCTCAGATGGCGCGAGAACCATGGCCTGTGCTAAGTTTATGGCCCTTCATCGCGCTTTCTGTCTAGTCTGTTTAGCGGTTCTGTTACTTATGGCCAAAATTATTGCTGTCGTAAATCAGAAAGGAGGAGTCGGTAAAACGACTACAGCCGTAAACCTCGCCGCGGTTATTGCCAGTGCCGACATCCCGGTCTTGTTGGTAGACATTGACCCGCAGGGTAACGCCACCTCAGGCGTGGGGGTGCAGCGAGGCACTTTCCGTAAGACTATCTATCATTCGTTGGTTCTTCAGGAGCCCCTCGAGAATCTCATTTTGAAAACAGAGATACCTTCTCTTCAGGTTGTGCCCGCGAACAAGGAACTCACGGGAGCCGAAATAGAGTTAGTTGAGGTGGAACGCCGAGAGTTTCGTCTCAAGCAGTCGCTTGAGTCGGTGCAATCTGATTATGAGTTCATTATCATCGACTGTCCGCCGTCACTGGGCCTATTGACTTTGAATGCGCTGACTGCCGCCCGATCTCTAGTGGTTCCCATTCAATGCGAGTACTACGCCCTTGAGGGTGTGACCGAGTTGTTCGACACGCTCACGCGCATCAGGCGACTCTATAATCCAGATCTCGCGATTCAAGGACTCTTGCTGACGATGTACGACGAGCGCACCAATCTCTCATCTGCGGTGGCTTCTGATCTGCGCGACTTTTATGGACAGCAGGTGTTTGAGACGGTGATCCCAAGAAACGTACGGCTGGCGGAAGCGCCCAGCTATGGAAAGCCGATAGTTCTTTATGACATCCGCTCAAGAGGAGCGGAAGCTTATTTTCAGTTGGCGAAGGAGATTCTCGCTCATGACACGAAAGGCTCTGGGCAGGGGGCTCAACGCATTGCTGTCGGCTGACAAGTCCGGCTCTGTCTCCGAAGAAACCCTCCAAATTGACATTTCCTTGATCGGACCAAATCCTGTGCAACCCAGAACCCGATTTGAGGAAGGGGCTCTGCATGGATTAGCGGAATCAATTCGCGAGAATGGACTAGTTCAGCCTGTCGTTGTGCGGCGTCAGGGGTCCAGGTATGAGTTGATCGCCGGGGAACGCCGTTGGCGAGCCGCTCAGTTAGCTGGATTAGAACGGATTCCCGCCGTCATCAAGGACGTCCCGGATGATAAGTTGTTGGAATTGGCACTGATTGAAAACATTCAGCGCGAAGACCTGAATGCCATCGAGGAAGCCCTGGCCTATAAGAGTCTGATTGAAGCCGCCGGTTTGACTCAAGAAGTTCTCGCACAGCGAGTGGGCCGCGACCGGTCGTATATCACAAACTATCTTCGATTGCTGCGATTGCCTGCTGATTTGCAGCGGCTGGTTCAAGATGGCAAGCTTTCCACCGGTCACGCTCGCACCTTACTTGGAGCTGCGGATGTTGCCCTCCAGCGAAGGGTGGCGCGAAGGATTATTGAGAACGGGATTTCCGTTAGGGAAACTGAACGTCTAATCCGGCAGGGTGGCGAACCGGCAACCACGGCGAAGAGAGCCTCAAGACAACAAGCTGAAGATCCAAATATCAAAGCTGCTGAGACCAAGCTGCGGCGAAAACTCGGGACCCGGGTAAGTATCCTGGGAAACACCACCGGAGCCGGCGGCAGAATAGAAATAGAATTCTACAGCGCTCAGGATCTGGATCGACTCTACGGACAATTGATGGCCAACTCTACCGACGGCGGCGACAGCGCTAGCTAATCTCTCGTTGTATTTTGTACATCCTACTCCTTTAGTTCGGCTAGGCTTCGGGCAAAAGCGCTTTAGTATTGTTAGCCATTTACCGAAGAAGAAGTGTTTTGTTTCGGGACCACCGTCGGTGCTGGTTTGGTTGACGGTTTTAGATAGTGCGTGCTAGACTCGCAAGCTTTTCCTGAATAAGGGTTTTTGCCGTAACAGATGAAGGTGGTTTGATGACGCTGGTTCTTGCCTTTGCGGAGAATTCGATTCAACTCGTCCCAGACGGCACTTTGGTTCTCCATGTGCTGGTAATTGTGGCGATGATTGCCATTTTGAACCGAACCCTTTACCGGCCTGTGAACAAGATTCTCGCTGATCGGGAATTGCGCACCAAGGGCAGACTGAGCGATGCGGAAAAAGCAATGAAGGATACCCGGGAGAGCTTGGCTCGTTACGAACGCTCGTTAAGAGAAGCCCGGGCGGCCGGATATCATCTGGTCGAGGCAGAACGACTGAAGGCGCGGAGCGATCGAGAGCAGGCACTAGTCTCCCTAAAAGAGGAGATGCGTTCCTCTGTAAAGGCACAGAAGTCCCAGATCACTCAGCAGACCGAAGAAGCCCGCGCCACGCTCGAGCAAGAATCGCAGTCAATCGCCGAGCGAATCAGTTCCCAGATCCTGTCCAGGTCCATCGGGTCGACTCCCTCTTCTTCATAGCCTATGTTGAATATCCTCCTCTACTCGTTCGTTGAAAACCCCGCTCCCCCGTGGTGGGATTATCCGGGTCTGGAAGTTTGGAAGTTTGTAAATCTCGGACTCTTCATCCTAGGTCTGTTGTATTTTATAAAGCGGCCAGTTAGTGAAGCCTTTCGTTTGCGGCGTGAGACTATTCGGCGTGAACTTGCGGAGGCGCAGCGCGAGAGAGATCAGGCATTAGCAAAGCTCGCGGTTGTCGAGGAGCGCCTCAGAGGCTTGGACTCAGAAGTCGCGGCTCTTCAGGAGCAATCAAGAGTTCAGGCTCAAGCGGAACACGAACGGATTGCAAGAGAGACTGAAGCCGAGATGACCAATCTTCGAGAGCAGGCACAAAGGGAGATTGAAAGTGCCGGCAAAGTAGCGCGGCAGGAACTGCGAAGATTCGCCGCGCGGCAGAGCGTCAGCTACGCTGAAGCGATCGTCAAACGTGAACTGCGAGCAGACGACGATGCCCGGCTGATTCAACAAAACGTCGAGCAACTGGGGGGTACCCGAAATTGAGTATCGAGACAATTGCCCGGCGATATGCGACGGCGCTTGCGGACGTGGTCATTGCCCGCGGTGAGGCTCAGGCGGTCCAAAGTGAGTTGCTGGAATGGGGGTCAATGATGGCCACCAACTCTCTCTTGCGCGAGGCTTTCGGAAATCCGACCGTCCCTTACGAACAGAAACAGAAGTTGCTGCGCGAGCTGATCGCCAGGAGCAGGGTACTGCCGACGACCGCTAGTTTCCTCCAAGTCTTGTTGCGCAACCAGCGGTTGGGCGAAATCGGCGAAGTTAACAAGCGTTTCGCACTGATCCTGGATCAACGTGCAGGACTTGTCGCCGCCGATGTGACGACGGCACGCCCAATATCGAAGGAGTCCGTCGCGGCGCTGCAAGGGAAACTGGCAAGCGTCACCGGCAAGAAGGTGCGCTTGACCTTCGCTACCGATCAAGAATTGATTGGCGGGCTGATTGTGCGCGTGGGCTCGACTGTATATGACGGATCCGTTCGAAACCAGCTGGCTCAGGTCGAACGGCAACTTGCAGGGAGTTAAACAACTGAATGGAACCGATAAAGGCAAACGAAATAAACGAGATCATTCGC
>Ga0157378_10005362_pt1 | contig 11249 bp, 6 predicted proteins | sample M65metaG_FD_115309 | JGI IMG/M metagenome (GOLD analysis project Ga0157378, IMG submission 115309) | Miscanthus rhizosphere microbial communities from Kellogg Biological Station, Michigan, USA - M6-5 metaG | ecosystem: Host-associated > Plants > Roots > Rhizosphere > Soil | place: USA: Michigan...
CCACACGCATCTGGATGATTACCTACTATGTGGACACGACGACCGATCCCCTGCACCCCCGGCTGATGCGAGATGTAAACTTCAACGCACCGCAACCGGTGGCGGAAAGCCTGGAAAACCTCAATTTTACTTACAATTTCGCAGACGGCACTTCCCCCGCTCCTGTGAACCAGACTATCGTTCCGCCGCCAGACAACGAAAATCAGATCCGCTCGGTCAACGTATACATGGGTGCCCGTTCGGCGGCCCGCAAGGCGGGTTCGAACCAATATATCCGTAGCAATCTGAGTACACAGGTGGCCCTCCGCAGCATGGCCTATTTCGACACTTACAAATAATGAGGAGCCGAGTCCGAGGCACTCTATGCGCAAACAGCTTGGAATGGCACTAATTACAACGCTCCTTCTCCTTCTCCTGATGTCCGCCATCGTGGTGGGCTTCATCATTATGGTGACGGAAGGACAAAGGTTGTCTGGAATGGACAACGAACAGACCCGCGCATTCTATGGAGCGGAATCGGGAATGGAGAAGCTTACCGCTGACCTTGGTACGCTCTTCAATAGCAACTACGCACCGACCGGATCGCAAGTGGATGCCCTTGCGTTGAATCCCCCGAAACTCCCGACAAGCAGTGGTATCAGCTACCTCGATTCTCAGGGTAACCCCAGCTATTCGATTTCTTATATTAAAGATAGCAACGGCAATCCGAAAGCCAGCTTCGCTCAGATCACAGCAGGCTCCAGCCCCTTTCAAGGTATGTCCGCGCTTGAGACAACATATACGCTGACGGTTGGAGCTCGGACGCCGACGGGCGCTGAAGTAAAGTTGCGGAGGACGACGCAAACGGTCGGCATTCCGCTTTTCCAGTTCGGCGTGTTCTCCCAAACGGATCTGAGCTTCTTCCCTGGCCCAAATTTCAATTTCGGCGGGCGCGTACACTCGAACGGCAATCTTTTTCTGGACAGCGGCGGACCCGCGAACGCCAAGCCAACCGACGTCGGACTGAACCAGCTCTGGCTCGCCAATCCCGTGACGGCAGTCAAAGACATCATTCGCGACTGTCTTTCCAACACCTATCCGGAAAGCACCGGTTCAGCACACCCAGGTAGCGTAGAAGTCAGCAAAGGAGGCGGCGCTTATCAATCTTTGGGTTTCGGTCAAGGGAGCCAAACGGGTTGTCTGAATTCCGGTGCAAACCCCAGCTGGCCGTCGATTTCTGCTTCTTTTAATGGGAATTTACGTAGTGGCGTCAAGCCTTTGAATCTGACCATCGTCTTGGGCAAAACCAACTCACAGCCCATCGACATCATTCGCCGACCTGTTGCGGGAGAAAACGCGACGAACCCCGGAGTGCTCGGAGAACGGTATTTCTCACAAGCGAGTTTGAGAATACTTCTCTCCGACAACGCGGCCGACATTACCAACCTGCCCTGCGTCAGTCCCGGTGCACCGTTCAATCTCGCAGACGTCGCACTACCCGTTGCCAATTGGGCCACCGCCGATGCCATCAAGTTGAAAGCGGCAATGACGGCAGCGGGCACAATGCCGGTGCCACTTGCGGCGTCCGGTGCCGCCGGAGGGTCTTACAGCGCAGTGGATGGATACTGGCAGATTGGCCCAAACGCCTCTGCGACTCCGCCTACTAGTGGAACTCCCATCATTTCCGGCTACATCAAGATTGACGCTCAATCACCCTACGGCAGTCCCTGCGGAGGCTACACTGACGTAACCAAAGAAATCCTGAGCCTTGGCTATGCCGGCCGAAACATCAATCCCGTTTCCAGTACACCACCGGCCTTAGCTGCACTCCCAGGCGCACCGGTCCCTCCGTCTGGGTGCCTCGAACCTCATCCTAACGCCATCATTCGTCTAGAGCGCGTCCGCGACAATCCTTCAAACTATGCCTCAGCGACCGGCCCGTGCGGCGTCACCGCGACTACCGCACCCCAGCTGCCTTCTGATTATTGGCCGAATGCTCTATTCGATACTCGCGAGGGCTATAACCGCCAGACGCCTCCCGCGGCGCCTTTTAACGCGACCGTTACGCTTGGCGGCATCATGAACTACGTCGAACTCGATATTCGAAATCTCTCGAAATGGTTTAGCGGAACGCTCGGCACGACCGGCTTGACTACAAGGGATGGGAGTGTCGGCTCTAATAATTTTGTTGTCTACATTTCTGACCGTCGCGGTAACTACGCCCCCAACGGAACCGTGACGGGCTCATGGCCGCCTCTCTCGCCCTCTGGACATGAAACTGGTGAATACGGCTACTTCGACCTCGTGAATAGCGCCAGCAGCAAAGGATGTCCCGATAATTCTCTGGAGCCACCTGTCACGGCGGGAGGGGCCTCTCCGGAGGACCTGGATGGAACCGGAACCTTGTTCACGTACGGAGAAGTCACGTTTCCAATGGGCCTGATCGACAGCACCGGCGTGTCAACCGCCAGCACGATCTGGACATTAGCTCCGGTTGCGTCTGACCCGCTCTGCCCAACGGGATCGGCCGGAATCTTTCCTTGGCCCCGAGCTTTCTTAAAGAACGCCAATGAGGGCCGCGAAAATCCCAACGCGCTCTTTCGTCGCGCGGTGAAGCTCGTGAATGGTAGCGTTATCAGTCTGCCGGCGTGCCCGGGAGGCGTTTCCTGCGGGCTTTCCATCGCAACAGAGAATCCGGCCTATATTCAGGGTGACTACAACGCGAACTCGGCTGGTGGCGGTTTCGCGAATCCCAACGTGGCAGCTTCATTGATCGCTGATGCGGTCACCATCCTCTCTAACAACTGGAACGACGTGAATTCTTTCGCCTTCCCGTTCGATATCAGCAAGCGCGTCGGGAACACCACCTTCGTTCGAGCGGGCGTTGTTGGCGGAAAGCAGATGTCGTTCAAAATTCCTGGTTGGGACACGAAAGCGATCGACGGGAGCCAGGACTTCGGCACCGACGGTGGCGTTCATAACTTCATGCGTTTCCTGGAAGGATGGAAGGGAACTCTTAATTACACGGGTTCTCTTGCCAGCCTCTTCTACAGTCGTCAAGCCATAGGCTTATACAATTCCGGCGGCAACAACTACAGCCCGCCAACCCGCGCCTATGCATTTGATACAAACTTTTTGAATCCAACTCTTTTGCCGCCGCGTACACCGATGTTCCGCGATGTCAACACGACTGGATTTACGCAGCTTCTGATGCCGAATCAATAGTCGGCAGGCGGTAACGTCAATTTGATCGAGTCAGCGGCACGCAGAGAGAGTTCGGGATGCCTCGAGAAGAGAAAAATTCAGGTCAAACGTAAGGAGAGACTCAAAACGCGGCTTGTTGGGGGCACACAAACGCTCGCATCGCTTTACCTGGCCGCGCACGAGGAGAAAGGATAAGGCGTTGGGAAAGAATCTTCCATCTTCCGCAGGAGCTCCTGCATCCAAGTCACTTTTGTTCATGATGATCGGATTGACGTGTGGTTTGTCACTTCTTTTGAGCGCGGGTCTGATCACTGCCTCCAGTGTGATTCGTGCCATGCGACTGCGCGCAAGCAGCGACAAAGCGACCGTGCGCACTCCGATCGGTGAATTCCGGCTTGAGAAAGCAGCGGATGTAGGCCCCGGCCTCCCAGTCTATCCCCAGGCAAGCCTTGTGCTGCCAGGTGGACCTTCTCCTCAACCCGTCAGTAATAACGATTCGCAGCTCGTAGTCAGCATCTATCATGCGAACATTTCTCGCGAATTCATCGCGAACTGGTATCTTGAACACCTTAGTCCTGAGTTCGTTCGGCAAGACGCTGGCCCCAAGAATCTACCTGATGTATTCCGTGCCCTACAGATCGCCAATGACGACATTGTCTTTGTTGGAGAGCGCGGCGATCAGGTTCGTGGCGTCGCCCTCGCTTCGGATGACATGGGTACAAAGATCACTCTCCTTCGGTCAGCGAAACTAGCCACACAATAGCGTTGCCAAGCGGGTGAAAATCGTACCCTACCAGCAGGCGAGGACCTGTCGGAATGGAAAAAGCTCGGCGGAAGCGCAAAAGAGCTCCATAAACTGATGAAAAAGTCGCCGGTGCTGACAGCAGAACAAGTTGAAAGCTGGCAGAAACCTGATTCTTCGGGAGATGGCTTTCGTCTGAAATGACCGCATGACCTTTTGAGTGAGCCAGAGGAAAAAATTTCTTGGACCGATGGATGGCCTGCTGCCAAGTTGCGGCATTTCCCTTTTGGCCGCGAAGCCAAAGACTGGCAAGTCAACCCTGGCCCGGCAATTGGCCGTACGCGTTGCGCGCGGTAAGAAATTTCTCGGCAGGACGACGAATCGGGGCCGCGTCGTGTATTTGGCGCTCGAAGAAAAGCGCGACGAAGTGCGAAAGCACTTTGCCGACTTGGGGGTAATGGGCAATGAGAAAATTCTGGCTAACTGTGCCGCTGCACCACGGAATGCAGTGCCGGAGCTCATCCAGCTCGTGAAAGATTACAAGCCGGCTCTCGTAATCATCGAGTCCATCACCTGCGCAAAGGGCAGGCGGCGGAGGATTCGGAAGGGATTTTGGGCTCGACGGCGCTGTTTGGTGCGGTAGATACCGCGCTCATCATGGGCCGCACGGAAAATACAGCAGGTCTTTCACTCTGATAGATTTCTTTGAGCGGGAGATCTTCTTCCGGCACTTCGTAGACACCCGCCTCCATATCGCCGTCGTCGTCCACGTTAATCGTGGGCAACAACGCGAATTCCGACCGCCTGAGTCAGAATGAGCGAAAGCCGATAGTTTTTTGCTGAACATTTGCTGAACAATAGATCGCAACTGAGAGCTTCGAGCGCAACTAGGAAGGTTGTAACGCTAACAAAAGAAATGAAAATCGGTCCGTGCGAACAGGTCAGGGTGAATTAGCAAACCGCCGCCACGTATTCCGATTAAGGCCATGATTACCGGGGAAACCATTCGGCCTCTCCCGAAGGGTCGGTTCTCGCGAAAATGTAACGGTAGTCGTGGAAAAGTCAGAGCCGATTTGAGAGCTTTCTTAAGCACGGCAATACTGCCCATGCTCGAGGAAGAGGAGGGATAGGAAGTAGCGGGCTCAGAAGAGTTCGATGAACACAGAATGGCCCGAGGTCGAAGCGAGGCGTGCATCGCGGGTGATCAATGGCGCCCCGAGGGTCTCGGCAAGCCCGACGTAAGCAGCATCGTAGGCAGAGAAATTGTGACGGAGCTTCCAAATTCGCGACAGGAACGGAAAATGGGCGTAGCGAGTGATGCGGAGGTCCAGGAGATCCTGGAGAGCTTGGTCGGCACGCGCTGTTGTGACTGTGCCTTGTGTCAGCAAACGCCGTAGCACTTGCGCCACTTCTAGATCCAGGAGGTGGACGGTATGGAGCGTTTCGTTCTGCGAGTAGATTCGCGTTTCGATCTGCCGCCCGGCCGGGGTCTGCAGAAGCCAGTCGATGGCAGCCGAAGCGTCTAAAACAATCATCGCGTCTGGCGTTCCTCGCGGAGCAAGCGAGCGGCCTCGATTTCCGAGGAAACGGGCTTGCGCCGGTGCAGGCGCTCGCGGAATTCCGCCAGAGTGGGTTTTGTCGCGATCTCGCGAATTTCCGCAAGCAGGTAGTCAGATAGGGACATGCCGGCCATGGCGGCGCGAGCTTTCAGACCACGGTGCAAGGCATCCGGTACATTGCGAAGCTGGATCATCTTTGGCATGCTCTGAACATACTTGCATGTGTTACACATGTCAAGCTGCTCTCTTAGGTCGCCTTCGGAGTACACACCTCGGTTTGAGGAAGCGGACGACGGTACCGCGCCTTTCGAACCCAATCCTTCCACGTTTCGGAATTAGCTCATGTGTTTTCTGGAATCGATCAAAGTGCAAGCACAGCCATCGGTATCTTTGGCTCCTGTTCCTTTCCTCGCCAAATGCTCCTACTGATATGGAGCACGCGGCGATCGGGGGTCCTTTCGGAAGGGAGTTGAATAAGATCGTGATTGCACGTGCGCGGACGGATTTGTTCTCCTTCTTAGTTTACTGCGGACGCGACGACGAGCTTCGTACAATAGCTACGCGGCGATTACCAATTGGACTTGTATGGCCTGCCGCGCTTTCATCGCGCTGCCGCGATGCGAGATTGTGCGGCCTGAAGAGGCGCGCGCACATGAATCGTGGTGCCCTGCCCTGGCTCCGACTCAATCTCGAAATCGCCGTTAATCATTTGCACCCTCTCGCGCATGCTGATGAGTCCCAATCCTTGGCGGGCCAGAGCCTGGTCTTTGTCAAATCCGGTTCCGCAATCGCTCACGGTCAAGTGAATCTCGTCCGAGGTGCCACGCAGTTCGGCCGTGAAATGGCGCACACCGCTATATTTGACCGCATTCTGTAATGCCTCCTGTAAAACTCGAAACAGAGAAAGCGAGACTTCCTTTGGCAGGTTCGGCGGTATGTTGGCGTGCCTGAAGTCAATCTCCACCCTTTGTTGCGCGGACAATTCTTGGCAGAAACCGCGGGCCGCCATCACGATTCCCAGGTATTCAAGCTTCGAGGAATGCAGGCGATGAGAAATGCCGTGAATGTCCGATCCGATCTCGGCAAGCCATTCGCAAGCCTCGGTAATGCGCGTTCTGGCGTCCCCAGAAGGGTCAGACAGGTTTTCTTGTATCCTTTGCAACATTACCGAAAGGATAGCAATACGCTGATTGATATCGTCGTGTAGTTCTCTGGCGATTCTGGTTCGCTCCTGCTCCTGGGCTTCCATCAATTTCCGGCCCATGCCTGCAAGTGCTGCCTCGGCAAGCTTTCGCTCGGTTACGTCGATGCAGGATCCGATATAGCCAGCGAACGAACCGTCTGAGTTGAAGCGTGGCACGCCTAGGTCAAAAACCCACCGATACTCCGCGTCGTGTCGTCGCAGGCGATACTCCATCTTGAAGGATTCCCTGCGGTCGAAAGCCTCCGTGTAGATTCTGAGGCGGCGGTCCAGATCTTCGGGGTGAACTCCTTCTGCCCACCCGGTACCGAGTTCCGCTTCAATGGGGCGGCCTGTGAAAGCGAGCCACGGCTGGTTGAAGTAATTGCACAGCTTGTCGGGCTTCGACATCCAAATCATGACGGGCGCAGTATTAGCCACGAGCCGGAAGCGTTCTTCGCTCTCCCCAAGCTGTTTCTGGATCTCTTTTAGCTCGGTGATGTCCGTTGCCAGACCGATCATCCGGTTTGCTTCACCGTTCTTGCCATACAAGAATTTCCCTCTAGACACGAGCCAATGTGTGCCCTGATCTTTTGCAACGATGCGGAATTCCTCAGAAAACAGCGCATGGTTCTGCTTGGCTTCCTGAATGGCTTGTTCTACTCGTTGGCGGTCGTCCGGGTGGACGTAATCATAGAATTCTTTGGCCTCGGAGTGATAAATCTCGGAGGAAATTCCGAACATGGTGGGCAGGTCACCGAACCAGGTGCGTCGCTCACTCTCGAAATCCGTTTCCCATCCCACGGACTTACCCGATTCCATTGCAATGCGGAGCCGGTCGCCATAGCGGACTAACTCCGCCTCTGTGTGCCTCCTCCGGGCTCGCTGCCAGAGCAGTGCGGCAATGATGAGGGCTTGCACCAAAAACAAGAAAATGCCTCCGATAACGTATCGCTGGTAGAGGTCCCAAAAGCTTCGCTCGCGGTTGAGTACCATGCTGCCTGGCGGCAAATCGCTTTCTCTGAGCTTCCAGTGCTTCAGCGCACGCCAGTCAAACATGTAGTTATCATTGCTCGTCACGATTGGGATATTTTCGGGCTTCTCGCCATTGAGAACCCGTACAGCCATGTCGGCAGCCAGATGACCGTCATCAGCCCAATTCACCAGGTCACCGCCCACCGCTCCTTCTCGCAGATCCACGTCGTCCATGACAAATACGGGGGCATTCGCCGCGCCGAGGATCAAGGGAAGCGCTTGAGTCGAATCAATAAAGCGTTCTCCAGTCGCATCCTGCGTGAACGCGGTGTGGTAGACGATCGTATTGCTCGGCAAATGCCTGAGCCGGTCCAGCAGGGCGGGCATAGTCAAGTCGGTTAGGTACGTGACTTCGAGCTTCGATTGGTAGCCTTGGAAAGCCTGCTTTGTAAGGGTTTCGAATTGTTCGTCGAATGCGCCCATACCACCGATGACCACTACGTGCTTGGTGCCGGGTAACAATCGCAAGGCCGCTTTCAGGGTCTCCGCCGGGCGCAGCTGGCCCAGAACACCGGTGAAGTGCATGCTGGATTTGAGCTGGTCCGGAATCTCACCCACAACCGCGCAAAAAATGACTGGCGTATCTCGGATGTAGCTGGGTTGCAACTCCGAAACGAATTTGAGGGAAGCTGCCCCAGCCGCGATGATCAGGTCGGGTTTGCGCTCTGCATATTTAAGCAGGAATTCTTCTCGAAATCGGCGCCTGGAAACTTCGCTTGGAAAGGAAATGATTTGCAGGCTCTCGTGATACAACTCGATCTGGTAGGGAGACTTCTGCAAACCGCTGAAGACCGCCTGATCTACTTCGGCGAAGCCAGGTGACGCGATAATGGCTAGGTCATTGAGGATCAGTACTTTCCGCGTTTGCCTAAGCTGCGCTCGTGCGGTCGGGGCGACCAAAAAGCAGCAGAGCGTGATCAGGAAAACAGACGTCGACGGCCAGCCTCTCCTCAAGCTCGATTGGCTGTGGCTCTTACCAATAACCGAACTATTAGACTTCGGCAAAGGCGTAGCCCGGAAGAAGGAAGGCCCGGGCATTCCTCTCAATCTGAAGGCTAAACCTATCTGCCTCCCGACCCGGCGTTGCTGAAATCTCCTCCAGAAGGTGTTCGGCGAGACCTGCCAATTTTGACAGGTCGAGACCTATAGAGGAGAGTTACACTTAATAGGGAAGTTTACTCCACCAACGGGTCGAGAGCTACTGGCTTCTCTTGCCACCGGGCTCTTGCGGTAGAGGGATGTTCGGCTAGGTGAACATGTTTGCCCCGCTGCCTCGATTGAGCTGTCGCTTTTGGGTCGGTCTGATCATCTTGAGCTCACTCTTCAGCGGCTCCGACTCCGCTCAGACAGCGTCGACGGGCGCTCTGGATGGCGTTGCATTCGATCCCTCCAATGCCGTGCTCCCGGGCGTTTCGATTCAAGTCCAAAAAGAATCTGGTGGTGTACTGGAGTCCACGCTCTCCGACGAGAACGGTCGCTTCGTCATCCAACTCCTGCCGCCGGGCACCTATCGGCTACAAGCGAGCAAGACTAACTTCAGGACTCTCACGCTTTCAAACCTGCACATCTACGTGACTGAAACCCTTCGTCTTGAACTACACCTTCAGGTTGCCGAGCATGTCGAACGTTCAGAAGTATCCTCCAGCCCGCAAATGCTCCAAACCAGCAATTCGGTTCTGGGACGCATCGTGAACCAGCCTGCCGTCCAAGGCCTGCCACTGGCAACCAGAAACTTCGCGCAGATCATCGGTCTCTCTCCAGGTGTCAGCGTTGGTGTTTACAACGCCGGTGAACTGGGACTCGGTGGGATTGCTCTTTCGCAAATTGCAGCTTCCAACGATGGAATTTACGTCCACGGCGCGCGCTCCTACGACAACAACTACCAAATGGACGGAATCAGCGTCAGTGACGTTCAAGGCAGTGCTGCAGGCAGCGGTGGCATCCCCATTCCAAACCCTGACAGCGTTCAAGAATTTAAGGTTCAGACCGCGCTTTACGATGCTGGATTTGGCCGCTACGGGGGCGCCAATGTCAGTCTTGTTACAAGAACCGGAGGCGACGACTTTCACGGAACCGTTTTTGAGTTCCTGCGCAACGAGGTACTCAACGCCAATGATTTCTTTTTGAACCAGACGGGCCAACCTCGCCCGATCCTCAAACAGAACCAGTTCGGACTTGCCTTCGGGGGACCCATCCGTAGAGACAAACTGCTTTTCTTCGGGTCATATCAGGGCACACGCCAGGTAAACGGCCTCGCCGCGGGCCAATCCAGAACAGCTTGCACTGCAAGCTTAGCCGAGCCGCCTCTTACCAACGATCGTTCGGCAACCGCGATCGGACAACTGTTTGCAGGTATGAAAGGCGCCTTGGGTGGAACGGCGGTCAATGCAGATGGATCAAACATCAACCCCGTGGCTCTGGCTCTTTTGAATTTCAAGCTACCCGACGGCAGCCTTCTAATTCCCACCCCCCAAACCGTGAATCCCTCCAAGCCCTTTTTTAGCCAGGGTTTTTCGGTTTTCTCCAATCCTTGTCATTTCGAAGAAGATCAGTTTTCAACCAATCTGGACTACAACCTGAGCTCAAACAGCAAGCTCGCCGGTCGCTTCTTCTTTGCTGATGACAATCAGACGGTCACGTTTCCCGGCAATGGGTTGAACCCGTCTGGCAACATTCCTGGGTTTCCCACCCCCGGCAATACCGGCTTTCGAGTTCTCTCCGTCACTTACACACATACGTTTAGCAACAATTGGCTCAACGAGGCGCGAATCGGTTACGTACGCAACAGGACTGCAACCCGAGCCAACACTGCCGCCAGTTGGTCGGATATCGGCGTGGCAGAAGGCGAGTTGAGCGACAATAACGAATTGCCGAGCTTGCAGATTCTTGGTTCTATAAGTATCGCTTCCGGATTTCCGCGAACTATTGCACAGAACAGTTTTATTTTCGGTGATGACCTCAGTTTGGTCCGAGGGAATCACTTTCTTCGGTTCGGCGGCAGCATCACCAGAGTGCAAGACAATGTCGATCTCATCGGCCTGGGATCACTTGTGCGATTTCTCAGTTGGCCCGATTTTCTGCTAGGTCTGAGCGCAGCCGATAACGGCACAGCATTCAGCAACGTTTTCGCCTCCTTCGATGATTTCGGCCTATCCACCCGTGAATACCGGGCCTGGGAGGGTATGGCCTTTGCACAAGATGACTATCGAATCTTCAAATCCCTTACGTTGAACATTGGCCTGCGCTACGAACATCTCGGCCAATTTGCGGACAATCTCGGTAGGAATGCGAGTTTCGATGCCGCTAAAGCGGATCCCAATCCGCCTCCAGCCGGCACTGTGGCCGGTTATGTGGTCGCGTCCAACTTTCCGGGTACCGTTCCATCGGGCGTAAGTCAAGTCAGCAACCGGTTTGGCAACTACGCCGAAGGACAGAACAAGATAGCGCCGCGAATTGGTTTTGCCTGGCAGATCTGGCCAAGCTCAAGCCGATTTGTTCTTAGAGGCGGGTTTGGCACGTACTATTCTCGGTTCACAGGACAAGCGTTTTA
>Ga0157378_10005363_pt1 | contig 11249 bp, 13 predicted proteins | sample M65metaG_FD_115309 | JGI IMG/M metagenome (GOLD analysis project Ga0157378, IMG submission 115309) | Miscanthus rhizosphere microbial communities from Kellogg Biological Station, Michigan, USA - M6-5 metaG | ecosystem: Host-associated > Plants > Roots > Rhizosphere > Soil | place: USA: Michigan...
AGCGTACAGGCCGAATTGCAGATGCCGTCTATTATGACGCGCTCCTTGTGGTCGCGGATTCGCGCGTACTTGGCCGTGTATTCCTCGACATAGCCGCCGTGGTCGCGGGTAATGTGCAGGTCGGCGCGCGCAGGCGCCGCTGCCAGGACCGAGAGACCGAGAACAATGAGGAACGTGATGCGCATGGATCGAACGGAAACCGGGATGTCTTGTTGGACGTTGGGTCGGCCCTCAAAGGAGTACCTGACCGCACGAGTCTGGCCGGACTGTGTTGGGAATTCGTTAAGCATCCGTTGCGGCCAAAAATAGGCGCGCTGTGGCGGTTTTCCCGCAGCTTTTCCCGTCGATCCGCGCTAAATGGAACCCCGAGCGGCCGAAAATGTGTAGTTTCCAGCAGGACTTCCGGAGAATCGCGATGACCAAAGCCAAGTTTCTGATTGCCGCCGCCCTGCTGGCCCTGTCCACCCTGGCCCCCAATCTGGCCGAAGCCCGCCATTACCGGCACCATCACACCTACCTGCACTATTGGCCGCTGCCCTATCCGATCAGCTACCTGCACAATTACGGCCCCGGCCCGCTGCCCGGCACCTTTGCCTATTACGACGGCCCTGCGAACAACCACTGCGCCCAGAGCGCGGCCGCCTATATCGGCCAGGACCGCCGGCGGCACCCCTGCTTCTGAGCCTGCCCGGGCCGGCGGCAGGTCGATTTACCCCATCTTGGCCCAGCGTTTGCACGAACCGGTCAACCGTGAGAAAATGCGGTGGTTTTGGATTCCGTGAGAAGCGCGGGCGGGATGGCACAGGCAAACTATGAATCGCTGCTGACGAGCATCGATCGGCTCTACGCTGCGGCGCTCGACCCTGCCCGGTGGGACGGCTTCCTGACCTCGCTGGCCACGCAGTTCGACGCGCAGAACGCCTTTGTCTGCGAGGTTGAATACCGCCAACGCAGCCTGGCCTATGTCGGCTTGCAGCAAGCCGCGCGCGCCCGGGTCCCGGTGCAACGCTACGGGGCGCTGATCGGCGAGGACCCCCGTACCCACGCGTTCCGCAGCAGCGGCGCGCAACCGATCCACTGCCGGATGGCAACCACGACGGAGCGGCTGCACAGCTCCCGGGTCTACCGCGAATATCTCAAGCCGCTCGGAATCGAGTACACGATGGTCGTGGTGCTGCCGCTGCGCGATGGCGCTACGCGCGATATCGGCCTCACCCGCGGCGTCGGGGGCCGGCCGTTCGACGAGGACGATCGCGCGCAGATGAGCATTCTGATCCCGCATGTCGAGCGCGCCTTCGTAATCAATGGCGCGCTGGAAGCAAAACTCGCCGGCGTGCGGACGCTGCCATATGTCGAGGGCGCCGACCGGCGACGGCTGGAGGCTCAATTCGGCCTCACCCCGTCGCAGGCCCACCTCGCAGCGCTGCTCTATGACGGGGCAAGCGTGAAGCAGGCTGCCGGGCAACTCGGCATCACCGAAGGCAGCGCGCGGCAATATCTGCGCCGCATCTTTGCCAAGACCGGCATCAACCGTCAGGTCGATCTGATCCGGGAGATCGCGCGTACCCTGGCTGCCGGATAGACTTGTCCCCCCTCCCGAAACCGCAGGTAAAAATACCTGACCCGCCCGCGAGGTGCCTAGGCGGTGCCCAAGAAAGTCGATATGCCAGTAAAACTGGCACACGCGCTCGTAGCTCAGCTGGATAGAGCATCGGATTTCGATTCCGAGGGTCGGGAGTTCGAATCTCTCCGAGCGCGCCATTTCGGGGATCACCCACCCGGCGAAACCACGCATGCGAGAGCGAACTGATATGAGAAAGATGATCCTGACGCTGGCGCTCCTGTATCCGGCCACAGCGTTTGCGCAAGGCACCGCCGCTCCAGCCACGACCCCTCCTCCGACCGTCGGCGGTAAGCCGCTGGTGCAGGTGGGAACCAAGAAGCCTGCGGGCGCCAAGAAAGAGGCCGCCGGCAAGAAGGAAGCTCCCAAATCCGTCGCCCAGAAGCTGCAGGCCTGCCAGGATATCGACGACGCCACCAAGGAACGGCTGCAGTGCTACGACGCCATCTTTGCACCGCAGCCAAAGCCGAAGGCGCCGGCGGCGAAGGCCGTCAACGATTGCCGTTTCATCAAAGAGGAAGACGAGCGGCTGACCTGCTACAACGGCTTTGCCGACAAGATTCCGAAACTGCCGCGCTAGGATCTGACCGGTTCTGACCGAACGAGAACGCGCGAACCGGGATTACCAGGTGCTGCTCGGCCCGCCGAAGAAGCCGAAGTGCTGTTGCTGCGCGAACCGCATCGGCGGGTTGGCATGGCTCCGCGCCACCTTGCGTTTGCGCTGGACCTGCGCCTCCGGCTTTTTCACTTCTGCGGGCACGAACTGGGCAAAGGTGTCGCGGACGCGGGCCTGCGCGGTGACGTCAGGAGTGGCGGGCGGCTGCGGCGCCTCGGCGACTTGCGTCTTCGGCGGAACAATGGTCGGCAGGCTGGTGTCGTAGACCACGCGCTCCGGCAGTTTCTGGTCGGAACGGATCCGAACCACGGTCCGGTCGATCGAGGGGGCTGAGCGCGCCACGACCGCCTGCGAGGGCGCATAGGCGTCGATCAAAAACAGCAGCGCCAGCAAGGCGCCACCGACCATCATGAAGTAACGCGCCACGGGCATTTTAACTCGCTCCCCCACGCCGATGCGCGGTTCAGTCACCTAATGGGCGACATAGCGATTAGTTCCGGCCGGGCCAGCAAGGTTCAACGGCGGCGGTCACTTTTACGCGCGCGGGAGGTTAGATTCGGCTCGCCGTCACCAGCGAACATTTCGCCTTGTTTGCGTAAACATTGACGAAGCCGACCAGCATGCCGGAATACCGCTTCCGGCTCTTCATGCTGACGGTATCCGGAAGCACCCGCCTGCGGTCGGTCAGATGGCTGCCGTCGCGGCGGGCAAAGGCGCAGGCGATCTCGACATCCTTTACCGCATAGTCGTTGCCGTTGCTGAGCGTGAACGTCATCAGCGCCTTCGAGCCGAGCCCGCCGCGCCGCCATGACTGCGAGGAAATCTTCAACCCATCGACCGCCGGCTTCGCTGGCGCGGTGGTTTCGGGAGCTGCGATTTCCGGCGCCGCAGCGGTCGTGGCCGGGGGATCGGGTTCGGTGGGGGGTGCCGGACTGGCAAGGTTGGTCCTGGTCACCGCAACCGCATCGTTCGATCCGGAGCTGTCCGCACCAACGACCGTGGCTGGAGCTGCCGGGCTCTCGGCATCGCTCGGCCTGGGGAGCAATGCCCAGACCAGACATCCCGCAACCGCAATCGCTGGGAGCGCGATCAGCCGCGCATCGGCACTTCCGAACGACCGTCCCGCGATCCTCATGGCCGCGCCCTCACCCGGTGGCAACGGCAATGGCCGCGCCGCATATGAAAAAAGCCCTACGGGCGTTACACCGTACGGCTTCATTCACGACTGCCGCTGTACGGTTCCGCCGCTGTGTCTTCAACCCGTCACAGCCTCAATGGTTGCAGGTCACCCCGACAATATTGCGGCGGCCCTGCAGCGGTTCCGGGATGGAATTACAAATCTCCCCCCGTTAGATTGACGCCGAAGCCGGGCGCAGCGCGGCAACGACAATCATCGGGGGAAACCACCCATGCCGACCGGGCTACAAGTCACTTGGGACCACGTCCATTTGCGCAGCCCTGATCCGGAAGCGACCGCCAAATGGCTGCATGACATTCTGGGCGGTGAAATCATCCGCGGCCCCGGACGCATCGACGTCAAGCTTGGCGGCGCCAATGTGTTCATCGCGCCGGTCGCCAGCGGCGACGGCGTCAACTCACCGCCGGTGACGCCCTATCAGGGCCTCGACCACTTCGGCCTGACGGTCACGGATATCGACGCAGTCGCCGCCGAGATCAAGGCCAAGGGGGTCCAGTTCACGCGGGAGCCGACCACGATCCGGCCGGGCGTCCGCATCTGCTTCATCCGGGGTCCGCAGGGCATTTCGATCGAACTTCTGGAGCGCGACAAAAAGTATGCGTGAGGCCGCGCGCGGCGACCGCATCTCGCCCGCCGTCGTTGCCGACCGCTACGTCATACTGCCCGGCATGAAGCAGCGGATCGTCAGGCCGCCATAGCCGCGGATCGGCCAGACCATGGTGCGGCCGACGCGATTGGGCTCAGTGATCACGGCCTCATCCGGTACGTCGACCCAATCGCCTTCGATCCGTACGCGGTAATGCCCGTTGCCTGATTCCCAATCGACATCGCTCACCGCGGTGCCATCGGCGTCGGAGCAACACGGTCCCTTGCCGCTTTTCAGGCTGTCGAACCATTGCTTCAGCGGCGAGTTGGCGTAGCGGCCATCGGGATCGCGGGCATGGCCGGGATACGTAGCCAGCGGCAACATCAGCACTGCCAAGCCTGTTACCGTAACGCCGATCCAGGCCGGCTTTTTGAAAAGACCCGCGCGATGGCGGCCCCTGGTTTCGTGGCAGTCGAGTTCAGTGCGTCGGCGCGCCTCGTGGCCGCCGGAGTTCATCCAGTTGGTCACCCGTTTTCTTGCTCCAGCACCCACCGGCCGGTGCCGAACAACACTATGCATTTCACGGGCCAACTTGATTCGGCCGCAAGTGCTTGTCATCCTCGTGTCACGCAGCGGCGGCGATACTAGGCCTTGCCTCAGATTCCGGCTTCGCCGGGCAACCTGCCGCGTTGACGTCAAGGGCCGCGCTTTGGCATAACTGACTACCGGTTTCCGTGGGCGCGGCGGCCGGCATTGGGACGTTATGAAGAACGGGCTGTATTCTATCCACGTCAACCTGCTGGACGGACGTTCCGGCAAGGGCAGCGGGGTGATTCTGTTCAGGGATGGACAGATCCTCGGCGGCGACGCGTATCTGTTCTACACCGGCAGCTACACCGTGAAGGGCGACACCTTCAAGGGCGAGGTGCTGGTGCAGCGTCACACCTCCCCGCGCGACAACGACAACCCGCTGTTCGGCGGACCGGCACCCGTCGGCATCGGCGTCTCCGGCACGTTTACCGACACCCGCGGCACCATGAACGGCACGGCGCTTGTCGGCAAGAACAGCCAGATTTTTGGCGCAACGCTGCACAGGCTCGCGGATACGAACTAGAGCGTTTTCCAGCGAAGTGGAAACCGGTTCGCGTCAAGAAAACGCGTCAAATCAGGAATCCAGTCGGACCGCCGCCCCATCGGTGCATTATCACGCCGTCCGGTGCGGCGCGGCTGTTGCAGCATCGCCGGTGTTGGGCGTGTTCGTCGGCTCGATCAACAGCAGATGAACCTCTTCCCTCGCAACGGGGCGATGCTCGACGCCCTTGGGCACGACGTACATCTGCCCGGGGGCGAGCGTGATCGTTCGATCGCGAAGCTGGATGTCCAGCATGCCCTTCACGATGAAAAAGAAATCATCCGTGTCATCGTGCTTGTGCCAGACAAATTCACCTTTCGCTTTCACAACCATGACGTCGCAATTGTTGAACTGCGCCACGGTGCGGGGCGACCAGTGCTCGGAGAAGGTCGACAGCTTCTCGGCCAAATCAATTCCGTTGTTCATCAATGGTCCCCGGCTGGTTGCTATTCCGCCGCCTGCTCCAGCGGCGCGGTACGCGGCAGGATCATCTGGATCCGGGTGCCGCCACCAGGCTCGGAGTCCAGATCGAGCCGGCCGCCGAGACGGTTGGTGACGATGCTGTAGACGATGTGCAGCCCGAGCCCGGTGCCGCCCTGGTCACGCCGTGTGGTGAAGAACGGATCGAAAGCGCGGCGGCGGACGTCGAGGCTCATGCCGCAGCCGTCATCGGAAAACAGCACCTCGACATTGTCCTTGCCGGATTCGCGCACCTGGATGTCGACCGTGCCGGGCTTGCCGTCCGGAAACGCATGCGCCACCGCGTTGAGGAACAGGTTGGTGAGCACCTGCCCGTAGGGGCCGGGATAGCTGTTCATCGTCAGATTCGGCTGACAATCGACGTTGAGCGTGAGGTTGTGTTTGCGCAGGCCGGGCCGCAACGACATCACCACCTGCTCGGTCAGGTCGCCGAGGTCGAAGCTGCGCTGGTCCGAGTAGTTGCGGTCGGCGGCGACCTGCTTGAACGACTGGATCAGTTCGGCGGCGCGGTTGAGATTGGCGGTGAGCTGCGCGGACGCGTCTTTGCTGGTCGCCAGAAAATCGTTCAGGCTGGAACGGCGAAGTTCGCCGCGCTCGACCTCGGCGGCGAAGTTCGCGGTCTTGCGCTCCAGCGCGGAGGCGACCGTCAGACTGATGCCGACGGGATTGTTGACCTCGTGAGCGACGCCCGCCACCAGCCGGCCAAGCGCTGCGAGCTTCTCCGCCTCGATCAGCGAATTCTGCGTCTCCCGCAAGTTGCGCAAGGCCGCTTCGGCGGCATCCTTGGCCTTGCTCATCTCGGATTCGACGCGCTTGCGCTCGCCGATATCGAGCGCGACGGTGACGATGTTTTCGATTTCGCCCGACGAATCCAGGATCGGCAGCTTGTTGACCAGCCATTGCCGCATGTTGCCGGAGGAATCCCTGTATTCCTCTTCGTAGAAGCCGAGCTCCCTGCCGCCCGCCAGCACCCGCTTGTCGTTCTCGTCGGTCTTTTCCGCGCCATAGCGCGACATCAGGTCCTGCGTGGTGCGGCCGATCGCGTCCTGCGGCTCGATACCGAAAATGCCGGCCATGTAGCGGTTCATCAGGACGTATTGCAGTTTCTTGTCCTTGACGTTGATGACCGCGGGCACGGTGTCGATCACCATCTGCAACAGGCGGCGACCTTCGGCGATCGCATCTTCGGCGCGCTTCTGGTCGGTGATGTCGCGCACCGTACCTTCGTAGCGAACGACCTCGCCGGCTTCGTTGCGCACCGTGCTGGCGCTGTCGGAGAGCCAGAGCACGGTGCCGTCGCGCGCGCGGACCTGATATTCGTATTCGCGGACCATGCCGTCGCGCCGCATCAGCCGCTCATATTCGGCGCGCGCCTCGGGGTGGGCGTAGACCGTGTCGGCAATGTCGCCGATGCCATGGATCAGATCCTGCGGCGTGGCGTAACCCATCATCCGCGCCAGCGCCGGATTGGCATTGAGGAGCGCGCCGCCCGGTGTCGTGACATAGATGCCGTCGACCGAAGCCTCGAACAGCTTGCGATAGCTTTCCTCGGCGAGCCGCTGCTCGGCGAGCGCCCGCACCGCGGCTTCGCGCGCCGCATCGGCATCGACCAGCGTCTGCCGGAAAACTTCCGCAGCACGGGCGATGTCGCCGATCTCGTTGTCGAGGTCGGTCGCGGGAATAGCGGTGTTCTGTCCGCCGCCGGCCACGGCGCGGATCGAGGCGGAGATCTTGGCCAGCGGACGCACCGTGCGACGAACCACCAGCAGGGCCGCGAACAATCCGATCAGCACGCCGGCGGTGCCGAGCACGATGCTCTGCCACCGCGCTTCCGTCAGCGTTCGGGCAAAATCGCGCGACAGCACATGGCCGCGGCGCGCGCTGACCTCGCGCAACAGTTCGGTGACGCGCTGGATCAGGCGCCCTTCCGTGCCCAGTACTTCCTTGTCGATATCGGAGATCTGCCGCTCGCGGATCGATATGCCGATGATGGCCTCGGCATAGCCATCCACCGCGATCCGCAGCTTCGGATCTGGGATCGTCATCGAGCGCATGGTCTGGGCCGCCGTTTCGGCGGCGGACGGATTGTGCGCCAGCAGCGCCGAAGCAATCTTGCTCTGGGTCTGCGACAGCGTCGCGGCAATCACCGGATCGGGACTGTCGGCGATGGCCGCGTCGAACCGGTCGCGCAACGGCGGCAGCGCCACGATCATTTCCGCCCGGCGGTTGATCAGCGCGGAAATCCGCTCGATCCCGCTGCGATAGGTCGACAACCGCTCGGTGACGCCGTCGATCATGTCCTGCTGTTCGGGGGCAAGCTGAAGCCGGGTCTTCTTCAGGATCTCGCTCAGCGAGGTCGCGGCTTCGCCGACCTGGACCGACTGGGTGCCGGGGTCGGTGACGAAGTCGCGCGCCGCGAGCCGCAATTCGTTCATGCGCCGGTCGATATCCTCGGCGAGATCGCCGACGCGCTGCAACCGCTGCAGCTCGCCAAAGGTCGCATCGATATGGCGGATGGCGACCACGCTGGCGGTGGATGTGACGATGATCACAGCCAACACCAGCATGAAACTGCCGAATGTCAGTTGACCGATCGACAACGAGAACGATCGCGTCGTTGGTGAATTCGGCGGCGATTCATCGGTCATGTTATTGAGGCCGGGCTCCAATCGGTCGTAATATACGATGTATTTCGGGCCTTGGGGAACATGCTCAAAATCACGGGAAAATGGGCCAGATTCGCGCTTCCATGCGAATCGGGAACGGCGCTGGGTGTCGCCCTGGGCGTGTTGTCGGTGCTGGCTGCCCCGATCCTGGATTTGCGCGCGGCGGAGGGTGACCGTGCGGCTCGAATGGCGAAGTTTGCGCGGCCGGCGGCCGTGCCCTTCCCTGCCGAAAATCCCTATTCGCCGGACAAGGCCGAACTCGGGCGGAAGCTGTTTTTCGACCCCTTGATGTCGGCCTCCGGGACGATTTCCTGTGCGACCTGCCACCACCCGCGGCTGGCCTGGGGCGACGGCCTGCCTCGCGCCATAGGCGAAGCCCGCAGTCCGCTGCCGTTCCGCTCGCCGACCATGCTGGGAGCCGCCTGGATGGAGGCGTTCGGCTGGGACGGCAAGTTTCCGACGCTGGAAAGCGTCGCCTTCACCCCGCTTTCCGCTGCCGCCAACATGGGCCGCAACGAGCAGGAGCTGCTGCGGGACATTACCCAGAATGCGAGCTATCGCACCGAATTCGACCGGGTGTTCCCGGGCGAAGGCGTGTCGCGGGCGACCGTCGAGCGGGCGCTGGCGACCTATGAGCGGACCATCGTCCCGGCGCAGGCCGCGTTCGACCGCTGGATTGCCGGCGACGAGGCCGCGATTCCGGAGGCCGCCAAACGCGGCTTCGACCTGTTCACCGGACGGGCCAAATGCAGCCAGTGTCACGCGACCTGGCGTTTCACCGACGATTCCTTCCATGACATCGGCACCGGCGGCGACAACGATCTCGGCCGCGGACGGCTGTTTCCGAAGTCTCAGGCGCTGCAGCACGCCTTCAAGGTGCCGTCGCTGCGCGACGTCGCCAAGCGGGCGCCCTACATGCATGACGGCTCGCTGCCGACGCTGGAGGCCGTGATCGCCCTCTATGACCGAGGCGGCGTGGATCGACCGAGCCGCAGCGAACAAATTGGGCCACAGCAGCTTGGCGATCAGGAGCGCAATGACCTGATCGCGTTCCTGCAGACCCTGACCGGCGACGCGGCGCAGGCGGCCTCCCCGGTCATTCCTGCTCGCTGACCTCCACGGTCAGCTTCATCTGCGGGTGGATCGCGCAGCGGATGGCATAGATCCCGGGCCTGGTGAACACGATGTCACGGCTCTCGCCCGGCGGGATATCGCCGGTGTCGGCCGAAAATTGCGGCGCGTCGACAAAGGCGTGATGGACGAACTTCTCGTCATTGGTGAAGTGAACGACGCTGCCTTTACCGACGATGATCCGCGCCGGTGCGAACAGGCGGTCGGCCTGTCGGACCTCAAACTCGGCGCCCAATGCAGCGCCTGCCGCGAGACCAAGGGCAATAACCAGGAGCAATCGTCGCATCGCAAATTTCTTCGGCGGAATGGAGGGATCAGGCAACCGGCGAAACCGCCGGCTGGCCGTCCATACCAGTATTGGCGCGGGATTGCTCAGGCAAAATCGCCCAAAATTGCACCGGCGGCCCTCACCGGCCGGACGGCTCAATCGGCGGTGATCCCGGCATCCTTGACCACCTTGGCCCACAGGGCGATGTCAGCCTGGATGATATCGGCGAAGGCCTGCCGCGGCGCGCTTTTGGCCTCGCAGCCGGCCACATCCAGTCGCTGCTGCACGTCTGATGTCGCCAGCGCCGCCTCCAGCGCCTTGCTGATGCGATCCACGATCGGCTCCGGCGTTCCCTTCGGCACCACGATGCCAAACCACGGCGTCAACTGGGCCTCGGGAAAGCCCTGCTCGGCCATGGTCGGGGCGTCGGGGAAGTACTTTGTGCGCCTGTCGTTGATGGTGGCAATGACCCGGATGGCGCCGGTCTGCGCTTGCGACAACGCCTGATTGACCGAGAAAAAGCTGGAGGTGATGAGGCCGCTGGCGATATCCGGCACCATCTGCGGATAGCCGCGATAACCGATCCCGCTGACGTCGATCCCGGCGAGCCGCTTGAACAGTTCGAAGCCGAGATGCCCGGTCGATCCCTTGCCGGGGTGGCTATAGTTCAGCGTGCCCGGCTTTTCCCTGGCCAGCGCCACATATTCCGCGACGTTCTTCACCGGCAGGCTCGAAGGCACGATGAACACGTTCGGCGCCCGGCACACCTGCCCGACCGGAATGAAATCGCGGACGGGATCCCAGCGCAAATTGGTGGTCAGCGCCGGACTCGAACTGAAGAACGCCGTCACCAGCAACCATGTGTAGCCATCAGGCGCGGCGCGCGCGACCTCCTCGGCCGCGATCGAGCCGTTGGCACCGGATTTGGATTCGACGACGATCGAACCCTTCCACTGCTCCTGCATGTTTTGCGCAACGATACGCGCAAACACATCGGCGACGCTGCCCGGCGAATAGGGAATGACGATGCGGATCGGCCGGGTCGGGAACGTCTCCTGCGCCTGGCCTGCGCCAGAGAGAACGGCCAAGCCGAGGAACGCGGCCATGACGGCACCGATAGGTCGAAATCTCATCGCCAGTTCCCTGCCCGATCTCTTGTGCGCGGCTTAACTCCCGCCCGGATTTGCAGGGAGGATGCCGTCAATCTGCCGGCGCAGCAAGGCCACCGGTTTCGTCACGCGAAATGCCGGCTTCAGGATGAAGCGCTGCTCGCCGTCCTGCGCGCCGGGATCGTCATCGCCGCCACGCCGACGGCGACGCAGGCGAGCCCGATCCAGGCGGTTGCGCTCGGCCGCTCGCCGAGGAACAGCACGCCGAGGCCGACGCCGATCGGCACGCGCAGATAGGCCTGTGCGGTGGTGCCGACTGCGCCCAGCGTCTGGATCAGGCGAAAATAGATTGCGAACGCAAACGCGGTCGAAAACACGGCAAGACCCAACAGCGCCAGCAGCGAATTGAGCGACGGGGTCAGCGTCCACGGCTGCTCCACCG
>Ga0157378_10005364_pt1 | contig 11248 bp, 8 predicted proteins | sample M65metaG_FD_115309 | JGI IMG/M metagenome (GOLD analysis project Ga0157378, IMG submission 115309) | Miscanthus rhizosphere microbial communities from Kellogg Biological Station, Michigan, USA - M6-5 metaG | ecosystem: Host-associated > Plants > Roots > Rhizosphere > Soil | place: USA: Michigan...
AGCGCGTTCTGCACCTGCTTCAGGTCGGAGATGTCGTGCGCGATGACGTAGACGCCCTTGATCGTGCCGTCGAAGCGGCGGTCGGGGACGATGCGTCCGCGCAGCCAGCGCGGACGGTTGTCGGCGTCGATCGCCGGCCGCTCGTACGTCACCGCCTCGCCGGTCAGCGCGCGCGCGACGAACTCCGGCGGCGCGAGCGAGCCGTCGCCGCCGCCGACGTCCTCGATCGACTGCCCGATCACCTGCTCGCGCGCGTAGCCGGTCAGCACGAGGAACGACTCGTTGACGAACGTGTAGCGACGCTCGGCGTCGAGGTAGACGACCGGCTCCGGGATGTTGTCGGTGAACAGGCGCAGCTGCTCCTCGCGCGCGGCAAGCGCCTGCTCCGTCTGCTTCAGGTCGTCGATGTCGTATTCGGTGCAGTACAGCCCGCGCACGTTGCCCATCGCGTCGAGGTCGGGCGCCAGCCGGCCGTGCATCCAGCGGAGCTCGCCGCGGACGTTGTGGCCGACGCGCTCGTATTCGACGTGCTCGCCGCCTTGCGCGCGCTTGATGATCGGCCGCAGGAACGCGGCGACGTCGGCCGCGAGCACCTCGAACGGCGACTTGCCGTAGATCTCGTCCTGCGGCTTGCACACGTGGTTCGCGAACGCCTGGTTCACGAACGTGTAGCGGAGGTTCTTGTCGAGGTAGGCGATCGGACCGGGAATGTTGTCGGCGAACAGCCGCAGCTGCGTCTGCTGCGCCTTCAGCGCCTCGCGGACGCGGACGTCGTCCTCGATGTCGTTCCACACAGCGAACGCGCCGCCGACGCGGCCGGTGACCTCGCGATCGGGGAACAGCGTGACGCGCACCCACCGGAGCTCGCCGTTGCGCTTGCGCTCGCGACGCTCGAACGACGCGGTGGCGCCGCCCAGCACGCCGTCGATGTTGGCGGCGATCTCGTCGTACGCGTCCGACGGCAGCATCTCCTTGAGGCCGTGGCCCACGAGGTCGTCGGCGGGAATGCCGAGCCACTCGGCGAACGGCCGGTTGGCGAAGCGCAGGCGGAAGTCGCGGTCGAAGTAGAGGATCGGCAGCCCGACGCTGTCCGTGACGAGCCGCAGCCGATGCTCGCGCTGGCCGGCCTCGATCTCGAGGCGCTTCAGGTGGTCGACGTCGCTGTAGGTAAGCAAGAAGCCGCGAATGCTGCCGTTCGGTGCGCGGTCCGGATAGTAATCGACGCGGATCCAGATCGCCGGCTGTCCGGGCGCGGTCAGCTGGCGGACGAAGCCGGTGCGCTCTCCGCCGAGCGCGGCGTCGACGTACGCCTGGTAGATCTCGTAGATCTCCGCGCCGACGACGTCCTTGATCTCGCGGCCGATCACCTCGTCGGAGCGCTTGCCGAGCCACTCGAGGAAGGACGCGTTCACGAGTCGGTAGCGCTGCTGCCGGTCGACGTAGGCGAGCGGCAGCCCGAGCGCGTCGAGCTTCCGCTGCGAAAGCTCGGTGAGCGGACCCGTGCCGGCCTCGGCCAGCGTCTGGTTGACGGCGGTCAGGTCGACGCGCGGAAGGGAACGGATCAGGGCCATCGTGGGCGTACGCGGTGCGGTGGCTGCATCGACGTGGAAAAGCAAGGATCGAGCCCGTGCGGAAGACGCCTGCGCCGTCCTGCCGGCTCTTCGCGTTCCGCGCGGCTTTCGCGCGATAAAACAGGGATTTCCGTGCGCCGTCCCGCGGCGCGGTTACAATCCGCGTCACCAAAACACGCCGTGCGGCAGCCGACGCGGAGCTTCGTGCCGCCGAATGCGGCGCCCACGCGTTGCCATCCCGACGCCTCTGCCACGCATTCGACGACGCCGCGATTCGATGCCGCACAGCTTGTACACGACGAACTCGCCGGTCCCGCCGGTCGCGACGCGCGCGATGCTTCGATACGTTGCGTTTGCAGCGCTGTGCGGCCTCGCCCGCGTCGCGTCCGCCGCCGACGCCCACGGCGCGCTTCCCGAGCCGCCGGACCTCGCCGGCATCCCGGTCGACTTCATCCTGTTCGCGCTGACGCTCGTCGGCGTGGCGCTGTTCCACCGTCACACGTTGCGCGTGGCCGTCATCGGCCTCGTCGTCATCACGGCGTTCAAGGTCGCGTTCTCGCCGTTCGCGGAGGGGCCGGGCATCGGTGGGCTGGTCGCGCACCTCGCACACGAATGGGTGCTGCTGACGAACCTGCTGCTGCTGCTGCTCGGCTTCGCGCTTCTGTCCAAGCACTTCGAGGCAAGCCAGGTGCCCGCCTGGCTGCCGCGCTTCCTTCCGGACGACTGGAAGGGCGCGTTCGTGCTGCTGGTGATGATCTTCGTGCTGTCGTCGTTCCTCGACAACATTGCGGCGGCGCTGATCGGCGGCACGATCGCCGGCGTCGTCTTCCGCGGCAAGGTGCACATCGGCTACCTCGCGGCGATCGTCGCGGCGTCGAACGCCGGCGGCTCGGGCAGCGTCGTCGGCGACACGACGACGACGATGATGTGGATCGACGGCGTGTCGCCGCTTTCCGTGCTCGAGGCGTACACCGCCGCGGGGCTTGCGATGGTGATCTTCGGCATCCCGGCGTCGCTGCAGCAGCAGCGCTACTCGCCGATCGTGAGCGAGGCGGCGCAACGCGTGAAGGTCGACTGGGAGCGCGTGTTCGTCGTCGGCTTCATTCTCGTGATCGCGATCGTCGTCAACGTCACCGTCAACGTCCGCTTCACCGCGCTGGCCGACCTCTTCCCGTTCATCGGCGTCGGCGTGTGGGCGGCGATCCTGGCCTGCGCGCCGCTGCGCAAGCCGCACTGGGGCGAGCTGCCGAGCGCGTTTCGCGGCAGCCTGTTCCTGCTGTCGCTGGTGCTCGCCGCCTCGATGATGCCCGTGCACAAGCTGCCGGAAGCGTCGTGGAAGGTCGCGATGGGACTGGGTTTCGTGTCCGCGGTCTTCGACAACATCCCGCTGACGGCGCTCGCGCTGAAGCAGGGCGGCTACGACTGGGGCTTCCTGGCGTACGCCGTCGGCTTCGGCGGCTCGATGCTGTGGTTCGGCTCGTCGGCGGGCGTCGCGCTCGCCAGCCAGTATCCGGAGGCGCGCTCGGCGGCGGCGTGGCTGCGCCACGGATGGCACGTCGCGGTCGCCTACGTGATCTCGTACCTGTTCATGGTGATGGTGCTGGGCTGGCATCCGGACACACCGCATCGGCGCGGGGCGTCGCGCGACGCGACGGCGGTGGCCGCCGCGCCGGGTCCTGTGGTGGCCGCTGCGGCGGCGCAGGGGGCGCCGGCGGCGGCGCACTGACGGAAACGCGCGTGCCGATCGTCGACGACATCGCCGGGTTGCGCCGCATCCTCACGCGGTCGCGGTCGCTCGCCGTCGTCGGCATTTCCGCGAACTGGTATCGGCCGAGCTACTTCGCGGCGAAGTACATGCAGGACCACGGCTACCGCGTCTACCCGGTGAATCCGAATTACACCGAGGTGCTGGGGCAACGCTGCTACCCGGACATCGCGTCGATCCCGGAGCCCGTGGACATCGTCGACTGCTTCCGCCGTCCCAACGAGATCGTCCCCCTCGCGCAGGCCGCCGTCGCCAAGGGTGCACACGTGCTGTGGATGCAGCTCGGGATCCGCAACGAGGAGGCGGCGGCGATCGCGAGCGCCGCGGGCCTCGACGTCGTGACGGACCGCTGCGTCAAGATCGAGCACGCCCGCATCCTGGGCGGCCTCAACTGGGCGGGCGTGAACACCGGCGTGATCTCCGCGCGCCGGCCGCTCCCGGGCTAGCCCCCCGCGCCGTACGCTCATGGCCGACCATCGCTTCGACTTCGACTCGCTCTGCCTGCACGCCGGGCAGATTCCCGACGCAGCCACCGGCGCGCGCGCGCTGCCGATCTACCAGACGACGTCGTTCGTGTTCGACAGCGCCGACCACGCGGCGAGCCTGTTCAACCTGCAGACGTTCGGCAACGTGTACTCGCGGATCTCCAATCCGACGGTCGCGGCGCTGGAGGAGCGCGTCGCCGCGCTGGAGGGCGGTCGCGCGGCGCTCGCCGCGTCGACCGGCATGGCCGCGCAGATGTGCGCGCTGCTCACGCTCGCGCGGAACGGCGATCACCTCGTCGCGTCGCGCACGCTCTACGGCGGCACGTACTCGCAGCTGGCGGTGACATTCGCGCAGTTCGGCATCGACACGTCATTCGTCGACGCGGCGGACGCCGAGAACTTCCGCGCGGCGATGAGAACGAACACCAAGGCGATCTACGTCGAGACGATCGGCAACCCGCAGCTGGACGTCGCCGACCTCGAGGCCGTCGCCGCGATCGCCCACGACGCCGGCGTCCCGCTGGTCGTCGACAACACGCTCGCATCGCCGTACCTGTGCCGGCCGTTCGAGCACGGCGCCGACATCGTCGTCCACTCCGTCACCAAGTACCTCGGCGGCCATGGGACGACGATGGGCGGGATCGTCGTCGAGTCGGGGACGTTTCCGTGGGACAACGGCAACTTTCCGCAGATGACCGAGCCGTCGCGCGGCTATCACGGCGTGCGCTTCTACGAAACGTTCGGCGACTTCGGCTTCACGATGAAGGCGCGGATGGAGACGATGCGCACGCTCGGCCCCACGCTCGCGCCGCTGTCGGCGTTCCTGCTGCTGCAGGGCATCGAGACGCTGCACCTGCGCATGCCCCGCCATTGCGAGTCGGCGCTGGCCGTCGCGCGGCACCTCGCGGCGCACCCGCGCATCGCCTGGGTCAACTATCCGCTGCTTCCAGGCGACGCGCAGGAAGCCCGCGCGCGCAAGTATCTTCCGCGCGGCGCCGGCGGCATCCTGACGTTCGGCGTGAAAGGCGGCGCGGCCGCCGGCGAGCGCTTCATCGAGTCGGTGCAGATGCTCTCGCACCTCGCCAATGTCGGCGACGCGAAGACGCTCGTCATCCACCCGGCGTCGACGACGCACCGCCAGCTCTCCGAAGACGAGCAGCGCGCCGCCGGCGTGCTTCCCGAAATGATCCGCCTGTCCGTGGGCCTCGAGTCGCTGGCCGACATCCTGTGGGACCTGGACCAGGCGCTCGACAAGGCCACCTCCTGATGCGCTACGCCGCCCTGCCCTGGCCCCTCACGGGACTTCTCATCGCCGTGGCCCTCATCGCGCAGGAGCTGCTGCGGACGCGGGCCGGCAGCGGGCCGTCGCTGGCGCTCTCCGCCTTCCAGGTCGCGATGATGGCGCTCGGCGTTGCGTCGCTCGCGCTGATCCTGCTGCCGCGGCGCCGGCTCGCGTATCTGCTGGGCTTTCTCGTGTGCGCCGCGCTGATGGGATGGGCGCTGTGGCTGCAGTACGGCCAGGGGCTCGAGCCGTGCCCGCTGTGCATGTTCCAGCGCGTGGCCGTCGTCGCGGCCGGCGTCGTCTTCCTGATCGCGTTCCTGCACAATCCCGGGCGCCGTTTCGCCACGTTCTACGCCGTGCTGACGCTGCTGATCGCCGGCGCGGGCGCCGGCTTCGCTGCGCGCCAGATCTGGCTGCAGGCGCTGCCGAAGAACGAAGTGCCGGCCTGCGGAATGGGCATCAGCTACATGCTCGAGACGCTGCCGTTCATGGACGTGATCACGAAGGTCCTGGCCGGCAGCGGCGAGTGCGCGGAAAAGGCGTGGGAACTGTTCGGCCTGTCGATCGCCGGCTGGACCTTCACGTTCTTCGTCGCGATGATCGTCGCGGCGTTCGCGCTCGCGCGCCGCGAGTAGTCCCGGCGCCGCTCGGCGCTTCTCGCTCGCGGTCTCCGGTGCCGGGATCGCCATGGCACACGGCTTGCGTCCGCCTCCTCGTTTCCCTCGAAACAGAGCGGGCCGCGGGCCGCCGCAGGGCGGGTCCGGGGCCGAACTGCCGGAGAACGTCACTTGTCGTCGCCGAAGCCCCGCCGCCGCTGCGGCCCGTCCGCGCCCGTCACGCGCGACGCGGTCGGGCTCGTCGTGGCGCCGCGCGCCTGTCCTTCGGCGCGGCATGACGTAGGCGAACCCTCTGCGCTGCTCGCGCGCATCGACGCCCTGACGCGCGCCAACGCCGCGCTGACCGCGGACCTCGCGGACCGCGAGCGCAGCCTGGCGCAGGAGTGCGAGGCGCGCGCAAAGCTCGCGCTCGCGCTCGACGGCAGCCGGCTCGCCCACTGGGACCACGACGTGCGCACCGGCCGCCTCTTCCTCTCCGAGCGCTGGGCGGCGATGCTCGGCGAGCCGATCGCCGAGACGCACACGACGCTCACCGCGATGTGCGAAAAGACGCACCCCGACGAGCGCGCTGCGCTGCTCGCGCGCTACACCGCCGCCTGCAACGGCAGCGCCGCCGAATACGTGGCCGAGCACCGCGTGCGCACGGCCGCGAACGAGTGGATCTGGATCCTCTCGCACGGCACGGTCGTCGAGCGCTCGCCCGACGGCCACGCGCTGCGCATCATCGGCACTAACGCCGACATCACGGACCGCAAGCGCGCCGAGTTCGCGCTGGAGCGGCGGATGGCCGAGCTGCGCCTGGTGCAGGACCACGCGCCGGTGATGATCGCGTACTTCGACGGCGACGAGCATTGCCGCTACGCGAACCACAAGTTCGCCGCGTTCTACGGCCGCTCGACCGCGACGATCCTCGGCGTGCACGCGCGCGACATCGTGGGTCACGAGTTCGCCGCCGTCGAGCACCAGTGCGCGTACGCGCTCGCCGGCTACACGGTGACCTACGAACGCGTCTTCCAGCGCGACGGCGGTGCGCGGCACGTCGCCGTCGAGCTGGTTCCGTTCGACGGGCTCGCCGGGCAGAAGGCCGGCTACTACGTGATCGCCACGGACGTCACCGAGCGGCGGCGCGCGGAGGACCAGATTCGTGAGAGCGAGCAGCGCTTTCGCGACGTGGTCGAGGCCTCGGGCGAATACGTCTGGGAGACGGACGCGGGCGGCTGCTACCGCTACCTGTCGAAGCGCGCCGAAACCGTGCTCGGCCATTCGTTGTCCGCGCTGATCGGGCGCCGGCCGGGCGACTTCATGCCCGCGGACGAGGCGCCGCGCGTCGCGCGGTGGCTGTCCGCCAACCTTCCGGACGCCGGGGCGTTCGCCGACCTCGAGCACCGGACGCTCACCGCCACCGGCGAGTCGATCTGGCTTCGTGTCAGCGGCAAGGCCGTGTGCGACGACCGCGGGCGCATCGTCGCCTATCGCGGGACCGGCGCCAACATCACCGACCGCAAGCGGCACGAGGCGCGCATCGAGCAGCTCGCGACGCGCGACGCGCTCACCGGCCTGCCGAACCGGGCGCTGCTGCACGACCGCCTCACGCACGCGATCGCCGCCGAGCGCCGCGAGCACGGCCTCGTCGCGACGATGTTCATCGACGTCGACCGCTTCAAGACGATCAACGACTCGCTCGGGCACCACATCGGCGACGCGCTGCTGAAGCAGATGGCGACGCGGCTGTCGGCGTGCGTTCGCGACGACGACACGGTGGCGCGTCCAGGCGGCGACGAGTTCGTCATCGTCGCGGCGCGCCTGCAGGACGCCGACGCCGCGGCGCAGGTGGCGCGCAAGGTGATCGAATGCCTCGCCGGACCGTTCGACGTCGACGGCCATCGGCTCGTCACGTCGTGCAGCGTCGGCATCAGCCTCTATCCGGGCGACGGCCTCGACATCGACATGCTGCTGAAGCACGCCGATACCGCGATGTACCACGCGAAAGAGACCGGCGGCGGCGCCTACCGCTTCTTCTCCGCCGAGATGAACGCGCGCGCCGTCGAGCGGCTGTCGCTGGAAAACGATCTGCGCCACGCCCTCGAGCGCGACGAGCTGTTCCTGCACTTCCAGCCGGTCGTCGAGTTCGCCACCGGCCGCGTGCGCGCGGTGGAGGCGCTCGCGCGCTGGCGCCATCCGCAGCGCGGCATCGTGGCTCCGGAGCGCTTCGTCTCCATCGCGGAGGAAACCGGGCTCATCGAGCCGCTCGGCGAATGGGCGCTCGCGGCGGCGTGCACGCAGGCGCGCTCGTGGCAGGCCGACGGCGAGCCGCCGCTGGTCGTCGCGGTGAACGTGTCGGCCGGCCAGCTGCGCGGCGGACGCGCGTTCGTCGCCAAGGTCGGCGCGATCCTGCAGCGGACGGGCCTGCCGCCCGCCTGCCTGGAGCTCGAGATCACCGAGAGCGTGCTCGTCGACCAGATCCAGTCGAACGTCGACGCGCTCCACGGCCTTGCCGGGCTGGGCGTGCGGATCGTCGTCGACGACTTCGGCACCGGCTACTCCTCGCTCTCCTATCTCAAGCGGCTGCCGATCCACGGCCTCAAGATCGACCGCACGTTCGTGCGCGACGTCGTCGACGACGCCGACGACGCCGCCATCGTGGGCGCCGTCGTCTCGCTCGCGAAGAGCCTCGGGCTCACGACCACCGCCGAAGGCGTCGAGACCGAGGGCCAGCTGGACGCCCTGCGCGCGCTCGGGTGCGACGCCTGGCAAGGCTTCCTGTTCGGTCACGCGGTGGCGGCGACGGAGTTCGAGCGGCTGCATCTCGTCGCGCATCCCTCCCACGTCCCCGCCTAGCGGGCCGGTCGCGCGGCCCGGCGCGCGATTCTGCTTGACGTGCGTCAAAGCGGCACGGCGGCGGCGGGGCTAGCCTTCACGCTGCGCGCAGAATGCGCGCCGACCGGAGCCCGAACGCCGTGCAAGCGATCGCCATCATCCACGACGAACACCGCACGCTCGCCGCGGTGCTCCACGGCATGCTGTACCTCGTCCGCGACATCCGCCTGCGCGGCACGCCGCCGAACTTCCCGGTCTTCGATGCGATGGTCCACTACATCGACACGTTCCAGGAGCGCTACCACCACCCGAAGGAAGACGCGTACGTGTTCCGCCTGCTGCGTCTGCGGCACGCGGCCTCCGGCCCGCTGATCGCCCGCCTCGAGGACGAGCACCGTGCCGGCGCCGCGAAGATCCGCGCGCTCGAGCAGGCGCTGACCCGCTATCGCAGCGGCGGCGCCGTCGAATTCCCGGCCTTCGCCGAGGCGGTGCAGGCGTATGCGTCGTTCCACTGGGACCACATGCGCGCCGAGGAGGAAGAGCTGCTGCCGCGGGCGCGCGAGCACCTGACCGCCGACGACTGGCGCGAGATCGACGCCGCGTTCTCGGGCAACGCCGACCCGCTCGTCGGCGCGTCGGCAGGCGCCGACTACGAGGCGCTGTTCCGCCGCATCGTGAACCTCGCACCGCCGCCGATCGGCGTAGGCCCCGAAGCGCCGCGCTGAGGCTGCCGCTAGCGCGGCGCCATGCGGATCGCGCCGTCCAGGCGGATCACCTCGCCGTTCAGCATCGCGTTGCCGATGATCTCGCGCACGAGCGAGGCAAACTCGGGCGGACGGCCGAGGCGCGGCGGAAACGGGACCATCCTGCCGAGCGCTTCCTGCACCTCCGGCGTGAGGCTGGCCATCATCGGCGTCTCGAAGATGCCCGGCGCGATCGTCATCACGCGGATGCCCGACCTCGCAAGCTCGCGCGCGATCGGCAGCGTCATTCCGACGACGCCCGCCTTGCTCGCGCTGTAGGCGGCCTGGCCGATCTGGCCGTCGAACGCCGCGACCGAGGCGGTGTTGACGATGACGCCGCGCTCGCCGCCGGCGTTGGCCGCGCCGCGCGCCATCGCGTCCGCGGCGAGCCGGATCAGGTTGAACGTGCCGACGAGGTTGATGTTGATCGCGCGCACGAAGCCCGCGAGCGAGTGCGGTCCCTCCTTGCCGACGACTTTCTCGCCGTGGACGATCCCTGCGCAGTTGACGAGGCCCTGCAGACCGCCGAAGCCTTCGACCGCGGCGGCCACCGCGGCGCGCGCGCTGGCCTCGTCGCAGACGTCCGTGCGCACGAAGCGCGCGGCGCTGCCGAGCGCGGCGACGAGCGCGCGTCCCTCGTCGTCCTTCAAATCCGCAACCACAACCCGCCCGCCGCCTTCGGCCAGCATGCGGGCCGTCGCGGCGCCGAGTCCCGAGGCGCCGCCGGTGACGACGAACGCGCTTCCGCCGATATCCATCAGGAGGCCCTCCCCGTCGGTGCGCCGGCGCTGCCCGCGCCGGTCGCCTTGACCACGGACAACGCCGTCGCCACGACGCTCGCCACGTCGGCGACGTTCGCGGGCAGGATCATCGTGTTGTTGGTGCGCGCGAGATTGCCGAACTGCACGATGTACTCCTCCGCCACGCGCAGGTTCACCGCCTGCACGCCGCCGTCCGCGGTAATTGCCTCGGCGACCTGGCGGATGGCCTTCGCCGTCGCCTCCGCGCGGAGCAGCGTCGCCGTCGCCTCGCCCTGCGCGTTGTTGATCTCCGCCTGCTTCTCGCCTTCCGACTTGGCGATCGCCGCCTCGCGCGCGCCCTGCGCGATGTTGATCTGCTCCTGCCGCCGGCCCTCGGACGTCGCGATGACGGCGCGCTTCTCGCGCTCGGCGGTGATCTGCGCCTGCATCGAGCGCAGGATCTCCGCTGGCGGCGTCAGATCCTTGATCTCGTAGCGCAGCACCTTGACGCCCCAGTTCGGCGCCGCGGCGTCGAGCGCGTTGACGACCGCCGCGTTGATCTGGTCGCGCTCCTCGAACGTGCGGTCGAGCTCCATCCGGCCGATCACGCTGCGCAGCGTCGTCTGCGCGAGCTGCGTGATCGCCAGCACGTAGTTCGACGCGCCGTACGACGCAAGCCGCGGATCGGTCACCTGGAAGTACAGAATGCCGTCCACCTGCAGCTGCGTGTTGTCCTTCGTGATGCAGATCTGCGGCGGCACGTCGAGCGGGATCTCGCGCAGGTCATGCTTGTACGCGATGCGATCGACGAACGGAATGACGAAATTGAGGCCGGGGCCCAGCACCGCATGGAAGCGGCCGACCCGCTCGACGATGTACGCGCGCTGCTGCGGCACGACGCGAATCGATTGCGCGATCGTGATCAGCACGACCAGGAAGACGACGAGGCTCACGACCGAGAAACCGAGTTGCATCACGAGGAACCCGCCTCCGTGTGGGTGGAGTGGAAAGGCCGCTACGCCGGCGTCGCGTTCACGGCCGGCGATCCGACAGCACCAGCGTCGAGCCGCGCGTGTCGACGATGTACATCGTGTCGGCGCGCACGACGCCCGCCGACGCGACCTCGGCGTCCCACTGCGTGCCGCGGTATTCGACGCGGGCCGTGCCGTCGGGCCGCCACTGGTTGACGCGCACCGCCTGGCCGAGGTCGAGCGGCGGCTGCAACGGC
>Ga0157378_10005366_pt1 | contig 11244 bp, 8 predicted proteins | sample M65metaG_FD_115309 | JGI IMG/M metagenome (GOLD analysis project Ga0157378, IMG submission 115309) | Miscanthus rhizosphere microbial communities from Kellogg Biological Station, Michigan, USA - M6-5 metaG | ecosystem: Host-associated > Plants > Roots > Rhizosphere > Soil | place: USA: Michigan...
CGCCATCGAGGTCCACTTGCCGAGGTCGGCCGGGCGCTGGGGCCGATCGGCCATCGAGCAGGCTTTGTAGAGGAGCTCCCGCGCGGCGGCGGTGCCAGTCTCCATGTCGGCGAGCTTGAACTGGATCGCCTGCAGCTGGTTGATCGGCTTGCCGAAGGCGACCCGCTCGGCGGCGTAGCCGTTGGCGTAGTCCGTCGCACCCTGGGCGATCCCGACCGCCTGGGCGGCGGCGCCGAGCCGGGTGCGCTCGAGCGTCCCCAGCGCCACCGCCAGCCCCTTGCCCTCCTCGCCGATCAGGTTCTCATGCGGGACACGGACGTCGGTGAAGCTCGGCGAGCCGGTCGGCGAGCCCTTGATCCCGAGCTTGTGCTCGAGCTTGCCGGGGTCGAAGCCGGGCGCGTCCTTCTCGACGACGAAGGCGCTGGTGCGGCGGTTCTCGCGGTCGGTGGTGGCGAAGACGACGTAGAAGTCGGCTACGCCTGCGTTGGAGATCCAGGCCTTCTGGCCGTTGATCACCCAGTCGTCGCCGTCCCGCACGGCGCTGGTCCGCATCGCCGCCGGGTCCGAGCCGGCCTCGGGCTCGGAGAGCGCGAAGGCCGGCGACCACTCGCCGCTGGCGCACTTCGGCAGCCAGCGCTGCTTCTGCTCCTCGGAGCCGAACAGCTGGATCGGCAGCGTCCCCAGCTCCTGCACCATCAACATCAGGGCCGATGAGGCGCAGGCCTTGGCGATCTCCTCGACCGCCATCTGCAGGACCAGGGTGCCGGTCCCGGTGCCCCCGTGCTCGGCGTCGAAGGGCAGCCCGAGGATGTCGTGGGAGGCGAGCAGTTCCCGCAGGTCCCACGGGTATTCGCTCTTGCGGTCGATGTCGCCGGCCCGCGGCGCGATCTTCTCCTGCGCCAGCCGGCGGACCATGTCGCGCAGGTCGAGCGCCTCCTGGGAGATCTCGTAGGCGGGGGTGACGACGTCGACGCTCATGCGCTTGCTGCTCCTTGGCTCGTGGTCGATTAGAAGACGGGTGACTCGGTGTAGGTCCCGAAGACCTCCTGCATGGCGCGGATCATCTCGCCCTCGGTGGCCTGGGCGCGGGCCGCCTCGATGATCGGCGGCATCAGGTTGCCGTCGCCGGCGGCGGCGCGCTTCAGCCTGGCCAAGGCGGCCTCGACGGCGGCGCCGTCGCGGGCGGCGCGGGTCGCGGCGAGGCGGTCGCGCTGCTTGCCTTCGAGGGCCGGATCGATCCTCAGGATCGGGGTCGGCTCTTCGTCGTCCTGGACGAAGTCGTTGACGCCGACGACGATCCGCCGCCGTTCGTTCAGCTCCTGCTGGTAGCGGAAGGAGGCGTCGGCGATCTCGCGCTGGGGAAAGTTGCGGCGGATCGCCTCCACCATCCCTCCCAGCTCGTCGATCCGGGCGAAGTAGCCGTAGGCCGCCTCCTCCATCTCGTCGGTCAGCTTCTCGACGAAGTACGAGCCGCCGAGCGGATCGGCCGTGTTCGGGACCCCGGTCTCGGTGGCGATGATCTGCTGGGTGCGCAGCGCCACCCGCACCGCCTCCTCGGTCGGCAGCGCCAGCGCCTCGTCGTAGGAGTTGGTGTGCAGCGACTGGGTCCCGCCCATCACCGCTGCCAGCGCCTCCAGCGCCGTGCGGACGATGTTATTGAGCGGCTGCTGCGCGGTCAGGGAGACGCCGGCGGTCTGGGTGTGGAAGCGCAGACGCATCGACTCCTCGCGGGTCGCGCCGTAGGTCTCCTTCATCTCCCGGGCCCAGATCCGGCGCGCCGCCCGGTACTTTGCGATCTCCTCGAAGAAGTCGATGTGGGAGTTGAAGAAGAAGGAGAGCCGCGGCGCGAAGTCGTCGACGTCGAGCCCGCGCTCGATCGCCCGCTCGACGTAGGTGAAGCCGTCTTTGAGGGTGAATGCGAGCTCCTGCTGGGCGGTCGACCCGGCCTCGCGGATGTGGTACCCGGAGATCGAGACGGGGTGCCAGCGCGGCATGTTGCCGGTGCACCACTCGATCATGTCGGTGACCAGCCGCATCGCCGGCTCGATCGGGAAGCACCACTCTTTCTGGGCGATGTACTCCTTGAGGATGTCGGTCTGGATCGTGCCGCCGAGGTTCTCGGCCGCGACGCCCTGCTTCTCGCCGACGAGGACGTAGAAGGCGAGCAGGATCGCGGCGGGCGCGTTGATCGTCATCGAGGTGGTGACCCCGCCGAGCGGGATTCCCTCGAAGAGGCGCTCCATGTCGGCGAGGGTGTCGACGGCGACGCCCTCGCGGCCGACCTCGCCGAGGCTGCGCGGGTGGTCGGAGTCATAGCCCATCAGGGTCGGCATGTCGAAGGCGGTCGAGAGCCCGGTCTGACCGTGGTCGAGCAGGTAGTGGAAGCGCTCGTTGGTCTCCTCGACGGTGCCGAAGCCGGCGAACTGGCGCATCGTCCAGAGCCGCCCCCGGTACATCGACTCGTACGGCCCGCGGGTGAATGGATATGTGCCGGGAGCGCCGATCCGCTCCTCGGCATCGGGCGGGGCGTCGGCCTCGGTGTAGAACGGCTCGATCGGCTGGCCGGAGATCGTCGAGAACTCGGCGTCTCGCTCCACCCGCTTGTCGCCTGAAACCTGGCTCACCGGCCAGTCAGTCTGACAGGGGCCCATGCCGACGGGACGAAAACGTCCCTATATGGACCGTTTTCGTCCCGTCGGCGCAGTTCAGCCGGCCGCCACGGCGCGCAGCTGCGGCGCCCAGACTTCTTCGAGGAAGTCGCTCAGCTCGTCGGTGAGGCGGTCGGGGCTGAGGCGCCACTCGAGGATCGAGCTCGCTTCGACCAGGCGCGCGTTGGACAGCTCCTCGAGCAGCATCCCGGAGTCGCTGAAGGGGTGGAGCGGGTCGCGGTGGTGGCCGACGATCAGCGTCGGGTGCTCGATCTTCACCCGGTCCTCGCGATGCGGCGCGGTCTCCCCCAGCAGCAGCCCCTCGAAGACTGCCTGCGAGGGACCGGGGCGCTGCCGCACCCAGTCGAGCCCGATGTCGATCAGGTGATGGGTCCGCGGGATCGTCCTCGTCGCCAGCGAGAGGCCCTCGAAGAGGGGCCGCCCGAACTTCAAGCCCAGCAGGACCGGCGCGAAGAGACCGGCGACGGCGGAGAGCGCGTTGTCCAGCACCGGCATCTCGATGAAGAGCCCTCGCGCCCGCTCGGGGTAGCGGACCGCCAGCTCCAGGGCGATGTTGGATCCCAGCGAGGTGCCGCCGACGACCGCGTTCTCCACCTCCAGGTGGTCGAGCAGCGCCACCACCTGCCGCGCGAACAGCGGCATCGAGTAGAGCCGCAGGTCCTCCGGCCGGTCCGAGCGCCCGTGCCCGAGCATGTCGACGGTGACGACCCGGTTCCCGCGCTCCGCCAGCTCCGGCCCCAGCCGGTCGAACATGTGCCGGTTCATCAGCAGCCCGTGGATGAGGACGAGCAGCCGCCCCCCGGACCCGTACTCGTCATACGAGATCCGGTGCCCCTCGTAGCGAAACTCACCCATGCCCGGCATTCTACCTGACCGGCCGCCCAACAAACCGCACTGTCAAGCCAAAAAACACACTCGCGTACGCCTATGGCGTGTTACGGTCGCCAGACATAAGACCTGACTACTCGGGCAGGGTGGAGGTGCGGTTGTGTTCCTACGGCGCGAGGTGCAAAGCCTCAACGACGACACCCTGAAGTTCTACGCGGCCGCGGTGAAGGCGATGAAAGAACGGCCTCCCGGCGACCACACCAGCTGGTGGTACCAGGCCGCGATCCACGGCAGCGAAGAGCCGCCCCAGCCGCTCTACAACCAGTGCGTCCACGGCAGCTGGTTCTTCCTGCCCTGGCACCGGATGTACCTCTACTACTTCGAGCGGATCGTCCGCGACGCCGTGATCAAGGCCGGCGGCCCCGAGGACTGGGCGCTGCCGTACTGGAACTACGGGATCGACCTCGCGCACGCCTCGATGCCAGAACCGTTCTACGAACCCGCGGACGAAGCCAACTCCCTCTACGTGCAGGAGCGCAGCCCGGCGATGAACGAAGGGGGGCGGATACCGCAGCCGATTGGCTCCGACGCTCTCTCGCTGGCTTGCGAAACCTATCCCGGCGCCCTGCCGCGCCAGCTCGGCGGCGGCATCGCCAAACCAGGCCACAGGGACAGGGAAGCGGGCCAGGTGGAGCGGCTCCCCCACGGCGTCGTCCACGACGCGGTCGGCGAAGGCGGCTGGATGTCTTTCTTCGAGAAAGCGGCGAAAGACCCGATCTTCTGGCTCCACCACTGCAACATCGACCGGATCTGGGCGCAGTGGAACGGCCTGGGAGAAGGAAGTCACCCCAACCCGACCGATCCGGGCTGGCGCGGGCAGAAGTTCGAGTTCTTCGACGTCGACGGCTCCAAGGTCTCGCTCACCGTCGGCCAGGTGCTCGACATCCAGAACGACCTCGACTACACCTATGACGTGCTCCCCAGCCCCACGCCCGAAGAGCCCGAGCGGGTCAAACCGCCCGACGAGGTGCCCTCGAAAGTGGACATCGAACCGGTGATCTCGGGCGGCGCCGACCCGAAAGTCGTCGGGACGAGCGACGAGACGGTGACCCTGACGGGAGAAGCCGAAGCCGCTCGCGTCCCGATCGACGAGCGAGGTCTGGAAGAGGTCCAGAAAGCCTCGCGCGAGTCGGACCCCCGTCGCGTGTACCTGAACATCGAGAACATCGAAGGGAAGACCAACCCCGGGACGATGTACGGCGTCTACCTGAACCTGCCCGAGGATCCGGACCCGGAGACGCTGGAGAAGCACTACGCCGGCGCCGTCTCCTTCTTCGGGATCGAACACGGCCAGGATCCCCGCAAAGACGAGAACGGTCACCCGCTCCGCCATGTGCTCGAGGTGGGCAAGCTGCTGCGCTCGCTCGGTGACGGCAAGGAATACGGGGAGGGCGACGTGAAGGTCAGCTTCCGCCCGCTCAGCGTGGAACCGCCGGAGACCAGCGGCAAGGAGGGGCTGCTGGCCGCGATGGCGGCGCCGGCCGCGGAAGCAGCCGGCGGCGAACCGCCGGTCGCGATCGGCCGGGTCAGCCTCAGCGTCCACGACCCCGCCTAGCGCCATGCGGAGGCTGGGCGCCCTCTCCTGCCGGCCGACCCTGTGGGTCGAGGGGGGAGCGGTGCTCAGCTGGATCGCGCTGGCCCTCGCCACCGCCACCGCCCACGGGAGCGAGGGCGCTGGAACGGGGTCGTTCTGGGGCCAGGACCCGCTGTGGATATGCAAGACCGGGCTCAACGGGATGGCCGCTCATGCCGGTGGCGGCGGTGGTCACGGTGGCGGCCTCTCCTCCGCATCCCTCCTCGCGGCGGCGCCGATGTGGGCCTTGATGACCACCGCGATGATGGTCCCCTCGACCCTGCCGACCGTCCGCCACGTCGCCCTCAACAGCCTCTGGTGGCGGCGACACCGGGCGATGGCCGAGTTCCTGGTCGGGTTCCTCGCCGTCTGGATCGCCTTCGGCGTCCTCGTCCTCGGGCCGCTCGCCAGCTCGGAGAAGACCGCGTCCGGTTGGGTCCTCGGAGTTGCGCTCGGCCTGGCAGCGGCCTGGCAGCTGACGCCGCTGAAGCAGCGAGCCCTGCGCGCCTGCCACCGGCCGCGCCCCCTGCGCGCCCGTGGCTGGCGGGCCAGCCTCGGCACCGCCCGCTTCGGAGGCAGGGACGGCGCCGCCTGCGTCGTCTCCTGCTGGGCGATGATGCTCCCCGCTGGCCTCGCCGGGTCGACCGCTCTGTTGTGGATGGGTGGCGTCACCGCCGTGGTCGCGGCGGAGAAGATGTCCGAGAAGCCGCGACGCGCCTCCCGCCGAGTCGCCGCCCTCCTCGCTGCTGCCGCCATCGGGGTGTTCCTCGCCCAGCTGGTCGGCTAGCTGGAAACCTAGGGGGGCGTCATCAGGGCCACCGGTACCGAGAGGCCGGCAGGGCGACGGAGGGTGGCGATGCGGCGGCCGGGTTGGACGGCGTCGCGGATCTCGCCGACCCGGTCGCCGAGGAAGGCGACGGTCCCCTCGAGGTCGGGAGCGACGAAGGCGAGCCCCCAGAAGAACGCGGGGCGGTCGCCGCCGGCCTTTGCGGTCGCCTCCGGCGGCTCCTGGACGACCTCGAGAATTGCCGAGCCGAGCCTGAAGAAGGCCTGGCGCGGCGCCCCGGCCGGCGTCGGCGCCTCGCGGACCCGCCGCAGGTCCAGGCCCGCGGCGACGAGGGCAGCGACGGTGCGGTCGAGGTCGGAGCTGATCGCCACGACGTGGTCGAGGTCGGCGATGCCGTTCGGGTGCGTTGGCGCCTCGGGCGGCGACGGCTGTTCGCCTTCGCTCGTCGGCAGGCCGTCGAGGTCCAGCGACTCGAGACCCCGCAGCGACCATCCCTCGATTCCACCCTCCCGTTCTCCTGCCGCGAAGCGGATCCGCGTCTCGCCGACGACGCAGCCGTCCCCTTCGACCGCGAATCCGCACGCCTCCCAAGCGCCCGGGGTATCCGCAACCAGCAGCTCGTCCAGCGTCACCGCCACGGCTAAACCGTAGCTTCGGACATCTCCAGCGCCGGCACGACCTTCTCGGCAAAGCACTTGACGAGGTCGGGGTCAAACTGGGTGCCGGCGCCGCGGCGGAGCTCCTCGAGGGCCTGCTCGCTGGTCATCGCCGGGCGGTAGGGGCGGCCTTCGATCATCGCGTCGTAGGCGTCGCAGATGAGGATCACGCGGGAGCCCTGGGGGATGTCGCGGCCGGAGAGGCCGTCGGGGTAGCCGGAGCCGTCCCAGCGCTCGTGGGTCGAGCGGACGAGGGCGGCGACGGGACCGAGGGCGGGCGCTGCGTCGAGGACGCGCTGGCCGACCAGGGTGTGCTTGCGCATCAGCGCCCACTCTTCGTCGGAGAGCGAGTCGGGCTTGTGGAGGATCTCGTCGGGGATCGCGATCTTGCCGATGTCGTGCAGCTCGGCCGCCCGCACGAGGACGTCGAGCTCCTCGGTCTCGAGGCCGAGGATGCGCCCGAAGGCCGAGGCGAGATGGGCGACGCCGTCGAGGTGGCGCTCCAGCTCCGGCTCGCGCTCGTGCAGGACCCGCAGCAGGACGCCGCGGGTCTGGCTCTGGGCGGAGCCGGCGCGCATGCCCTTTTTCGCGTACATGCGCTTGTCGGCGAGGCGCAGGGCGTCGGTCGCGGTGACCACCTCGACCGGGATCAGGACCTTGCCCCAGGAGGCGCCGACCTCGAAGCCCTTGCCGCGGTCGGAGAGCGCCTCCTCGGCGGCTTTGCAGATCGCTTCCGCCGGCATCTCGCGGGTGGCGGCGAGGATGCAGAACTCGTCGCCGCCGAGCCGGTAGGCGCGGCCGTGGGGCGCCACCGCCTCGGCCAGCTGCATCCCCAGCCGCCGCAGCAGGTCATCGCCGGCCGGGTGGCCGAAGCTGTCGTTGTAGGCCTTGAAGCCGTCGAGATCAAAGAGGGCAAGGACCATCGCCTCCGGCGGGCTGGCGGAGACGGCGCGGTCGAGGTCGGTCATCAGGGCGCGGCGGTTGGCGAGGCCGGTGAGGGCGTCGGTGACCGCTTCGTCCTGGCTTTCCAGCAGCATCCGCCTGTTGAGGTTGAAGGTGATTAGAAGGCGAGCCAGCACCGCGATCAGGCAGGCGACGCCGAGGGCCACGGCGACGGTGCCGATGTCGGCGAAGCTGCCGACCGCCAGCAGCGCGATCCCAACCAGAGCCATCGCGATCGGGACGACGATGCGGCGCTTGTCGGTGCGCCCGACCGCGGCCCCGAACCCGGTCGGCGGCAGCCACGACGCGGTCGCCAGCAGCAGCAGGGCGAGCGGCCAGCCGACGCTGGCGAGGTTGAGCGCCGTGGTCGACTGCCCGGCGACGGAGAGGTAGACGACGTCGCTGGCGCCGAAGAGGAGCAGGGCTGCCGCGATCAGCAGCCAGGTCCCGTCGGCACGCCAGCGCGAGGCGGCGAAGGCGCCGCTGAGGAGGCCGAGCAGAACGACGTCCATGCAGGGGTAGGCGAGGCTGACGGCGACGCCGAGCGGGCTGCCGCCGAGCGCTTCGAGGACCGGCGGGAAGACGAGGGCGGCGGCGACGCCGGCGACCGCCAGCGCTCCGATCAGCCCGTCGACCCAGGCCAGCGGCTCGAAGTGCGCGATCCGCGCCCTGAGCAGAAGGACCAGGGCGACGAAGCTGGCCGGGTAGAAGGCGAGGAAGAGCAGGTCAGCCGGCGAGGGGAAGGGCGCGGGGCTGGCGTAGTAGAGGACGACCGAGTAGTAGGTCTGGCCCAGAGCCCAAAGCAGCATCCCCAGCCCCAGCGCCAGCCACGCCTTGCGCTCGCCCGGCGCGGCCTGCGCCCGCCAGAGCACCGCCGCGGCCGCCCCGAGGACGACCGCGTCGTAGACCCAGCGGCCGGCCGCGTCCTGCAGCCCGGCGTCCCCCAGCTCCCAAAGGATCACCGCCGCGTAGAACGAGAGCAGGCCTCCAAGGAGGCCGAGGAACCCAAAGGCGATTTTCCGCGGCGCAGCAGGCCGCTTAGACGTTTTGTCCACCGCGGATACATCGGCGGCTTTTTCCGGTGACTTGAGCCCTACCAGGCACGGCGCCGTGCTTCGGCCCGACGCCCGCTAGCCCTCTCCCGGCCGCGCGAGCTCGTCCTTCCGCTTGATCAGCAGCCACTGCGGCTTGGCGCCGCCCCTAGTGCGCTGCAGGGCGAAGCCGCCCTCGAGCTTCTCGCCGTGGAGGACGAAGACGGCGTGGCCGCGCTCCAGCGCCTCGGGCCAGGGGACACGGCCGCCCTGCTCGTAGCTGCCGCGGTCCCAGATCTCGACCCTGCCGCCGTCGATCTCTCCCTCGAAGTCGTTGTAGGCGATTGAGTGGTCCTCGACCTCGATTGCCAGCCGCTTCACCGCCGGGTCCATCGACGGGCCCTTCGGCACCGCCCAGGAGCGCATCGCGCCCTCGACCTCGAGCCGCAGGTCGAAGTGGTGCGCGGTCGCCCAGTGCTCCTGGACGACGAAGGCTCCGGCGCTGACGCCGCGGACCGCGAACTGCTCGTGGCCCTCGACCTTCGCCCCCTCGGCCTCGACGGCCTCAACCCGGGCCGCCGGCGGTCCCGCTTCGAGGAACTCGAGCAGCTGCTCAACCGCCGGCTCGGGACCCTCCAGGTGGACCGCCACGGTTCCATCCTCGGCATTGCGGACCCAGCCGAGAACGCCGAGACGCTCCGCCTCGGCCACCGCCGCTTCGCGGAACCCCACGCCCTGGACGCGCCCTCTGACGACCGCCCGCACCGCCTTCTTCGAATCACTCACAGCCACAGGGTGTCAATCGCCGGATTATCTGTTTAGCCACAACAGCAGGAAGGTAGCTAGGGGGGTACATCAAGTCATTCATCCAATAGCGGAGGGCCACCCCAGTGTCCGAACGAATCCTCATCACCGGCGGGGCCGGCTTCATCGGCTCCCACCTCGCCCGCCACCTCCTCCAAGACGGACACGAGGTCCGCGCCCTCGACCGGCTCGACCCCCAGGTCCACCCGAAGCGCGAGCGGCCCGCCTACCTCGAGGACGACGTCGAGCTGATCGTCGGCGACGTCCGCGACCCGGCCGCCGTCCAGTACGCGCTGCAGGGCGTCGACGCGGTCGTCCACCTGGCGGCCCGGGTCGGGGTCGGCCAGAGCATGTACGAGATCGACGACTACTGCTCGGTCAACACCGTCGGCACCGGGGTCCTGCTCGAGGCGCTGATGAAGCACGAGGTGCGCCGCCTCGTCGTCGCCTCCAGCATGAGCATCTACGGCGAGGGGCAGGCGCGGACGGTCGACGGCGAGCTCGCCTGGGCGGTCGAGCGCAACGGGGCCCAGCTGGAGCGCGGCGAATGGGAGCCGCGCGACCGCGAGGGCCGCGAGCTGATCTTCGAGCCAACGCCGGAGACCAAGACCCCCTCCCTCTCATCGGTCTACGCCCTCAACAAGTACGACCAGGAGCGGATGTGCCTGCTCTTCGGCTCCTCCTACGGGGTGCCGACGACGGCGCTGCGCTTCTTCAACGTCTACGGACCCCACCAGGCGCTCTCCAACCCTTACACCGGCGTCCTCGCGATCTTCGGCGGCCGCCTGCTGAACGACAAGCCGCCGCTGATCTTCGAGGACGGCGCTCAGCAGCGTGACTTTGTCAGCGTCCACGACGTCGCCTCCGCCTGCGCCCTGGCGCTGCAGCGCGCGGAGGCGACGGGGCTGGCGGTCAACGTCGGCAGCGGCGAGAGCGCCACCGTGCGGGAGATCGCCGAGCGCCTCGCTGAGGTCACCGGCCGCGGCCGGATCGAGCCCGAGATCACCGGCCAGTACCGGGTCGGCGACATCCGCCACTGCTTCGCTGACATCTCGCTGGCGCGGGAGGTCCTCGGCTACGAGCCCCGGGTCCGGCTCGAGGACGGCATGTCGGAGCTGGCCGAGTGGCTGCAGGGACAGACCGCGGAGGACTCGGTCGAGACGGCCCACCGGGAGCTGGTGGCGCGGGGGCTGACGAGGTGAGCTTCTCCCCTTCGAACGCCTCCTGATGCCGCGCGCCGCCGTCATCCGCGCGAGCGGCTCGGCCGAGCTGGTCGAGGTGCCGCTGCCCGAGCCCGGCGAGGACGAGGTGCGGCTGCGGCTGGAGGGCTCGGGGGTCTGCGGGTCCGACCTTCCGGTCTGGGCCGGGCGGCCCTGGTTCGAGTACCCGCAGCCGCCGGGGGCGCCGGGGCACGAGGGCTGGGGCGTGGTCGACGCCGTCGGCCCCGGAGTCGACGGCCTCAGCGAAGGCGACCGGGTCGCCGGCCTCGTCTACCGCGCCTACGCCGACTTCGACGTCGCCCGCGCCGCCGACCTGGTGCCGCTGCCCGAGGGCACCGGCCCGTTCCCCGGCGAGGCGCTCGGCTGCGCGGTCAACGTCGTCCGCCGCAGCGGCATCCGCGAGGGCGACACCGTGGCGGTGGTCGGCGCCGGCTTCCTCGGCTGCGTGATCGTGCAGCTGGCGGCGGCGGCCGGGGCGCGGGTGCTGGCGGTCTCGCGCCGCCGCTCGGCGCTGGAGACGGCGGCGGCGATGGGCGCCGCGGAGACGATCGCGCTGGCGGAGCCGGTGAGCGAGCGGGTCGAGGAGCTGACCGGGGGCGAGCTCTGCGATGTCGTCGTCGAGGCCGCCGAGGGGCTGGCGTCGCTCGATGAAGCGCGACCGCTGACCCGTAGCC
>Ga0157378_10005367_pt1 | contig 11244 bp, 9 predicted proteins | sample M65metaG_FD_115309 | JGI IMG/M metagenome (GOLD analysis project Ga0157378, IMG submission 115309) | Miscanthus rhizosphere microbial communities from Kellogg Biological Station, Michigan, USA - M6-5 metaG | ecosystem: Host-associated > Plants > Roots > Rhizosphere > Soil | place: USA: Michigan...
CATGGCGTTGAGATGGAAGGCGCCGGCGACGTCGCCATGGAGCAGGTGATGCAGCGCGCGCGTTGTTCCGCATCCGGGACACTGCCATCCCGTCAGCGCGTGAAAGACGCATTGCGGATAGCCGTGCGTCGTGGCCGGATCGAAGCGATAGAGAATCGCCATCGCTCCGGCCGCAAGAACGACGGCGAGCGCGCTAATGAAAGTTCTTGAGCGCGCCGCCGAAACCGACGAGTGCATAAACGATCCCCAGCAGGATGCCGGCGCCGAAGCCGATCCAGCTCCACATTCTGGCAAGGCGCGCCGACTCCTGCGCGCCGGCGACGTCGCCGGCGGCCAGCTTCGAGTTGACCTGCGCGGCATAGATGATGGCCACGATCCCCGCGGGTACACAGCAACAGAGCGTGATCAGGATCGCCGGCACCAGGTAGTTCTGAATCGCCGGTGGCGCGGCAAACGCCGGCGCCGCGGTGCCGCAGTTGGGGCAGACGCTCATTCCGTCGGGACGGCTCGTTCCGCATCGGGTGCAGTACATCAGTGCTGCGCTCCTACCGGGTACTCCATGAACGTGCCGTTGGAGAAAACGATGTCGCAGTCGAAGTTCGAGGTTCTGTTTTTCCCCTGCGCGGCCAGGGCATCGAGCAGCGATTCATGCTCGAAACGGCCGTCCTTCCCCGCGCTGCCAATCACGTATCCCACACATTTCTCGCTCTGTGGCTCGGCGGGACTCTTGAGACAGATGTATTGGAGCTCGTGCCCCCATCCATCGACTCTCGGCACGGTTTTCACGTACTTCGGCACCAGCGCCTCGGTCAGACCTGCCGGATCCTTCGGGTACTCGTTGTTGTCGGAGGCGTACGACTCCAGCGCCGCTCCGAAGGTCAGGATGTCGGCCATCGTGCGCTTCTGTTTCGACCGCTCGATGGCGGTGAGGTAATTGGGGATGGCAATGGCGGCGATGATCCCTGCGAAGGCGACGATGACCAGGAGGCCGACGACGACGATGATCACGATGAGCGCCGTATTCGTCCCCTTGGGCGCCACCCGCCGCGGCGAGCCATTGGTCGGATTTCCGCACCGCGGACAGGAAGCGAACGAAACGGCCTCGATTGCATTGCCGCAATAGGCGCAGTACTGCATGCCTTTTCCCCCTGCTACAGCGGGCCACGCCTCAACGCGACCGCGTCGATGTCACGCTGCACGAATGGCCTCGCTCAGGATGTTGTCCCTCAGCCGCGGCCTGATGCCGCTCTTGATGGCCAGATCGATTTTTCGTGGGAAGAGGCCTTCCAGCAGCCGCCGGACGCCCATGTAGTTGTCGAAGGTCTTCCGGTCGAATTCGACGTAGAAATCGATGTCGCTCGTATCGGTTTCTTCTCCTCGGGCAAACGATCCGAACAGCGCCAGCTCGCTCACCTGAAGTTTGCGAAGCTCACTCTCATTCACACGAATCGCCGACAGGATGTCGTTGCGAGTCATGCCGACAATGGTAGCAGCTCGATCTTTGTGGGCCGTTGGATGGGCTACGCTTTCCCTCCGTATACCACCTTGCGGGGATTCAAAATGAAGACGGCGGCGCTCACGGTCATGGTTTTCGCTCTGGCACTCGCCGGAAACGCAGACTGTTTCCCGCGGCTGATCTCCTATGGCCATACGTATTCCGGGACTGTGATCAACGCGGAATGCCAGTTCGCGGGCGGCGACTGGCCGTACGCGGCGTTCGGCGTCTCGCTGGCGCAGGGTGACGAGATCACGCTCGCCGTCCATTCCGATGTGTTCGATCCGCGCGTTGGCGTCTACAGGTATGGCGGGAGTCCTCTCGCCTCCAACCAGGGGAAGCAGGGGACGCAGGACGCTGTGCTCCGGTTCACCGCCGGGGAAACGGTGACCTATCTCATCACCGTGTCCGGTCCGAAGGCGAATCCGCTAGGCAGCTTCGCCATCACCTCATCGCTCGTCACCCCCTGCACGCCGCTGAGGATTTCCAGCCAGCCGGCTACGCAGATCGTGGAGTATGGCGGTTCGACCGTCCTCTCGGTGGCGATCACGTCCAACTCCGCTGAGATCAAGTACGCGTGGTACGACGCCGACTCCATCGGTTTACCGATCGCGATCGGTTCCGGTCCATTTTTTACTCTCACCAACGTGAGGGCGACGCGACGGTTCTATGTGCAAGCCGCTGGCGGATGCGGCGTCGTCACCTCCGCCGTCGTCATCGTCATCCCATTTGCGCTGCGCGAGCGCTCCGTGCGCCGCTGACGCGCGGCTACAATGCCGCGTGCCTTTCCATTTCCGCCTTGCCGCCGTTCCGTGGGCGGTGATGTGCGCCGTGCTCGTGATTCTGGCGAGCGTGATCCTGCAGCGGCAGCGCGGCTCGCGCGTGGCCCGGCTTTTCTGCCTGATGATCTTTCTCGTCGCCGGCTGGTTTCTCGGGTTCGCGGCGATGTTCTCCACCACCTCGGCGTCGCTGGCGGCGATGTTCGGCCGCCTGGCCATTGCCTCGGTGGCCTTTCTCCCGGCCGCGGTCTACGACTTCACCGCCACCTCGATCCGCACCTACGTCCGCCATCGCGCCGTCGTTCTGAGCGCCTGGCTCGCGGCGACCATCTTCGCTTTTCTGATCCTGGCAACCGATCTCATCGTCGCCGGAGCGCGGCAGTTTTCGTGGGGGAGCTACCCGGCTACCGGATCGTGGAGCGCGCTCTTTTTCATCTACTTCTTCGTCGTTCTGGCGATGCAGATGTTCGAGTACGCGGTCGAGTACCGGCAGACGCACGACGAGCGCCGGCGGCGGCGCATCCTCAACCTCATCGCCAGCTTCGCCATCGTCTATCTCTCCGTCGTCGACTTCATCCCCATGACCGGCGTCGATCACCGGCCCGTCGGCTACGTGCCGGTCTTCGCCTTCGTTGCCTTCGCCTGGCGCTCGATCCGGAGCCATCGCTTTCAGAACATCACCGCCGCGCGCGCCGCCGGCGAAATCCTCGACACCATGGCCGACGCCCTCTTCGTCATCGACGCCGAGGCCCGGGTGAGGATTACGAACGACGCCGTGCGGAAAGTGTTTGGCTATGCCGAATCCGAAATCCTCGGCAAGACCATCGACACCCTCGAATACATCGATCCCGAGGCCAGCTTCTCGCGGACGCTCGGGGACATGATGAAGCGGGCGCCCATCCGCGATGAAGAGCGCGTATTTCGGACAAAGAGCGGCGAGCGCATCGACGTCAGCATCTCCGTCTCTTCGCTGCACGAGCGCGAAGTCGAAGGGGGCGCCGTGGTCATCGTCCGCGACATCCGCGAGCGCAAGCGCGTCGAGCACGAGATGCGCGACTTCACCGTCCAGCTGCAGCAGAGCAACCGCGAGCTCGAAGACTTCGCCTACGTCGCCTCACACGACCTGCAGGAGCCGTTGCGGAAGATCCAGGCCTTCGGCGACCGGCTGCGCGCCAAATACGCGGAGACGCTGACCGGCGACGGCATCGACTACCTCGACCGCATGCAGAGAGCGGCCGGCAGGATGCAGGCGCTGATCAACGACCTGCTCGTTTTCTCGCGCGTCACCACCAAGGCCCAGCCGTTTTTGCCGGTGAACCTGGAGGTGATCGCCCACGAGGTGGTCCACGATCTGGAAGAGCAAATGCACCGGGCTGCCGGCGAGGTCATCGTCGGCTCGCTGCCGACCATCGACGCCGACGCGCTGCAGATGCGCCAGTTGCTGCAGAACCTCGTCGCCAACGGCCTCAAGTTCCACCGGCCGGACCTTCCGCCGCGTGTGGAGCTGTCGGGAAGCGTCTTCAACGGCACCGCGCAAATCGTCGTAACCGACAACGGCATCGGCTTCGACGAGAAGTACGCGGACCGCATTTTCACGATGTTTGAACGTTTGCATGGACGCGCTGCTTACGAAGGAACCGGCATTGGTCTAGCCATTTGTCGCAAAATAGCGCACCGTCACGGCGGCGACATCGCCGCCAGCAGCGTTCCGGGAGAGGGAGCAAGGTTTGTGGTGACGTTGCCGGTGAAACACAAAGTAGATTAGTGGATTAGTAGATCAGTGGATCAGGAGTGCCGGGTAGATCGGTGGATGAGTAGATCAGTGATCAGTAGCGAGGTGTCCTGATCCACTGATCCACTAATCTACGAATCCACTTCATCCCAAGGAGCCAAATTGGCCGCACACGCAAAACCAATCGTCATCCTTCTCGCTGACGACGACGAAGAAGATCGCATGCTTTCCTCCGATGCCCTGGCCGAGAGCCGCGTGGTCAACGAACTTCGCTTCGTCGAAGATGGCGAGGAGCTGCTCGACTACCTCTACCATCGCGGCCGCTACGCCGATGCTGATGCCGCGCCGAGGCCGGGTCTGATCCTGCTCGATCTCAACATGCCCAAGAAAGACGGGCGCGAGGCGCTGCGCGAGATCAAAGCCGATCCGGACCTGCGGCGCATCCCGGTCATCGTCCTCACCACCTCCAAAGCGGAGGAGGACATCTACCGGACCTACGACCTCGGCGCGAACTCCTTCATCACCAAGCCGGTCCACTTCAACGCCCTGGTCGAAGTCATGAAAGAGATCGGCCGTTACTGGATCGAGATCGTCGAACTTCCCAACGGAGTGTTCTCGCGTTGATCGGCAACCGGGAGATCAGGATCCTCCTGATCGAAGACGATGAAGACGACTACGTCCTCACCCGCGACCTGCTCGCGGACAGCCGCCGCACCCGCTTCGGCCTCGACTGGGTGACCTCCTTCGACGAGGCGCTGGCGGCGATGGGGAAGGGCGAGCATGACGTCTATCTGGTCGACTATCGCCTCGGCCAGCACGACGGTCTGGAAGTGCTGCGCGAAGCGCGCGCCGCCGGCTGCCTCCGTCCCATCATTCTTCTCACCGGTCAGGGCGACGGCGACGTCGACATCGCCGCGATGAAAGCCGGCGCGGCCGATTACCTCGTCAAAGGGCAGATCGATGCCCAGATCCTGGAGCGCTCGATCCGCTACTCGCTCGAACAGAACCGCACGCTGGAGGCGCTGCGCGAAAGCGAGGAGCGCTACGCCCTCTCCGCGCGCGGCGCCAACGATGGTCTCTGGGTCTGGGACCTCGGCGGCGACACCGTCTACTACTCCGATCGCTGGAAAGAGATGCTCGGCTTCTCGCAGGACGAGATCAGCGACGCGCCGCAGGAGTGGTTCTCGCGCGTTCATCCCGACGACGTGGCCGAGCTTCTGGCCGACATCGACGCGCATCGCCACGGCGCCACGCCCAGCATCGAGCACGAGCACCGCATGCGCTGCAAAGGCGGCGAGTATCGCTGGATGCTGGCCCGCGGCGTGGCCGTGCGCGACGCCTCGGGCGCGGCCACGCGCATCGCCGGATCGCAGACCGACGTCACCGAGCGCAAGGTGGCCATCGACCGGCTCACGCACGACGCCTTTCACGATGCCCTGACCGGCCTGCCGAACCGCGCGCTGTTCATGGATCGCCTCGGCCGGCTGATGGAGCGCGCACGCCGCCATTCCGGCCACCAGTTCGCAGTCCTCTTTCTCGATCTCGATCGCTTCAAGGTCGTCAACGACAGCCTCGGGCACGCGCTCGGCGACATGCTGCTGATCAGCGTCGCCGAACGGTTGCGCGTGGCGTTGCGCGCCACCGACACCGTGGCTCGGCTCGGCGGCGACGAATTCACCATCCTCTTGGAGATCGATCATCTCGCCGATGCCGTGCGCACCGCCGAGCGTATCCAGGAAGAGCTGCGCCTGCCGTTTCGGGTCGGCGAGAACGAGATCTTCACCACCGCCAGCATCGGCATCGCCCTCAGCGTCACCCGCTACGAACGGCCGCACGACGTCCTGCGCGACGCCGACATCGCCATGTATCGCGCCAAATCGCGCGGTCGCGGAATCCACGAGGTCTTCGACAAGACCATGCACGACCGCGCCGTCAAGCTGCTCAAGTTCGAGACCGAGCTGCGGCGCTCGATCGAGCGCGAAGAGCTGCGCGTGCATTACCAGCCGATCGTCTCGCTGCTTTCCGCCAAGGTGGTTGGATTCGAAGCGCTGCTGCGCTGGCAGCGCGGCGACGAGCTCGTGAACGCCGACGAGATCGTCCCCATCGCCGAGGAGACGGGGTTGATTCTGCCGATCGGAAGGTGGGTGCTGAGGGAGGCGCTGCGCCAGCTCGCCGAATGGCAGGAGCGCTACCCCGACAACGAATCGCTGCACATGCACGTCAACCTCTCCGCCAAACAGTTTCTGCAACCGAACCTCCTGGAACAGATCGCCGCCGCGCTCGACGAAGCCGGAGTCGACGCCGACCGGCTGCACCTCGAAGTGACCGAGAGCGTGATCATCGAGAACCCCGAAGCCGCCGCCGAGCTCCTCGAACGTCTCCGCGCCACCGGCGTCGGCATCAGCCTCGACGACTTCGGCACCGGCTACTCCTCCCTCAGCTCCCTCCGCCAGTTCCCCTTCGACACCCTCAAGATCGATCGCTCCTTCATCTCCACCAACGGCGACCACCGCAACGACGCCATCGTCCGCACCATCAGCAACCTGGCCCGCATCCTCGGCATGGACGTGACCGTGGAAGGCCTCGAAAGCGCCGACCAGGTCGAGCGCATGCGCGACCTCGGCATCGACTACGCGCAAGGGTTCTATTTTTCGAGGCCGGTGGATGCGGGATCCGCGCTCGAGTTTCTGGCCTAACCCTTTCTCTGTGTCCTCTGTGTCTCTGTGGTGAGACGCCTTTGACTGCAACCTATTACGAACTCCTTCGTATCTCACCCGCAATATGCGAACGAAGGCTAACCTCGACCCCTCCGCTCCGTCTCATCCGTCCGTGTACCGACTCCTTCTCCTCCTTCTATTCGTAGCCTCCTCCGTCTTCGCAGCCGATGCCCCTCCGGCGATGATGATTCATCGCGCCGCCGGCCCGATCACCATCGACGGCGACCTCTCCGATCCGGGATGGCAGGGCGCCCTCACCTCGGAGACGTGGTTCGAGACCAATCCCGGCGACAACATCGAGCCGAAGGTGAAGACCATCGGCTACCTCTCCTACGACGAGCACTTTTTCTACGCCGCCATCCGCTCCTGGGACAACCCGAAGGACATCCGCGCCCAGCTCGGCGATCACGACGGCATCAGCGGCAACAGCGACGACTTCGCCGGCGTCATCCTCGACACCCGCAACGACGGCAAGACGGCCATGGAGTTCTTCGTCAACGCCGCCGGCACGCAGTACGACGCCAGCCAGGACGACGCCAGCGGCAACGAGGATTCCTCGCCCGATCTCTTCTGGGACTCGGCGGTGAAGAAGACCGCCGACGGCTGGATCCTGGAGCTGCGCATCCCCTTCTCGTCACTCCGTTACGAGAAGAAGACGCCCCAGATCTGGGGAATCATCATGTACCGCAACATGCCCCGCGAGCGGCGCTACCAGATCTTCGACCACAAGCTGCCGCGCGGAAACAACTGCTTCGTCTGCAACTCCAACAAAGTGGGCGGCTTCGAAGGACTGCCCACCGGCGGCCACATCGTGGCCGCGCCGTACGTGACCGCGCGCGAGACCGGCACGCTGCGCAACGACGGCAGCAACAATCTCCTCAACCGTCCGGCCAAGGGCGACGGCGGCATCGACATCAAGTACACGCCGAACGAGCACACCGCGCTCGACGCCACGCTCAATCCCGACTTCTCGCAGATCGAATCGGACACCGCGCAGATCTCGACGAACCAGCGCTTCGCCATCTTCTTCCCGGAGAAGCGGCCGTTCTTCCTCGAGCGCGTGGAGCTTTTCTCGACGCCGATTCAGGCGGTCTACACGCGGACGATCACCTCTCCGCGATGGGGCATGCGCGGATCGGGCAACCTCGGGCATGACAGCTACACGCTGCTGGTGGCGCAGGATCGCGGCGGCGGGTCGGTGATCATCCCCTCGCCGACCGGATCGAGCTTCGCCAACCAGGATTTCGGAGCGACCGACGCCATCGGCCGCTGGCGTCACGATTTCACCGGCAAGTCGTTCGCCAGCTTTCTATTCACTGATCGCGAATACGAAGGCGGCGGCCACAATCGCGTTTTCGGTCCCGACTTTCAGTGGAAGCCGAACGATACCGACACGGTCACCGGCCAGTTCCTGCTCAGCGATAGCCGCACACCGAATCGCCCCGACCTGGCCAGCGAATGGGACGGCCGCAAGCTGCAATCGTTCGGCAGCGATCTCTGGTGGTCGCACTCGAACGCGAAGTTCGATTTCTACACGGAGCTCAAAGACTACGGCGATGACTTCCGCGCCGATCAGGGATTCGTGCCGCAGGTCGGTTATCGCGCGAGCTACACCGAGAGCGGCTACACCTTCCGTCCCAAAGGCTTCTTCAACCGCGTTCGAACGTATGCCATGTTCGAGTACGACTCCGAGCAGAACGGCAACATGCTCTACCGCCTGCGCTCCTTCGGCTTCGGCGCCGACGGCAAGTTCCGCTCCTTCATCCGCCTCCGCCCGGCGAACGAGAGCTTCCGCAACAACGGCAAGGTGCTGACCCGCAATCAGCTCTACTACACCGTGCAGTTCGCGGTGAGCCGGCTGATTCCGTCGGTGTCGTTCGATGGCTGGGTCGGTCAGGACATCGATTTCTTCAACAACCGCCTTGGCCACGGCGCACTGATCAACTTCTCCGCGCAGATCCGGCCGACCTCTCGCCTGACGATGTCCACCACCAACGTCCTGCAATGGCTGAGCGAGGATTCAACCACCGGCGTGCAGGGGCGCCTTTTCACCGCCCAGGTCGAGCGCATCCGGGCGCAGTACATGTTCACCCCGCGCATGTTCCTGCGCACGGTGGTGCAAAACCAGCGCACCAGCTCCAACCCGCTGATCTACGGCGTCGACATGCCGCTGCGCGACGGCAATCTTTCCTCGCAGATCCTCTTCGCCTACAAGGTCAACTGGCAGTCGGTCCTCTACCTCGGATACGGCGACATCCGCGACGTGAACGAGGAGGTCGACAACACCAACCCCGCCAACCGCATCTACAAACGCAGCTTCCTGCTCTCCAACCGGCAGCTGTTCTTCAAACTGAGCTACGCATTGCAGAGATAGGTCTCGCGGTTGCGAGGTTTCGGGGTCTCGCGGCGGTCATTCGTTCTCGGCCGCCGCGAGACCGCGTAACTGCGAGACCGCGAGACCACGTTTGATCGCTTCCATCCCACACGCCGCCGCAATCACGTATTGCGGAATGACCGGAACCCGAAATCGCGACTCCGCCTCCCCACCCGCGGAGATCAAAACGAAATAGATGACGGTAGCGATCGTCATCAGGGCAAGCTCTCGATCACGCCGCCATAGCGCGATCGCGCCAATCACCGCGAAGGCAAACACGATCGCCGTAAACGCATCGAGCCCCCTCCGAACAACCTCCTCCGGAAACGCGCTGATGATCGAGACCGCCTCCCAGCGACTGTCGAACAGATTCACCAGCAGCCCGCGGACCGTGAGCATCACCGCCGCCCGCGGATGCTGCCGCAGCACGCGCATGGCGTACGCCGAGTAGTACTTGCTGCGCACCGCATCCGGCAGCTCTTCGGCGTCGGGGATGTGCAGCCTGGCCTCGATCTCGGTATCGGCATCGGCCTGTAATCCCTGCATCTCCGCGGCGATGTCGGAATCGAACTCGCCGTCGTCCTCGATCGCCAGCACTCCCGCGGCGCGATAGGTCAGCAGGTTGATGCCGCCGATCGAGGAGATGGTGAAGACGCCGGTGTGATGAAGATTGCGCAGCTGCCATCCAAGCGGCAGAAGCAGCGCGAGGACAACATACGCGGCGATCGTGCGCAAACGAACGCGCCGCAGCGCCAGGCAGATCATCACCACCACGAAGTAAAGAATCGCCACCGGCCGGATCAGCACCAGCATCCCGGTCAGCACTCCCGCCAGCGGCAGCTTGCGCGCGTAGACCACCAGCGCGAAGACGATGAAGAGGATGGCCGTGAACAACGTCTCCGTCAGAATCTTGTTCGCGTAGTGCAGTGTCGGCACATCGATGGCGAAGAGAATGGCCGCGGTCACAGCGATGAAGCGACTGCCCAGCCGCCGTATCATCACGATGTAGATCGCCACCGCCAGCGCGGCGTTCAGCAGGTGCTGGAAGACGATCACCGGGACGATGTGCAGCCCGAACGCCGCCAGCAGCAGCGGATAGCCGGGCGTACGGATGGTCTCGATCAGGCCGAACCTGTTGGTGAACCCAAGACCGCGGAGAAGATTCGCGGCGGGAGCGAGATAGGTATAGGAATCGGGGAAGAAGTAATCGACGGCGGTGTAGCCGAAGTAGAGGAAGTTGGTGGCGAGCGAGATGACGGCGACGAGGGTGATGTCGGTCCATCTGCGGCCATCTGCGTTCATCTGTGGAAAAAGCTTATCCGCAGATGACGCAGATGAGCGCAGATTAAGTACGCAGCTGACTCTCCAGCTCATCCGGCCGCGACGAGCGGATCCTCGCCTCGTCCAGCGTGATCGTCCCCTTCCTCACCAGCCGCGCCAGCGAATCCTCGATCGAGATCATCCCCTGGCGCTTGCCGAGGGTGATCTCGCTGATCAGGTTCTCCATCTTGTCGCGGCGGATGTGATTGCGGATGGCGGCGTTGGCCAGGAGCAGCTCCACCGCCACGGCGCGGCTTCCATCTGCCGCTGCTGGAAGGAGCTGCTGCACCAGGATGGCGTTGAGGCTCAGCGAAAGCTGCTGCCGGATCTGCGTCTGCTGCCCGGTCGGGAAAACGTCGACGATGCGGTGGATGGCCTGCGCCACGTCGCTCGTGTGCAGCGTGGAGAGGATCAGGTGCCCGGTCTCGGCCGCGGTGAGCGCTGTGGCCACCGTCTCCAGATCGCGCATCTCGCCGACCAGGATCACGTCCGGATCCTGGCGCAGCGCCGCGCGCAGTGCCGAGGCGAACGAGGGCGCGTCGCGGCCAACCTCCACCTGCTCGATCACCGACTGGATGTTGCGATGTTCGTACTCGATCGGATCCTCGATGGTGATGACGTGCCGCGACTCCTCGCGATTGATGGCTCCGATCATCGCCGCCAGCGTGGTGGTCTTCCCCGCGCCGGTAGGGCCGCAGACCAGCACCAGCCCGCGCGTCGGCTTGACCAGCTCGCCCAGGATCGGCGGAAGGTTCAGTTCGGAGATGGTCGGGACCGCGGTCGGCAGCGCGCGGACAGCCGCTGCCAGCGTTCCGCGCTGCCGGTGA
>Ga0157378_10005371_pt1 | contig 11237 bp, 11 predicted proteins | sample M65metaG_FD_115309 | JGI IMG/M metagenome (GOLD analysis project Ga0157378, IMG submission 115309) | Miscanthus rhizosphere microbial communities from Kellogg Biological Station, Michigan, USA - M6-5 metaG | ecosystem: Host-associated > Plants > Roots > Rhizosphere > Soil | place: USA: Michigan...
AATCAGGTCACATTCCGTGGGGGATCGAGAGCTTCATCGCCCGATTCTTTCTAGTTCGCTTTGTTCGATTCGTCGGCCACCATGTCATGACCGTGAAGACACACGTAGGACGCAAACTTCGTCCGAGGTTACTTCATCAGGCTCCTCCTCTGGTGCGCGTCAAACCGCGGGATTTGACTAATGCCGGAATCAAGCGAGTTCCGAGGACTGTGGGTGTGAAGAACGGCTTGCCGTTATTGGCAGACGGTCGCACGCTTGGGGTAAAAAACGTGATCTGGTGTACGGGCTACCATCATGGCTTTCCGTGGATCGATCTGCCTATCTTCGACGAAGGCGGCGACCCAATCCATGATTCTGGTATTGTCAAGAATGTTCCTGGAATCTACTTTGTCGGTCTAAACTTTCTCTACTCGATGACATCTGCGACGCTGATGGGAATTGGCCGAGATGCCAAAAGAGTGGTCAACGCTATTTCGGTGCGAATGAGTCGAGCCGGAAATAAATCGACGGTCCGAACGGTCATGGATTCAGCAACGCCGGCACATGTTGCCTCGAGAAACCGTGCCAAGGTGGCGTGAAGAAAGAAGCAGTAGGCATGAGCGACCCAGCAGTCGAAACTCTAATCCTTGATCTGCTCGAATGGATTAATAGAGAGGAGAGGACTTACGCGGAAGTGATGGACGCCTGGCGCACTTCCTGTCCCAGGTTTCCAATCTGGGAGGAGGCGAGTGATCGTGGGTTGATTACCACGATGGTTCGCGACAAGCGTCGAGTCGTCAAGGTTACCTCGGTTGGAGTCACTCTGCTTGAAAAGATTCGACCTCCAGACGATCGACGATGGGCCTGAGCGAGAGCTTCAGATTAAGCTGTGGTCGTACGCATAGGCGGTCGCCGCAGAACGGGAAGTCAGATCGAGTTTGGTGAAGATGTTGCTAAGATGGCGTGCGACCGTCTTCTCGCTGATGTTGAGCCTGTCCCCGATTGCTCGGTTGGTGATGCCAGAGGCTACTAGTTTAAGAACCTGCAGTTCCCGCGTGGTCAGTGGGACCCCGGAATTGGTTGTATCTTTGACCAGCAAAAGATCCACACGAGAAACGTCGGCTGCTGCACCCAGAGTTTTGAACCGCTGGCGGGCAGCGGTAAGTTCCAGTCTTGCATTCTCCTCTTCGCCGAGGCGTCTAAACGCCAGGGCGATCAGGATCTGCACTCGCGCCGCTTCATACGGTGCTTCAAGTTGGAACCAGATGGCCCGTGATTGACTGAGCTCCACCAGAGCTGCTCGTGCATCGTCTTCGGCAAGCAGCACTGCCCCGAGAGATCGATTAGACAAGCCACGAAAAAAGAGGATCTCCTGCCGCGCAGCAATCCCTGCGAGTTCTTCAGCGGCCTGGCGAGCCGCAACAACGTCGTTGTCGGCGAGAACGATCTCCACAAATGCGTCTAAAACTCTGGCGCGTGGTCCAGGCGTTTGGACCACTCCAAGCAGTTCATGGATTGCAACCTTTGCCGCTTCAACCTGTCCCTGCGCTAAACGCAGTTGGGCTAATCCGGGACCGGGCACCAGACAACATTGGCTTGTTAGCTGGTAAGCTTCGTCGGCTTCGGTGAATTTGCCTCGCAACCGATGCACCTCACCGATTTGGTAGAGGGCTTCGCCACGGACTGCCTTCGCTGCCGGACGCGACAACCATTCAATTGCTCGCTCAGCCCACTCGAGCGCGTCCGACCAGGCTCCACGCAGTTGCAGCAGTTCAGCACGGCGCACTAGACAATGACCCCGGTAGGGAACCAGGTCGGGCTGCGATGCACACCATTTCTCCAGTGCTGAAGTCCATTCCTGCGCGCGCTGTAAGTCGAGGATCTCGCCACATGCGTCGAGCACACTGCAATAAACAGCACCCGAACTTAAGGGAGAAACATCACCGGCCATGACTGCAACCATTGCTTCGTCGAGTAGCGTTAAGCCACTGCTGATCTCTCCTTGACGAATCAATGCGCGGCCCTGCCCTTGAAGTCCAAGCACCACCAAATCTTTATCAGCGAAGCGCTTTCCAAGTGCGGCTGCTTCAGCCATCGCGCCATGTGCCGTTTCGGCATCGCCCGCGTTAAAGGCACCATAACCGGTTGGCAACAAGAGATATCCTTTTTCCACGCAGTCAGGCTGCGCTTCCAGTAACCGACTGGCGCGAGAAAGCCAACCGCTGGCTTTTGCGGATTCGCCTGTCTGAAGCAGTGTGAAGCCAAGCCAGAAAGCATAGCGCGCCGCGTTATGCACGTCCCCGCGATTCAAGAAAGACTGGTGCACTCTGGTGAGCAGATCAATTCCATCTGCTTCACGTCCTGTCAACAGGGCTGCTTGAGTGAGCAGGACAAGATCTTCCGGTTCGAGAGGGGTCTCTTTGTCTGCTGCGGAGAGATGAGAGAATACTGCCGACCACGCCTGCTTTTGGAACGACTCGCGACCTTGATCGAGCGCGCTTGTTTTCCTCAGGCTCCGGTTGGTGTCCCTGGAGTTCATGAGCCGAGTTTTAACCTAATCCGAACTCACCGTCCAGTACACCGCACTTTTCAGTCTTGAGTGCGCCTCAAGGCTTTCGAATTTCCTTGAGAACATCACACTAGAAAAAACCGAGAGCAGGGATAGCAACTTTTCATTGCGACAGGGCCATGATTATGTTCACTGAATGCCACCGAGTACTACTGACCGATATCCGCAACACCTGCTTTAGAGAGTAAGGTGTCAAGAGTGGAAGGTGAGAATGCGAAAGTAGTAGGCGAGCGCCTAGGCCACTCAACGATCGTGCTTACACTCGACACCTACTCCCACGTGTTGCCAGACATGCAACAAGGTGTCGCAGACCGCATCGAAAATCTACTCTTCAAGACCGGAACCTAGCCGTCGGCGCACTATAGGCACACTGGAAGCAAAAACGGGCAGTTAGTGTTCATTCCACTCACTGCCCGTAACTATTTGATTCAGTAATGGTGCCGAGGGCGGGAGTCGAACCCGCACGTCCTTACGGACAACGGATTTTAAGTCCGCAGCGTCTGCCATTCCGCCACCCCGGCACGTGCTGCAAAATAGCATGGCCGCCCAACGACACCAAACACCAGTTGAAGGCACTCCGCTTACTGTCAGCCACATAGAGCTTGATGCATGGTCCCACCGACAGTTGTCCCGACGTTGTCAGGTCGCTGCTGGTCTGGGGTTACCGCTGCTTGTTGATTTCTTCATAAAGCTTCTTGGCTTGAGCGGGATCCAACCCTTGCAGTGTTTTGTAAACACGCAAGGCCGCATCCTTTCGACCTTGCGCAATGTAAACTCTGCCCAGCGAATCATAGGTGTTTGGTTCGCGAGGGTGCAGGCGGATCGCTTGCTGGTAAGCCAAAACTGCTTTGTCGTATTCAGCAGCTGCAATTGCAGGTTTCTTTTGGTCGGTGAAAATCTTACCCATCAGGTAGTGGACGTCGCCCAATTGATCGGGCTCCGCTTTTAACAGGACAATTCGGCGCAGGACTCTTAGCGCGTAGCGATAGTACTCGGCGCCAGAATGGTAGTACGACCACGCTAAGAAAAGACTCCCATCCACATCGTCTGTTTTGCCGAAGGACGCATTGATGTCCTCATAAAGTTTCTTCGCCTCCTCAGGAGCGACTCTTTGCAGTTCCTTGTAAGCTGCTAGCGCCTCCTCTTTCCGGCCCAAGTCGAGATATGTCAGGGCAAGATTGTCGATAAACGTTGCATTGTTGGGCTCGAGACGAACGGCTTCCTTGTGCGCCGCCAAGGCCTCTGAATACTGATCCAGGTTGAAATACGCGAGGCCCAGTGAATTGCTTGCATCACCGAAATCAGGTTTGAAACGGAGCGCTTCTTTGAAGGCATTGATGGCATTCTCATACTGCTCCATCCGCGAGTAAGTTGCCCCGAGATCGAAGTGAAGCGTGGCATCATCCGGTTTCAAGCGAAGCGCTGACTGGAAGGCAGCCAATGCGTTTGGATATTGTTTGAGGTCCAAATAAACCAGGCCGAGTCGACTGTAGGCGCCAATTGAAGGTTTTAGAGAAATTGCCTTTTGGTAAGCCGCAATAGCGTCAGGATACTTTTTCGCCGCTTTGTACTGATCTCCCTGGTTAAGGTAGGCCACAATAGTTTTATCCACGTCGGCGGTTGCCGGTGGTGGCGTCACAGTTGAAGGCGTGTTCGAAGGAGCATTTGAAGGTGCGTTGAAGGCACCGCACGATTGGAGTTTCTTAACTACGTCACTCAGCAACTCGACCGTTTCAACACGAAAACCATTTCGTAAAGGTCGATCCGGATAAGACACCTGACAGTAGTCGTCTTCGGGTTTAGTGCGTGGGAACTGGGGGGTATCATCGTCGTGCCGGCAATGAAAGATGACAATCGTTTCTCCATTGCAGGTGTACTTGAATTTGTATCTGAGTTGTTGCACATCAACGTTAGCTGCTGTCTCGGCGAGTGGTGTCTTCGGGAACAGCATCCCGGCGGTTAGCACGATTAGGATTGCCAGGCGAACTTTCATTTCTTTCTCCTTGAGTAGAACGGGCAAGCGATTAACGAACCGACATTGTCAAACAGCACGCCGGTCAATTTATGAAGAGCGTTACTTCAGTTGGTTTGCGATGTCCTGGGCTGCGCATTCATCGGTAGTGACTACTCGCCGCATAGCAGCGCAGGTGGGTTTTGCACCTCGAAACCGCCAACCCAGGTGGTTCCGGGCAGGTTGACGCTTCGCAACTGAATCAAATTTGCCGCCCGATTAAACCACGCTTTGGTCGTGTGAGCCAGACTAAGACATTGCCGATTATCGATTGCAATTGCCGATTTGGGCAGCCGCAACCGGAGCAATCAAGAATCGGAAGTCAGCGAGGAGTGTGTGTGTCCCTGCCCGTCGAATTCGAGCGCAACACTGGCTACGGCGAGTTGTTAGAAAGGCGATAATTAAACCTAAAAGTCATGCCTTCTTCGGGGCCGCATCTTCACTCATCCAATTTGCAGTGCTAATATCGTCACCAATGACCGAAGAGCAGGAAGTATTTCTTAAACACATTCAGAAAAAGGGCCTGAAACGTACGGCGCAACGAGACCTTATCCTCGATGTGTTTCTGAGAACAGAAGCACATCTCTCGAACGAAGATCTCTACCGACTGGTGAAGGAGGAAGACCCCACCGTTGGTCAGACGACTGTGTATCGAACGTTGAAACTCCTAACCGAAGCGGGTCTCGCTCGAGAAGTTCGCTTTGGCGATAACCGCACTCACTACGAGCACCATTACAAACATCAACACCACGATCACATGATCTGCTCCGAGTGCGGAAAAATAATTGAGTTCTATTCTGCTGAACTCGAAGCACTCCAGGATGCGATGGCAGCGAAACACAAGTTTGAAGTGACCCAACACCTGCTGCGCATCATCGGCGTTTGCGCTGAATGCAGACGAGCCCAGAAACAGAATTCCAGTCACGAAGCCGTCGTCTCCCCGACCCTCCGTCGCGTCGCTCGATAAAGCGTCTCCCCCTCGCCTTTTGCCTTCGTGTGGCTTCGGGTGTAATTTCAAACTAAATAACGTCAGACATGCGTGGTGAATAATATGAACGCTTCAATCACATTTGAACCCTCAGGGATTTCTGGTCTAGTCGCGCAAGGAACTTATCTGATCGACGCCGCGAGACGAATGGGCGCACCCGTCGGGGCGAGCTGTACGGCGGGCAAAGGTGAATGTCCAAACTGCGTGATATCGATCAAGTCAGGCGCCGATCAGTTGTCGATGCCAACTAACATCGAAGGGAAAGTATTAGGTGAAGGGGGCTTGGCTGATTCTCTTCGCCTGGCCTGTCAAACAAAAATTGAAGGACACGGCGACATCGTTTTGATGGTTACGACTCATCGAAGCCAAAACGCCGGCCCGTCTGTGGATCTATCGTCTGATATCGCGAAGAAATTTGGTGAGTTGAGTCTTAATCAAAAGATTGTAGCGTTGCTCAAGTTTGAAGCAATCACAATGTCTGAAGCGTGGGACACAGCATTACAAAAGCCGCTTGCTATCGGAAGTCGAGCTTTTGACTCAATCGTTTCACGTGCGCGCGCCGCCCAGGCAAATGCCAAAGCGAATGCCAAACCTAAAGAGTAGACACATTCAAATCAACTGATGATGAGTAAAAGCAAATGGGACGCGCGACGGTTCATGGCAGTCGGGGTTTTAGGTGTTTGGCCCCTGTTCCTCGCCGGCTGTCCCCGTAAAGAACTTCCAACAACGAATGCTCCAGTAACGCTTGCCTCATCTTCGCCAAGCCCTTCGCCCGCGCCAATTCCAACTGCCTTCAATGGTGAGCGCGCAATGGAGCACGTGAAGAAGCAACTCGATTTTGGCCCACGGCCGCCCGATACACCTGCGCTTGCGAAAACTCGCAATTACATTATGGACGAGTTGAAGGCTTATGGATTGTCGGTTACAACCGACGCCTTCACTGCCTCAACTCCGCAAGGTCAAAAAAGGATGACAAACATCGTCGGCGAGCTTGCCGGCCAATCCAAAACGATCATCCTGATAACGAGCCACTACGACACCAAGTTTTACAAAGACATGCACTTTGTTGGCGCAAACGATCCGGCGTCGTCAGTCGGAACGTTGCTCGAGATTGCTCGTGTCGCCGCCAGCGCCAGAGAAAAACCGAAGGTCACGTACCGGTTCGTATTCTTCGATGGCGAAGAAGCGTTTTGTGAGAACTGGGATGATTGCGGCACGCACGATAACCCCGATCACCTTTACGGCAGTCAACACTACGTAAACCAACTCGTCGCGAAAAAAGAAGCTGAATCAACCAAGGCAATGATCCTTCTCGATATGATGGGTTATACAAAGTTGGAATTGGGTCGCGACACGCTGAGCACGCGTTGGTTACAGGACATCATTTGGCAAACAGGACGCGAGTTGGGACACACGACAATATTTGTGGATCGCGAAGAAGGAGTTGGGGGCGACGACCACGAGCCATTCCTCCGCGCCGGAATTGATTCTGTCGATCTGATACAACTCAACACTTATCAGTATTGGCACACACCTGAAGACACCATCGATAAGATTTCTTCGCAGAGTATGAAAATCGTCGGCGACACAATACTTGCGAGCCTGCCACGTATTGCGGCTCACGAATCTTCAGGACCAAGACGCTCAACTGCGCAATAGGTCCGGTGTCCGATAAGCTTTAGCTTGTCGTTGCCATATCGAAATTTCACCCGCGGATGAACGCGGATCTGCACAGGACGTTCTGAGTTGGGGTATCAAATACTCACTAGATTAATTGATTCTCTTGATCTGTGTGTTCATCTAAGGCTCAACTTTTCTAAGTCAGCGACAAGCTGAAGCTTATCGGACACAAAAACATGAAACGTATCGCTGTCATTCCCGGGGATGGAATTGGCCCTGAAGTTATTCGGCAGGCTGTTCGCGTCCTCGAACATGTGCAATCGATACATAACTTCAAACTCGAGCTCGTAAACTTCGACTGGGGTGCTGACAAGTTTTTAACCGACGGCGTTTCCCTTCCGCCCGGCGCGCTTGAAATGCTCACAGCGGATTTCGACGCGATCCTCGCAGGCGCGTTTGGCGATCCTCGTGTTCCCTCAAACAAACACGCTGAAGACATTCTGCTCGGAATGCGACGTGGCCTTGATCTCTATATCAACCTCCGGCCCGTTCGTTTGCTTCACGAACGCCTAACACCTTTGCGTAATCGCAAAGTCAACGATATCAACTTCGTTGTGTTCCGAGAAAACACGGAAGGAGCCTACTGCGGCGCTGGCGGTTTTCTGAAGCATGGGACTGCGGATGAAATTGCTTTGCAAGACGAAGTGAACACTCGTCACGGGGTAGAACGAATCATCGTTGCTGCTTTTGAGTACGCAAAAAAGAACCAACGCTCGCGAGTTACGATGGCCGACAAATCCAATGTGCAGCGCTTTGGTGGCGATCTCTGGCAACGCGTTTTCAAAGAAGTCGCAGCGGGTTATCCAGATATTTCCGCGAATCACCAGTATGTCGACGCGATGGCAATGTTCATGGTTCTCGATCCATCACAGTACGACGTCATTGTCAGCAACAATCTATTTGGTGACATCCTGACGGACCTCGGTGCGGCAATTCAGGGAGGGCTTGGCCTGGCCGCTTCAGGCAACATCCATCCTGGCCAGGTATCGCTTTTCGAACCTGTTCACGGCAGCGCACCACCACTCGCGGGAAAAGGAATTGCGAATCCAATCGGATCTATTCTGACCTCAGCGATGATGCTAGAATACCTCGGTTTCCAGTCAGCAAGTGAAGCTGTTGAAGTTGCGGTTCGTGATGCCGTCTCAGCAAACGAGACGACAACAGATCTCGGCGGCGATCTTTCCACAGAGCATGCGGCGAGCGCGATTATTACAAGGCTTGGGAAGCCGTGAGGTAAGAAATATGAAGTCAGGAAACAAGCGATTTGCACAGAAGGTCATTGCTGTTGTTGTGATTGTGACGATGCTTTACGGTGCTGGGGTTGCGCCAGTAGTAATGATGTTTGTATCCGGCGTCGTACTTGTCGTTTTTCTGGTCTCACGCAGATCTCAGAATCGTGAGGCAGAGCGAATATTCGATTTCTATTTGGCTGCCGAGGGTATTCTTCGTGATGAAGAGCGCAAATGGTATGGCTTTGAAGTGGCAGAAGTTATCGAAGAAGGTATGGAAGTCATCGATGGGATGACAGACCCACCGCCACTCCATCTGTTTACGATCGCCGCTCTGCACCACCTAACAGGTAACTATGGTGCCTGTGCCAACCTGTTAACGCAGCTGGTTGAAGACGAATACTCAGACGAACGTTATCACTCAACTCCTTCGCCAAGACTGCGTCGTTACGTTTCGCTACTTCGAAAGATTGAATCCGAACCATCTCTCGCTCCACAAACGCTTGGCGCTGTTCGATCATTGGAACGGATGCGACGAAGGCAGGCGAGCAGTCTGCTGACTTCGAGTAGGAAAGCTTTATCGATTGAACGGTTGAGCGACCACGCAGTAGAGGATGTCGACGGAGTCGCTGAGCGAATACTCGATTGCGTGGTTAACGCGAGAACGACGGACCACAATGTTGTCCGGCAACCCATCGGCGAAGTCTTAAGAGACATCTACCAGGACGTCGAAACACCTACCAACTAAAAGTTGAAATCCAGTTTGTTTGAAACCTTAACAGCCGAAATCATCGCCATCGGTTCGGAGTTGTTAGCTCCCGATCGCACCGACACCAACAGTCTTTGGCTTACCGAGAAACTCAACCAACTCGGAATTGAGGTAAAACTCAAAACGATCGTAGGTGACGACGATGCGCGTCTCGAAGAAGCGATACGAGATGCTGTGCGACGCTCGAAAGTAGTGATCACCACAGGCGGCCTTGGTCCTACCGAAGACGACATCACCAGAAAAATAACAGCACGTGCGCTCGGCAGACGATTACTGCTGGATGAGAATGTGCTTGCTGAAATCAAGCAACGGTTTCAAGGCTTCGGCGTCGCCATGCCTGAGCGAAACTCTCGTCAGGCAATGGTGATAGAGGACGCCGACGTGCTTCCCAATCCGAATGGTACAGCGCCCGGTATGTTCATCGATCACGAAGGCACGGCAATCGTGTTGTTGCCGGGCCCGCCACGTGAAATGAAACCAATGTTTGAGAATCATGTCGGCTCACGACTCGAAGGACGAGCGGGCAAAATTCGCGTGGTGCGCCGAATATTGCGTGTCGCTGGTTTAGGCGAGTCTGCCGTGGATGAGAAGATTGCGCCTGTTTATACGCAATATGACAATCCGCAAACGACCATACTTTTTAATCAAAGCGAGATTGAAATTCATCTGACAGCGCGTGGCCGGACGGAAGATGAAGCGAACGCATTACTCGATCGCGTAGTACTGCAACTCGAAGAGAAACTCGGCAATTCGATCTTTTCGTTTTGTGGCGAAAAGATGGAGGAGATTGTTGGGCTGAAGTTGTCGGTTGGGAACTACACATTGTCTGTCGCCGAAAGCTGTACCGGCGGATTACTTGCCCAGCGAATAACCGACGTGCCGGGGTCGTCGAAGTACTTCATCGAAGGCGTCGTCACTTATGCTAACGAAGCCAAGACGCGCGCGCTCGGTGTCGAACCAATCCTGCTGTTGGAACATGGCGCTGTCAGCGCGCCTGTTGCCGAAGCGATGGCTGAAGGAATACGCAAACGAGCTGACACCGACTTTGGACTGGCAATAACAGGAGTTGCGGGGCCGGGTGGCGGAACGGAGGACAAGCCGGTGGGCACGGTCTTCGTTGCAATATCGTCAGAGGTAGGAACTGAACATCGAAAACTAAAACTTCCAGGCGATAGACAACTGATCAGGTGGCGTGCGTCTCAAGCAGCGTTGGACATGCTGCGACGCAGGTTGATCTGATACAAATCATTTTGTGGAGCGCAATCGATCGCTAATCGCGCGAGCATATAGTTTCACTCCTTCGCCGTACTTCCCTTCCTTGTAGAGCGCCACCGATGGCTCGCTTAACTTCTGGCAAACTTCATCAGGAAGATCTTTTTTGAGTGCTTCGCTGACTTGTAACCGCCACTCGCGCTGCTTGATCGCGAGCAGAAATAAAAGCCCGCGCTTACTTGTACCTCCCGGTTTCCAATCCCGCGCAAGAGCTAAGGAATAATCAAAGATTGATTGGCCATCCGTTGAGTCGATAGTAACAACCGCAAACTCAACGTCAGCGTCGTGTTGAAGACTTTTGACTAGAGTCTCAAGCTCTTCCTTCGTAGCTGGATCAAAAACATTCGCGAAGTCGTTTACAAAACCGACCTGCTTAAGTGGTGCTTGCGGAACAGGTGTCGGAGTTAGCGGTTGCTGAACAGGGCTCGAAGGCTGTGGTTCAGGGGTTGATTTATGAAGACATGCAATTGTTAGAAGAGAGACCAACAGCAACGTAGCAACTATTATGGTAAGGTGAAATTTAATCAACACGACTCTCCTTGGAGTGCGGTGACTCGTCACCGCTTTGGTAAGCGAACCGCACTAGTATCAAGATTCGAGTCCATTGCTCAAGAGTGGCTGTAGCAAAGCGGTGACGAGTCACCGCCAAATCACTTGTACCTCAACGAATTCGATTGCTATAGTCCGGAGCTCTTCAACATTCCACTCATTTTGTCCGGAGCAAGTCTTCATTGCATGCG
>Ga0157378_10005372_pt1 | contig 11235 bp, 10 predicted proteins | sample M65metaG_FD_115309 | JGI IMG/M metagenome (GOLD analysis project Ga0157378, IMG submission 115309) | Miscanthus rhizosphere microbial communities from Kellogg Biological Station, Michigan, USA - M6-5 metaG | ecosystem: Host-associated > Plants > Roots > Rhizosphere > Soil | place: USA: Michigan...
AGATGCGGGTGCGCCGCGCGCAGCGAAACCAGCCGGCTAAGCGATTCCGACGAGGATGGCACAACTTCGATCACGACCGCGCGCGCCGGGCTGATCAACTCTTCGGTGAGCGTCATGTCGAAGGGAAGGGCATTGACGGTGATCCCGAAGCCTGCAACGTCGCCGGCCGGGATTTCACCAGCGCCGATCTCGTTCTGCGACAGAATGATCTGGATGCTCGCGTCTCCCGTACGAAGCGCCCACCCGCTCATCTCTGTCTCCGGACTATTCACTACGCCCACTGCCCTATATCCTTTAGTTTGAATAAATGCCCGAACCGTCTTCCATTGGTAGGGTGGCCTTAAAATCGGGTAATGTTATCGACCCCCCAAAAATTGTGAAAAGAATTGGGCTAAAGGTCAGATCTTTTAGACGTACTGTAACTAGGGGTGATAAGCTCAATCCTCCCGGATCCGACACATAGCCAAGATTTACACCTCCACTTGCAGAGGTAACATCGGCACTGTCATAATCGATCTGAACATTTTCAGCCGTGATCAACGGGAGGAACGGAACCATTTGGCTTACAACTTTAGCGAAATTGGTGTCGCTATAGCCCAGATCTGCATCAAAGCTTGAGCAGGCCGAGCCAACGCACTGGGCTTTCGGACAATTTCCGCTGACGCATTCAGCATGCTGAAAAACGGAAGTTGTCACGGGATCACCTAATCCAATGCCGTTAGTTGTGAAATCATGGGACTGTAGATCGGTCGCCACTATATTGGTCACCACCGCAAACCGAACTCCCATTTGGGTAGCCTTTTCGGCCTCGTTCCATGTATAGAGCAAACGTCCGACGTCTATAATCCCTAAAATAAAGATGAGTAGAAGCGGTAGTACCATAGCGAACTCCGCCGCAGAAGCGGCAGTTCGATCCAAATACATTCTATTAAAAATGTTTATCATATACCCATGACCGCGGCTTGCGATCTGGCGGTAATATTGAGCGTACTCCCCATACCACCAGAGCGCCCGAAACCCCAACCCAATCTTCCAAATAATGAGTTGTATGCTACGGTTGCAGAAACAGTAACAATGGGAACGTTGCCCGGTAATCCTGTATAAATTCCTTTATAGGTTGAAACCGAACCACACGACACCGAAATTGTTACTGTTGTGCCCGAATCTGTCCAAGTGCCGAGCCTAGGTATTCCGGTCCCGTCGGCCTTGCCCGTACGCGTCACTTCTTTGATAGCCGCACTTCCTCCGGTAAGTGACCCGACACTGCTACCGATAGGGCAACTATAGTTGTCAATTGGCAATCGAGCCGCATAGCGAGCTCCGTCACGGACAGCCTTTGCGACAATATGATTATCTAGAAAGTAGTTTCCCAACTCGAACGATCCGAACATGATGGTGAGGAGCATTGGCATGACAAGAGCCATCTCTACAGCGGCTGTGCCGCAAGAAGATTTTTCTAAATGTCGCAATAGAATCTTCATTTTATTAAATACGGCTTATTTCTAGAGTAATATTGGAACGCGCTTCCGCCTCCAGGTTTAGCCGCCTCTCCTATAATTTCTCCATAAATTTGATCATGCGAAGTTCTAGATCGTGCAAGCGATGGTTCAACTAAAAAGACATCGACCCATTTCTTTACTTTGATGTTCTTGGCAGTGCCATTGACGCTGCCCGCTACACAATCAATGAGTGCAACGGTCAAAATTCTCCTATCCTTCTGTGTGGAACTGGCGCCCAAGCCTGCTGCGCATTTTGGAGCGGAGTAAGAGTAATACGTATTGCCTCCGGTTCCTTCTGCGGCACGATCGGTTAGTTTGCCGGATGTGGCCAGTTCCCATTTGTAAACATCATATCTGGTGAGCGTGGCCGTTGTTTTTCCTGCCCAGGTTGCTGCGGCAGTTAGATCTGCGGCGGTATGATTTACGGAGAAATAAAGAGTGCGATCCCAAACTCCGTCACCGAAACGGCTCTGAGTAGCTGAACCGCCGCAATCGCCGTTAGAACTAACTGCATGACAGATGTCTCGCGGCATCCCCATGTTAGTGGGTGTTGCGCTGGTTCGCGAAGTTGGATCCGGCAAATACTGGGTAGCAGGAAGTTTCCAAGGATTGCTACCATTCCCGAAACCGCAGTTTGGACCGGGATGAGAGCCGGCGACAATCTGCTTGTGAACGATGTCCTTGCGTGCGTTTAATGCCGGACTGCAATTTCCGGTGGAGGCATCGCACCAATTGGTCAGCCCATTTTCATACAGGTCAAACCGCGTATTGATGGCATTTGTAGCTGACGCGGTGTTACCCGGCTTGGTCTGGAGTGCATCTGGATTAATACAGTTTTCTACGTCACTATTGGCTCCCAATGCTTGCTCAAGGGCTTTTGCGCCGCTTCCGAAGTCCAAATAGCCGTAATTGCCCGGCGTCCACGCACCCCCGCCACCCGCCTCCAGCTTCACACCTTTGCCGCTGTCGCTGGGACTCGGAAAATTGTCCGGAGTTGCTCCTTCCTTAGGATTGCAGATCATGAGCGGCGGGACTTTGCAAATGGCCGAACCGAGACCGGCTACCGCCTGCGCAGAAATATCACCGGAATTGAATGCGCCAACAACAGGTGTAAGCGCGTATACGGCTCGGCGTGGACTGATCGTTACTTGAACGAACTTCGCTTCACTAGGGGTGGTAGTGGCCGTTCCAGTGTCCGTACTTTGATCGTATGTCTTATAGAAAACTAGGTTTGGAACCGATACATTAGACCGATCGCTGGCGAAGTTTGCGTTGTTTTGAACAAGATTGTTCGCTGCGGTCGTAGCGCGAGTGATAGAGTCGCTGGTGCCATCTAATTGGGTCGCGGCTGCGAGTGCTGCTTGATCGGCAGCTGCTTGTAGTTCGGAATCCATTGTAGCGAGCCGAGCATAGTCGAACGCGATACCGCCTACTGCAACTAGGCCAAACAAAGCGATCGCCACGGTGGGCGCGACGGCGGCGTCTTGCGATCTCGCGAGTTTGTGGAGCATATGGCGGGCGCGCATCGCTCCGCCCTATTTCGATCCGCCCGAGCCGCTGACGCCCGAGGTGGTCTTGATCGATTGCGGTTCCTTGACCATGCCCTTGCGGTACCGCTCGGTAGCTGCAGCGCCGTGCGTGCCCGCCCCGCCTTCGATCTCGCTGCCCGTATAGGTCGGCTCGGGATCGATCGTCTGCATCGCGAGATCATGCTTGAGCGCGCCGCCCATCGTCACGTCGTTGGGTGTGCAGGCCGCCGTCGTGAGACCCAGCAAAGCTATGGAAAGGATACGCATCGCCAACTCCTTACAGCTCATAGCCGGTGGGGCCGGAAAAGCCGCCTGGCTTGTCTTTTTCCGCAGGCTTGGCTGGCACGTTTGGCGGGCCCGGCGGCGGCGCATTGGGATCAAGCGGATTGATCCCAACGGCCTTGTCGGTGCGACCCATCAGGAAAAGGTCAAGCTCGTGCGGATTGCCGACGCGGTCGGTCGGCAGGCGCACGTCGGCGCTATTCTGTATCGGCTTCACCAGCCGCGGTGTCACGATCATGACCAACTCAGTCTGGTTTTTCTTAAAGCCGGTTGAGCGAAACAGCGTACCGATGATCGGCAGCGAGCCAAGGATCGGCAATTGCCGAACCGTATCCTGGAAATCGTTTCGCAGCAGCCCCGCGATCGCGAAGGACTGGCCATCGCGCAACTCGACCGTCGTCTTGGCGCGGCGGGTCTGAAGGCCGGGAATGACAAGTCCGTTGATCGTCACGGACGCGGACGGGTCGATCGAGCTGACCTCAGGCGTCACGACTAGGCTGATCACGCCATCGGCGAGCACGGTCGGTGTAAACGCGAGGCTTACGCCGAATGGTTTGAACTCGATCGTAACTGCGTTGTTGCCCGATTGCCCGCCGCCGCCGCTCGATTGCACAACAGGGATCGGAAATTCGCCGCCCGCGAGGAAGGATGCCGTCTCTCCAGAAAGTGCTATGAGGGTCGGCTCCGCGAGCGTCTTGACGAGTCCCTTCGTTTCCAGGGCGTCGAGAGTCGAAAATAAATTAAGGCCACCAATCGTTGTAGCGAGGCCAGCGATACCGAACGCGTCGCTTGATCGATCTAACGTGACGACTGGATGAGCGCCGCCAACATTAAATGGCGGCCCCGGGATTGTAATGGTGCTGTTGGTATCCAACGTAGATTGAGCAGCCTGATCACCAATGCTGCCAAGTGTCTTGTTGCCTATCCAACTATGGTTGAACCCAAGTTCCTTGGCAGCGCCACGGTTCACTTCCGAAAACCGCACCTCAAGCATCACCTGCTGCGACGCCCCGATCGTCAGCATGTTGACAATCTTTTCGGGACCACCGGCATAGGTACTCGCCAGTTGCACGGCTTTATCGACAGCCGGACCGCTCGACGCCACGCCTGTCAAAACGATGGCGTCGTTGGAGGCCTTGGCGCCGATCTTCTCGCCCGGCATCAGGTCAGCGAACTGGCGGCGCAAGCTGACCACGTCCGGCCCGACCGCGACATCGACCACCTGGATCAGCTGGTTGCCCGGCCCGTACAGCGTCAGCGTCGTCGTGCCGGTCTTCTTGCCCAGCACATAGAGCGACTGGTTCGAAAGCGGCAGGACATCCGCAATGTCCGAACTGCCGATCAGCGCCTTGGAGAAGGTTCGGTTGGCACGAAACACCTGGCTCTTGTTGAGCGGCACATCGAGCGAGCCGCCCTGGAGGCTGACCGCGGTGGCGGTCGCCGGTCCCGCGACCGCCGGGGCCAGTGGCAGCAGCGCCGTTGTCAGTAGGAGCGCCGCGCCGCGCCCGGCGATGAACATATTAGAAGCCAACATAACGCCCCACCTCATAATCCTTGCTGGCCACACCCCGTACGACCTCTATTGTGGTCGTCTTTTTGGCTGCGGGTCGCGCGAAGCCGTAGCGGACGCGGTGCACCGGCCCCGCCGCGACGCTGGGCGCTGATCGTGATGAATAGCTGCCGGCATAGGCGCCATCGCGCAGATCGTCGGTGCCGACGGTCTCGACCAGCGGGCGGACCTCCTCGGCAGGTTTCTTGAGCGCGAGGCTGAGCGAACCGACCTGCTGCGCGAGGGCTAGCTTCTGCGCATCGGTCTGGCTGACCTCAAGCGTCGCGGTCTTGCCGACCATCGGATCGGAGGAGTCGTCCTTGGCGCTCTGGTCAATCGCGATGACCCGGATGTTCTGAAGCAACACATCAGTGATCTGCTGCGCGCCATCGCCCACGGGCTGGCGCGTGATCAACACGTCGACCGTATCTCCGGGAAGCACGAAGCCCGCGACGCCGGTCACTTCGGACACGCGCACCGCATAAGCGCGCATGTCGGGACGCAGCAGTGCGGCAAGCGTCGCGCGCCCGCCTTCGCCGGAAAGCTTCGATGCAAGAATGGGTTCGCCGACCGAGATTGCGCGCAGCACGACATGCTGTTTGCCGGCGGGCATCAACTGGGCCGTCGAGGTGAACGCGCCCTCGGGTACCGACCAGCTCGGCCAGTCCACGAAGCGGACCTTTTCGGATGTAACGGGCTGACCAAATTCCAGCGCGGCATTGGCGACCGCGATGCGGACCATGCCCTTGCCCTGCACTTCCTGAGCTTTCTGGCTTTCGACGCCGCCCAGATAGGCATTGGCGACGATGACCGCGCAGATCCCGAAGAGGATCGCGAAAGCCAGGATGATTAACGAACGCCCCTGCAACATGGCCTTGTACCCCTTAGGCCGGAAACAAAATCCCAGTCGTCAGCAAATTCGCTCCCAGCCTTTTGGGCCGGGAGCGAATTAGTAGATCAATCGCAAGCGGCGGTGGTTGCCGTCTTGATGCATTCGCCAGCGTCATTCATCGCGGTGCCGATCTGCGTACCCAAGCCAATCGCGGCTGCCGCAATGGCAGTACCAACGATCGCGAGGATGAGCGCATATTCTGCCGCCGAAGCACCGCTGTCGTCATTCAGAAGAGACGTGATAAGCTTGACCATGACAATGACCCCTTACTGGAGGTGGTAAACTGTCCCACCTTTCAACACATCGCTTACCTGGCTCGCCCTGTCGCAGCTCCGCTCGGGAGGCCGCTCCCCGCTCTCGCAGCGGTAAACGATGGATTAATGGAGATCGAAACTGCACCATCATGTCAAATGTTCATTTTTATCTATATTTGTCAGTGTAGTACGGCTCGCTTTCTGTTAACCAAGGATAGATGCGTTCTGCTAACTATAGTTAAGATGGCCAATTCGACTCGTAAACGGTTTTTGCTTACTTGTGTCGATCGTGGTTTTGGGGGTTCTGTTCTACCGATCCTTATACATCGGATATATATCTCTAGTTATATATCCATGGATATACGTAGTTTTGCAGTGGCGCCGAGCGTCGAAATTTTCGCGCCATAGATTGGCGAAGAGGCAGCCAGTTAAGAGAGCCTCTTTGCCGAAATGGTCGAAAGCCAGATCGCAAGAGCAGCGATCAGGACGCCGCCTATAATATCAACCAAATAATGACCGCCAATAATTATTGTCGCAAATAGCATTGCTAAATTAATAATCAAAATTATCCACCTAATATTAGGAACACTTGCAAACCCCCAAGCAAACAAAATAGCAGTCGACGCATGAAAACTTGGGAATGTTACAATTCCTGTAATAGATGAATAGTCAATTGATCTTATCGATCCATTTCTTAGTCCTTGCATCCATACCAGAAAATCGGCCGAATGTATGCCGTCCTGCGCGCTCAGGCCATGATAGTTTATCGCCGCGCGCGCAGGGAAAAAGGGGAAAATTGCGACAGTGATTGTAAGGCTGATAATCCAAGCATTGACAAACGTCCAAAGTTGACGCGGCCGATTTAAGATCATCAATACGGTTGCCAGAAATATGGGCTGCCACTCTATGGATTTGTAAATTACTGTCAGAAGAGAAAGAAGCCGTGGCATATTTTCGATGCCGTGGAAGAGCGCGATCCAACTGAAGCCAAGCGCCGCATCCGCCCGTATAAGGAGATCGTCCGCAAAAGGCAGGTTGGTGGCGCAAAGCATGGCTAAAGAAAAGGCGGTAAGGAGACTGAAAAACCCGATTATTCCGATGGCCTCTGTCGATCCCGCAATGCGCGTGTGACCATATCGACGCAAAGCTATGCCTCCTAACAGGAGACTCAGGAATGTCACGATTGGAGACAGCAAGCCCTTAGAATCCAAGTGGAAATAGGTTAGGCGAAAGGCAAGAAACAGCCCGACCAGGAATAATGTGATGATGCAGTAGGCGGGCAGCGTTGCCTTCTCGAAGGGTGATCGTAGTTCCTCATCCGGAACCCCGCGCCGGAGCCGTTGAAAGACTTGGGATTCTTTGATCCAATCAAGTTGGCGTCGGACAAACATATGCTGCTTTGATGGCTTTTTGCTCAAAGCAGCTATAGCGTGGATAACTTAATGCAGTGATACCCGTGCCAAAGAGGGGGATATGACACAGGTTCACCGGCCGAGCTTGTTGAACGCCCTGGCGGTCATCAGCATTGCGGCCGTGCTGCTTAGCCTGAACGCCTTTATACGACCCGCCACGCTGTATCAGTCGTTCTGGACGAATTGGGTCTGGGCAGACCAGTTCGCGGATCAATTGCGCGCCGGGATCCTCTATCCGCGCTGGCTTCCCTCATCCAATGGCGGGCTGGGGGCACCGGTATTCTATTATTATCCGCCTCTTTCCTTTCATGTCGCCGGACTTTTTGGTCTGGCGGGCATCCCCGCCTATTATGCCGTGCTTGCCGCGTTCGGCTGCGCGCTATGGGCGTCGGGTGTCGCCATGTATCAATGGCTGAAGGGCTGGACGACGCATCCACTGCTGGCGTCGCTGTTCTACATGGCTGCACCCTATCATCTTTTCGATTTCTACCGGCGCGGCGCGCTGGCCGAGATGCTGGCGATCGCGTTCATTCCTCTGGTCGCGCTCGGCATGAAGCGAGTGTCCGAAGGAAAGGGCGCAACGCTCGCGGCGCTCAGCTTTGCCGGGATGATCGTTTCGCACCTGCCGCTGGCGCTACTTGCCATTGTATTTCTCATTGCGCCTTATGCCCTGTATCTCACCAAAGGCCGTCCGGGTCGGCTCTTGACGCTGGCGATGCCGATCGGCGTTGGTGCCGCCCTGGCGGCATACTATCTCGTGCCGGCGCTGGCGCTCGAGCCCTATCGCGATGCCGCCCATCTGTGGGATCAAGCGCAGCTCAGCCCGGAAGCGTGGGGCGTCTTTTTCTCCGGGCCAACGGTGCCCCGCACCTTCGCGCGTATCGTCTTGGGCATCTGCGCGCTGCTAGCGCTGGCTTCTGCTATCCTTGCTGCCAAATGGCGGCGTTTCTGGGCATTTTACGCAATCGGCTGCTGCTTCGTTGTCGTGGGACTGGTTCCCGGATTCTGGTCATTGCCCGTGATAAGCCAGGTCCAGTTTCCCTTCCGCGCGATCCCCTTTGTCGAATTCGGGCTCGCCACCGCGCTGGCGCTCGTCCCACGTCGCGAATTCATCGCCGCGATCGCGTTGAGCCCCCTCCTGCTGCTGTCTGTCGCATTGAGTGGCGCGCATCTCGAGAAGAAAGCGCCCACGCTCGCCTTTCTCGCGCGATACCATCCTGACGCCCTCGAATATCTGCCGCGCGGCGTCACCTCGCCCGATTGGAGCGCCGACTGGAATTTGTCACCGTTCAAAGGCCGCATACCCCCACCGGTCGCGGCGGGCAGAACCATAGAACCGGTCTTCTATTTTCCCGCGTGGCAAGTCACGTGCCAGGGGAGGCCGGTCCACACCTTTCCGGACCCGGGAACCCAATTGCTCTCTTATGTGGGCCGGGACTGCGAACGCCGGCTGACAATGACCTTGTCTGAGAAGGTGGGGCTGGCGATGACATGCTTCGCCCTCTGCCTTCTGCTGCTCTCAAACCGGTTCGTCCGGAAGCAACTGTTTCGATAGATGGGCACGGACCCCGCCCACGCTTTAAGGGGAGAGGGACAAATTTACTTTCGGGTACGCCCTAACGTCAGCAGCATCAATTCCCCGCGCGAGGCAATCCCGAGCTTGCGATAGATGCGGTGGAGGTGGACCTTCACCGTGCCCTCGGTAATCCCGAATTCGGTCGCGATCTCGCGATTGCGAGCGCCTTGCGACACGCGCTCAGCGATTTCGCGCTCTCGTGCGGACAAGGACTGGATATTGCCTGCGCCTGTGCTTTTCGGTGGTTCGGGACGCTGCTGGTGCGCGATCAACACATCGATTATTGCGTCCTCGAACCAATCTTCGCCGCGCAGCATCGCCTGGATACATTCGAGCAGTGACTGCGGCTCGTTATTCTTGAGCACCAGCCCATTGACGCCGAGCCGCAAGGCTTCGTTGATATCCTCACCGTCGATGCCGACGGTCAGGAAGATCACCGGCACGGCAAGGCCGATCTCGCGGATGTGTTTAAGCACCTCAAGTCCGCCGCCGCCGGTCATGTGGACGTCTACCATCACAACGTCGGGCTTCAGCGTCCGCAGCATCATGATCGTCTCGCCCGCTGACGAGGTGTGGGCGATGACATTGTGGCCGTGCGCTTCCAGGAAGGATTTCAAGCCCGACAGAAAGATCGGATGATCATCGGCAATCAGCAGGTCGGCCATTCTTGTTCCTTATTTCCTCTCCAGCGGGATCTGGATCGAGAGGATCCCCCCGCCGCTCACCGATTCCAGATAGGCGGAACCGCCGAGTTTCTCGACACGCTGGCGTAGCGACCGTGATTCGATCGGGACGCGTCCGTGCGGACACCTGCCGCCCGGCGGTGTGCCCTCCGTACGCAGCGTGACCAGCAGCGTATTGTCGTCCAGCCCCATCACCATCAGGATATGCTCTGCGGAGGCGTGCTGGGCGGCGTTGGACATCGCCTCGCGCAGCAGGAATTCGCATTCGATCGCGGTTTCCTCCGACACCGGGAGCATCTCGTCCGGTGTCTGGACCGTGCAACGAACGTTCCATTGCCGCGCGAGCGACAATGTACGGGCCTCAAGATAGGAGAAAAGCTCGGCGGCGGTTTCGGCATCGTCGCGGCTGCGCTGCAGGATTTCCCGGAGGTGCTGCTGCTCCGCGGCGACGATCGCGTCCAGGGACTTCATCTGCGCGTTCAGGGTTGCCGGGACGCCTGTCTCGCTGCCCTTGACCATCGAGCTCAGCTGCATGCGCAGGCCCGCTAGCGTTTGCAGGACGCTGTCATGCATATCCCGGCTGGCAAGCAGCCGCGCTTCCGCAAGCGTCCGTTCGCGCCAAGAATCAAAGCGCTCGAACCGCATGATCATCGCGCTGATGTCGGCGAACACCCGGCGGATCTCGAGATAGCTCCGATGCGACAGATCCTGGCCGGTTGCGATATAAAGCCACCCGCGCACACGCCCCAGCGTAATCGGAAACGCCGCACCACGCGCCGGCCCGAACAGGCCGTTCCAGGCTTGCGAGAATGCCACCTTGTCAAGGATGCCCACACGTTGGCGACGGTCGTCGCTCAACGCCTTGCCTGAGCGCGTGTTGAATAGAAACGGTCGACCGTCGTCCCTTGGCGTATAGAGTGCCTTCGAAATCGTCTCGTCGTTGAGTTCGACGGTATCGATCGTATCGCCGGACACAAGCCGCGCAGCAATGGGCCGATCCGGCGCGGGGGTGAAGATCATCACTGCGGTGCCATTAATCCCCTCTGCAACCAGCTCCAGCAGGCGATCGGCAAGTGCCTTGCTGGCAAAGGCCACGTGATGCGACAGCTCGTCATCCCAGCCGAGCGTGCTCGCAACGGACTTGCCGCCGCCGAGAGCTGCCGCGAACAACGAGAAGGCGAGCGCGGCAAAAGCTTCGTCGATCGGGCTCGCCGGGGCCTGCATGATGGCGGGCGCCAAGCGATGACCGAGGAGCAGTGCTCCACAGACGAAAGCGGCTATCACCAGCGCCTTGAGCGCCGTCCAGCGGGAAATATGCCGGAGATAGTCATGGGGCATGAACATCGCGACTGCAGCAGCGAGGAAGGCGACCAGGATGGGGCCACCGGTGGCGATGATCGCGCCGCACAGCGCCAGTTCGATCCCCCGGCCAAGCCAGGCCGGCGCGCTGGAGATTAGCGAGCCGTGGCGCGGCGGAAACAGACCGGCGATCGCCCACAGCACATAAACCCCGGAGGCTGCGAGATTGGCGAAGATGAGCTTGCCGCCATAGAGCATGG
>Ga0157378_10005376_pt1 | contig 11230 bp, 5 predicted proteins | sample M65metaG_FD_115309 | JGI IMG/M metagenome (GOLD analysis project Ga0157378, IMG submission 115309) | Miscanthus rhizosphere microbial communities from Kellogg Biological Station, Michigan, USA - M6-5 metaG | ecosystem: Host-associated > Plants > Roots > Rhizosphere > Soil | place: USA: Michigan...
AGCTGTTCCCTCCCGCCCAGTCTGTCGAGCGCATCGCCTTCGGACGGCCGATGCGTGAACTTGCCGAAGCACCAATCGGCGAAGGCCAGAATCCACATCGGCAGGATCTGCTCGATGGAGATGGCGGCAACGATGCGCACCAGGCCCTCGGCAAAGAAGCTGGCCAGGAGCCAGGTGAGCGGATGGATGCACCAGACGACGAACGCGGCGAGGCCCAGTACATGAGGGTCGTAGCCCGCAGTGGGGCCATTGTTGAGCGCCGAATCCAACGCTTCCGCTGCCCACGTGGTGACCGAGTACGAGTACCAGTAGGTGAGCCCGCCGACGGCGAGGATGGACTCCAGAATGCCGCTGAGGATGGCGGCGGACACCCACGGCACTGTTTCTGCGGGAATGTTTGAAACCGCGCGCCACCGGCGCGGCAGCAGAGATAGAGGGATCCCGGGGACGACTTTCCACATAGGCGACGCGAGCCGGGCGGACAGACTCGCATCGGGCGGCGCCCAGGTTCGCTCTACCTAGTCTGCTCCCTGCGCCGGGCGGGCGGCAGCCAGCTGTAGCGAAATAGTGAGTAATCAGTAGGTCGCAGCGCCTTTCGCGCGGATTGAGGACCTGTTAGCTTGAACTATTGATAGCCCGTAGGGGTGCGAAGTGGAGTTGTCTTTACTCGCATACCCGGGGAGAGGCCTTGCAAATTGCCAGTGGCGGCGCCACCGACGTGGGGATGGTGCGCACCAATAACGAAGACAGCTACCAACTCGTGCCGGCGCTGCACCTTTTCGTGCTGGCTGACGGCATGGGCGGCGAGGCGCACGGCGAAGTAGCGAGTTCGCTGGCCGTGGAGACCGTCGTCAAGCACTGCCTCGAGGGCCAGGAAAATCCCAGCGCGCCTCTCCGTGGAGAGGCGAAGCCGGGGCTTACGGAGCGGAGCCGGCGGCTGGCAAGCGCGGTTCACCTTGCGAACCAGAGAGTGTTCGCTTCCGCCGCAGAGCACTCGGAGCAGCGCGGCATGGGCGCGACAATGACCGCCGCCTGGATTGATGACATGAATTTGAGCATCGCACACGTGGGAGACAGCCGCGTTTATCTGCTGCGGACCGGAGTGCTGCAGCAACTGACAAGCGATCATTCGCTCGTTGCGGAGCAAGTGCGTCGAGGGATCCTGACGGCGAGCGAAGCCGAATCGAGCACCATGCAGAACGTTCTGCTGCGGGCCCTCGGGACACAACCGGAAGTGGAAGTGGACATCGAGCAGGTGGGGCTTTTTCCGAATGATGTGCTGCTGCTCTGTTCGGATGGTCTGACGCGCATGGTGACCGAACCGGAAATCGCCGGTGCGCTGCAATCCGAACCCGATCCGCAGAAAGCGGCAGAAAAGCTGATCAAACTGGCGAATGAAGGCGGAGGCGTGGATAACGTAACCGCCATTGTGGTTTCCCTGAAGCCCGAACCGAAGGGCTGGTTTTCCTGGCTGCGCCGTGGGGCGCATAAATCCGCGGGCGGAAATGGCTCCGCCGGAGGGCAATGAGATGGCCAAACTGTCGTTGATGTTTGAGGACAAACTGGTGAAAGAGGTGCCGATCGGCTCGAAGCCGGTGCGGATCGGGCGCTCCCCTGACAATGACCTCGTAGTGGACAACTTGGCGGTGTCGAACGATCACGCCCGCGTGTACTTCGACGCCGGTCGGCTGGTTGTGGAAGACCGCGGCAGCTTGAACGGAACATTCGTGAACGACCTTCGTGTGGAGCGAGCAACGTTGCACGATGGCGACTCCATCTGGATCGGCAAGCACCACATCAAGGTGGATGCGATTGGCGATGCTCCGCTGCAATATCAGTCGCCGAAGAAGGCGAACGCGCCCATGATCAACGAGACCATGGTGCTGGACACCAAAGTTCGGCGCGAGATGCTGCAGCAGGCCGCGGCGCTGGGCGAGCGCACCCAGTTTGCTTCGGACCGGATCAGAGTGCCGACGATTATCGTGCTTGCCGGCAAGACCGATGCGAAGGAATACATCCTGACCAACAGGCTGACGACAATCGGCAAGTCGGCGATGGCGACCATCAAACTGAAAGGCTGGTTCAAGCCGGCTATGGCGGCGCAGATCAACCAGCGCGACGACGGCTACTACGTGGGATCGGGAGCGAAGATTCCGGCGGTGAATGGTGTGGCGATTCCCGGGCCGACCAAGTTGAACGACGGCGACCTGATTGAGGTCGCAGGGGTGCGGCTGAACTTTATCGTGCGGGAGTGAGGGGCAGGTGACACTCCGCCCCGAGAGTCCTGCAGGACTTTGCGCCGGCAATTCTGCAAGAGTAACAAAGCACTAGGCTTAGCGGGAATCTCGGCGGCGAGACGGAACGTGAGGCGTAGTTATCTATAGTTGCGGTCATCAGGAAAGTAACGGGAAAGCTGCCATGTGCAGCCTTCCAGCAAGTACATTCCTCTCCCATGAACTGCTAAATCGAAATGGCTGAAGCGACGCCGAAATGGTCCGCGGGACGGCTCGGGTTTGGCGTATATGAGCTGCTGTTGTCGTGGTGGCAGCATCGCGTCTCGTTCCTGATCAGTCTCGGGACCACGCTTGCCGCCCTGACCCTCTACTACTTTACCTTCCTCCGGGAAGACCCGGCACCAATCCTGCAGTTCCTGAAAGGCTTCGAATACAACACGCTGGACACCAGATTCCGCTATCGGCCTCCGAGCGTCACTCCGCCCGACCCGCGCATTGTGATTGTCACGATCGATCAGCGCTCGCAAGAGATCTTCGGAAAATGGCCGTTCTCGCGCAAGTACTTTGCGCAGATGCTGGACTCTTTGCGCGAAGACGGCGCGAAGGTAGTCACGTTCGACATTACTTTTGAAAAACCGGATGTCACGGCGGCGCCAGTTCGCGCCTTGGCGCAGGAACTGGAAGCCCGAAGAAAACGCGGCGAAAAGATCGACACGCAATTGGTGGCGCGCGTTCGCTCGCTGGCTCATGAATATGACGCGGACGCGCAGTTCGGCGAAGCGATTGAACGATTCGGACCGGTCGTCCTCGGAAATTTCTATTTGACGGAAAGCGAAGTCGAAGGCATCGACAGCGCAACACTCGACAAATATGCCGAGATGGTCCAGTGGTACGCACTGAATCGGAATTCGCTACGCGCATCTACGGGCAAACAGGATTTCGTAACGCTGCTCCGGAACTATGATTTCCACGGAATGCTGTTCAACGCCACCATCGCAAACATTCCGGAGCTTGCGAACACCGCCAACAGCCAGTCCGACCAGGTAGCGGTTGGATTTTTCAACGCGGCGTCCGACACCGACGGAGTGTTGCGACGGGGAAGCCTCGTACTTCCGTTCGGGCGGACCAACAATCCGAACGACTTCGACCTATATGGCTCGATGGAAGTCGAGACATTGCGGTTGTATCTGGGCCTCAAACCGGAACAGGTCAGAGTGGATTATCTTTTTGACGGAATCGACAGCATCAAGTTCGGTGACAAACTCCTGGTGCGCCCCGACTGGCTAGGCAGAATCCTGGTGAACTACCGCGGGCCGCGGGAGACCTATCCATACTTTTCGATTGCGGACGTAGTTACAAAACGGTTCAAGCCCGGTACGTTTCGAGACAAGATCATCGTTGTGGGTGCATCCGCCACCGGGATTGCGGACCTGCGAACTCCTCCTTACGGAGGAATCAGCTATCCCGGAGTCGAACTTCACGCCAACGTGATCGACAACCTGCTGAACCAGCAGGCCCTGAAGCGTGGCTTTCATCAAGAGATGTTTGATCTGGGGCTGGTGGTTCTGTTCGGATTGCCGTTGGGGTTTGTCCTGGCGCTGGTTTCGTCGCGGTGGATGTGGTTTGGGGCCGCTTTGATCATCCCGCTCGTGGCCATCGATTACGTCGCATTTCTGCGCGGGTACTGGCTGATTTTCACGATTCCGGCGATGACGCTGGCCTCCAACGTGTTGCTCGTCTCCCTTTATCGTTCCCTGGTGGAGGAAAAAGAGAAGAGGCGGGTGCGGACGGCGTTCGGTCAATTTTTGAGCCCTGAAGTAGTGCGGCGGTTGCTGGTGAACCCCCAGCTGGTCGAGCCGCGGAAAACCGAAATTACGGTGATGTTTAGCGACATCCGCGGATTCACGACGATTTCAGAAAAGCTGGATGCCCAGGAGCTGGCGATCTTCCTCAACCAGTATTTGTCGGATATGACCAAGATCGTGTTCGAGCGAAGCGGGACACTGGACAAATATATTGGCGACGCGGTGATGGCGTTCTGGGGAGCGCCGATTGAAGACAAAGAGCATGCGGTGATGGCCTGCCAGACGGCGCTGGCCATGATGTCGCGGGTGCACGAGTTGCAGAAGGAGTGGAAGGCGACGGGCAAGCCGGCGCTGGATATCGGAATCGGATTGAACACCGGCGTGGCTAGCGTGGGGAAGATGGGGTCGGCGCTGAGGACAGCGTACACGGCGCTGGGAGATTCGGTGAATCTGTCCTCGCGGCTCGAAGGACTGAACAAGGATTACGGAACGCACATTTTGGTGAATGAAACGACTTACGCGGCGGCTAAAAACTCCGGATTCGTGTTTCGCGAGCTGGATCGTATTCGAGTGAAGGGAAAGAGGGAACCGGTCGTGATCTACGAACTGGTGTGCGATCGGGCGAGCCTGACGCCGGAGATTCAGATGCTGCTGGACGGCTTTGCCGACGCTCGAAAGCTGTATGAACAGCGGCAGTGGACCGAGGCACAGTCCGCATTTCACTCCGTCCTTGAACGGTGGCCGGAAGACGGGCCGGCGCGCGCTTACTGGAAGCGCTGCCAGGAGTATTTGTTCGATGAGCCGCCGGCGAATTGGGACGGCGTGTTCACGATGACGCACAAGTAGGCACAAGGAGCAGTTAGCGTTACCGACGACGACGCTGCGCGAGTCTCCAGTCCAATTTGGAGCGGCATTTTGTTGTGACCAGCGCGAACAACTCCGCATCCAAAACTCCGTCAAACAGCCACGAGTCCGCTGCGCCGTGCGAAGAAATGCTTGTGTTCCAACAAACACGGCAGAGATGTATCGTATCGAGACGGGACAAAGCCGGAACGAGCCGGAAGAGCGCGGGAACGCGTAACCAAAATTGCATTTGGGCGGTCTAACCAAGAGATTTCATTCGCGCCGCCATCGGCAGGTCCGGGACCCGCGTTCTCTCCCGACTGAAGGAAAACGAATACCAGTATGTGGATAGTCCGCTTATCGCTGCAGCGTCCCTATACGTTTATCGTGATGGCACTGGTCATCATCCTTCTGACGCCGCTCGTGCTGCTGCGCACTCCGACAGACATCTTCCCTGACATCAATATTCCGGTGATCAGCCTGGTTTGGACGTTCACCGGCTTGCAGCCGCAGGAGATGGAGCAGCGCATCACGGGCAACGTGGAGCGCGGCATCGCCACCCTGGTCAACGACGTCGAGCACACGGAATCGCAATCGCTGAACGGAATCGCCGTCATCAAGGTCTATTTCCAGCCCAACGCCAACATTCAAACGGCACTGGCTCAGACCGCGGCGATTTCGCAAACGTTCTTGCGGTTTTTGCCGCCGGGCACCACGCCTCCGCTGGTAATTATTTACTCGGCTTCGACGGTTCCGGTGATCCAGCTCGGCTTTACCAGCGACACGCTGAGCGAACAGAACCTCTTCGACTTTGGGAACAACTTTATCCGTACGCAGCTGGCGACCATACCCGGCGCGGCGACACCTTTCCCTTATGGCGGCAAACAGCGGTTGGTTTCGGTCGATACCGACCCGACGGCGCTGCAGTCCAAGGGACTTTCCGCTGTGGACATCGTCAACGCCGTGGCAGCGCAGAACCTGATTCTGCCGACGGGCACGGCGAAGCTAGGTTCGCTGGAGTACACGGTGGAGATGAACGGCAGCCCGAAGACGGTGGCAGAGCTGAATGATCTGCCGGTAAAAACCGTGAACGGCGCTACGATCTATATGAAGGATGTCGCTCATATCCGCGATGGATTTTCGCCGCAAACCAACGCGGTGCTGGCAAACGGCCAGCGCGGCGTGCTGATGAGCATCTACAAAACCGGTAATGCATCCACCCTGCAAATCGTCGACAACCTGAAGGCCATGCTGAAGTACAACGAGTCCTCGTATCCGGAGGGACTGAAGCTGAGCCAGTTGTTCGATCAGTCGCTGTTTGTACGCGCTGCGATTCAGGGCGTGCTACGCGAAGCATTGATCGCGGCAATCCTGACTGCAGTGATGATCCTGCTGTTCCTGGGCAACTGGAAGAGCACGCTGATTATCGCGATTTCCATTCCTCTTTCGATTCTGGTGAGCATCCTGCTGCTGAGCGCGCTGGGCGAAACGATCAACATCATGACGCTGGGCGGGCTGGCGCTGGCGGTCGGAATCCTGGTAGACGACGCCACCGTGGAAATCGAAAACATCAACCGCAATCTGGCCATGGGCAAGGAAACAGTGCAGGCAATTCTGGACGGCGCACAGCAGATCGCCGTACCGGCGTTTGTTTCAACCCTTTGTATCTGCATCGTGTTCATCCCGATGTTCTTTCTTTCGGGCGTGGCGAAATATCTCTTCGTTCCGCTGGCCGAAGCCGTGATTTTCGCGATGCTGGCCTCCTACATGTGGTCGCGCACGATCGTGCCGACGCTGGCGATGTACCTGCTGAGCTCCGAGGACGAATACCACGCGGAAGAACACGTCGGGGAAAGGCAGGGATTGTTCCGGCGCTATCAGCAGAAGTTCGAGCATGCCTTTGAGACTCTGCGCGAGCACTATCGCAACGCGCTGAATTCCGCGCTGGATTCCTCCAAGCTGTTTTCCGTGTGCTTCCTTAGCTTTTGCGTGCTTTCGCTGATGCTGGCGTTCGTTCCCACGTTGACCAAGGACACGCCCAGCCGAGTCGGGCTCAGGATTGGGCTGGCGCCGGGGGTTCTCGGACGCGATTTCTTCCCGTCCGTCGATGCGGGACAAATCCGGCTGCATGTGCGGGCGCGTACCGGTTTGCGAATCGAAGAGACCGCGCGGCTTGCCGACCAAATCAACCAGACCATTGCGCAGACCATTCCGCAGAAAGATCTGGTGACGGTGCTGGACAACATCGGCGTGCCGTACAGCGGCATCAACCTGAGCTACAGTAACTCCGGAACGTTCGGGTCATCGGATGCTGAAATTCTGGTGCAATTGAAGCCGGAACGCGGCAAGCCGACGAGCGACTACGTCAAGCAATTGCGCGGGGAGCTGCCGCGCAAATATCCCGGCGTGCAGTTTTTCTTTCAGCCAGCCGACATCGTGACGCAGATTTTGAACTTCGGAACGCCGGCACCGATCGACGTTGCCATCACCGGGGCCAACCAGCAGGGCAACTTCGCGGTGGCGCAGAAACTGGCCGCGCAGATGAAGCACATTCCCGGAGCAGTGGACGTCCACGTACAACAAGCCTACGACGCGCCTACGCTGTTTATGAACATCGACCGGACGCGCGTGCAGTCGGTTGGGCTGCAGGCGCGCGACGTCGCCCAAAACGTGCTGGTATCGCTCAGTTCCAGCTTTCAGACGGCGCCGACGTTCTGGCTCGATCCGCGAAATGGAATCAACTACAACATCGCGGTGCAGACGCCGCAATACCGCGTAGACAGCTATCAAGCGCTGCAAAATACCCCGGTGACGGCGCCGTCGCCAAATGTGCCGCCACAGATTCTGGCAAACCTGGTAACAACCAGTACGACTTCGCGGCCGGCAGTGGTTTCACACTACAACGCGCAGCCGATGATCAACGTCTACGCGTCGGTGGACGGGCGGGATCTTGGAGCGGTTTCCGATGAAGTGTTCAAGCAAGTGAAAGCAGTCGAAAAAGACCTGCCGCGCGGAAGCCACATCGTGGTCCGCGGGCAGGTGCAAACCATGCGGACTTCGTTTATCGGGCTGGGTGTCGGCCTGGCGGGTGCGATCCTGCTGGCGTATCTGCTGATCGTTGTGAATTTTCAGTCGTGGCTCGACCCTTTCATTATTATTACGGCGTTGCCGGGAGCGCTGGCCGGCATCTGCTGGATACTCCTGATCACCCGCACAACGTTGAACGTTCCGTCGCTGACCGGCGCTATTATGTGCATGGGCGTGGCCACGGCGAACAGTATCTTGATGGTGTCGTTTGCGCGCGAGCAGTTGGCGGAAGGCAAGAACGCGCGGGAAGCCGCGGTGGAAGCAGGATTCGTGCGTATCCGCCCGGTGATTATGACGGCGTTGGCGATGATTATCGGCATGGTGCCGATGGCCATCGGGCTCGGTGAGGGCGGCGAACAGAATGCGCCGCTGGGACGTGCGGTGATCGGCGGTCTGGTTTTCGCGACGTTCGCCACGCTGTTCTTTGTGCCGTGCGTGTTTTCGATCATCCACGGCCGGCTGGAGCGGCGGCGGCAACGCGCGCTGGCCTAAGGCCCGAAACGAGATGGTGACAGAGTTTATTGGCAGCGAAAGGCAAATTGCCCATGGCATCTGAGACAGAAAGTCAGCCCCGACCACGCAAAAGCAAACTTTTCGCGGCGCTCTTTTTTGTGGGCATCGCGCTGGTCGTTGTCGGCGCATTCACGCTGCTGCAGCGTCGGTCGCAGTATGCGGCTCTGGCGAAGGAAACTGAAACACTGGCGATTCCGACAGTGGCGGTCGTGCACCCGGCGGTAGAGCCGGCCGAAGAAGGGCTGGTGCTGCCCGGCACACTGCAGGCGTATGTGGAGTCGCCGATCTACGCGCGGACGAATGGCTACCTGAAAAAGTGGTATCGCGACATCGGATCGCGGGTGCGCCAAGGCGAACTGCTTGCGGAAATCGACACGCCGGAAGTGGATCAGCAACTGCTGCAGGCGAAAGCTGATTTGGAAACGGCGCAAGCCAATTCGAACCTTTCGCGAATTACCGCGACTCGCTATGAAGAGCTGATCAAGACCGACGGCGTTTCCAAGCAAGAAGTCGACAATGCGGCGGGCGACTATGAAGCGAAGCACGCCGCGCAGGCTTCCGCGGCTGCCAACGTGAAGCGGCTGGAAGAACTGGAGTCGTTCAAGCACATCTATGCGCCATTCAGCGGAGTAATTACGCGGCGCAACGTGGACATCGGAACGCTGATCAACGCGGGAAACGGCGGAGCAACGCAACAGCTTTTTTTCCTGGCGCAGACCGATCCGATTCGCGTGTACGTGAACGTGCCGGAGAGCGCGGCGCCTTCGATTCGTCCCGGCCTGGCTGCGTATCTGGACCTCACGCAGTTTCCGGGGCGCAAGTTTCAGGGAAAAGTGGTGCGCACCGCCGAAGCGATTGATCCCGCAACGCGAACGCTGCTGACCGAAGTCGACGTGCCGAACAAGAGCGGCGAACTGCTGCCGGGAGGCTACGCGCAGGTGCACTTGAACGTGCAGATTGGCGGGACCCGGGTGCAGGTTCCGGTGAACGCGCTGCTGTTCCGGTCCGAGGGACTGCGGGCGGTGGTCATCGACCACAACCACAAGACGCGTTTGCAGCCGCTGACGATTGGGCGGGACTTCGGGACTTCGCTCGAAGTCCTCCAGGGTCTGTCGCCAAGCGACTGGATTGTGCTGAATCCTCCGGATTCGCTGGAAGACAACCAGCAAGTGAACGTGAAAGAATCGAACGTGAAGATTCCCGTCGCTCCCACCGGGCCGGGCGCAAATGCTCCTGCGCCAAGCAACGCGCCTGCGAACCAGACTGGCGGCGCGAACAACTCCAAGGGATCGAGTAAGTGAAGATTTCCCGAAATTTTTCTGTTCTTGCGCTGGTTGCCGCGGCAGCTCTGGCCGGGTGCACCGTAGGGCCGAACTATCGCCGCGCCAGCGCGCCTGAAGCGGCGCATTGGGATGTGGCGGAACCGTGGCGGGAGAGCGCACCCAAAGACGCGCTCGGCAAAGGCGAGTGGTGGACGGTTTTCCATGATGAAGAACTGAACACGCTCGAGAAGGAAGCCCTGGCGTCGAACCAGGTACTGAAAGTTTCCATGGCGCGATTGGAGCAGGCGCGGGCGCTGGCGGCGCTGCAAGTGTCCACGCAATTTCCGCAGCTGGGGGTGGCGCCGGCGATCGAGCGGCAGCGTCTTTCTGGCAACCGGCCGCCCGGCGGCAGCATTCTTCCGAGCGGGCCGGTTTCGCAGAGTAGCTACACACTGCCGTTCACGGTGAGCTATGAAGTCGATCTTTTCGGCAGACGGCGGCGGAGCATCGAAGCGGCGCAGGCGAGCTACCAAGCGAGTGCGGCGGACCTGGAAAATGTGCGCTTGCTCACGACGGCGGAACTGGCGGGAGATTATTTCGCGCTGCGGCAGCTGGACAAACAGGTTGGATTGCTGACGCGGACGGTCGAGACGCTGAACAAGGGGCTCGATCTGGTCAATTCGCGCTATAGGGGCGGCGTGGCGTCTGGCCTGGACGTCGCGCAGGAAGAAACGCTGCTCAATACGACGCGGACGCAGCTTACCTTGCTGCAGCAGCAGCGCAAGCAATTTGAGGATGCGATCGCGGTTCTGGTGGGAAAGGCCGCGCCGGATTTTCATTTGACGGTGCGCGAACTGAACGCTGAGCCGCCTTCGCTGAATGCCGGGCTGCCTTCCGATTTGCTGGAGCGGCGTCCGGACATCGCCGAAGCGGAACGTCAGATGGCGATTGCCAACGCGCAGATCGGAATCGCCAAGGCGGCCTACTACCCTTCGCTCAATCTGTTCGGAGCCGGTGGCTGGCAAGCAGCCGACATCGCGAAGCTGGCGAACGTGCAAAGCACGTTCTGGGCAGTAGGCGCGAACGTGGCGGAAAGCATTTTTACCGGAGGCGCGCGACGCGCGCAGGTGCAATTTGCGCAGGCCAATTACGATGCGACTGTAGCGGGATATCGGCAGACGGTCTTGCAGGCATTTCAGGAGGTGCAGGATAGCCTTACGGGGCTGACCATTCTGGACCAGGCTTATCAGTCGCAACAGCTGGCGGTAAACGCTTCGCGGCGAACACTGAATATTGCCACGAGCCGCTACACCGGCGGGCTGGTCAGTTACCTGGACGTGGTGAGCGCGCAGCAAGATCTGCTAACGAACGAACAGCAGCTGGCGATCCTGCAAGGCCAAAAACTCGTGACCAGCGTGTTGCTGGTGAAAGCGCTTGGCGGCGGCTGGGACGCCTCGAGCCTCGCTGCGATTCAGGTTAAGTCATC